>VTLG01000524.1_pt1 | contig 64318 bp, 95 predicted proteins | sample 4694571 | NCBI WGS metagenome assembly VTLG01 (sample SAMN12604809, study PRJNA352737) | marine metagenome | biome: ENVO:00000447; feature: ENVO:00000209|ENVO:00000569|ENVO:01000036; material: ENVO:00002151; isolation source: viral sequences binned using virsorter ...
ATACACCCGTGTGGAAGAAAGTAAAAGAAATGGAACTAAATGTCTATTCTTATAGACATCAGAAAAATCATTATGATCTTATTGATTATGAACCTATGCCTTTAATTAATGATGTTGATTCTTTTGCTAGAGAGTTACGGTTCTTTTTCGATTATTTTGATTCTTTTAGATATAATGCAAAAGAAATTTTAAAAAGAACAGATGATATTAAATGGGATAATCATATTTTCCCAGACGTAGCAATCCCTATGTTAAAAGCATTTTATTATCATAAAGAAAGAGATTACTTAAATTCATATCGAGAAGTACAGTCTATTAAGGCTCTCGATTGGATGGAGGCGTGTTTTGAATGGATCCGCAAACGAGACACTGCCTATACTTTAAACAATGCGGAAATAGGAGAAAACAAATGAGCAAATGGGAAAATATGAAAGAAGTTGCCCAAAACGATCTTGAAGCTCTTAAACGAGCAGAAACTTCGTACGGCGATTCTTGGAGACGTCGTGGAGGTGTAGGTGCTTTTATGATGTTAGCACGTAAGTTCGATCGTATAGAACACCAGTCTGAAAAGCACGGGTGGGATGTCTTCGAAGCAGGCGAGGTCTACAAAGGTGAGGCAGGTTTACTCGATGATATTCGAGACTTACGTAGATATTTATTATTAGTTGAAGAATATATTTTAGCTAATACTAATGAAGTCAGCGTTGAAGCTGACGATGTTAATTATGCTGCTGAAGACGGCAAGGAGGATTATTAATGAGTAAAGTAGATAGTTGGTGGAAAAAAGTTCTTAAATTTTTTACACCGTTACCAAAGGAGGAACTACAACCTAAGAAAGCTGTAAAGGAAGAAGTTCTAGAAAAAGCAATTAAAGATGCTGAAGTTGTTTTAGAAAAGTTTGATAAAGAATTGGGAGTTAAAAAACTTTATGAAGCTACTAAAAAAGCACCTAAACGAGCAAGGACTAAAAAGGGTAGATATGTCGCAGACGATAAATCTACTCCAGATATTAACGAAGCTTGGGAAGGTGGTAAAGCACCTACAAAAAAGGCAAAAGCAAAAAAGCCAGCAGCAAAGAAAACTAAGGTAATTACCTATAGCAAGAAAAAGTGACTTTACAAAGCTCTATATTTGCTCCAACAAGCGACTGGTCTATTCCAGAGGTTTTTCCTCAGTTTTCTGAAACAGAAACAATAGCGGTAGACTTAGAAACTTACGATCCACATCTTATGACTTGTGGTCCAGGATGGGCTACAGGTCGTGGACATATCGTAGGTGTTGGTATTGCAACAAAAGAGTGGAAGGGTTACTTCCCGATCCGTCATCAGGGCGGAGGTAATCTTGACGAAGATATTGTATTACGTTGGTTACGCAACACTCTAGCATCGGAAAAACGAGACGTTATATTTCATAACGCCTTATACGACGTAGGGTGGCTCCGTAAAGAAGGAGTAGACGTAGGCGGTAAAATTTTAGATACGATCGTAGCGGCTCCCTTAGTAAACGAGAATAGGTATTCTTATTCTTTAGATAACCTCGGTGAGTTTTACTGTAACGAAAAGAAAGATGAATCGTTATTACAAAATGCTGCTCTATCGTTTGGGGTAAATCCTAAATCAGAAATGTATAAACTACCATCTAAGTTTGTTGGACCTTATGGTGAACAAGATGCAGCACTGACTTTAAAACTTTGGCAAAAATTAAAGTTAGAGATAAAAGAACAAAACTTAGAAAAAATACTCGACATGGAATGCAGACTTATTCCTCTACTATTAGAGATGCGGTGGCGAGGTGTTCGTATCGATGAACAAAAAGCTGATGATGTTAGTAAAAAGTTATCATTAGAAGAACAAAAGCTACAGGTCGAGATAAAACGTAAATATGGTGCAGAAGTTAATCTATGGGCTAATGCATCGTTACAAGATATTTTTGAAAAGAATAATTTATGGTTTCCTAGAACTGCAAAAGGTATGGCTAGTTTTCAAAAAGACTGGTTAGAGGGACACGAACACGAGTTACCACAACTTATTGTTCGAGCAAGGAAACTTAATAAAGCTAGAACTACATTTATTGATAAAATGATTAAAGAACATTGTTTCAATGGTCGTATACACGCAGAAGCTCATGCTATGCGTAACGATCGTGGCGGCACGGTTAGTGGTCGTTTTAGTTATAGCAATCCTAATCTACAACAAGTTCCTGCAAGAGATCCAGAGATTGGTAATTTAATACGATCTTTGTTTATTCCAGAGGAAGGTTGTCAGTGGGGTGTGTTCGATTATTCACAACAAGAACCTAGACTTACAGTTCATTATGCTGATCGAATGAACTTAACAGGGGCTAAAGATGCTGTGAAGGAGTACACAGAAAAGAATGCGGACTTTCACCAGATCGTTGCAGATATGGCTAACATACCGCGTAAACAAGCTAAGACGATTAATTTAGGACTTAGTTATGGAATGGGAAAAGAAAAACTTATTAATGAACTAGGTATAGATGATACAGAAGCTGAGATTTTATTTCAGCAGTATCATGATAAAGTTCCTTTTATAAGAGGGTTACAAGATCAGTGTGCAAGGGTAGCCATGGAACGTGGCTATATACGAACGTTTGCAGGTAGGCGTTGTAGGTTTAATCTATGGGAAGATAGATATGAACGAACTCTACCTCTACCGTACGAAGAAGCACAGGAAAAATACGGTGATAATTTAAAAAGATCATATACATATAAGGCTCTGAATCGATTGATTCAAGGATCGGCTGCTGACATGACGAAGTTAGCTATGCTCGGTCTGTGGGAGGAAGGAATTGTTCCTCACCTACAAGTCCACGATGAGGTTGATATCTCAGTAGAGAACACTGAACAAGCTAACAAGATTACAGAAATAATGGAAACTTGTGTAGAACTTGCAGTACCCCTGCTAGTGGATAAGGAACTTGGTAGTTCATGGGGCGAAACAAAGGAAATAAAATGAAAGGTATCTCACAAGAAAAAGCTAAAGAAAACTCGATTAGGTATAGAAAGATGTACGAACAATGGTCTACTGACTCTACTACCTTAGAACAACTAGGCAAGGATTACAATTTAACAAAACAACGAGTATGGCAAATTATTACACGTTGTAAACTCGGTGACGGAGATTATTACTATGGAACTCAAGTGGCTCGTAGTGTATGGTCTGAATTAAAAACAATATATGGTGATGTAGATCAAACTAGAGACGCTTTCGATGAGTGGTTAAAAGAACGCGATATAAAAATTGCTAAAGATAATCAAAAAACTGCTCCTCATACTGGTTGGGACTGGTCAGCCTAGAGGAGTGCTTTACTTTGTTAAAAATGCCTTTTATATTTAAGGTATGTTTTTAACAAGTGCTACAGTAATATCAATACGAACCAATGGAAATTGTAAAGTATGTTCAAACCCTTTATACGGACAAAGACGAAAGTTTTGTAGTAAGAAATGTTCCGATACGTTTCATAACGCCGAAGGTAAACTAGCACCCGTAGAAGCTCCTCGATCTTGTGTAAATTGTTCAGTTCAATTTTTTAAAAGTCAATCAGGATTATTAAATTATTGTTCTAAAGAATGTAGACAACAAAAAATATATGAAGATCATAAAAACCCTATGTCAACTTATGGCTCGGGTAAAAGGAAAAACTCTACTTCTAGCAGTGGATATAACCATTATCAAAACTGGTGTCAATGTTCTTACAGTGAAGTTCCTATTGATAACGATGTTTTAAACCATATAGAATATTTAGCGACCGATGAACCTTATGTAGAAGAAGATATAGAGTGGCTCGAACGTGTATTACGCGAAGAACAAACACCAGCAAAATATGCAGACGGCTCTCAGTACAAACCAGATCCGTTAGCACATAAATTAAGAATAAATCCGAAATGTTGGTGGCATAGAAGACATAATTTAAACAGACATCGTAGAAATAGATGGTGGCGTGAACAAAAGTGGGGTGTTTTAAGAAAAACATATTATGGCAAAAGAAAAAAATCTTTGGCTCTTGTTAAGGTCAAACCTACCTAATATACATTTACAAAGAATTGAAACAGGTATGACAGGGGCAGGTGTTCCTGACGTTAACGGTTGTGCTAAAGGTAAAGAGTTCTGGATCGAGCTCAAAGAAATACATTCAGGTAATACTCTTACTCTACGACCAATGCAAATATCATGGTTAGCGAAACGTGCATCGTTCGGTGGTCAAGTTTTTGTTATGGCTCGTAAAAACGATGAGATCAAGCTCTACCATATTGATAGTCTTACAGGTATTCAAGACCTCGTAAAAACTGGATATAAATCAAAAGCTCTTGTGACTCTTACGATTCCTTACGATTGGGAGGCTCTTACTAGTGCTTTACTTTCGTAGTTTTCGTACCTATAATGATAAAGGTAGCTAATAGGCTACGTGATTAACCAGTGCAGCCATGCACATTAGAAAGGAGAAAATTATGGCACACCAAGTAGAAACGATGGCTTGGACAGGTGATGTACCTTGGCACGGATTAGGTGTCGAAGTAGATTCGAATCTAAAACCATCGGAGATGCAGAAAGCGGCTCAGTTAGACTGGACAGTTAGCAAACGTCCTAGTTATACTATAGACGCTCCTGAGTGGAATGACGATGTTGGTCTTATCCAAGCGGAAAATACCTTCCACGTTGTTCGAGATAGCGATAACCGAATACTATCGCATTGTGGTAGAGACTATGTCCCTATACAAAATGAAGACGTATTCAAGTTCTTCAAACGCTTTACGGATGCTGGTCATATGACCATGGAAACCGCAGGTAGTTTGAAAGACGGTGGAGAAATTTGGGGTTTAGCTAAAATCTCAGAAGACTTCGAACTAGCGGGTGACGACCTTATTAAAGGTTATTTGCTTATCAACCAACCACATATCGTTGGTCGAGCGATGACTATTAAGTTGACACCTATTCGAGTTGTTTGCAACAACACTTTAACCATGGCTTTACAACACGGCGGGACAGCGTCTTTCCGTATGCCACACGTTAAAGCATTCGATGACGACGTTATACAGATCGCAGAAGAAGCTCTAGGGCTATCTGCTGAGCGTATGACAGAGTTTAGAGAAGCTGCAAACTTATTGTCTAAGAAGAAAGCTAAACATTCTCAGTTTCTTGAGTTTGTTGGCGATATTTATCAACCTGATATGATCGCCGCTTATAGACATGACCAACAGCTCAAAGCTGAAGGTAAGTTGATAGGTATGCAAGAACCTCTTGTTGAGAAATTTAACAAGTTTCCGCTTCTAGCTGTTGATGCACTAGAACAGTCTCCAGGTGCAAACCTGAAGTCTGCCAAAGGTACGTGGTGGGGAGCATTGAATGCTGTCACCTACGTTGAAGACCATTTACGTGAGTCTGTAACCGAAGGCAATGCTTTACATAGCTCATGGTTTGGTGCTGCGGCTAATCGTAAAGCCAAAGCTCTAGACTTAGCTATAAAATACGCGGAGGTTGCATAATGCCGAAAGACCCTAAATCATATTTAGTTGATGGTGAAGTTTTAGCCATGGTCTGGTCAGCACTGTTTGAGGGAGCCAACGATGAGTTGGCTTCTGTTATACGTGATACCATGATCGCTCAAGGCTGTGAAGAACTACACGGCATTACTGATCAATCGTTAATTTTAATGTTCTGGAAAAACTATTTAGAAGAAAAAAATCTAGTCAAGTTTTCTGAACCTAAAAAGGAGATACATTAATGGATGAACCTATTATAGAAAAAGGTATTCCTCTACCTGAGGACCAACGTTCGCAGACAAGCTATCCATTTGCTAAAATGGAAGTAGGAGACTCTATCTTCTTCCCACTAAGGGCAGACGATAACTCACAGCGAATGAAAAACCGTTTAGCTCAAGCCAGTCGAGGCTTTGGCAAAAAACAAGAACCCGAGTGGAAGTTTGTTATACGATATCGTTTAGAAGACGAAATCTCAGGCGTCCGCGTTTGGCGTAGCTTGTAAACAGTTTGCCTATGCGGTGCTCGTAATAGTGCTTTACTTTCGCGTATTTCGTAGGCATACTTATAAAAGTTGTTCTAACGCAAGTTAGAATTTGTTAACCATAAGAAAGGAGAAAGATATGCAAACAGCAACATCTACACCTACCTCTGCAAAGAGAGTTCCTGCGAAAGCAGTAACTAAACCTTTGAGCAAAGCTAAAGTGACAGCAGTCCCGAAGCCTACCTCAACAGGCAAAGGAGCTTCTAGAACTTTATATAAGTTCATAGGCAAAGTTCCTGAAGCCAAAGGTTTTACTCCGCAGATGAGAGCCTTGATCTTGACCGTTAGTGAAGCTAAAAAGAGTGAATTAGACTCTGCTAGTTTTACTGCACAAGATCTAGTAGCTCTTGCAGTAAAGCAAGGCAATCTGACTACAGGTCAAGACCCGCTTAGAATCTTTAGATTTTATGCAAAAAGACTTGTTGACGAAGGCTACTTTGCAAAGGTATAATCTATTAAGTGCACAGCGGTGATCGTTGTGCACTTATTTTTTAGGGGAGAATTATGGATATAGAAATAACTAAGAAAAGCGGACTTGTTTGTAAAACCAACGTAGCAGTTTTAGCACGACACGTAATACATGCACTGTTAAACGATCCGTTTATTGAAATTAAAAACACAGACGTTGAATTTTTTGAAAAAGCAGTTCATAACGTCATGTATGAAGCAATCGATAACCTTATAGGAGAAAAAGATGGGACAAGTTAAATATGCAACCGTAGATATATTAGAAAATCTTACAGAAAAAGCAGAAAAAGCAGATAAAAATAGATATCCGCTTATGGATTTAGTAAAAAAAGATTTAATCAAATTAGGCTACGATTTAGAAAAAGTCAAACTTCCGATTACTTACACACTCGACCATAACGATATAGAAGTTCGAGCTATGTTTGTAATTCCTGGACCAGATCCAGAGCAAAACGAAAGGTTCTTTTTAGATATGGAATATGAAGATTATAACAATCTACCTAGCGTAGAGTTGCCTGATAATATAGAAGCTGACGAGTTATGATCTATCGATTATTAACTATCTTTATAATCACAAGCTGTACAACATACATTCCTGAAACTAAAGAATGGAATGATAAATACGATCCTGCGGCTTGGCGTAAACAGTTTGAAAAATGTAAAGAATTGTTTTACATAAACTATTCCGAAGAAACTAAACTAGACGAATGGTCAAAATGTATGGCACAAATCGAAGGTTCTTAATAGTGCTTTACTTTGCTAATTTTCGTACTTTATAATATAGTTATGTTTACTAGAACAAGTTTGATAAGCCCAGAGAGAGTCATATGGTTACTCCATTAAATAATGATACCGAGCGGGGTTTTTTAGTTAGACCGCTCACTTCTCTGGCACAAAACGTGGTGTCCCACTAAGAGGATGGGACTTAAAGGAACAATCCTGCTTGACACAGTAGTTCGATATTTTTTATCGAGCGGTAGATCTGAGATGTCATATAAACAACGCCACACTTTTTTTAAAAACCTAGTCAGAACAACCGATAGATTAGGTATAGAATAGTGAGTTGCCGAAGAAAGAGGTACTTATTGTAAATGATGAATAATCCTGATAAGCCAAACTACAGGACAATGTTTGAACTATTTTATGGAGATGTTTGGTAGTTTTACTGCGTTGAAAAAAACTACCACTTACAGTTTATTAATAAGAAAGGAGAAATAGATGGAAAAGAATGAAATACTACAAATGATCGATACGATTACACAAAGTCTCGATTTAATAGTTAATACGCAAAGTAAAACACAAGAGTTTATGAAAGAACAGCTCACTGTGAATAAAGCGTTGATACAACGTATTAAAAAACTCGAGGTCGAAGCTAACGTAGTCAAGACTAACGAAGGTGCAGGTGTTAATGATATATTCCAAAACATGGTTGACCGTTTTAATAAAGAACGCGACGATGAACTAAAAAAGTAAGGAGAGTTTATGACACAACATAAAGAAATGATAGAAAAAGCTAGACGTTTATTAAGGGCTGAGAAGGAAAAGATTCCCAGCATGAGTAAAGACTTTAGCAAAGACTATTGGTTATTAACCTATCCATGCGGAAAGATTGTTAAAACTTACGAAGATAAACGCAAAAAAGATGTAGTTATCCAAGAATCATATAACAGAGGTGAATTATGAGTGATTTTAATATGATGGGTGCTGTGGGCTATAGAATCTCACATACGGACGAATCACAAGATTATCCGATTGCTACCATTAAAATAGCATTTAAGATGCCAGAGGGCGAAAACGGTCGAATCGAGATGTTTCACGTTCATGAAGCTCTACGCAGGTTAATGGATAAAAAACAAATATCTTTTGACTTAACTTTACCACCTAGACCACAACCTGAACTATGGGATTTATCTGATGAAAGTAATTGATGATATAGTCGATTGGGCGGAAGTACGTGGATTAATCTACGGAAAAGATATACAGCCTGAAAAACAGATGTTGAAACTTGTAGAAGAAGTTGGTGAGACAGCTCGAGCCCTCGCTTACGGCGATAAACAAGGATTAATAGATGGCATAGGGGATTGTGTTGTATGTTTGATCGTTTTAGCTGAACAAAAAGGTTTAACGCTTGAGGAATGCATGCAAGCCGCTTACGATGAGATATCTCAACGAACAGGTAAATTAGAAGATGGATTATGGAAAAAAGACAAAGATATAAAACATTTTCAAGTATAAAGTTTAATTTTGGAATCAGAAAGAAATATTTACTCCTGTGTGGAGGAGTTGTATTTTGGGTTTGAAAAGGTTTACACATGACTTGTAGTGTGGACTGTAAAAGCAACCGCCACAATGGTTGCACAGGACCTATCAAATCAGGCTGTGTATTAATTTAAAAATATATCAGTCGAGAGACGACCGTGACTTACTTGATTCCAAACCCAATCTTGCCCTCTACTACTGCTTTACTTCGCGGTAATCTTAGGCATAATGGTATTAGTTATTAAATAGGTTTAATAACATTAACTAGAAAGGAGAAAGATATGGATATTGAAAAAATCCAAAAACAGGTGGCTGACCTTAAAACTAACGTCAGTCTTTTAGAACAGTCTTATGCAAACGACTTTAATTCAGATTTGATAAGATCATTACACGAGATTACTAGCGTTTTAGATAGCTTACAACCTCGAATAATCGATCCTGCTGATTTATCGAAAGAAGCCGAGCAAAAAGTTCTTAACGCATTATCCGAGTTAACTGCTCGTATCGATAAAATAGAAAGTGCTATGTGGACTGAAGAACAGATCGAGGAAATTGTTTCAGTAGAAATTAGAAATACAGATTTCTCAGCTGACTTAGATGTGTACGTATCATGATACACGGATTACTTATAGACCCGTTCGAGAAAAGTGTTACAAGAGTAGAATTAAGTGATAATTCTACTCTTAAAGATGCTAAGTTTTTTATGCAACTTGAAGGACCTATTGATATTGTTACATTAAGTGACGATACGATGGTCATAGTTGACGATGAAGCATTACTTAAAAACGATATGCGATATTTCAAACTATCGCAGTTTCATCAGCCATTAGCAAATCGAGCCATCGTTGTTGGTTATGATGAAGATGGTGCGACTACTAGTTTTGATTATGATGGTACTTTAGATAGTTATATAGAAACTATCGAGTGGATGCCTGAGGATCATGTCGAAGAACCTTATTTTAAGTTTATACCAATACCAGATGAAAAGGAGGTGCACTAATGGGATTAGATTGTTATGTTGTACACGGTAATGACCGCGAAAAAGATTTTACGCACGAAGACGATCCACGTATAAAAGATATTAATTTATGCGGTGGGATGATGAGCGGTCACGGTGCCGACGGATCGTTCCGAGGTAAATGGTACGAGCCTTTAATCGATGAATTGATGCAAGAAGATTGTATTTGGCATATCGAAGAAAATTCTCATGTTTCAGCTCAAGAATTAAAAGAACAAGCTCAAGCCCTAGCTGACCTACTTCACTCTATTGAATGGGACGCTCGAGAAGAAGAACTGACTTTAGAACCCGATACGATAGTTTATCAAACACATCATGCCTCACCGTATGAATATAATTATCAAGAAGTCCAAGACTTGGAATTGTTATTACGCTGTGCGAGTGAGCGTGGTGCGGTAATGGTGTGCTGGTGGTAGTGCAAGGCTGCTTTTATTCGCTATACTCGGCTTTATACTATATATAAGTAAAAAATAACTGAGGAGATTTACTATGAGTGATAAAACTAAATCACTTTCGAGTGATTGTGAACGCACTATTATTATGACGAAAGAGTATAAATACAAAAAACGTTGTAAAGAATGTTCAGTTGTAACAGTGAGTAACACTATACCGTTAGAAAATGGTGAACCGTGTGGATCTTGCGTAGAGTTAGATTGTGTCACGGAAGATTCAGTTTTAACGGATTATTGGAAACCTTTTCCAGACTCTGCTTAATTGCTTTATATGGAGATTGATTATGATTTATTTTATAAAGAGTAAACGAAAACACGGTAGATCAGCGAATGCTGAGGACTACAGATGGCATAGAGGTTATCCCGATGAGCCAGTTTATGGAAAGATAAACGAACCTCACGTGAACACTAAAGCAGAAGCATTTAAAGAGTTTGCTGAGTGGGAGGAGTTAGTTAACGATATAAAACTACCTATGATCGATTTTAATATCCATCTTGTAGAAAGCGACCATCCTGTTGATAGTGAAGAATATGAACAGGATATTAGAATTAAAATAGGAGATTTGATCTATGAGTAATACATTGTACGATAACTTCGAAGAAATTAATGCACCTAGTGAAACGCTAGATACTTTGATTTTTAGTAAACCTTATCCTGAAGAATTAGGCAAAACGCTGAACCCTAAGAATAATCCAGTAATGGATTTTTTCCGACTTAATGACTCTACGATATTAAGAATTAACGCAACCTTGGATTTTCAAGAATGTTATTATTTTTCTAGTTATCCTGGAGTGTTAACCTCTACTCAATGTGAATCGGTTTACGACTCTATAGTTGCTGCCGATGCGGAGTGGGTTAATGCATAACTGCTTTATTTCGCTAAAGTCCCCTTTATACTATTTATAGGTTAAAAAATTATAGGAGAAAGATATGACCGATCAAACTAAGAAAACCCTTTCGATTCACGAGTCGAATATGTTCTGGACTCCAGAAAGTTCAGAAGAGTTGAACGCTTACATCGATAAGCATATACCTGAAGAGGCTGTACTGATGCATATGGCGTGTGCATTCCAGCAGAACTTGATTGTTAACACCGTATTGAAGTACGGTATTGAGAACACCGAGTTTGTTGCCGCTAAACCATTGTTTACGAGGAAAAAAGCATGACCGATTGCACTATATGTAACGAGCCAATTAGCCAAGGACGAAGAAGCCTTGGCTATATGACTTGTTTAGGTTGTGGTGAAGCCGCAGCCAACAGATTAACTGAACAGCGTAAAAAACAGATTGCTCCAGCGTATAACAAAGGAGCTTATCAATATATAACTGAAAACGACTTAGAGACTATCGGGAGGTAACTATGAAAAAATTACGAATTTATAATGAAAAGATTGAAGACGCAATATGCAAACTTGAAAAAATAATCTGTGATGAATTAGATATTGATCTAGGACACGACATCTTAAAATTACTAGATGATTGGTATGGATTGAGAGCTAAGATAGAGTCTTTTAATATTAAACGAGGTAAATTATAAGGATGTAGTTATGATTATTTATACAATAGAAATACAAGACGGTGAGCGTGAGTATACCGAGTGGAACTATATCACTGCAGATATACAAGATTACAACGATGATGTTATAACCGATCGTGACTTACTCTACGATTTCTTCGGAACAGAGTTAGAAGATAGTGATTGTGTCGATCTCGAACAAAAAACCAAATCTTATTGGATTGGCGATGTGATAGCATGCATCGGAAAGGTTAACTCTATCACCGAAAGAACATTTAGAATTATAAGGGAGTATGTATGAGAGACCCAGACAATATGTTATTATTCTTTTTGTTCGGCTTAGTGGCGTTAGTGATCGTATCGTACGTTGCTTTATTTCCGCTAAATCCTAGCTATACTATATATAGTTAAAAAATAACTTTTAGCGATTAACTAAGAAAGGAGAAAGATATGCAAATATTTACTAAAGAGCAGATTGTTGCTCAAAACCAAGGCATTAATGATGCGAAAGCAGGAATACCTTGTGACGCATCGAGTTACAGAGTAACAGCGAACTACTTCGGAAAGTATGTCAACGATTACTACAAAGGCTACAAACTAGGCTTTGCAGAGAGTTTATTAGAACGCAGGGAGGTGGTTCATGGATGATGTAGAAACAACATTTGTAAGAATACCTTATCCTGAAGCACTTTTCAGTGACGGACGAGAGTCCAACTGGTACACTAATCCCGAGTCAAAACGGGTTTATAAGAGGGTAAAGGTTGGCGAGTCGTTTAGATTTGTCGAGCAGATACATAACATACCACATTTTGTATTTAATATGATAACACCCGAACACCAAGAAGAGTGTAGGATACATAAGAGGAAGAAGTATAAAGATAAGATTCCAGCAGAGGCTTGGAGTGTGTTCGGAATTACTGATCCATATGGAGAAAAGAATCATGGATAACTTATTTATAAAAACAGGTTGCCAAAACATAGAAATCTCTACTGGCGATAGTCCGCAACGAGTGGAAGATGTCTATGAGCCATCAGATCACTTGAGCGAAATTATATATTCGAAAGATTTAGGTAGTTTCAAACAAGAGGTTGTTCATGCAGACGATATGCAGTTAGGTCGAGTTACCGAGCCGAGTAATGTTATTGTTCATGTAGAAACGAATGAAGACTACAACTTTATACATTTTGAATATGAAGGTGGCACGGGATTTAGTTTACGAATGCCAATATTAGTAAGCAACGAAGAAAGTGAGCCAAATCTATCTACCACTCAAAAAGAATGGAAAGAGGGAGAGTCTGAAGACTTAAACCATCTTTCAAAGTTTTTTGACTTTGGCTTAAAGAAATGAGTCAAGATTATCTAATCTTTGCCCTCGCTTATGCGGGGGTTTTTTATGTTCGGTTGTTAACAGTCGGACGAATCGAGGGCTCTAATACTGCTTTTAATCGCGTGTAAAATCGCGGTTATAATATACTTATACGCTAAAAAGGTTTTAGCGATTTTAACTACAAAGAAAGGAGAAATAAAATGAAAGAAATATACGATAGAATACAGAAAGAACTTGATAAACATCGAGTTGACGAGTGGCATTCAGTTATACCATTATCAGAGGATGGAGCGTCTTTAGTTGATGATATGACCGAGGTGAGTCATCCAGGAGGACACCAACAAAATGGTTTATTCTTACACGAGAATGAACAGTCTGAGATTAAGCCAAAAAATGGGTACACTACAACTGCTTACGGAATGATGTTAGAAGATAACGATTATATTTATAATATATTTATAGTCGAGTCAGGTGAAGGTCAGATAGCTCAGATTACGAGACACGACAAATACAGGTATGTGACTCGTGAAGAGTGGGAAAAGAGCTACACTTGTGGATAAGAAATTTAACTAATCTTTGCCCTCGGTCAGCGGTGCGTTGGTTGGGGGTTGCTTTAGTTCGCTTTTACTGGCGGTTATAATTTACTTAATTAAAAAACTATATTTTCGAAAGAAAGAGGAGAATTAGAATGAGTATATTAATAAGTGATAATTGGGGCGATAAACCTACAACAGAAAACTTTAAGAAGCATGGAATAGTTCCACTTAAAACTGTAGACGCAGGTATGTACGCACGAAACAAACATACTTACACATACAACGGAAAGTTGTATTGTGGGATAGGCTACGCATGGAGGGAAACTTACAGTCCTGATCGAGACCATGTAATAATGGACGATGTTACAGGAATGAGTTTAGAAGAACTAAAAGCGATACACCCCTAAACAACCACTCACCACAACCAACAGACCCCGATTTACTCGGGGTTTTTTACGCCCGTCATACTCTATTAATCTATGTGTATTGTTATCTGAGAAATTAAAAAAGTTTTTGAAAAAAGTTTTTCAAATGTACTAATATCTCTAATAAACTAATAGATTCGTTCTGTAAGTCTCTTGGTTACTCTATTCTTTGGTTCTGCAAAACTAATAGAATTCTATTACTCTATTAGAAACTATGGTAAGATTACCTAGAGGGCATGAGAAAACTATTTATTTGATAATAAAACTAATATGATTATAATAACTTTATGCAAAGCTCGGAGGTAGAATGAAACAACTCACTTATACATCATTGATGCCAACAGAAGACGGTAAATCATTTGTTGACGACAAGGGTAAGATTTGGCAGCCACTCAACTCTAAACAAAAGAAATTTTGTAAAGAGTACTTCAAAGGACAAACAGCCACTGAAGCCGCGATAAAAGCAGGGTATACAAAGGATCGCAAGGGTGCGAAGACACAGGGCAGCGTATTACTAAACCATAACCCTGTTGTACGAAATTACTTGATCGACTTGGAAATCGCAGCTTCGGAAAGAGACGCAGTTTCCCTGGAGACACACCTCTCTACTCTACACGACCTCAGAGAGGAGGCGAAGGACCAAGGTCAAATATCCGCAGCCATCACAGCCGAGGTCCATCGAGGGAAAGCTGGTGGACTCTACATCGATCGACGTGAAATATTAACCGCGAAAATCGATCTGATGTCAAAGGACGACATACTCGATCGACTCGAAAACCTTATTAAGAAAAGAACTTTGGATGCAAAAGTTATTGAAGGAGAGATAACCGCGGACTAAGACTCGTGCGAATCGCTCCTGGTCTCATAATCCGCGACTCTTTTTAGTGCTTTACTTTCGTTTGTATCTGAGCAATAATATACTTATCTTAAATAAAGGTTATTTAAGAATTAACTAAAGAAAGGAGAATTATTATGATAGATAAAAACTATCAAGCAGGAGCCCAAAGAGGTTCAATTAACTACGACGCAGTGATTACTTTGATCGCTACGCCAAAAGGAAAGTTCCCACCTCAAGCAGGGAAGATCATCGAAGCATTAATTGCTGCGAAAGATCACACCATGACGGTAGGTGAGTTGATCGGCACTGACGGTTCGACCGAGAGTGCATTGGTCAAAGCGGGACTGCAAACAGTCCAAGAGCCGAATGACATTTGGGCTCATTATAGAAAACGCTTGATCGAGGAAAAGCTGATTACTGTCAGCTAACCACGGACAGCGAACGAGGGGACTTCGGTCCCCTTTTTTGTGTCCGCTCTACTCTACGCTCTACTCTATCACTCAATCTACTCTATCACTCTATCCGTCGCTCTACTCAACCCTTCCTGCTCTACTCTATACATAATAAATAGATTCGTGCGATTCGTTTAAAAATAAAAAAGATTCGTGCGAATCGGTTAATAAAAAATAAAATCGCTAAAATCGTAAAAATCGCTAATAAATAAATAATTAAATAAATGTATATATACATGTACAAGTAAAGTAGTTTAGTTATATAATAGTTTTATTGATTAGGTAATAGGCTAACTAATCAATACCTAACTAACTAAGCCTAAGAGGTATCCAACATGGATAAACGTAAAAAAGATGCAGTAGAGATGAAATCAGCTATCTCTAATGTTGATAAAAGAAAAGCTGAGATAGATAACATTGCCCCTATTGGTAAAAGTGGTGGCGGTGTTGCTCAATCAATGGTCTTATCATTAACTGATAACGCCATGAATGATAGAGGTATAGCACCAAGGCAAGTACAACTAGTCTTGGCTTATATACACCTTCTAGGTGGTACTGCTACAGTTAAGCAAATAGATGACTTTGCTGTAACTGCTGAAGATAATATTGCATGGGTAACTGCTAGTGGTGATGCGTATGAGCAAACCCCTAGTAAAATACTACGTACCTACATATCTAAAATGAAAGGTACTGATGCTTGGAATAAATCTAACGGCAAAAACGCCTTAGTTAGCTAACCTCTAGCTACCTTACCAAGGGCTACATTCGTAGCCCTTTTTTATGTCTACGATATACCCTAGCCCTAGCCCTAGCCTTTAGTATTGCCAAGACTACCCTCTACCCTTACCCCATATATACCTACCCTTAGAACGTACCCTATACCCCCCTAGACGCTATCTACGTCCTCACCCTCCGCCGCTCCTTGGGTTCAGCCTTCCGATTGCAAGTACTTTACAAATAAGTCCCTATGAAAAAAATTTTGCGAAAAAATTTTTTACGATTATACTTTTGAGATGGATTTATTAGACGGTCTTACTAATTATATTATTTCGAAACAGGAAGGTGAGTTTCCTGGACCTTTAATAGTCGAACCTGAGGTTAAAACTTCTCCTCGTGTTGATCGAATAAATGAGATTATGGATGAACTCGCAGACCCAGATCAACCGATAGGACAATCTGCTGCACAACTTGATTTTTTAGAAAAACTAAGACAAGACGATAGAAAAAGATTTACCCCTGACTACATACTACAAAAAGATTATCAAAAAAGTCCGTATAGTTTCTTTTCAGAAGGTTACGACCCTGATGTAGAAACAGACCTTAATCCTGAACTCGTTAATAAAGAATATAAAGATTTTATTAACTTCTTTATGGAAAATGTTAAAAAACCAGAGTTCAACGATATTATTGGCTCTCGAACATTATCTCCGTTTGCCCGAGAAATAATGCCTTCTGTTTTACAATATCAAAAACAACACGACGGAACATATCCTAGAGACTTATTTGATCTGTTTCAAAACGTAGTAACGCAAGATGTCTAAAATATTAATTGGTGTAATACTTATATTAAGTTTAGCAACGTATTACTTTTATTCTCAAAACCAAATATTAGTAACTAACAACGCCGCACTAAAAGGTGCAGTCGCAACACAAGAAGAAGCGATTCAATCAATGAAAGCAGACTTCGAATTACAAACTCAACAGTTACAAGACTTAAGTGTAAAAAGTCAAAAAGCACAAAGAGAACTAAATCGTTACACGCAGTTTATACAAAACTACGAATTAGCTTCTAAAATATTAAACGATCCAGTAGAAATGGAAAGGAAGATAAATAATGGCACAAAACATATCATGGAAGATATCGAGAAAATCAGTGGCACTGTTGACAGTCTTGATGATGGGCTCCAGTTGCAGCCTACTACCAACTAATCCGATACAAATAACTGCAAAACCTATGGAACGGCAAATAGTACAACCTATTATGCCGCGAGAAATAGATTTAAAAGAATTACAGTGGATTGCAATAACTCCTGATAACTGGGAAGACCAATTAGCAAGGATAGAAGAACAAGAGGGTGAACTAGTCTTCTTGGCTATGACAATACCTGACTACGAAGTAATGGCTTATAATATGCAGGAAATAAAAAGATATATAACGGAACTAAAAGATGTTGTTGTATATTATAGAAAAGTAACTATGCCGCAAGAAAAATAAATGCCAAAAACAGTACCAAAATTTAAAGAACCGTTAATCTTCGGGTATTACATTCACACTAGACCTGATCTAGGCGAGATTAAATGGCAATGGGCTGACCAACGTAAACAGTTTTGGGAAGATTGGATTCCTAAAGATAAAGATTTAATTATTCATACTAAACTATCCGCGGACCACGAACAGTTGTTCAGGGATGCATTTTGGGCGGATATGGAAGATGAAATACGGAATACAAAAGATAGTCTAAATAAAAGGGCTAGGGAACGACGGGCTAAGAAAAAAGCTGCCGCGAACCAAGGTTCCCACCCCTCGCCTTAACCGCTTTACTTTAATTCGTTTTACATTCTGTTGGTAGTTAGCTTATACTTCGATAATGGCTATCCCTGAATCCATCGCAGCACCCATAGAAAACCAAAGTTTGATGGATCGATACCTTGATTATATTCAAGGTGATCTAACAGCCCAACAAGTTTCAGGCGGTGATCCGTTAAAAAAAGCCCTTCGTGGTATATCTGAATTTATTCCTGGAATTTCTACCGAACTAGCTAAACGTCGTGGTGATAAGTTCGGTGAGGCTTTATCGTATTTAGACCTTCTTGGACCTACGGGAGCAGGATTAAAAATGGCAGTTATTCCTGCAGTCGCTAAATTAAACGATCAAATTAAAAAACTTAGGTTTGATTATAGAAGAGAGATGCGTAATGCAGACAGTGGCGACGGACAGTTTGCTATCGATGCTGCAAATAAAATAGAACGCAAAATTAAAACGTTAACAAATAAACGTGATAAAGCTATTAGTAATATCAAAGATCCAGGAGAACGAAAAGCCGCAGAACTAAGCACTATAAGTATTTTTCACGGTAGCCCTGTAACAGGTATTGAAAAAGGTCTTGGAACTTTAAAATTACCTAAAGAATTAGACTATCTTAAAACAGGACAACGAACTCCTTCTTCAGGAGGTATTTATTCTGTTGTAAATCCCGCTGATCCTAGACTTAAATCATTTTCTGAAAAAGGTTCTGCGTATAGAATTAGTCCTAATTTTAATAGAACTTTAGATATAGAAAACATGCCTTCTGACGTTCGAGGTTCGTTAGATGATATGTTGCAGTATATATCTAGACCAAGTAGAGACACGGGCAAAAATAATATGCCGCTTAGACGAATGCAATATCAATTAGATACGATGTTGGAAGGCGGAGCAGGAAGTGTAAATAAAACCCCCGCACAATTTTCTGAAGATATAGCTAATCAACTAATGAAAAAAGATTACGATTCAATATTATTTCCGCCTAGAAATTTTAAAGGCGAAGGAGAAACGGTTTTAGCTTTAAACCCTGAAGCTTTAAATATTACAGGAGAAATACCTGCTGATCAACTTGATGATTTTATACGAGCTTATCTAACCTTTAATAAATGACATCTAACGCAAATAAGTTAGCAGCTTTACGGGAAATAGATGTTTCCCATTTATCCAAAGCAGAAGCTAAAGAATTTACTATTCTTTTAGAGGAATTAGAAAAACGTGAATTTCAAGAAAAAGCTACGGGTACGTTTTTAGATTTTGTTAAATCTATTTGGCTTGAATTTATAAACGGCGATCATCACGTTAAAATGGCAAAAGCTTTTGATGATATCGCTACAGGCAAACTTAAACGTTTAATTATTAATATGCCACCTCGTCATACTAAATCTGAGTTTGCATCACATTTATTTCCTGCATATCTTTTAGGTAAAAATCCTAAATTAAAAATTATAGAAGCAACCCACACCGCTGACCTTGCAGTTAACTTTGGACGTAAAGTTAGGGATTTGATTGACGGAGAAGAATATAGAGCATTATTTCCTGAAACAGAATTAAAAGCAGATAGCCGTTCTGCAGGTAAATGGTTAACAAATAAAGGCGGTGAATATTACGCGGCAGGTATTGGTGGTGCATTAGCAGGAAGAGGTGCGGATTTATTTATTATTGACGATCCACATTCGGAACAAGACGCTATGTCCGATAAAGCTATGGACGAAGCTTACGAATGGTTTATGGCAGGTCCTCGACAAAGGTTACAACCTGGAGGAGCAATCGTTATTGTGATGACCCGTTGGAATAAAAAAGACCTTACAGGACGATTAGTTAAGAAAATGGCACAAGATCCTGGAGCAGACCAATGGGAAGTGATTGAATTTCCTGCAATATTGCCAAGTGGTAAACCTTTATGGAATAATTTTTGGAAACTAGAAGAACTCGAAAGTATAAAAGCATCAGTTAGTCCAGGAAAATGGGCTGCTCAATATATGCAAAGACCTACAGGTGAAGGTATTTCGATTATACCTAAAGAATGGTTTATGGTTTGGGACGAAGAAAAACCTCCACAATGTGATTATTTGATACAAAGTTTTGATACAGCGTTTTTAAAATCAGAAAGAGCTGACTATACTGCAATAACAACGTGGGGAGTTTTTTATCCTGAAGGTAAAATAGGCGAAGAATACTATCATGGCAACGAAGCTCATTTAATTTTGATTGATTGTGTAAAAGAACGTTACGATTTTCCTGAATTAAAAGCTGAAGCTTTACGTTTATATGATTATTGGGACCCAGATACAGTAATTATTGAAGCAAAAGCTAGTGGTTTACCACTAGTACAAGAATTACGTAGAATGGGTATACCTGTAAACACTTTTTCTCCTGGAAAAGGGCAAGATAAAATAGCTAGATTAAATTCTGTTTCCCCTATTTTTCAAGATGGAAGAGTATGGGTTCCTGATAATAGATGGGGTGAAGAATTAATGGACGAAGTTTCTGATTTTCCTAACGGCGAAAACGATGACTTAGTCGATGCTACTACTTTAGCCCTTGCTAGATTCAGAGAAGGTGGTTTTTTAACGCTTTCTAGCGATTATTTTGAGGAAGAAGAACCCTATCATGGGGAAAGGGTTTATTATTAAGGAAAATCATACTATGATGTACAACCATGGCTATTGAAAAACAAGCAATTCCTATGCGTTCTGGTTCTGAAGACCCAATCGAGCTGGAAATAGTACAACAACCCGACGAAGAAACTGAACTTTTTGTTCAACCTGACGGTTCTATAGTTCGCGGTAGCGAGATGGAAGAAGAAATGCCTTCTAAGTTTGGTGAAAACTTAGCAGAAGTTTTAGATGACCGTGAATTAAATACAATAGCCTCAGAATTAGTTGCATCTTACGAAGAAGATTTAGATTCTAGAGACGATTGGTTTCAAACATACAGTGAAGGTTTAGAATTATTAGGAATTAGTTCTGATTCTAGATCACAACCTTTCGTTGGAGCCTCAGGAGTACACCATCCGATCCTTGCAGAAGCAGTAACTCAGTTTCAAGCCCAAGCATATAAAGAAATGTTACCTGCAGGTGGACCTGTAGATACAGAAGTTTTAGGAATTACCGATAATGCTAAGATGGAAAAGGCAAATCGGGTAAAAAACTTCATGAATTACCAAATTACTTACAAAATGGAAGAATATGACCCAGAAATGGATCAATTACTCTTTTATTTACCGCTTTCTGGCTCCGCTTTCAAAAAAGTTTACTATGATCCTGCGTTAGGACGTGCAGTTGCACGTTTTGTTAAGTCAGAACACCTTGTTGTGCCGTATTACGCAGTAGATTTACTTACCGCACCTAGAATCACCCACGTTATTCATATGAATGAGAACGAATTACGTAAATTACAGATTTCTGGGTTTTATAAAGACATTGAAATGATGTCTCCAGCAAGTAATCTTGATTTAACAGAGGTAGATGATAAAATTGATGAACTTCAAGGCTTAACCAGAACAATAAGCGACGAAGAATTTACGTTATTAGAAATGCACGTTAATTTAGACCTTGAAGGGTTCGAAGATGTAGACGCTAACGGTGAAGAAACAGGATTAGCGTTACCTTATATCGTTACTATTTGTAAAGATAATAATAAAGTATTAGCTATCCGACCTAACTACGATCAAAACGATCCAATGCGTAAAAAGATTGAATATTTTACACATTATAAATTTCTTCCAGGATTAGGTTTTTATGGTTTTGGTTTAATTCATATGATGGGTGGTTTAACTAAATCAGTAACTTCAATTTTACGTCAGTTAATTGATGCAGGTACGCTTTCTAATTTACCCGCAGGATTTAAATCACGAGGACTAAATATACAGCGTCATGATGATCCGTTACAACCTGGAGAGTGGCGTGATGTCGATGCTCCTGGAGGAAGACTTCAAGATGCATTTTTACCATTACCCTACAAAGAACCAAGTGGTACATTAGCTACTTTATTAGGTGCTTTAGTTGATTCAGGAAAAAGATTTGCAGCAACAGTAGAAGATCCAACAGGCGACGGTAATTCTGAAGCTCCTGTAGGCACAACCGTAGCATTAATGGAAAAAGGACAACGAGTTATGTCCGCAATCCATAAAAGATTACATTATGCACAAAGATGTGAATTTAAAATATTAAAAAGAGTGTTTGGTGAGTTTTTACCGCCTGAATACCCTTATCAAGTACAAGGTGCTTCAGAAAACGTATTTAAACAAGATTTCGACGGTTCTGTAGATGTTATTCCTGTTTCTGACCCGAATATCTTTAGTATGACGCAAAGAATCACATTAGCCCAAACTCAGTTGCAAATGGCACAATCAGCACCACAATTACATGATTTACGTGAGTCATATAAGAAAATGTATATCGCATTAAATATAAAAGATATCGATGCACTACTTCCACCTGAACAAGAAGTACCCCCACGTGATCCTATTAGTGAACAACAAGCAGTTTTAACAGGTACACCAATTAGGGCTTACGAGTTTCAAAACCATGAAGCTTATATAGCCGCACATAGTGCATTTATGCAAAACCCAATGGTGCAACAAAATCCTGTAGCTCAACAAGCAATAGGTGCAAATATACAAGAACACCAAGCTATGTTATATAGACTACAAATAGAACAAGCAATGGGACAACCGTTACCAGAAATACAAACAGGACAAATGCCGCCTGAAATGATGAACGAGATTGCGTTGATGGCACAAGCGGCAACACAACAAGTTACAGGTCAAGCACAAGCAATGGCAGCAGCAATGCAAACACCCGACCCACAAAGACAAATGTTTGAACAGCAATTACAGCTTGAAAGAGAACAGTTGATGCAAAAAGAAGGCGATGATCAAAGAGATGCACAACTAGCTGCAATGAAGGCTGAACTAGACGCACAAATTAAACGCGAAAAAATTGAAGCTGATTTACGTGTACAAGATACTAGAGCCGCAATAGATTTGCAAGAACTAGAGCAAAAAGCTAAAGTTGATGCAGAAAAGAACTATACGGAATTAGTTAAAACAGTTCGAGAAACTCGAAAACAAAACGGAGAATAATATGCACAGAAATAGAGATTACCCGTCTCCTTCTAAAAAAGTAAACAGAGCTGCACCTAGTGAACCAGCAATGGTCGACACCACTAAAACACAGACTGTTACTGCTGGTGAAGTGAATACAGACGCAAACGGTAAAGTTGTCGGTAAAGAGTCTAAAGTTAAGGCTGCTTACGGACAAACAAAAGGACTTCTTTGGTATAACTACATTAAGTAATTAATGGATCATATCTTAGCAACGGAGCATTTGCTTCGTAAATATCGTGAGAGAAAAGAAGCTCTTACGCAAACGTTGGCTGCTGGAAGTATTGAAAATTTTGATCAATACCAAAGGATAGTCGGTGAAATAGCAGGGTTGAGTTTCGCTGAACAGGAAATTCAAACCTTACATTCTAATATGGAGGATGCAAATGACTAAAAATGTCGAAAAAACAGCTGTTCCAGATAGAGTCGATAATTTTGGTAGTAATATAGCAAAGGCAGAAAAAGCTGAGCCTGTAATTACTCCTGAAAATTTAGATTCTCATGCAAGTTCGTTACCACGTCCAACGGGGTATCGAATTTTAATATTACCTTTTACACAATCTTCGGTTACTAAAGGTGGAATTCATTTAGCAAAACAAACTGTTGATAAAGAAAGATTATCAACTGTTGTTGGTTATGTAGTTTCTACAGGACCTGATGCGTATAGTGATTTAAATAAGTTTCCTGAAGGACCTTGGTGTAAAGAAGGTGATTGGGTTATCTTTGGTCGATATGCAGGAGCTCGTTTTCAAATAGAAGGTGGCGATATGCGTCTTTTAAATGATGATGAAATCTTAGCATGTATTGATGACCCAGAAGCAATTTTATCATAACAAACTTGAGGAGGACTCATGCAAAATAACGAAGCCGAAAAAATAGAATTAGAACTTCCTGAGGGAGAAGTTGATATTCACGATGCTGATGTAGATAATTCAATTACAGAAGAATTAAAAGCAGAAGCTGAAACAGTAGAAGAAAAACCATCTGAAAAAGATGAGTTAGATCAAATAAGTGATTCAGTGCAAAAACGTATTGATAAGTTAACTTATAAGATGCGAGAGGCAGAAAGACAGCGAGATGAAGCTGTTAATTATGCACAAAGCGTAAATCAGACAGCAACTGATTTAAAAGAAAAATTAAAAAATTCTGATACTTCGCTTTTCAAAGAGTACGATAATAGAGTACAATCTGAAATTGAAGGAGCAAAGAGACTTTTAAAAGATGCACAAGAAGCAGGAGATAGTGAAGCAGTGGTTGAAGCAACTACGGTGCTTTCTCGTGCTACCGCTGAGGCAGAAAATCTTAGAAGACTCTCTGCACAACAACAAATTAAAAATAAGACTAAAGAGGAAGAAGTTCCTGTTGAGCCTTATCAACCAACTTTACAGCCAGAACAAGCTGCAGGACCAGATCCAAAAGCTCAAGCATGGGCTGAAAAGAATAAATGGTTTGGAGATGATCAAGCTATGACATTTGCAGCATTTGGTATACATAAAGAATTAGTAGAAGAAGGAGTCGATCCAACTTCTGATAATTATTATACTGAAGTCGATAAACGTATGGCTGAAAATTTTCCACACAAGTTTTCTAACGAGCAATCTGCCCCCGTGCAACAGGTTGCTGCTTCTAGCCGAGGGGCTAGTGGTAAAAAATCATCACGCAAAATTAAGCTTACACCTAGTCAAGTAGCGATAGCTAAAAGACTAAATGTACCGCTAGAAGAATATGCAAAGCATATTGAAGGAGTATAAAATGACAGATGAAATTAAAACAGAAGTCAATACTGATCGTAACTCACGATCTGCAGAGACACGAGCCTCTCAAACTCGCAGAACCCCTTGGGCTCCCCCGTCTATGTTAGACGCACCCGAAGCTCCTCCTGGATATCAATTCAGGTGGATTCGTGAAGCTACTAGAGGGCAAGACGATAAATCTAATATGTCTAAACGTATTAGAGAGGGATATGAACCTGTGAGAGCAGAAGATTATCCTGAATTCGAAGCCCCTACTATTGATAGTGGTAGCAACACTGGAGTAATTGGAGTCGGAGGATTGATTCTCGCAAAAGTTCCAGAAGAAACTGCAGAAGAACGAACTGCTTATTTTCAAAATCAAGCAGATTCTGCACAAAAAGCAGTTGATCAGAACTATATGCGAGAAAGTGACCCTAGAATGCCTATAAAAGATAGCGATATCCAACGGTCTTCTAAGGTTCAATTTGGTAGTAGGAAAAATTCCGACGAATAATATTAACTTTGTATTTAATAGGAGATAAATAATCATGGCAAATACAAACGCACCAACAGGGTTTACTCCCGCTTATCACATGTATGGTGGTACCATTCGTCCTTCGAGAATGAGAATTGCAAGTGGAACTAACGCATCTATCTTTTCAGGTGATGTTGTTAATTTATCTAGTGGTTATATCATTCAAGGGACAGCAACTGGTACTCCTGTAGGTGTATTCGCAGGTGTATTCTTTACAGCAACCGATGGAACCCCTACGTTTTCTAAAGTATGGACAGCTGATACTGCTACATTAGGCGGTGCAGATGCCGAAGCTTTGGTCTATAGCGATCCTGGAATCGTTTACGAAGCTCAATTTACAGCAGGAACTCCTGCAGTAAGTTTTATCGGCTCTAAATATACTCTTTCTACAACCGCAGGTAGTACAACTACTGGTAGGTCAAAAGAGGGTGTAACTGCAACGACTTCTAGTGGTGTCGCTTTATGTGTAGGATTTAATTTAGCACCAAGCAACTCTATAGGGGCTAATGCTAGAGCATATTTTACATTCCCAACTAACACATTCGCAGTCTAATAGGAGAATAAAACATGGCAATTAACAGAGCACAACTCGTAAAGGAACTTGTACCTGGACTTCATGCTCTTTTTGGACTTGAGTATGAACGTTACAACAATGAACACGAAGACATCTTCGACACTGAAACTTCCGAAAGGGCGTTTGAAGAAGAAGTAATGTTGAGTGGATTTGGGGAAGCACCCGTAAAAGGGGAAGGAGCCGCTGTCATTTATGATACTGCACAGGAATCGTTTACATCTCGTTATACGCATGAAACAGTAGCTTTAGCATTTGCGTTGACGGAAGAAGCCATAGAGGATAACCTTTATGACACACTTTCTTCCAGATACACAAGAGCTTTAGCAAGATCAATGCAAACAACAAAGCAAGTCAAAGCAGCTAATGTTTTGAACAATGCTTTCAACTCCAGTTTTCCTGGAGGTGACGGCAAAGAGCTTTGTGCAACTGATCACCCTACTGTTGGTAATGTGGACTTAAAAAACGAGTTGACAACTGCTGCAGACCTTAATGAAACTTCACTTGAACAAGCATTAATTGATATTGCTGACTTCAAAGATGAAAGAAATCTAAAGGTCAACGCACAGGCGACTAAACTGATTATTCCACCTGCACTGCAGTTCGTAGCAGATAGACTTATGGAAACTCCAGGAAGGGTAAGTACTTCAGATAATGATATTAATGCAATTAGAAACATGGGAATGATCCCACAAGGCTATGTTGTAAATCATTATTTGACTGACACCGACGCTTTCTTTATCAAAACTGATGTTCCTAACGGACTTAAACATTTCGTTAGAACACCTGTATCTACTAGTATGGAAGGAGACTTCGAAACTGGTAACGTAAGATACAAGGCTAGAGAACGTTATAGTTTTGGTTTTAGCGATTGGAGAGGAATCTTTGGTTCACCAGGAGCTTAATTCATTTACGTGAATTTTTAAGGGGACTTCGGTCCCCTTTCTTTTTTGTTTTTATTCATATACAATCAAAACACTAGGTATATTAACTTATCTGTCGACTGACCTAGCAGACAAGCCGAGACGATAGATTTTTTTCCGTAGGAGGAAATTATGGCAAAATCAACCTTTTCAGGTCCTGTAAAATCATTAGCAGGATTTATATCAGCAGGTAATGCTAACGTTGTTAGTTTGACTGCGGACACTACTTTAACAGTAGCTTCACACGCAGGTAAAATTTTAACAACTAACGATGCAGACGGTAAATTTACTTTACCTAGTATTGTTGCTACTGCTCCAGGAAGAGACGACGATCCTAATCAAACAAACAATTTAGGGGCATCTTTCTTTTTTGTAGTAGAAACTGCAGCAACTGACATGGACATCTTAACAGATGGCACAGATAAATTTGTAGGTGGACTTTACACAGGTAAAGATGACGCTACAGGTAAAACTTTTATTTCTGGTGCATCTAACGATGTTATTACAATGAACGGTTCTACTAAAGGTGGACTAGCTGGTAGTATTGTAAAAGTAACTGCTATGGCTTCAGCTAAATACGCAGTAGAAGGAATTATTTTAGGGTCAGGAACTATAGTTACACCATTTGCTGACGCTTAATCTTAATATAGGAGATTAATATGAGTTCATCAGATGTAAAAGCGACCAAAGCTTTAACTGCGACAGGACAATTACAAGGATTTATTGGTTCTGGTGCGGGCACTGCTACTAATTTAGGTCCAATAAGAATTCAGTCTGTTCAAGCACAAGCAAGTGCAGCAGACGGTTCTATAAAAATCTATGACGGAACGAGTGCAAGTGGAACTAAGTTACTTATTGAATTTAAGTTCGGTTCAGCAGCAAATGAGTCTTTTGACCATTATTTGCCTAACGACGGAGTAAAATTTGATACAGGAGCTTATGTTGTGTTAGCTAACTGCGACTTTTTTGTAGCATACTACAACTAACATGGCAACCTCGGGAACTCGTGCATTTAGTTTAGATGTAGCGACCGCAATCGAAGAGGCGTACGAACTTGCAGGATTAGAAGCTCGTACGTCTTATGACGCAGTTACAGCACGTCGTTCTATGAATATAATGTTTGCCGATTGGTCAAACAGAGGTATTCAAATGTGGGAGGTAACTAAAGTAGAGTTAACTCTTACAGCAGGCACTAATGAATACACCTTAAATTCTTACGATATTGATGTTTTAGACGCTTACGTAGAAAGAACCGTTGGTGGTGTTGTAACCGATTACCCTTTAGATAGAATAGATCGAAACGAATACATAGGTATTCCTAATAAAGCTACTAAAGCACGTTCTACAGAATTTTGGTTAGAACGTAAAAAATCTCCTGTTATTCATCTTTATCCAACGCCCGAGAACTCAACGGACAAACTCCTTTACTATGTATGGCGTACAATAGAAGATGCTACAGCCTCTATCAATGATGTAGACATACCTACAAGATTTATGCCTTGTTTAGTATCTGGATTAGCTTATTATCTTTGTGTAAAGAAAAATGTTCAGAAACTTCCTGTTATACAAGATTTATATGAAAGAGATTTAGCTAACGCTTTACGTTATGATGAGGACCGTTCTAATATAAGATTAGTTCCTAAACAAGAATATATTTAATGGCTTACGCATCAGGAAAATATGCTTTCTTCATTTGCGATGTTTGCGGGTTTAGATACCCTTATAAAGAAGCAAGAGGCACTTGGGAAAACAACAGAGTTTGTCAAGAGTGTTACGAGCCTAAACACCCACAATTAGATCCTCCTAGTATTGGAGCAGACGCAGAACTTCTTTGGAGACCTAGACCAGATGTTCCAGCCCCTACAACAGGACAAGGTTACGCTATAGTTTCTAATCCGATAAACTCAGCAGGTATAAGTGCTCCTATTATGTGGGCGGAAAACAGCGACACAATAGGTTCTATGTATCTTGTGCCTCCATCAACTGGAAGCGTAGGAGAGATAACAGTTTCAGGAGTAGCTGTAACGCCTAGTCCAAGTCCTACACCGTCTCCATCTACAACCACCTATACAGTTACTGTAGCAAGTTATTACGGTTCTAATTATTTTTATATTGACGGTTCAAGAGCTGCAGCATTGACAGTAACCGAGGGACAAATTTATAAATTTGATCAGTCCGATAGTTCAAATAGTAGTCACCCATTAAGGTTTTCAACCACTTCAAACGGTACGCATGGTGGAGGTTCTGAATATACAACAGGAGTTACAACAAGCGGAACTCCAGGAAGTTCTGGAGCTTATACCCAAATTGAAGTAGCATCAGGAGCACCAACTTTATATTATTATTGCACTAACCATAGTGGAATGGGAGGTATAATATATACAATATGAGTTTTACATATACAACATTAAAAACAGCTATACAAGATTATCTCGATAGCACTGAAACTAGTTTCGTAAATAATTTACCTACATTTATAACAACAGCAGAAGAACGTATTTTAAAAAATGTTCAGTTAGATGATTTTAGAAGAAACCAAGTTGGAAATCTTACAGCTTCAGGTCCTTACTTAGAAACACCTGCAGATTATCTATCTCCTTTTAGTTTAGCTGTAATTGACAGCAGTAGTAATTATAGTTATTTACTATTAAAACACGTTTCTTGGATTAGAGATTACACTCCTAATTCATCTACAACAGGAACGCCTAAATATTATGCTGAGTTTGACGATAATACTTTTATTATTGCTCCTAGTCCTGATGCAGCTTATGAGGTTGAGTTACACTATTATCATAGACCTGCTTCTCTTACAACCACTTCAGGTAGTGAAACAACGTGGTTATCTAAAAACGCTCCTAATACTTTACTATACGGAAGTTTGGTGGAAGCCTGTACTTATTTAAAAAACTATGAAGCAATACCTGCATATGAAGAAAAATTTCAAGATGCTTTATTAGGACTGAAAAATTTAGGCGAAGCTAAATCCACAAGAGATCAAAACAGATATGATGAGATAAGGAGAGAACCTCAGGCATGAGGATAAAAGAGCTCGAAGGTAAAAATATTGCTATAGTTGCTATGGGAGAAAGTCAACTTGACTTTCATTTAAGTTTAATACATTCAAAAACTTATGATGAAGTTTGGGGTATAAACTGTATGGGAGCTATTACTAAATGTGATAGAGTTTTTATGATGGATCCAGTTAGTAGGTTTATGGATACAGATGATGCAGGAAGTCAAACCGATATTATGAGGCGATGGCTACCCGTTGCTGATATGCCTATATATACTTGTGAATTAGATCCTAGATGTCCTTCTGCAGTGCTTTATCCTTTACAAGAAGTCGCACAGGATGCAGATTGTGCTTACTTGAATAATACCGTACCTTTTTCATTCGCTTTCGCTTTATATAATAAAGTAGCTAGTATTAATTTATTTGGCATAGATTTTAGCTATAGAGGTAATTTGCATTTTGCAGAAGCAGGAAAAGCTTGTTGTGAGTTTTGGTTATCTAAGTGTATAGAAAGAGGAATGACTGTAAATGTTGCAGCTAGGTCAGGATTACTTGACACAGATTGTCCTATAGAAAAAAGAGTATATGGTTATCATAGACTTGATGATCCTGATATTTTAATTCTTGATAATCAAAAAAAGTATCATCAAGTTAAACTTTCTGAATATAATAAAATTATGCAAGAAAAACAATTAAGTAATATAACAGAAATAAAAACTGTAATGGATGCACCGCCTGAGGCAAAGAGGTATTAATGTTAGATGATAAAGTAGATTCTTTTTTAGGATCAATAGAGGTTCAAACGGAAACTAATAAAGGACATGATCCCGAATGGTGGGCAGAACAAGCGACTAATAGAATATGCGGCATATCAGAAAATGCTGCTCCGCATATACGACAACAAGCAGAAGCATACAAACTAGCGATTTATAATACAATCCTGTATTATATTAAAAGTGCTATTAACAGTGATCGTTGTACGATTTCAAATACGTTAATTTCACAAGGACAAAAAGATTTAGTTAAAACTTTAAAGGAGCTTTGATATGGCAATTACATCAACATTAACAACTAGTTTTAAAAAAGAATTATTAGAGGCTGTGCATAACTTTAGTGCTTCTGGTGGAAATTCTTTTAAACTAGCTTTATACACATCAAGTGCTACACTTGGTGCAACCACAACTGCATTTACAACTACTGGTCAATCAAGCGGTACTAATTACACTTCTGGTGGTTCAGCTTTAACAAATATAGCACCAACTAGTTCAGGCACTACTGGTTTTTGTGATTTTAGTGATTTAACTTTTGGTACAGCTACTGTTACAGCTAGAGGTTGTATGATTTATAATGATACTAATAGTGATAAGTCAGTAGCTACTATAGATTTTGGTGGCGATAAAACTTCAACTGCAGGAGACTTTACTATAGTTTTTCCAGCAGCAGCGGCATCTACAGCTATTATAAGAATAGCCTAGCCTTAAATGGCTATTGTTAACGGTTGGGGTCGAGGCACGTGGGGTCAACTTACGTGGGGCGAACCCATACCACTTACACTTACTGCACCCTCTGCAGCGACATCTGCTCTTGGAACCGTAACTCCAAAAGCAGCAGCAACCGTAACTTTATCAGGTTTAAGTGCAACAGCTACTAATGGTGGTGTTGCAGTAGATGCTGGTGGTGTAGTAGGAGTTAATGGATTAGCAGGAGTTTCAGCTCTCGGCACAGCTACTACACAATCTAAAAACGTTTTACAAGTTTCAGGTTTAGCAGGAACATCTGCTTTAGGAACTGCAACAACTGATGCAGAAGCTAACGCAAGTGTTACAGGTTTAGAAGCTACAAGTGGATTAGGTTCTTTAAGTATTACAGCAAAAGCCAAGCAAACTCCAACAGGTCAAGCAGGCACCTCTGCATTAGGCACTTCAACTACTAAAACTGATAATAGGTTTAACACAGTCAACTTTAATGCTAATGGTCTTGTTGGATCATTTACATTTAATTGTAAAGCTAATGTTACAATCACAGGTGTATCTGCTACAGGTGTGGTAGGTACGACAAATATTTGGTCTCCCGTTCAAGATGAACAAACTCCTAATTGGAGAGAGGTTGCAGCATAATTATTTTAAAAACTATGAACTTTGCTTTTTTTGGTTTAATATATAATAAACAGCATAATAAATGTTTACTTAGAGGTGAAAAATGGCAACTTATGTAAATAATCTAAGGCTCAAAGAAATCGCTACAGGTGACGAAAGCGGAACTTGGGGCACTTCTACAAACACTAACTTAGAACTTATCGGAGAAGCTTTAGGTATTGGTACTGAAGCTATTACAACTAACGCAGATACACACACTACAACCGTAGCAGACGGTAGTTCTGACGCAGGCAGAGCATTATATTTAAAATATACAGGAACTTTAGATTCAGCTTGTACTATTACTATCGGTCCTAACACAATGAAACGTGTGCAGATTATAGAAAATGCAACAAGTGGATCTCAAAATATTATTATATCGCAAGGCTCTGGTGCTAATGTAACTATCGCTGCTGGAAAAGTAGCAATAGTTCAATTAGATGGAGCAGGCTCAGGAGCAGCAGTGTTAGATGTTTTAACTGATTTACAGCTTTCCGACAGTCTAACTTTAAACGGTCCAACACTAACCATAGGTGATGCTACTGCTGAAGATACTAAAATAGTGTTTGATGGTAACGCACAAGATTTTTATGTCGGACTTGATGATAGTGCTGATGATTTAGTTATAGGACTAGGCTCAACGGTAGGTACAACACCTGCTATCTCAGTAGATGAAAACCAAAACGTTACTATGCCACAAATAGTGACAGCGTCTACTTCAGCTAATATTAGTCAAGTAGCTTTAACTGACGGTACAGTCTCTTGGGATGCGAAAGCTGCAGCTAATGCTTTCTTATTATTAGAAGAAAACTCAACTATATCAGCACCCACCAACAATGTTGAAGGAGCTATTATTAGTATTGAGGTAGCACAACACGCTTCAAGCGGTCCATATACTTTGGCATGGAACGCTGTATTTGAATTTGTTGGTGATGAAACTCCAACCATGACCGCTACAGATGCTAAAACCGACATCTACACCTTTAGATATAATGGCTCAAAATGGCAAAATATTGGTATTAGTCAAAACTTAACTCAAAGCTAATGCTTGAACTATTTTTAGCTTTTTGGATTATATTTGGTTATTTATTACCTAATCCTGAAGACTTCTAATGGAAACTTTACAAAGAACAGCTAATCGAGGAAGTGTATCTACTGGAGTTTATGAAGTAGCTAACTCTTGTAAATTTGAAACAGATAACAGTGAATTTTTAACTAGAGATGTATCTTCTACTGGTAGTAGAACCACAGCAACTATTAGCATTTGGTTGAAAAGAACAGAGCTAAGCACACTTCAATACATTTTTGAACAAGGTAATACTGACAATGATGATGGAAGATTTTTTGCTAGATTTCAAACTGATGATACATTAAGAATTGCAGGTGGCTCTAGTGTATTTTTAAATACTAATAGAGTATTTCGTGATACCTCTGCTTGGTATCATATAGTCGTAACTGTTAACAGTACTGATAGCACAGCAGATGATAGAATAAAATTATATATAAATGGTGTGCAAGAAACATCTTTTGGCACAAGAAACAACCCAAGTTCAAGTGCAACATTAGGCTTGAATTTTCAAAAACAAACTATTGGCTCATCTCATGTAGATTCAACAGGTCATTTTGCAGGTTATATGACAGAAATTGTTGGACTTGATGGAACTGCATCTGCACAAACAAGTTTTGGTGAGTTTAATAGTGCTACTGGTATATGGATTCCTAAAAGTGTAAGTGCCTCTGGCACCAATGGTTTTTACTTAGATTTTGAAGATAGTTCAAATATGGGTAATGATGTAAGTGGGGGTACAGATTTTACTGAAAATAATATAGCAGCAGCAGATCAAGCGACTGATACTTGCACTAATAATTTTTGTACCCTCAATCCTTTAATTAATTTTAAATACACAACTAATGGTATAACAGAGGGTGGAACAGTTTTTGGAGATAATACAGGTGGTGGTGTTGGTGGTGCTTTTGGAACTATGGCAGTAACAGCAGGTAAATGGTATTGGGAAGTTAAACTTACTCAACAAAGCTCACACTATATAGGTGTAAGTGCTATTGATGATGGTGATAATGTTTTATCTTCTACAGACCCACAAGAAGAAAACTCAACTTTTAGATTTAACATAAATGCTGCAAGAAGAGAGTATGTTAATAGTGGTTCTCAAGGATATGGTTCATTAGATGAATTTTCAGATTTCCATAGTGCAGGAGATATTATAGGTATAGCTTTAAACATGGATGATAACCAAATTAGTATTTATGGTAATGGCACACTTCAAAGTGGTGTTGCTAATACTACCTTGTATGATGCAGCTAATAAAATGGTAGTACCTTTTCATGGAACTATTGACGATGAGTGTCAATATAACTTTGGTGGCTATTCAGCATGGACTCCTTCAAGTGCAGTAAATGATGCTAATGGCTATGGTACTTTTGAGTATTCTCCACCATCAGGTTATTACGCTTTATGTACTAAAAACTTAGCACAATATGGAGGATAGATAATGGCAGATTATACAACAATAGACGACCCTTCAGCACACTTCCAAATGGCTAATTGGACTGGACAAGCCTCTGAACTTGTTATTACAAATGATGGCAACAGTGATCTACAACCTGATTTTTGTTGGATAAAATGTAGAAACGCAAGTCAGGTATTTGCATTAGTTGACACCACAAGAGGTTCTTCAAAATATTTAACTTGTGCTTCTACTGCTGCTGAAGTAACTGATACTGGTAGGCTAACATCATTTAATACAGATGGTTTTACACTTGGAGGAGGTAGCGGTCCAGTTAATACAGAGGGTGGAACTTATGTAGGCTGGCAATGGAAAATTAATGGCGGTACAACTGCAAGTAACACAGATGGAGATTTAACATCTACAGTTCAAGTAAATCAAACATCAGGAATTTCTATTTTTACTTATACAGGTAAAGACCCAATAGAGCCATTAGATTTAGGACATGGATTAGGTGCTGTTCCTGAAGTATTTTGGATAAAAAGAAGAAATGGTGGTAGTAGAAATTGGGGTTTTTATCATAAAGATATGGCTGCTTCACCTCAAAATGGTTATATGCGTTTAAATGAGGTTAATGGTTATGCAGCAGCATCTACTTGGTGGCGAAATGAAGCACCTACTAGCACAATAATAAAAACAGGAGAACAGGCTGATGTAAACCAACCAAGTGATACTTTTGTATGTTGGGCATTTAAAAGTGTTCAAGGCTATAGTAAGTTTGGAAAATATACAGGTAATGGCAATGGAGGCGGTCCATTTGTTTATACAGGTTTTAAACCTGCTTGGATACTAATTAAAAGAACCGATACTAGCGGTACTTGGTTTATCTTAGATACAAGAAGAAATGCCTTTAATTTAACTGACCTCTATATCCCAACAAATAACGAAGGCGGTGAAAGTAATTATTTATCTGCTTGTCAGGTAGATGCTTTAAGTAATGGTTTTAAATTAAGAACAAGTTATGCAGATTCAAATGCATCAGGCGGAACATATGTTTATATGGCATTTGCGAGTAATCCATTCGTAACATCAACATCAGCAAACAGTATCCCAACAACAGCTAGGTAAATTAAATTAATTGAGGTAATATAAAATTATGTGGGCATTAGTAGAAGACAGTAAAATAAGTAAGGTTTATAATAAACCTTCACAATTAACTATAGGAGATATTCAATATCCTAGTAATATACACAACCTTTGGTCAGAGGCAGAATTAAAAGCTATAGGAATTTATGAAGTAGTTATAGATAACACTAATTATAAAGACCCTAAATACTATATTAATACAGATCAAAGTTTTGCATTTGCTAGTAATAAAGTTACAGCAACTTATGGCACAGCTACAGCAAAAGATTTAGACACTTTAAAAACAAGTCATTGTGAAATAATAGACAACCAAGCTTATGGTTTACTACAACCTAATGATTGGATGGTAGTTAGAAATGCAGAAAGTTCTAAAGCTATACCTTCAGATTGGCTAGATTACAGAGTAGCAGTAAGAACAGCGGCAACTGATATGAAAACAAAAATAAATGCAGTTGCAAATGTAGATGCTTTAGCCGCTCTTTATGCCTATAGTGGTGACCCTGCAACAAGACCACTAGGTGAGTTTCCAACAGAACCAACTTCATAGGAGGTAATTATGATAAGCATGTTAGATTTAATATTAAAAATCATACAAATAGCACCTTGGGTAATATCAGGTGCATCACTTATTTGTGCATTAACACCCACCCCAAAAGACGACCAAATGCTTGCAAAAGTATATTGGCTAGTAGATTGGTGTGCAATTAATATTGGTAAGGCAAAAGATAAATAACCTATGACCACTACAAAAGAGGCATTGATAAAACTAGAAGCACATGAAAGAGAATGTGCTATTCGTTACGAATATATAGAAAAACGTCTTAACGAAGGCTCTGCTAAGTTTAAAAGACTTGAACTTATTTTATGGGGTTTATATGGTCTAACAGCTGCTTCTTTAGGCGTTGATAAATTATTGTAGGAAAGTTAAATGCCTTTACAAAAGTTCCTTTTTAAACCTGGAATCAACAAAGAAGGAACAGCTTATTCAAATGAAGGCGGTTGGTTCGATTCTAATTTAGTTCGTTTTAGAAAAGGTCTTCCTGAAAAAATAGGAGGATGGGCTAAAAGTGTTGCTAATTCATTTTTAGGAACGGGTAGAGCTTTACATGGGTGGGTTGCTTTAGACGGAACAAAGTATTTAGGGGTAGGCACTAATCTAAAATATTATATTTTAGAAGGAGCAAGTTTTAATGATATAACTCCTATACGATCAACAGACGAAAATGTTACAACGTTCTCAGCTACTAACGGTAGTGCGGTTATTACAGCGACAGACACAGCTCACGGTGCTGTTGTAAATGATTTTGTAACTATTTCTAATGCAGTTTCTTTAGGCGGTAATATTACTGCAGCAGTTTTAAACCAAGAACATCAAATAACGGCTATTCCTTCAGCAAACACTTATACGTTTACTGCGTCTGCTACAGCAAACGCTAGTGACTCAGGTAATGGTGGTAGTGCTACCGATGCTGCTTATCAATTAAATACAGGAATTAATGTTTATGTACCTTCTACAGGTTTTGGAGCGGGTACTTGGTCAGCAGGCACTTGGGGTTCGATAACTTCTATAAGTTTTATAAACCAGTTAAGGTTGTGGTCTCATGATAATTTTGGTGAAGATTTAATTATTAATCCTCGAGGAGGAGGAGTTTTTTACTGGGATAAATCTAATGGTCTTACAACTAGAGCTGTTGCTCTTTCAACTTTATCAGGAGCTAACCTTCCTCCTACAGTAGCTTTACAAGTTTTAGTATCTGATATTGATCGACACGTTATTTGTTTTGGTGCGGATCCTTTAAATGCCTCTGGTACAGCAAGAACAGGAACTATTGATCCAATGCTTATTGCTTTTTCTGATCAAGAAAATGCAGCAGTCTGGGAACCTTTAGCTACGAACACTGCTGGTTCTTTTAGACTTTCTGCTGGATCTTCTATTGTAGGAGCTTTAAGATCTAAACAAGAAATATTAGTTTGGACTGATATTGCTTTATATTCTATGTCTTTTATAGGACAGCCTTTCACATTTGGATTGAATTTAATAAATGAAGGAGTAGGGTTGATAAGTCCTAACGGCATGGTAAACACTCCTAAAGGTATTTTCTGGATGGATAAAAAAGGTTTTTATGCTTATAATGGAGCTATTCAAGAAATACCTTGTACAGTACAAAATTATGTTTTTAGTGATATAAACGAAACACAAAGCTATCAAGTGTTTAGTTTTGTAAATAAAGCTTTTGATGAAGTAGGTTGGTTTTACTGTAGCGGCAGTGCTGAAGTAATTGATCGATATGTAGTTTTTAATTATGAAGAAAATCTTTGGACTATTGGATCTCTTTCTAGAACTGCTTGGTTAGACGAGGGTGTTTTCGATAATCCTAAAGCTGTTTCATCTTCTTCTGATATTGGTTATGTTTATAATCATGAAGTAGGTAATGATAATGATGGCTCCCCTATGACTAATGTATTTATCGAATCAAGTGATTTTGATATTGATCCAGGAGGAGAAGATTTTCAATTTATAAATAGAATTATTCCAGATATTAAATTTACAGGAACAGCAGCAACAGGTTCTGACGGACAAGCTGTTAATCTTGTTTTAAAACGTAGAAATTTTCCAGGAGAAGAATTAACAACGGCAGTAACAAGTACTTGTACATCTAACACAACAAAAATAGATACTAGAGTAAGAGGCAGACAAGCAGTTCTTCGTATTGAATCTAACGATGACGGTGTTGGTTTTAGAGTCGGAGCAATGCGATTAGATTTTAGACCTGACGGTAGAAGATAATGGGTAAATTATTAGAAACTAAATTACCTATTTCTATAGGTGAAGTTTCTTCTGAAACATTTAATCGTTTAGTAAGAGTATTAGAACTAAGTTTAAATAAAGTTGATGTAAATTCAACACTTGCAGTAAACGAAACCCAACGTAATGAAAATAAATTCAATAAAGGCGATATTATATGGAATTTAACAAGTAATCAATTACAGGTGTGGACAGGCGAAAAATGGGTAAATTTATATTCAGAAAACGAAACAAATTTTCAAGCGTCTGCAGAATTAGGAAATGTAACAGTCACCCTTGGTGGAGTTGTTACAATACAATTAGGAGTGAACTAAATATGGATATTGATAAATTAAGAGAAGAGTTAGAGTTTGACGAAGGATGTATTTATGAAATCTATAGAGATCATTTAGGTTATCCTACTTTCGGTATCGGTCATTTAATAACAGAAAAAGATCCAGAATGGGGATTATCAGTAGGAACTCCAGTTTCAAAAGAAAGGGTTATTGAATGTTTTGAAAAAGACATAGATTCTGTATTTAGTGATGTAGACCGTAATCTTCCTTGGGCGGCAGAACAGTCTGAAGATATAAAACGAGTGTTAGCTAATATGTGTTTTAATTTAGGTATTACAAGATTATTAAAATTTAAAAATTTTTTAGGAGCGTTAGAGGCAAAAGAGTTTCAAACTGCAGCTAAAGAAATGATGGATAGTCGATGGGCTACGCAAGTAGGACCTCGTGCGACTAGATTAAGAGATAGAGTTCTAAAAGGAGGACTATAGAAATGAAAAAAGTAAAAGGCTATAAACGCGGAGGAGCTTTAAAAAGTTCTAAATATAAGAAAAAAGGCGGTTCTAAAAAACGTATGATGAAAAGCTCTAAAAAGAGAAGTAGCAAGAAGAAGTAAGTGCCTTCTCTTATAAGTAATATCCCACATTTTAAATGTTGGGTGCGAAGAGAGTTTACTGCTAATCATACAAACTATCATGGAGAGTTTCTCCATGCAATAGCTTTCGCTGTTAATACAATACCTGATAGGTCTTTATCGTTTCAAGTTGTTTTTACAGGTTGTGAAACAGAATACGATGATTGGGATGAGGGTAATATTCACGGTGGAGCTATGTGGGCTAGAATGCCTATACAAGGTTTAATTGCCGATATACCCGTTGAAGAATGGGCAGAACCTATGGAAGATCATATTGCTCAACCATGGGATTGTGAAGCTAGAGATCATTCTGTAATAGTTATGGATAGAGTTAGTTCTAGTCCATGGCTTTGCAAAATCGATGGAAAGTTTTATACTGGTAAATATATGTTCACTGTGGACTATACAGGAAACGCCATTGCGGATTGTCCTGCACAACACAAACAATCTCATGTGTTATATATTACACAAGATTGCAAATGGAAAGGTAACTTAGTTGCTTTACCTAACAACAGGGTAAGAGCTACAAGTCCTGCTTTATGGGTAACGGGTGAAGGAGCCCCAGATTTTACTCCTTCACAACATCTTCATTCAGCAGAAGGACATGAAAGCTATTTAGACCCTGCAATAACTTTTAATAATTTATACGAGGATTAATATGGCTAATAGAAAAAAGACCCACAAAACTAAAGATGGTCGCATAGCTAAAAAAGGTTTATATTACAATATAAACAAAAAACGTAAAGAAGGCAGAAAGCCACGTAAAAAAGGTTCTAAGGGTGCTCCGACTGCAGCAGACTTCAGACGCTCTGCTAAGACAGCTAAGAAGCGTAAAAAGAAAAAGTAATGGCTAAGCCTAGGAAACGTAAAGAAAAGTCTATACGACGTACTACGAAAGGCAAGGGAGCTAACTACAGACCGACTAAAAGCGGTGCGGGAATGACGGCTAAAGGTGTAAAAGCTTATAGACGTAAAAATCCTGGATCAAAACTTAAAACCGCTGTTACTGGTAAAGTTAAAAAAGGTAGTAAAGCAGCAAAACGTAGAAAGTCTTATTGTGCAAGATCTGCAGGACAAATGAAAAAGTTTCCAAAAGCAGCAAAAAATCCTAATTCAAGACTACGTCAAGCACGTAGAAGGTGGAAATGTTAAATGTATGAATATAATTGCACGGTCACTAGGGTGGTTGATGGCGATACTATTGACGTTATCCTTGATCTTGGGTTTTCTATTTTTCACAAGTGTCGTGTACGTCTTTTTGGCATTGATACGCCTGAATCAAGAACAAGAGATAAAGACGAAAAAGCTAGAGGTAAACTCGCGGCTAAGTTTTTAGAAGATTCAATTAACAACGGTGAAGTAGTTGTTTTACAATCTAAACTTAAAGATTCTAAAGGTAAATATGGACGTGTTTTAGGAGCTGTTATTGTAGACGGTGTAGATATTAATCAAGAAATGATAACTAAATTTCTTGCTGTTAAATATTATGGTCAAAGCAAAACTGATGTTGAAGCGGAACATTTAGAAAATAGGTTTAAATTAATAGAGTTGGGACAGTTTGACCCAAACGCAATAGGTAAATAATATGAATGACGGACAAGGTAGGTTTGGCGGGGACATGGATCGTAATGAAGTTGAAATGGATCTCAACAAATTTATGGCTATGATACAAGAAATTTCTGATTTAAAAGATAAAATTAGAGATCTTGAAGCTGATGAAAGAGTAAATCCTCATCAAAGATGGATTCATCTTGCTAAAGCCGTCGACTCTTGGAGAATATTTCCTAGGGCTTTTTTAACTGTTTATATTGTATTACTATACAAATGTACAATATGGTTCATGGCGTTAGAACAACCTAGTTTTGAACAGTCAGGGCTTATTTCAATAGTTGTAGGTGCAGGAGCTGCTTGGTTTGGTCTTTATGCAGGAACAACAGGTAGTAGTAAACAATTTAAAGGAGAAGATTAATGAAAAAGATTTTACCTTTACTGGGCTTTTTCGTTTTTAGTTTTGCATTTAATGCTCACGCACAACAAGATAACACGACTCCATGTGATAGCGGTACGCAATATTGTGAAAATAATATATTAGATACAACAAACACCACTACGACAACAAACACGAACACGAACACCAACACAAACACCAACACAAACACCAACACGAATTCGAACACTAATGTTAACACTAACACGACCACAACAACTGCAGTAAATACAAATAGCAATACAAATGTCAACAGCAACACGAATAATAATATCAACACATCGACAGCGACTTCGACATCAAACAATACAAACAATAATGTTAACGTGAATACTTCAACATCAACATCGACTGTAAATTCAACGGTAAATCAAAACGTTAATAATACAAATAATTCTACTTCGACATCGAACAATACGAACACTAATACAAACGTAAATCGATCAACGTCAGATTCTAATGTACAAACTAATAATGTTAATCAAAATAACAACAACACTAAATCTGATAACACTAATCGAAACATAAACGAATCAAAATCAGTGCAAACAATTAATCAAAACGTAAAAAGTGAGGCACCTCCTGCTTCTGCTATAGCTCCTAGTATTATGTCTTACTCACAAGACCTCTGTACAACAGGTGTCTCAGGAGCTTTTCAAGGACAGGTGTTTGGTTTATCTGGCGGTAAATCAATAAGAGATATGAATTGTGAAAGATTAAAACTATCTAAATATTTATATGACATGGGAATGAAAGTAGCATCAGTTGCATTACTTTGTCAAGACGAAAGAGTATTCAAAGCTATGGAAATGGCAGGTACTCCTTGTCCTTATCAAGGCAAAATAGGTAAAGAGGCTACTGTTGCATGGAAAGATAATTCTTCTAATAGACCAGATTATAAAGAATATAAAGAAAAAGAAGAAATTAACGAACGTTCTAAATTAGATGAATATGTAGAACATTGTATAAATGACTCAAACCCTAATAGAGAAAAAATACAAAAAGACGTAGTAGGTCTTGTTAGCAAAATAGTTATATCTAAACAAAAAACTAGAAGACAATGCAGAAAAGAATATTTTGCGGATTAACTGCTTTATTAAGTTTTAATTTAGCTAGTCAATATACATACGAAGCTAATCAACCTTTATATGACTTACATGATAATGCCAATAACTTTCAAGGTGAGTTAGCCTACGAGGTATCTGATGACGGTATTTCACCTGCAATTGACCTTTCTTTTAATTTTACTTTTTACGGCTCTACGTTTTCACAGGCACGCATGGCGACCAACGGTTGTCTACATTTTGGCAATAGTGGCAGCTATTGTAATGACTATACTCCTGACCCTATTAACGGACAGCACACTTATACCATTTATCCATTTTGGACTGACCTCATAAGAGACAGCAATTCACGAATCAAGTCGTGGGGCGATAGCTCAAAGATGATTTTTGGTTGGTATTATCTTAGAGAATACAATCGTGCAAACACAGACAATAGTTTTGAGATAATACTTTGGAACAACAATTCATTTGACATTCGCTATAGAGAACTAAATATTATTAACCATGATGTGTTGATTGGTGAAGTTGGTTCTAGTAAGGACAATTCATACACTTACTATTACCACGATGAATGTAACACTGGTACAACGAACTCTTCTACTTGTGTAAACACTAACTGGAACAATACAACTATTAATACCACATTAGAAAACGGTGGTTCTTTATATGGTTCAGGTAGTGGCAACGGTGTGGATTGTAGTAATCCGTTAAATGATTCTAGCTGTTCAGGTTATGCAGATGCTTTATTAAACCAACAATGTAATATAAGTCAGCTTTATAGTCAACAATGTCCTAATTACTGGGCGGCATATGATGACCAACAATGTGATGAAGATCCGCAATATGCACCTTTTTGTCCTGGATATAGACAACAAGAATCAGTAGCTTTCTTTGACGACAGGAATGTTGACTACGGTTTTATAGACGAACAAGAACAATTCGCTACAGGAGTATTTAGAGACGATCATCATCAACATCAGGATAATTTAGGTTTTGAAGATCCAATAGAAGTTATAGAAATATTCGAAGAAGAAATGTTTCCGCCTTTTGAAGAGTTTGGAGATAACCTTAATGATTATTTTGAAGATCCGTTTGTAGAAGAATTTATTGTTTTTTATGAGCCTGACCCTTTGCCTTTTATAGACAATTTTAGCCCTCGTCATGACGAACCGTTTCATCATCAAGAAGACATTCTAATAGAAGAATTCATATTTCAAGAAACATTTTTAGTTGAAGATTATAGTGAGCCTGAAACTTTTATCGAATTTAATAACGTAGAAGAATTAGAAGAATGGTTTGAAGAAGAAACTAGAGAACATCGTGAAGAACGGCACGAAGAAGAATTTGCAGAACGCGATGAGCCTGAAGAAGAATTTATAGAAGAAATATTTGAAGAGGAAGCAGTAGAAGAAATATTTGAAGCTATAGAAGAACGTATGGCTGAAGCAGAAATAGAAGAAGAACGTATTGAAAGAGAAGAAATAGTTGAAGAGTTTGAAGAAGTGTTTCAAGAAGAGTTTCAAATAACTGAAAGAGAAAATACACGAGGAGAAAGTTCAATCAGTAGAGAAATAGCTTTACGAGTTGTTTCTTCTACGATAGCTACAGCTACACAAAGTGTTAGTGGCACCACCGCAGGTAATAGTGTTCATGCAAGTGGAACAAGTGCTGCGTCGGGTAATAGTATTACTATGAATTCAACAGGAGCTTCTTCTAGTACAGCAGGCATAAGCACGACTTCCTCTCCGAGTATGTCTGATCAGTTTGCTTCAGCAACCGTGCAGACTAATCAAATATTAGATATGAGTTCTATGTCAGTCTCTGGTTCTTCTACGGGAGATACAATGAGTTCTACTGATGTTAGTTCGTCAGTGGTTGTAGCTACGGTAAATACTAATACAGTACAAGATCAAATAGATACTTCTATAAGTTCTATGGATACTTCTTCTGATGCAGATAGTACGGTAGAAGACTTAATAGCTCAAAATTTACAAACAGCACAAGAAGAAGTAGAAGCTCAACAAGAAGAAACAGGTGAATATGGTTCAGAAGATACAATTATTGCTTATATGGGTTTTGTTCCAGGATTTAATACGTATCAAACTCTCGCACTTACGGATCAAGATCAGTGGTATGAGTCTAAAACTATATATACAAATACCTTATCTGACAATATAAATGCTTTTTATGAACTAGCGGGTAGTAATATAACCAAAATGAACGATATAATAAATTCACAACCACCTTTATAGGAGATAATTATGATGGACTGGTTTCAAAGCAAGACAGGACAACTAATAGCATTAGCTACAATAGTATCAACTCTTGCAGGGTTTGGATATACGGGTGCAACATATGTTAATCGTATAGAAAATTTAGAAGCTAAAATAGGCGGAGTAGACGAAGCAGAAGACGAGATGAAAATTATCGAAGAACGTTTTGCTTCTATAGAAACGTCTGTACAGTTTCTTGAAAAAGAAATAGATAATATTGAAGTGCCTGATGTTACTGAGATAAAAACAGATATTGCTACAATAAAAGCTGATTTAGAAAGTCTTGAAAGAGATTTAAGTAAATTAGAAAATAAAAGTGATAATCCTTTAAGCGGCTGATGAGAGTTTTTATTACAGAATTTTTACATGACGGACTTCTTTACGAAGGTCCTAATATTGTAGCAGAATCTTTTGAAGCCGCAGAGAAAACTGCGGAATTATATTCAGTAAATGTGGTCGGTATGCTTGACGTAATTATCACCGATAACAACGAAGATGACTATAAAAGGGTTTTACATTAGCCCTTTCTTTGATATATAATCAAAGATCAGCCATGTGCTGCAGTTTACGGGGTGAGCTATAACTCGCAAAACGTTTATAAACGCTGAGGAAACAATGGTTGGAGTTGATAAAAAGACATACAAAAAGAATAAAGGTCGTCGTTCTGACTTCGTAATTTATTCGTCTAAAGGGAAGAAAACAAAAACTAGGAGTAGGTTCTAGTGTTAAATGTAATCGTTCCTGCATTAGTTTCTTTAGCAACAGCAAAATACGCAGCAAATACTCGTAATGATCCTAAAGCTGCTATCGGTGGAGGAACTGCTCCATCTTTAGATCCTGGACCTCCTATTCAAGTTACTCCTGTCGAAGGCACTGATGTACAAGATTTTGGTGATTTTGAAACTGAAAATATAACAGAACCACAAAACTTAACTGAAGAAGAACGATTAATGATGATGTTACAAGAAGCAGGAATTGATCCCGAAGGTTTAGTTAGTCTTGCATTTGGTGGAGCTGTTCAAAATAAAAGTGATGGGGGAGGACTTTTTGATGTATTCCCAGACTTAACAATGGATTTTAAACAATACGCTGATTCAGTTGATTTTGCAAACCCTATAATGGAAAAACCTTTAGAAGAAACTATGGTAGATGAAATAGCACAACAAGAAGCTAGTGAAAACGGTATAGGAGAAATAACCATTGATGATGTTGAAACTCCTGAAGTAGGACAAGAACAAACAAAGATGCAAAAGTTTGCTAATATATACGCAACAAATCCAGAGTTGTTTGAAGTAGGTGTAGGTTCATTAACTAAAGTTCTTGCCGCTTTAATGACTGATCAACCTAAACGTAAAGGTAGTATGGTCAGAACACAAACACTTCCAGGAAATTCAGCACGTAGAAGATCAGCACAAATGAATATACAACCTATTAGCGGTTCTAAAGTAACTTTTGCTAATCAAGGCACAGCTTTAGAACGCCCTATGTTTATGCCTCACGGAGGAGCAATGCGTGGGCGGGGTGGTCCTAAAGATGATATGATACCAGTAATGGCTAGTAACGGTGAGTTTATGCTTTCTAAAGCTGCAGTCGATGCTGCGGGTAATGGTAGTCATGCTAAAGGATTAGCACGTTTAGAAGCATTTAATAAAATGGGAAATTTAAGGTACGGATAATTTATGGCAACTAGAGAAGAACAAGAATTTTCGTCACAAGCCCCCGCGGGTTATATAGGCGATTTTTTACGTACAGGTATTTTTCCTTACGCACGAGGATTTTTAGAAGATCAATTTAATAATTTAGGTAGACCTGATAGCAGTCCATTTACTTATACAGGTCCACGAGTAGCTCAGTTTGATCCTAGAGAAAGATATGCTATGGATTTAGCTGATTCAGCTATCGGTAGTTATAGACCATATTTAGGTGCACAAGCAGGGTTATTAGACGAAGCAGCAGACGTATCAAGAGCAGGAACAATACGTGGAGCTGAAGAAATATCTGAAGGTTTAACAGGCGGTAGAGAGTTAACAAATTTAGCTAATATTACAGGTCAAGGAGCTACAAGATCTTTTGACCCAAGAGGTATAGGCGGTTTTTATAATCCTTTTGAAGACGCTGTTGTTCAACAAACACTTACAGATTTAGACCGACGAGGAGCACAACAAGATATGGCTCTTAGAGATAGAGCTGTATCTTCTGGAGCTTTCGGCGGGTCACGTGGTCGGTTAGCCCAAAGGGAATTAGCTAGGGAACAAGAACGTGGAGTAGCAGAAGCAATTGCAGGTATACGTTCAGGTGGTTATCAAGACGCAGCAAATAGAGCACAACAAGCATTTGAATCTCAACAAGGTAGACAAGCACAATTCGCAGGATTACAAGGACAATTAGGTCAAGGGCTGTTTGGTATGGGATTACAAGGCGGTCAAGGATTAGCAGGATTAGGTTCTCAGTTTACGCAAGGGCTAGGAAGTATTGGTCAAGGTTATATGGGATTAGCTTCTACATTACCACAATTACAACAAAGCGATATTAATCAACAATTAGCTTTAGGTGGACTAGGTAGAGGCAGACAACAATCGTTAATGGATCTTGGTTATCAAAACTTTGTTGGTCAATACAACTTACCGATGCAAACATTACAAAACGTTGGTTCTATTACCGCGGCTCTTGGACCGTTGGCAGGTGGTTACGGTTATGCAGGTGCTACTCCAACTACTAATACATTGTATGCTCCTTCATTAAATACAGGAACACAATACGGTGGAGATCCTAGGTTTGGTGGTATAGGTAGTTTTTATGGTAATCCGATGTTTGGAGGTTTTGGATAATGGCAAACGGAATACCAAGTTTAAATCCTTTTCCTCAGTTTGGCGGTAAACAAAGTCCTGGAATCACACCTGTGCAATTACAACCTGCACAAATTAGGTTTCCTACTTCTAGATTTACTCCGCAAAGACGACCGTTAGAACCTACAAGTAAAGAAACATTTGCACCATTAGCTCCTTTATTAATGGAAGGTATATTTAGTGCTCTTCAAAAACAACCCGAAAGATTAACAGACGAACAATATTTACTAAGTATTGGAGCAGATCCAGAAGATCCAACTAAATTACAACAAACACAATTAGACGCATATAAATTATATGGACCAACACCACAAAATCCAGGGTTTGGAATAAGTGATGTAGCTAATATTGTTGCTGCTTCTCAAATGGGTCGTGGTGCTAAAGATTATGCTAGTACTTATCTTAATTTAAGAAAGGCTAAAGATGCACGAGACGCTAGAACAACAACAGCTAAAGCTTCCTATATATCAACACAAATGACACCTAGGAGTCAAAGTATATTATTAATGGATAAAGATGCTGCAGAAACAGGTAATCCTGCTGATATGTATTACACAGGACTGTTTGACCCAACATCAGAAACATACTTTTACTTAAATCCAGAAACACAAAAATTCGAAGATATTAGAGGCTCTGGACGGAATTTACTTCCAGCTAAATCATTTTTAGAGGCAAAAAACTCTAATCCGTTTTTAGATGACGCTAAAAAGAAAGCTTATGATGAATATTTAAAATTAGATGGGACATTACGTGCACAAGAATCAGCTCTTTTAGGAGTAACTGTAGCAATAGGTGAGACTGTTGATGCACTTGAAGTAGCAGAAAAAGATCCTAAAATGAATCCTGTTTCTTTTTTATCATCTTTAACTAACATGGCTAATAGTGCTTTTGCTAATTTTGATCAAGCAGGTGCAATGCTCGGCGGAGGAAATATAGATAATTATTTTGCCGATGCAGCAGATGTACGAGACGGTATAGGTGGATCAAGAGGTAGAGAAGGCACAGGCGATAATGCTAAAGCTTTATATGAGGCTATTAAAAGTGGAAATGAGACACAAATAGAAATAGAGTTAAAAAGATTTGAAGAAGCTAATGCTGATTATTTAGAAACTTTAGGTATAAGAAAGCTTTTTCAAGAAATTGGTTATCAAAACGTAAGAGCACAAGCTAATTTATTATCTTTAGCATATCAAGCTGCTGCTGCAAACGGTCAAACAGGTAGAACTCTTTCTGATAAAGATTTAGCTTTCCATTTACAAATGGTTGGTTTTGGTGCAACTCAAGATCCTACAATTTTAAAAGATAATTTATTAGCTTTCGGAGATCAATTAATTCAAAGAGCAGACGAACAAGCTAAAACAGGTTATGGTCGTTTAATTAAAGCAGAGGTAGAAGAATATAAAGGAGATCCTAATTTTCAAAGATTAATGAGACGTTGGTATACTTCAGACGATAATTTTAATACGTATATAGATTTTTATACTAGAAACCAAGGTATAGATTCTGTCGATAAATTTAGAGGTTTTGAAAGACGTAAATCTGTAAAAGAACAAGAAAAAGAAAAAGCAGAACAAGATAAAATTTTTCAAAATATTGATTTGACTGTACAACCAGGATCTATTACTAGCTAATGGCAACTGTAGAACCAACTTTAGAAGAACTTTTAGCTAGAGGAGTTGATTCAGTAAGTCAAACACCATTAGACAATAACCCTAATAAAACTTATGGTGATGTTCTTAATTCTGATGAATTAAAAGTCGCAGCTTTAAAAAGTATTCCGTATTTACGTGATAGATTTATTGCATCAGAAGGGGCTGATGTTATTGATCAACAAATAACAAACTTTAACCAATTTGTTGTTCCTAAAATTACTACATATGATAGAGCTCCTTTTCAATATGAAGACAGCGATTATTTTTCTGGATATGCTAGACAATTAGAAGATTATGAGAAAAATTTTGATAAATATAAAGAAAACCGACAAATAATGTACGTAAGAGGAAACTTTCCTGCAAGCGTACAAGAACCAAAACCACCTTTTAAACCTTTTGGTTATGACAAATCTAAAGAACTGGCTGAACTAGGATGGGATCCGTTTAATGAATTAGATTTTCCTGGAATTAGAAACTTTAGAAATCAAATAGCTTTAGGAGCTCCCCCCAATGTTATATTTTCTGATTTAAATTATGCTAAAGAAAATTTAGCCAACGGAATGTTTGCTGAAAGTCTTCCTGGAAAATTTATTCCAGCTGATCCTTTTAACCCTTCACTTGGTTCGATTTATATAGAAGAAGGTAAAGAACCACAAATATTTGATTCACCGACTATAAGACCGTTAGATATTGTAGAATTTATCGAACAAGAAGGTCCTACTATAGGAACTGAAGTAGCTTTCGGGTTAAAAGGTTTAAAACATTTTGATGCTTATTTACGTAAAAGTGATATTGCTTTTTTAGAAAACAATCCTATAACTAGGAAATTTTTTGATAGTGTTTCTAGTAATGTCTTTTTAGCAGGAGGAGGAGCAGGAGCGAGACTTATACAACGTTTAATTGGAGCTGCTAACGGAGCTCATAACCGTTCAATGGAAGATATGATGGAAGAAACAGGTTGGACATTTTTATTAGCTTACGGTGGTAATCAAACAATCGATGCATTTATGAATGGGGTGCCAAAATTATATCGGGCTATTATGGGTAAAGATTTAGGAGCAGAACAAGTAGCTTCAATTAGAGCAGCTATAGAACGTAAACGGGCAAGTAAAAAAGGTGAAAAAGTAACAACTCTTGCAGGTCGTGATGAAGAAGTTACGTTATTAGATATTGATGAAGCTATCGAAGGATTAACTAACGATTTAGGAGAACAACTAACTTATAAACCAACATTAGCTAAAGCTTCAAAAGAAGATGTTATCGCTGATATAGAAGCTATGTTAATTCAAGGCACAAATAATCCTGCGTACAAGAAATTTTATGACGAAGCAATGAAAGGAAACGAAGAAGTTATACAAAAATTATTTGGTAAACTTTTTGATAAACTAGACCCTAACGTAACAGGTGCAACAATTAGTAGAGAGTTATTAAATTTGATGGGTAGACGTAAAGAAGAGTTTGTTAGAACTTCAGAGGAAAGTATTGAAAATCTTATTTTAAAAATTGATAATATTAAAACAGTCGGTGATGAAACTCCTATTTTTTCTAAAGTATTAGATGAAAAAGCAGCTACTGATCTTTATCCAAGATTAACAAATCGTATAAACGAAATAAGTAGAACTTATAAAGATGAAATAAATACCCTTGTTGATGATGCTTTATTAGATTCAGGAATAGCAGACCTTACATTTACTTCTAGACCTATCAGAAAACAAATATTAAATTTTAAAACAGCAGCTGAAGGTAAAACAGGAAGTTTAGCAAGTCCTGGAAAAGGTCAAATAAGAAAATTATATAAAGAAACATTTGGTGAAGAAGCGTTAGAAAGACTTACTAAATATAGTGAAGGTGATTTAACCTTGCCTGAAATTAATCAATTAAGAATAGATATAAATAGTATTCGTTCAGGCATCGATCCTAGCAAAAGTCCAGGAGATTTAAGAACTTTTAATTTAACAAAAGATTTACAAGACGCTATAGAAAATCAGATGTTTAAAACGATACGTTCTAATTTACCTAAAAAAGAAGCACAAAAATTAATAGATTTATTTGATGCTCAACGTATGGTATACGAGAGAGCTAATAAACAAGTTATTAAAGATATGGCAAAACAACAGCCTGAAGGAGTTATTAATTATTTATTGAGCACAGGCAGTAAAAACAAACCATTAATAAATACAAAAGCGAATGAGTTGATGGATTTTTTTACAGAAACAGGAAGTGTTTCAGAAATAAGAGCAATACAAAATGGTTTAATCGATCATATTAAAAGAAACTTTTTAGACAGTTCAGTTGCTGCACCAAATGTGTTAGCTAAAAACTATAAACAGTTTATAGAACAAAATCAAGCAACTTTAGAAGCAGTGTTCGGTAAAGAATTTTTTGAAAAAGGATTTCCTAAAACAGGTAAAGCTTTTAACGAAACTGTTATTGAACCATTAGAAAAATTAAATAGAAAATATAATTTATTGGAACAAAAATATGGTGAGGGAAATCCATTTAATATTGTAAGTAAAATTTTAGATTCAAGTCCTACAGCAAAAATGTCTGGTGAATTAATTGATGATTTAGATTTCTTAGATGATTTATTATCAATGGCAACTCCTGCCGAAAGAAAGATTTTAGAGTCACAAATAAAAGACGGTGCTAAAAAATATCTTTTAACAAGAATGCAAACAGATGGTTTATTTGATCCACGAAAATTAGATAGATTATTTAACGAGGGTTTTGCTCCTGCAGGTATGGTAGGGGATGATTTAAGTTTTAAAGGTGTATACAGAAGATTACTAGGCGACGAAACAGATTCTTTCTTTAAAAACTTAGAAGTTATTCGTGATATAGCAATGCGAGAGTACGGACAACTTGGTTCAGATTCTGCTGCAAGAGCTGCGGTTAAAGAAGAGGTTATAGATACAGGAACGGAATACGCAAGAAGATTTTTTATCCCACCGTTAACACAGTTTGGTAGACGAATGACAGCATTAGATAATTTAATCGGTCAAAGAAATTTAAGGTTTATGGGTAAAGTTTTACAAGACGAAAATTTATTTCAGTCATATATAGATGCAATAACAGGCAGAAAAACAATGAATAATTTCATTAGAACATTAAATAGTTATGAAAGTATTTATTTAAGTGATATTGCTAATACTTTAGAATATTATGATACAGAGGAAAAACGTGTTAAATCTCCTGAGGAAGTATCTCGATTACAATTTAATGAGGCTTTTTTACCAATCGTTAACGGTATAAGAGGTAATTTATAATGGATAGATTGTTTACAAATAATATGTTCGAAGATTTTGATATGACAGGTATTATGAATCCTGAACTTATTGATGTTATGAATATGCGTAAAGAGGCAAATTTTGCTAGAGGTAACGCAACTGATCAATATGAAGCAGACGTTGCTGATTTTAAAGATACACAAGCAACTGAAGCAGAACAAGGGATAGCGTCATTACCAACAGCACCCAATATAGATTATACAAATTTTAATCCTACATTATTTGATATACCTTTTACTCCACCTAATCTTAGTTTTGAAGATGTAGATTTAACAAATATCCCTAATATACCAACGTTCGTTGATAATCCGTATACAAAAGTATTTAATACACCTACGCTTGAACCAGATTTAGGTGTTGTTGATGATATAATCGATGTAGATATTCCTATATCAGACTATCCTTTTGTTGACCCTAAAACAGGTGGAGATTATGTTTTAGTTCCAGGAGATCCTACAAATCCTGGACCAGGAGTCGTAGTTAGAGATCCTGAAACAGGTGAATTACCTCCAGGATTTACAGATAAAGGCGTTGAAGGACCCGCAGGAATAATACCACCAACACCTTATATCCCGCCACCCGCACCTAGATCATACGAAACAGTTATCCCTTACGAAAGACCTTTAGATAATGTTATGGCAGGATATACAAGACCGATGGATCCTGCTGAATTTGGTAGTGCTCCAGGAATGAATCAAGGCGGTGCAGTACCTATGGGTAATAATAATATGCTTGATAGTGGCTTATCGAGGTTGCCTTTGAACCAACAAAACGATACACTAACTCAAGTGTTCCAATCAGGATTTAGACCACGGAGATAAAATGGCGAACGGAATAGAAGATTTAATGAACATACGAACAATGGGCGGTACGCAAAACGTGCCTCCTAGACCTCCTATGAACCCTATGCGAGGTGGATTAGCTTCTATGGGAGGAACAAAACCAACCATGCCTCCTGTAGTAGAAGAACAAAGAGCTATGCCTCCTATGGGCGGTCAAAAAATGCCTACAGAGGAACCTATGTCAATCGAAAAAGATGCAGCATTGTTAGCCGAAGCAACAATCGGTAGAACAGGTGGTGATCCTCAAGCAGCTGTTGCTATTTTAGATACTGCTAAATCTATGCTTATATCAAGCAGTCAAGAAGAACCCATGATGATGAAAGAAGGTGGTGGATTAAATCCTGGATTAACAGCTTTAGCTAAAACAAATCCAGATGTAGTTGAACAAATTACAGGCAAACCTATACCCGAAGATCTGTATATGGGTGGACCTATTTATGCAAAAGAAGGTACAGAATTAAGCGATACTGAAACTATGAAACAAATGATTATGAACAGTATTAGAGAAAATCCTATTCTTAACAGTGAATCCGTACAACCAATTAGTCCTATGGGTTATACCATGAGTGGCAGAGGTATGTCTGATATGGACATGAGCGGTAGAACTGTTTCTGATAAAGATGAGTTAAGAGAAGTGTTTAAAAACTCTCGTGCTTTTAATATGCAGAAAAACTAATCGATCCAGTCTTTCCATTTTTCATCACCTAATACTTCTTGTGCTAAGTCAAGTTTATTTCTAAGAGCTTTTACAATCTTTTCATCTACTGTGCCTTTTACAACTAAATCAATATAAGTAACTTTATTTGTTTGACCTATACGGTGAGCCCTATCTTCAGATTGTAAACGTTTTTCTAAATCATAATTATTTGAATAATAAATTACAGTGCTTGCTTCAGTTAACGTAATACCATAACCACCTGTTTGTACATTACTAATTAAATATGTAAGTGGTGAGTCAGGATCTTGAAAAGATTTAATAATTTGTTGTCTGTCTTCATCTAATGTTTCACCATAGTAGGTTGCTACTGCTTCTGTGCCTACGGTATCGTGTAATGTTTTTAAGATACGTTTGATATCGTATTGATAATTAGCCCATATGATAACTTTACCTTGAGTTTCTGCTAATACATCTAATAAACTATCTAAACGATTGTTTTTAATTTCTACTTCTTCACCTTGATCGTGTTTAACAAAACCACAAACAACTTGATGTAATCTAAGAATTTGAGTTAGAACAGAAGTAACACTTACTAACTCACTAGACTCTAATTGTGCGATAGCATAATCTTTTAATTGTTTATAAACTTTCTTTTGTTCAGGCGTTAGTTCAACTTCTCTGCGTTGATATACTTTATCAGGTAAGTCTAAACATTCTTTCTTTAACACCCTGTAAGAGAACTCATTTACATTTTCTGTAAGTTCTTCTAAGTTTTGATAACCAACAACTTGTCTAAAAGTTCTTTGCCCCATACTTCTATTAATAATTTTCGCATATCTATTTTGAAATGAATAAAACGATGAGTAACCTAATAACTGTGTAGATAAAAATGCACTTTGACTATATAAATCTAACGGTGATTGAGTAACAGGAAAGCCTGTAAGTATTCTACGATACTTGGTATTTATTGCTAATTTTAATAAATTCTTAGTTCTTTGTGCTTTTGGGTTTTTAATAGTCGTAGATTCATCAACTGCGATAAGTGTGTTATGAGCAAGTATAAACTTTTCAACAAAAGCTACGCCTTTTTTGGTGCTGAAAGCTTCTACATTAATAATTAATATTTTCAGTTCAGGTGATACTTCAAATAGTTTTAACAACTCTGTTTTTTGTTTAACCGTAGGTGCTGGATTCCATACACCTACGTGTCGTTCTACATGGTTAGGCATATGAGCGGGTATTTCTTTTCCAGACCAGTTTCTATATACGCCTTTCGGTGCTACGATGATGGCTGCGTTTATCCCACCCTTATCATATAAAAGTGCGATATTATCTATAAGAACTTTAGATTTACCTGTTCCCATTTCCATGAAATAAGCGTATTCTTTCTTATTCCAAGATCTTTTTAACGCCTCAAGCTGATGCTCATAAGGCTTCGTTTTAAATTTATACTGCATATATCTTTCTAATTTCTAATCCCATTATATATTACAATTTACTTATAAAAAGGCTCAAAATAAAAAGATTTCTCATGCCCTCTAATAGAATTGTTAGTTTCTAATAGATTGAATCGTACAATCTAATAGACTGTAACCCTCTAAAATACTGTGTTTATTTAAAAATCTATTAGATTATTACCGATATTAGTAGTTTTTGAAAAATTTTTCCGATAAACTTTTTAATTCTTAAAACTACTATATAACTAATAGCTTTACTTTGCTATTATTCGTAAGTATTATTAAATTTCTAGAAATAAGAAAGGAGAAAAATGTGACAGTATATGTCGTGCAAGAAGTTCCAGGACGCAATATCGCCCAAGCTAGAAGCTATGGTGATTTTGAGGTTTTGTTACCTTCGAATACACAAATAATGTTAAGTGCTGCTCCTTCTGTTCGTAGGATGAAAAAATACTTACAGGATTATAAAGAAGGAGATTACTTATTATTAATAGGCGATCCTGCCGCCATTGGCGTAGCGTGTTCCATCGCTGCATTTTATAACAGAGGTAGATATAGTATATTGAAGTGGGATAGACAGGATAGGTTATATTATCCTGTTGATATCGATCTACACCAGAAAGGAGAAATAGATGAAAAAACCAACGTTTGAGGACTTAGTCGGCACAGAGTCTGTTCAGGAATGGACAAACAATGTTACTGATGGAGAACTCTCTCTTGTTTCTTCCTTGGCTAATAAACAACTTCAGTTAGCTACGCAAGTAGCTGATTTAGAAGCACAGTTAAAAGCTAAGAAAGAAGAACTTCGTTTAACTTCGGAGCAAGAATTACCTGACGCGATGCAATCCGCAGGTTTAAATCAGATAGTATTAAGCACAGGAGAAAAAATCTCTATTGCTGAGTTCTATAATGCTCACATATCGAAGGCAAACCAAGAAGTAGCATATCAGTGGTTAATAGAAAATGGTCACGAAGGACTTATAAAGAACGAAGTTCTTTTAAAGTTCGGTCGTGAGGAAAGCGTAGTCGTAGAGGAAACAGTTTCGGCTCTGCAATCTAGAGGACTATCACCTGAAGTGCGTCAAAGTGTTCACCCTAGTACGTTAAAAGCTTTTGTTAAAGAGCAGTTCGTATCGGGTAACGATATACCAACCGAGCCCTTTGGTATCTATATAGGTACTAAAGCAACAATTAAAAAGGATTAATTATGGCAGAAAATAAAAATGAAGTAGCTGAAACTAAAGCTACAGCGATTAGTACCTTTGACGATAATTTATTGTCAGGCGGTACAGGACTTGAAGATACTACAACTGAGGATTTTGCGATCCCCTTTATAAGAGTTCTTCAACCAATGTCACCACAACTACAAAAACAACACGGTAGTTATGTCGAGGGTGCTAGTGCAGGGGATCTGTATAACACTGTCACAGGTGAATCTTATGACGGAGAAAAAGGAATTGTTATAGTTCCGTGTGCTTATAATAAAAAGTATATTGAGTGGGTTCCTAGAGAAAAAGGCGGTGGCTTAGTCAACGCTAACCACGATATATCTATATTATCGAAATGTTCTAAAGATCCTGAAACAAGACGTTCTTATACTTCTGATGGTAATGAGATTGTAGAAACTGCACAGTTTTTCGTCTTAGTATTAGGTGGCGACTCTCCACAACAAGCAGTAGTTACATTTACTTCTACACAATTAGGTGTTGCTAGGAAATGGCTTACTATGTTAAGAATGGCTAGAGTAGAAAATAGCAAAGGTGATTCTGTTGAAGCACCTATGTTTGCATATACTTATAGACTTACTACAACTACCCAGTCTAATGATAAAGGTAGTTGGAATGGTTATTCGGTTAATCAAGAAGGAGCAACTGATTTGTCAGTAGCAATGATTGCCAAAGACTTTATGTCTGCGGCTAGATCGGGAGAAGTTCAAGTAAAAGAGGAACAGCAAAGAGATGACGTAAAAGAAACTACGTTTGACGACGCAATATAAGGAGAAGTTATATGTCGTTAGCAGAGAAATTTGCTACACGCTTTGCTGGATTGCGAAAAGCTTATGGTACGTTTACCGCAAGTGATGAAACTCGAGAAGATGGCAAGGCAAATGGTAAAAACATAACTATATCAAAAGAGTTATCTGATACAGATCTTTTGAAGTTATGGGAAGATCATTTGCTTGGTCGTCAAAGCGTAGGGATTGTAGCGATTGATGAAAATAATAGCTGTGTGTGGGGAGCGATTGATGTTGATGAATATCAACTTGATCTTAAAGACTTAGCTAAAAAATTAGCTAAACAAGAATTACCTTTAATACTTTGTCGAAGTAAAAGTGGAGGAGCACATATTTATATATTTCTACAAGAACCTGTTGCAGCTTCAATGCTACAACGAAAGCTTAGACAATTAGCCGCGGCAATCGGTTACGGTCAAGCAGAAATATTTCCTAAACAAACACAACTGTTATTAGAACGTGGTGATAGAGGTAGCACGTTAAATATGCCTTACTTCGGAGGAGAGAACTCAACACGTTATGCCTACGGTAGAGACGGTGCAGCATTAAGTCCAGAAGAATTTCTTAACTTCGCATCTGAACTAACACTTACAACTAGTGCTTTAGAAAAATTAGAAGCTAGTCCTCTAAACGAGTCTATAGAATGGTTAGATCAAGCACCGCCTTGTATACAACATTTGATTGTACAAGGCTTTCCTAAAGGCACACGTAACTCAGGATTATTTAATGTAGGGGTATTTCTTAGAAAGAAATATCCAGACGATTGGGAAAAAAGATTAGAAGATGTTAATATTACGTATATGCAACCGCCGTTAGGAGCACAAGAAGTTTTGACTGTTGGTAAACAAGTACAACGTAAAGATTATTTTTATAAATGTAATGATCAGCCGATAGCTAGTCATTGTAATAGTCCGTTATGTCGAACACGTAAATATGGAATTGGAGCTAACGGTGGCACACCGTTATTTAGTAATTTAACTAAACAAGACAGTGAACCGCCGATTTGGTTCTTAGATGTGGAAGGTGGCAGACTAGAATTAGAGACAGATGACTTACTAAATCAAAACAGGTTTCAAAGAAAATGTATGGATTCTTTAAATAAGATACCTCAGAAAGTTAAGGAAAACGTCTGGAGACAAATCATCCAGCAGCTCCTAGATGCGTTAACCATAGTAGAAGTTCCTAAAGAAAGTTCTACAGAGGGGCATTTTTTAGAACTATTAGAGAATTTTTGTACAGAAAGACCTGCGAGAGAACGTGATGAGCTTTTATTACATAAACCATGGACAGACGAGGGTAAAACTTATTTCAGGCTAGGAGATTTAATGGAATATTTACATCGACATAACTTTAAAGATTATCAAAGAAACAAATTAACATCTAAATTAAAACAGTTACATGGAGAACCACATTTCTTTAATATAAAAGGACGAGGAGTAAACGTTTGGTATATAGAAGAATTTAAAGCACAAGACGAATCACATGACTTACCAGAGTTTAACGATAACTTACTATGATTAAACACATAAAACATATATTTGCAGAGTTCGAACACGGAATAGATAAATGGGACGAACCTCGAGAACGTTTGTTCGAAGGTAATATGGTTAAAGGTCGACCGACTCGTGGGTTTGGTGATGCTAGTTTTGAATATGCTGGTAAATTATATGAGCCTGAACCATGGTCGCATGAAATAAAATTAATAAAAATAGCCGCAGAAAAAATAGCTAGTAAAGAATTTAAACGAGATATTGAATTTACTTTTTGTCTTTGTGGTTATTATTCTGATCAAGGCGAAGGTATACCACATCATACAGATACAGTTCCTAAATTAAAAGATGTAGTTTTTTCTGTTAGTTTTGGTGCACCTAGAATATTTGAGTGGTCTACGTATGAGTATATTATTAAAGATCATACTAATACAAGTGATACTTATTTAAAAAACAGCCCTTGGAAATCTTATTCTAACCCCCCCATGGGAACAAGCTGGTATCTATTAGAACACGGCGATGCTATCATGTTTGACGGACATAGTCAGATGACTTCTACTCATGCTATTCCAGAATTAATTGGTGCAGGTGAAAGAATTAATTTAACTTTTAGGAGTGGGTTATGAATTGTTGGCACTGTAAAACACTTTTAATATGGGGCGGTGATCACGACATAGAAGATGAGAATGATGAATACATTATGGAAACTAATTTAAGTTGTCCAAAATGCAAATCAGAAGTAATAGTATATTTACCAAAGGAAGAAGATGACCTTACCTAGTCATACGCAAGTGATTCTTGGACCTCCAGGAACAGGAAAAACCAGTACACTTCTTGGTTTAATAGAAGACGAATTAGAAAACGGCACTGAACCTGAACGTATTGGTTTCTTTACGTTTACTAAAAAAGCAGTAAACGAGGGTAAAGAAAGAGCCATGAGTCGTTTTAGTATTACTAATAAACAACTACCTTTTTTCCGTACATTACATTCATTGGCTTTTAGACAACTAGGACTTACTAGAGAAAGTGTAGTAAGTAATTCAGATATATCTGATTTAAATGAAAAACTTAATTTAAAACTTACAGGTAGGACAACTTCTGATGACGGACATTTATTTGGTATGACGCATGATGATCGTCTTGCGTTTATAGAAAACCTTGCTAGGATGAGAAACGTATCTTTAAAAGAACAATGGCATGAGGTTGAAGATGCAGTCGGTTGGTTTGAGTTAGAACGTTTTGCTAGAGGATTAAAATTATTTAAAGAAGATCGATTGCTTGTTGACTACACAGATATGTTACAAAATTTTTTAGTTGACGGTGATATTCCTAAGTTAGATGTTATGTTTGTAGATGAAGCACAAGATCTTTCCCCTTTGCAATGGGCGGTTGTACGTAAGTTAGCAGAAAGAGCAGACAAAATATATGTAGCAGGAGATGACGACCAAGCTATTTATCGTTGGGCGGGAGCCGATGTAGATTATCTAATTGATAACTCAACAGATGCAATGGTGTTAAAACAGTCGTATAGAGTTCCGTCTTCAGTGCATAAAGTGGCTAGTCAGTGTATAGGACAAGTTGGCTCACGTATCTATAAAGAATGGGAACCTAGAAAAGAAGAAGGTATGGTACGGTGGGAACCGACGATTGAATTAATTAATATGGATCAAGGTGAATGGTTAGTATTAGCTAGAACAAATTATTTATTAGAAGACGTTGATGAATATTGTAGGAACGAGGGATGGTTTTTTGAAGTAAAAGGCAGACCTAGTATATCAGAAGCAAAAGTAAGAGCTGTTATTTATTGGGAAAGATTGCTAAAAGGCGAGACTGTTACATTGGCTGAGTGTGCAAATATTTTAAAATATGTAAAAGTACAAACACCAAAGAAACTAGATTTATTAGATACAGATTTAATATTGCAATATGAAGATCTTAAAAGTCATTTTCCTGACTTGCCTGAAGGTCGTTGGTACGATGTCTTTACCTTACTAAGTGCTAAAGAAATTAGTTATGTAAGGGCTATGTTAAGACGTGGAGAAAAAATAACTAAACAACCACGAATAAAACTATCTACGATTCATGCTGCAAAAGGTGGAGAATCTACCAATGTTGTTCTTTTAACAGACATAACTGCAAGAGTTTATAAAAATTATCAAAAAAATCCAGACGAAGAAAACAGAGTTTTTTATGTAGGGATTACAAGATCAAAAGAAAATTTATATTTGATTGAGCCAAAAACAACACGCTGCTATCAAATCTAGAAGTGCTTTACTTTGCACACTAAAGTAAAGTATAAAGGTATTTATAATTACGGAGGAAAATAAATGTCATCGATAAGAAAGAAACTTACTGTCAATGAAAACGATAGTAAAAATACAAGAATGGATATAGCTAGTGCAGGTGTATTAGCAAATTGGCGACCTGATGAGATAGCTCATATGAGTCGGTTCGATAAAATTGCCTCTATGTGTATAGCTGAAGCTAAACGACTAGGACGACCTCTTGATACGTTTGAAGTTGGTTGCGGTGAATGTTGGACGCTTAGAAATCTTTATAAAGCATACGTTGTTAAAAAATCAGATATTATTAGATCGTATTATGGTTACGATATTGATCCTGCTTGTGAGTTAGAAAATCCTTTTTGGTCTAACGCAGGTGGTGAGTTAGCTGATTCTACGTGGTTTCAGAACTTTAACGGTGAAATACGTATACAAGACTTAACTGTTGATCCTGTATTTAAACTAGAAGATGAAAGCGTAGATTTTTTCTGGACTACCGAAGTTATAGAACACATGGGTAGAGAGTTTATTGCGGCATGGTTAGACGATGCAACTAGAGTTATAAGACCGAATGGTTTAGCTTTTGTATCTACTCCTAACCACGACGGTTCTAACGACAAGCTACCTGAAGATCATATTTACGAGTGGGGTTTTCAAGAACTAAAAGAAGAATTAGAAAGAAACTTCGAGATAATAGATGTTACAGGAACGTTTATACAATTACCTAATTTAAAGAAAGCGATGAAAGAAGATTCTGAAACAGGGTGGACGCCCGAACAGTTTCAGAAACTACAAAACCGATACGGTAGACAGTTTTTACGAGTTGTTGCCGCTACGTTTTATCCTGAAGTCGCTAATAATTGTTCTTGGGTGTTGCGTAAAAAGTAATGACTGAGTTTATTCCAGCAGAGTTGGATCGTTATTGTTATTGGCAAACTGAACGTGAGTCAATACGTTATAAAAAAGAAGCACAGCTTCTTCCTTCTCCTTGGACCGATGATCCGATTCTGCAGGAATTCAAGTTTTGTCAAGTGTTTAGAGAAGATGACCGTACAACACGTTGGTTTAGAACGCATATAAGAGAGCCGATGCGAAACGATGAAGAGGTTCTTATGGCTACGATTATATTTCGTTGGTTTAATTTAATAGAGACAGGGAGAACATTAATAAATTACGATTTGTTAAAAAGATGGAACAGAAAGAAAGCAATTAGTATTATAACTAAACAACCTAAATGGATTACAGGTGCTTATATTATTAAAACACCAAATGGTATGGATAAAGTAACAGGAGTCGCTGAATGTATTTCACATATATGGAAAGCTAAAGAATCTATTTTATCTAGACTGCACGAATCTTTAGCTAAAGGTGACTCTTCACTAGAAGAAGCTTGGGTAATTCTTAGAGATTATCCCTACATGGGACCTTTCATGGCGTATGAAGTTGTTACAGATTTAAGACACACTTATTTATTAGAAAATGCAAAAGATATTATGACATGGGCTAATGCTGGTCCAGGAGCCATGCGAGGATTAAATCGTTTAACAGGACGACCATTAGATTACTGTCGTAAAAGTCATCCGTGGTGTGAAGAAATGCAAGATTTATTTGAGCAAGTTAAAAAAAGATTACCGCCGTCTATTATTTTTAGAAATGGTTTTAATTATGAAATGCGTGAAATAGAAGGTGGTTTATGTGAGTTTGATAAATATTCTCGAATATATAAAAAAGAAGGCAGAACAAGATCAGTTTATAAACATAACAATCTTCCGATGATAGAAGATTTAGAAAAAGGAGAAAGTAAGTATGGGTAGAATGAGCGATAGAGCGATAACGTTATTAGAGGATTATGGTGATGTAATAGATATACATTACACACAGTTTTTAGAAGTTTCGTTCTTTTTAAAAGTAGCCGCAGATGAACGAATTGCAATAGCTTTTATAAAAAGAAAACTTCCGATGTTAAGTCATGACGATATACGTTATGTTATTAGTGAGATTGTAGGAGGCTATCAAGATACTTTATGAAAGTAATTAATGTAAGAAACGTAAACGATGCGTTAGAAAGAGGTATTGATTTATTTCAAGATCCTACCGAATACAGAATACAGGAAAGTCGTAATGGTATAACGTATGAAGCTAATACACCTGTAACTACGGTATACAAAAAACCATGGGAAAGAGTTTGTTTAATAAAACAAAGAGATGCTAATCCATTTTTTCATTTTATAGAAGGGTTATGGATGCTTGATGGTCATAACGATTTAGAACCACTAACTTATTTTGTTAAGTCGATGGAAGATTTTTCTGACGACGGTGAAACTTTATGGGGGGCGTACGGTTGGCGATGGAGAAGTTATTTTAAAAAAGATCAGTTAGCTACATTGATTCGTTTGTTAAAAGAAAACCCTTACGAAAGACGAGCAGTTTTACAGATGTGGGATCCTAAGGAGGATTTAGCAAGAACTTGTAATAAAAAAGTTGAAAGAAAAGATGTACCTTGTAATACGAATATTTATTTTAAGGTACGTGATGGTAAATTATGTATGACTGTTTGTAATCGTTCTAACGATATGCTTTGGGGGGCTTATGGTGCGAACGTTGTACATATGTCTATGTTACAAGAATACATGGCTCAACATTTAAATCTCTCTATGGGTGAATATACTCAAATCAGTGATAGTTTTCATATCTACCCTAATACACCCGTGTGGAAGAAAGTAAAAGAAATGGAACTAAATGTCTATACTTATAGACATCAGAAAAATCATTATGATCTTATTGATTATGAACCTATGCCTTTAATTAATGATGTTGATTCTTTTAAAAGAGAGTTACGGTTCTTTTTCGATTATTTTGATTCTTTTAGATATAATGCAAAAGAAATTTTAAAAAGAACAGATGATATTAAATGGGATAATCGTATTTTCCCAGACGTAGCAATCCCTATGTTAAAAGCATTTTATTATCATAAAGAAAGAGATTATTTGAATTCATATCGAGAAGTGCAGTCTATTAAGGCTCTCGATTGGATGGAGGCGTGTTTTGAATGGATCCGCAAACGAGACACTGCCTATACTTTAAACAATGCGGAAATAGGAGAAAACAAATGAGCAAATGGGAAAATATGAAAGAAGTTGCCCAAAACGATCTTGAAGCTCTTAAACGAGCAGAAACTTCGTACGGCGATTCTTGGAGACGTCGTGGAGGTGTGGGTGCTTTTATGATGTTGGCACGTAAGTTCGATCGTATAGAACACCAGTCTGA
>VTLG01005104.1_pt1 | contig 64188 bp, 54 predicted proteins | sample 4694571 | NCBI WGS metagenome assembly VTLG01 (sample SAMN12604809, study PRJNA352737) | marine metagenome | biome: ENVO:00000447; feature: ENVO:00000209|ENVO:00000569|ENVO:01000036; material: ENVO:00002151; isolation source: viral sequences binned using virsorter ...
TTGCTGTAATTAACAACGTCTCCCATTCCAGACAACTCTGAACCGGACTCGTCATAAGTAAAGAAGTTAGAAAGATAACTTTCTATAGTGTATCTTTTTTGAAAAACTATAGACTTATACTTTTGTGAAAAAAGGCTGGAATGTTTAAACCAAAAAAATCCTCCAGCATAAATCCATCTGTGCTTTGAGCTAATAAAATACCATCCAAGTTTTCTTTCCTCAAAGGTTGATTTCATAATTCCAAAACATGGCTTCTCTAAAAGAATCCTATGAATTTTCTCTGTGGAAAACAAGTTATGCATCATCATCTTCTTTATCCAAGTCTTGTTTGCTTCAGCGCTGCACCAACTCTTCTTCCTAACTGTTTCTCTTGTTACACCTTTGGCATGAGCGAAGAATGTGTATTCATTATTGTCTAACGAATAAACCATATCCATCATCTTGTAAAGAGGGGCGCACTCTCCGAGGTTCTCGTTGTTTGGAGTTAAGTGAAATTCTATATCGTTAAACCCCGCTTTGCTAAATTGTTCTTTTACTTCTTCGGGGTCATCAAACCCCTTGTCAGTGGCAATAAAAACAATCTTTTTATTATTAAATGAATCTTTAAATCTAGATAGTTCCTGTATATTCCATTTCCACATCTCCCCATGAAATGGGGCTATGTAGTATATCAGGTTGGTCTTGTATCTTTTTTTTTAATTCTTCCTGTAGCCGCCCCTACAATTGTACACAAGTTTCCGCTATCATAAATATTTTGAATGTCTACGACTTCCATTCCTTTAAAAAACAAATCTTTAAACACATCAATGGTAAATCTATAATAGTCTGTTGGATAGTTTTCTGAATTTCTAAAATTTATTCCGGGCACTGCTATTAGAAGCAGGCCATATTTCTTGAGAACTCTTCTCATGTTTTCAATGCTAACCCAAAACTCTGGGTCGTTATTTAGCATGGATGAACACGCCACTATGTCGAAAGATTCCTTATTGAATCTTTTAGTTATGTCATGAGCGTTTAATACTACGTCAACATTCTTCCCTTCCTTTATGTCTATCCCTATATATTCAGAATAAGAAGTAACATCTTTCAGACTTCCATTAATATCCATGGAGCCTACATCTAAAATTCTAGGCTTCTCTTTAGAGTATCTAGGTATTATCTCTTTATACCACTCAAGAACTTCCGGCGTCATGGTCTAAAGTTCCCTTCATCTAGGCTTCCTCTTTTTAATCCTTTACTGACACTCCTGTAATGAAAGACAAAACTATGCATAGCTATTCCAATATTGTTTCCACCACCAGTCCTAGAAACATGCCTAAAAAAGGATGACTCTTGGTGTGTCATAGGGTGTCTTTTTTCGTTAAACATTCCATAGGCCATCCAGCTTTTTGGTCGTCCTACCATACAGTAACCATTTATACGTTCTCGGACAACGTTTTCACTCGAATATTTAGGAAGTCTATCTACTAACTTCTTTATATATTCTGGGTCGTCTGTCAGTTCGTAATCTTTTACATATCTATTAATCTTTTGTTTTCTTCTGTCTCCGGGCGCGTTTGTCAATGGTCCAAGAAACTCCCAACCATGCCTAAAAGCTTTCCTAACTGGTGCAAACCAATTCTCTGGAAACAATAAGTCGCTGTTTCCTACAACAACGAACTCAGCCTTTATATCATGCGCTCTTTTTATTCCCCAGTTCCAAGACCTAGTCAGTCCTCTATTCTCATCAAATATATGTTGAACAATTCTGGTTTCGTCCAGACCCTCAAGCCATCTATCGTTCCAATCTGGACTGGCATCGTCAACAACAATAGCGACAGAGTCTCTCTCGCTCCTTAAGAAGCTTTCTGTTGCTATCCTAGCATAATCAAACTGTCCATACGTTGGTATTATTCCCGCTACTAATGGCATGGCACTTCTACTAGGTCTTCTTTGTGCATGTCTATGTAATGGTCGTCAGCATAGTGTTCTCCAGAACCCATCCTTTTAAATGGAATCCCAGCCATTATTGCCGGGAAGGTAGAAAACGAACTTCTGGCCGACCCTATTATCTTACTGGTCTTTGATAGCAGTAACATTTCTGCTAAAGCAACCCTTATTGCGTGATGACAATTTCTTATTGAACGAAACTTAACGTCACAGTAATCGTCAATCTTTATTATTCTATTTCCAAAAATGTCAACAAGCTTATTAAGAATATCTTGGCACTCTGTCGCTACATAAAAGTTAGCGCCTCTCTGTTCTTTCATCTCTTCTACAAACAGTTCGTATTTGGAGACATTGTGAGCAACGCTATGGTCTCCTCTTCTTATGTGGACGCCTACCGTATTTTCTCCCACCTCGTTTGCCACGTCGTTAACTAGTTGAGACACCTCATCTACTGGTTGTAGTTTATAAAAGAATGGCCTGACACCGTTCCAAAAATCAGAAGTCCAAGCTTGTATCTCCGGTTCAAAAGAAAACGGCTTGTGACCACCGACCTTAACTATGTCATATTTTTCCAATAGGCAAGGGTCTATGTACTCTAAATTTATTTGATTTACAACTGACCTTCCTGTTTCGTGCCCGTCATCAAGCTCATACTCATTCTTAAAAAGATGGTTGAAGTAGGCTCCACAACAGTCCCAAGGAACCCATCTTACAACAAGCTTGGCGTCTAGGAATGAAGCCATTTTCATTGAGCAGATAAAGTTTCTCAACTTATTGCATAGACCGTGATGAGGGTCAGAAAGAATTATTCTATCCATCTTGCTTGGGCCATCTTCCAAGAGGACAATTCTCCGAACTCCACTGAGCCTTTTTGGTTAAGAAGCATCCGCATGACTTATGAAGACATTTGTTTCCGTCTCTAAAAAGACACTCGTCACATTGTTCCAGCCTGTTTTCGTACTCTTCTTTGGAAACCTTCGCTCCGCTATTTGATATGAATCCTGTAATAGCCTTGCCAAAATTCCAAGCCTTTCGAACTATGTTCGGTGCTTCTATACGTATTCTGTTTTTGATATTTTCCTTATCCTCATCGGTAAGGTCTGATTGCCCCGGTCCCTCACCCATCTCCCATAGATTAAAGTAATCCTCTCTGGTTTGACATAGTCCATACCAATGCTCCCCCTTGTTCACCAAGTGTCTTGAGCACCATCCGGGTCCATCGCATTCACACGGCATAGATAATCCTTTTACTCCGTTAGCTCTAACCTAAATGAAAAGTTACATTTGCTTGCATCCAGTGGGTCGCAGTCTTCACAACAACATCCCGAATCGTTATCTCCGACTCCAGCAAATGCTCCAATTGCAACCGAAAGGGGACTACACGTACAGGCAACAGAAGTTCCCGACCTAATATGAGAAGTCTCATTACCATTGGTTAAGGATAAAAAACAGTCGGGTAAGTCATATTCTATATAGGCATAAAAATTATCACATCCACCGAAGTTTTCTAAACAATAGACAACTACTTTGAGGGTTCCTCCGCAATAAGTTGCGCTTCCCCTCCACCAACTTCCCACGCTTTCCCCCGCCGCAACCCCCGTGCTAGGCTCGGCTCCGCTTCCATATGAAAGAGTAAATGTTACATCATCTCCTAAATTACATCCGCTAGCAGCACTGCTCTCATCTATAAGCGTCCCTGTTATGTCTTCCTCTATACAACATGCACAATCACAAGGAGTTGTGGTACAACATTTATAACAACGGATAGTGTCTATTCCGTATGTATCACTCTTGTATCCATCACAGTTGTTGCCAGAACCGTTTGGTGGCGGGTCGGCACATTCACAATCTGCTGTATTTGTATGAGTACAATGTTCGCCATCACCCCCAGCACCATCTCCCTGAGTCCAACTGGTTGCTGTAATTGTTTTAAACCAAACACAATGTCCGCACGGACAAAGGTGCGATGCGATAGAGGACGATAAAGAACTACTGCTGGAAGACAAAGAAGATTCACTTACGGAAGACTCACTAACAGAAGAAACAGAAGAAATGCTGCTACTGCTAACAGAAGATATACTGCTAGAACTAACGCTACAGCATTCACAGCCTTCTTTATATTCTACTTTCATCGGTCATTCCATGTGATATATCGTAATCTTCTCCAACAAAATCTTTTGCAGACTTTCTTCCTTTTGCTTGATTTAGATTATTATTCCAGAGGGTAGATGTCTCTCCAATATGCTGAGACAGCGATGGAGAAAAGTAATAGGGAGGCTTTTTTATTCTATACAGCCATCTACCAATAATATTATCTATGTTTCTGTCTCCGTCATGGCCTGTGCAAACTGCATGATTTATACAGTTTTTTGCTCTGTCTGGTGGAAAAAAGAATGTCTGAGCCATCCACAATTTTCCTCCATAGTTTCTTCTATAAAAACCCGGCTTATCTTCCGTATAGTGAGATGGAGTAAAAACTGAAACTAATCCAACGTCTACGTTAGGCCACAAAACCTTCTCTAGAAAAACGCGAACCCCTCTACAGAAAACGACATCGTCTTGTATCATGCCGTAACAATCTGCATCGGGGTATATTTCTACAAGCTCCTTTAATCCCTCGAACCAATTTTTCCAGCATCCGTATTTTTCTTTTCTGTCTATCCTAGGTAACTCTAAATGTCTTTCTGCTAGTTCTGTATCTGGTTCTATAAAGAGATGGGGATTTTTCCATCCCGCTCTTATAACACTATCTATTGTTCTAGTGTAATACTGATTCTCTTTTGGTCTTGGAGATACTGTAATTCCTATAGCCCAATTAGAAACATTTGGCTTGAGCATTTTGTTGTAAGGACCGTCGCTCTCTTTATTTTCTATCCTGCACGGCTTCTTATAAATAACTCTTGACATTCTTAAGGAACACCCGAACCATTACCACAATCCGCCTCTGGACACTCGACACATTCTGGGTCTGCTGGCCACTGAACAAAGAAGTCTTTCAGTGAAACTGCCAATGTTCCATCATCGCAACACGAAACGTCACACACTACATAGTCGTCTTCTTTGTAATACTCGGACTGAATTAATACATAGTCATTTTCTTCTTGGTCTGACCATATAAGAACACTGGCGCCCTGTCTAACCGGAATGTCGAGAGGATTCTTTACTGTAACTAGTCTCGAATTGCAGTCTGAGAGTTCGGCCTCAAAATCACCATCACATACATTCTGTGTTGATGTCCCTTGAAGAATTTGTGGTGGGGGTTGCCAAGTTTCTGTTTTTGAGTTCCATCTAAGGTCAACTGGCCCAGCTTTCCAGCTATCGCTCTTTCTTCTATGATTTGGTACAAACGCACCCCCCGCACCGGGAACCGGGTCGGCACAAAGGTCAAAGCCCCACCCAACAAGATAGAGTGGGCCTCTCAACCCCATGGGTTTTTGACTACTTCCAAATCCAGCCCTTTCAATGGTCGGGTCCGAGTTACTGCTCTTTACAACACCTGTATCGTGGTCGCCCTCGTCTCCTTGAAAATTCCAGTGGTTGAGGAACTGTGCTGTTGGCCACATGTCGTCTCCCATCGTAAACCCAGTTCCATTGTGGTGTCCGGGGAAATTCCCAATTGGGCCACTTGCTCCAAAACCTCTAACGACCGCGCTCCAATCCACATAGGCTTGGTTTGTTTGATGATTTTTTGAATAAACCCTAATCTCATCGTTACCCAAAGAGCCTACAAAAGGATATACAAAATCGCCATATTTGTAAGCATGCATTCCAACATAAGGATGTGTTGTACTAGACTGAAACCTCTTAGGAGGAGTCAGCTTGTTCTGCATGTTGGCATAAAATTTATTCGGTGGCGGAACTTTAAATAGTTGTCTAAATATTTTAGATGCCTTGTTCCTATTGGTAACTACCTCTTCAATTTTTTTCTGGTTGAACATAGCGAGCTTACCGAAAGCAACTTTCCAAGTTGCCATTTGGTATGTTGTTTGTATCTGGTCTGCTGCCACATTAACACTAAGACCTGTCAAATACGGGCCTCCGTTAATCATCTGGGTTCCCAAGTTAACACTGTCTATCTGTGGATTGGTCCCGCTTGTTGGTCCACCCGTAAGTGTTATACTTCCTCTCTCAGCCTGTTGTCCGTCTACAGTATTGGCAAAAACTCTGGCCAAAGCTATGCTATCTAAGATGGCTGTTGAAGCGAAGTTTTCTGGTTTTAATTCACTGTCAACCTCTAGGTCTATCTTTCCATACCCTGTTCCAATTGCAGCGGACTGAGAGGCCCAAGGACCGTAAACATGGTATCTTGATTCTTGAGGGACTCCGTATTCAAACGGGTATGCCTTCGAAGGAGCTATGGTGTATTTACCGTTGTCGCCTCCAAAGCTTGTTGTAAAGGCTTGAGACTGTAGAGATGTTCCATAGGCGAGGTCCATGCTTTGCCACAGCCCGTTGTAGTTCATATCAAATCTTTTTGGAGCGCTACCAACCTTAACCAGAGCATAGTTATATATCCCAGCGTCAAAAACTTTTGAATCTATATTTAGGTTAACAAGAGTAGCGCTTCCTGCATTTGGATACACAAAGTCGTCGTCTCCAAATTCGCTGAAATCATTAAAAGTAGAGTATGTTACAAAACCCCTAACTCTTCCTTTCTCGTCAACTAGATTTGCATCATATTGCCCATTAATATATCCCGGCTCTACCCAACCGGTGCTGGTTATTTCCCACTCATTTACTCTTTGTCCAACTTCTCCGTATCCTTTAACCATTAATGGTAGAGGTACGGCCAATTGTTTCCCGTAAAAATCATTAGCCAAAGTTCTGACGGCGTTATAAATTTTGTCAGTTTGTTCATTCAACTGAGCAGCGTGTACCTGATTTGAAATATTGGTTTCTATGCTGGTTAAGGCGTTATATAAAAACGGAGTCAACTCTCCGTTCTGTAGCTTTGTTAGAATAGCTGGAGTTATTCTAGAAAAACTTGAACCAATGTTATATGCCCCAGCTACATTCATTCCGCCGGGATTAAATGAGTTTGGTATTCCAGAGCGACAAGCGCAAATAAAAGCCTCCCAAGCATCCTTGCTAACCATCGCGTGTCGCATTTCTCTAATGGTACACGGATAGGAGCCGACACCGGGAACCTGAGCCATGACTTGAGTTGTGTCGTTTATTAAGTTTGCCTGAGTTCCAACCAGTTGAGCACCGGCTGGATTAGTGGCGGTTGCCCAAACTTGAAATACCGAGTTTCCCGTAGCGATACGAGACTGCTTTCCACCGATAAGAACTTTACCTATGGCGTCGTCTGAAAGCTCTCTACCATGAGTAGCGGAAACCAACCTCTTAAGTTCTTCGCCAGTAGTGGGGTCGGTGACCGCGTCGTCTGCCTCGAATGGAACACCGGCGGTTTCTTGTGGCTGGTCTGGTTTGTCTAGGTTTCTTTGACCCTTAAGCACATCTCCTGCGCCAACCAACTCCTCAATCATATTTTGTATGACAGTCAGACTTGTTGGAGGGGCTGTTCTTCTAACAACGTTTACCCTGATAACTCCAGATATAGGAGCGCCGTCCGTTGGGTCTGTATCGTTTATATCTCCAACGCCATTACCTAATGCTGGACCAATTCTATTAAGCCATTCATTTGTACTGGAGTTTGGGTCGTAATCTTGCTCTTTACCAATTCTATCGATAGTCAAGTAAAAGTCACAACTGGCAGTTTGACAAACGTCCGAGATAAGCTGGAGAAGAGTGGAGTTGTTAGTTCCAAATCTATAATTCACTGGAAGGATACCATCTACATATAAATCCCATAAGTCAATCATATCAATTCTAAATCTGCTTCCAGCAAATTTGATTGGACCACCAAATTGATGATGCGGACCCCATATCTTTTCATTGATAACGGTAGTTACAGTTTCGAGACAGGTCAACCAGTTCATGCCGGTCTGGTCCATGCCAGCAATTGTACCGTCCCAGTTTTCTCTAGTGCTTCCCAATCCAAAAAACTGTTCAATATAACCGTATGGATTTATCACATTATAAAATATTTGGCTGAACCCACCGGGATTCCACATTCCCAAACTCAAAAATGGACTGGAGCCAAAATTAAATGTGGGATTGTTTAGAGCGCCACCTTCAAACGTACTTGGGCCTCTATTTAAGGTGTTATATGTGGCGGTGAGCCATCCGTAGTTTGGCTCTCCCATGCCTATGTAGTCACCGAGAATTACCTGAATCCCATCTAGAACAGAGCTTGGGTCGTCAACCGATGTCGTGAAAGTAACTCCCCCGGCTGGACTTATATTTCTTTCTACAGATTTCAATATTCCATTAAACTTAAACTCTTCAAATTGAAAAAATACAGCATTCCCCAGAGCAGGGAAATAGAACTCGTCTCCATTAGGATATGAGCTTGGAATATTTGGGTCGTTGGCTACGCTTGCCACCCTGCCTTGGCCGTCTGTAGTAAAGTTATAATTACCATAAGACGTATCGTTAGTTGACCTTACGTTTGATTTATCTTCTACAATATTTACCTGTAGAGATGAACCCTGACTTCTAAACGCTAGATTAGAGTTGAAGTCTATTACGGTAGCACCGAGAAAGGTGGTTTGACTGCCATCTGATGTTTGATTATTTGTTGTAGCCATATACTAGAAGTTCATATTTGGTGAGAAGATTGTCGGGTAATTTGTAAGGCTCTTCTCATAGGTCCAAGTAATATTAAGTGAATATCTTCCTGCTCTATAGTCCCAAGTTTCTTGTGGGGCTGCATAGAAAACCTTATTGTTTTCTACTCCGGTTTCGTCTGTGGGGTCTGCTGCGTCAATAATCTTGTCAATAGCACTTTTCATATCATCCGGTGTTGTTCTATTGCTAGGCTTGTCGGTAATGAGTGCCTTTTTAATTGTGTCTACGTCACAATCTGCATAGCCGCTAGGATTCACTATGACCTCAAGAGTAAGGCTTCTTACATAAGGAGAATCCGCTGCTCCCAACCACTGAAGTACTGGTCCTCTCTTCCTTCCAATTGTTGGAATCGTTGCGAATAAATATCCCGGTACTGTGTCTTGTATATTTATAGTTTCCGAAAGTGCCCCCGGAATGCAGCCCGCTGGCCTGTCATCAAACTCTACGCTATATGTAATTATTCCCTGATTTGGATTTGTCCCAACTGTTTTATTGACAGGAATAATATTTAATGTATTTTCATCTGCTACACCGCCAAGATTAGCCGCCATGCCTCTCAATATAGTATTGCTGCTCATCCCGGTCCATATTCCGCTGGCGTTTGCAAATGCATTTACTCCAGATGCGGTTGGACAATTGCTGTTAAGTCCAGTAATAGTACCGTTTAAAGAAACCCTAGTTAGCGCGTCTTGTGAGCTTGTAGTTAGGGAACATTCTACTTCTTCTGTTGCGTTGGATGTGCTTAAAATAAACGTTTCTGTAACTGAAAAAGACCCTGTGGTTTCATCCACCTGCTGGGTTCTTGCGTGGTTTCTGCTTGCGTATCCCGGTTCTAAATCTAAGACTCCACCGGCATTAAGCTGAAGCCTTGTCAGGTCTGCAACCGGACATTCCTCATACTTAAGAATCTGTTCTACATGCCCCCTAGCCTGTTGCCAAGCAATTCCGCTGGTTGCTAATTCTGTCGGGTTGGCGGGGTCGTATTTATTTCTTCCAACAGCGCTTACTGTATGCGTTACGGTGAAAGATTTGGTTGGCGTAATAAGGCTATAGTCGACAGTCTCGCCGGTCACCGGGTCAATCGCTTCAGGCCCGTCTCGTGTAATCCCCCTAAGACCCTCATCTTCCGCTATCTCCCAACTTTCTGTTGAATCGGAAACGTTCCAATTAAACTGGTCTTCTATAACCGGGGCTGTACCATCAGGCCCAAGAATTGAGTCCGCTTCAAGAGTGATTGTATATCTGCAAACTTGGTTCCAGCTTACCGCATTAGTTCCCTCTCCCTCAAAATTAATATCTACTACCTTTGCGGCAAACTTCAAAGGGGATGAACCATCAGACGATTGTATTTCTAAAAGACCTCCGTCCCCCGCAGTCGTTCCTACTCCTGTAACACCATCAGAATCTGTTAGATAGTTATCCCCACTATAGGCAAATAATTCCCTGATAGCCTCTTGTTTTCTAAGTATACATGCAAGCTTCTTATCCTCTGCAACGCTTAGGGCGTCATCAGTTACAGGATTCCAAGTGATTGCAAGAGAGCTTGGGTCGCAACTGGGAGAACCTTTGAAAGACAACATTATCCCAGTTAAAGTTATGTTATAAACAGAGCCGATTATATCTCCCGCCCCGTTCTTTGTGAACTGCTTGGAGATATTTGCCATTGGCGCGGGGATTAATTTTCTTGCCGCCCCTGAGCTATTAGTGTATTGAACTGCCATATTTAAAACCCATGAGTATATAGTGTAGTTGTACCACTAGGAGCTTCATGCGTGCTTGAAATAACAAAATCCATATTTCCCGTAGCCGCGACATGAGCGTCTGTTGTTAAGTTTATATTACCACTGCCTGTATTTTCAGGAGCCTTAAGGTATAAATCAATGCTTGGATTATGGAACTTAGTTTCGCTTGCTCTCCCCATAACCAAGTTCATTATACCGCTATTAACTGGAACAGCCTTTATATATAGGCTTATGCTTGACGGCCAAGCTTCAAGCAGGTCATCCGCACCAATTGCATAATTATAATATCCACTAGTATCATACTTGTCTGTTGAATCAGTATCCAACTTTCCAGATGGCTCAGTAAATCTCCATTGTTCTTGTCTCGGCCATCCCCCTCCTCCGAAAACTCCAGAGGGTGTAGACATGGTCCCTCTTGGATATATCGAAGAAGCCGCAATTGGTCCTGCCGTATAAAACGTAATTTCGTTGTTTACCCCAGAGCCTTCAGCAGAATAAACTTTATCAACTCTAAGTGTCAGGTTTAAACTGGCTGTTTGAGTTTCGCCTGAGTTTGTAATGAAAAGATTTAATCCAGATGCCGATGTTGTTGTGTACGTTCCAGAAGGTTCATCAAGCTGTGATACATACAGGGGTATGGTTTTGTAAACCCCGGACACTCCTGACTTCGCCCACAAAAACAGGGGGATGGTTCCCGACGATGGGTCTCCCGCCTTTAAGTACAAGGACATTCTTGCACTGGAAGTTATCGGGTCTGGCATATATAGTGACATGTTGCCAGATGCTGGCAAGTGTCCTAGTGAGTATAAATTATAGCTGCCAGAAATAACTGCCATTTTATTTACCTAATTATTCGCATTGGGAGTCGCGCCGCCGTTATTTAATTCTGACTTTCCAGATGCGTTAGTACTAATACTTAGGTTATTGATTTTCTCGTCTATAGCGGCCTTAACGTCTTCTATAATAGCATCCGAAATTGCTTGCTTGGCGTTCTCAACACCTTCAATATTTATTGTTCCTGAATGATTATGCTCATGCTGCAACTGAAAACCCGCTAGTTTTTCAATAGTTGCTCCTATTGATTGCCCAACAGCCGTCACACCTTCTACCAGTTTAGTCATTGCCTGACTGAAAGCGGCTATGTCTGGCATCTGTTGCCCACCGGCCTGACCTTGCTGACCTTGCTGACCTCCAGCCCGAGCTTGTCCAAAACCACCGGCAGCAGGCGCCAGCGACATGCCCGGAGCCTGTCCGCTTGCCACCATTGCTTGCTGCTGTGCAGGGTTCAATGCTTGCTGCATGGCCTGTGTGGGACTCATACCTTGTGCTCGCCACTCGTCGACCGTCTGTTGCATTTGTTGGGTGGCCGCGGGTCCGCTAAACGGGTTCTGGCCGAAAGCCGCGAATGCTGCTTGTGCGCTGCCCGGCTGCGGCTGCTGCTGCTGCTGCCCAGCACCCTGCTGTCCCGGTCTTGCGAGCAACCGTGGCGGCGGTGGTGGGCCACCAGCCGCTGCTGCTGAGCCGGGCCGAACGGGTTCAAACCCGCCGCTGGCAGCCATTGCCGCCGCGCTTCCCGGCTGCTGCTGCTGCTGCTGCGGTGGGCCACCCGGCCCCGGTCGGACATGCCCAGCGTCGGGCCGCTGCTGCTGAACACGCCTACCGCGCTTATCAACCTTGCCAGCCTTAAAGTCAGCCCTAAATTTTGCCTTTATTTGCTTTTGACTCATTCCCCCTCTTCCAGCCTTTTCTAATCTTTTTTTATCCTCTGGGGTTCGTGCTAATATGCGTCCCGTTAGCAACCCTCTAGTTCGTCTCTCTCTTGCCTCTTCACGTCGCATTTCTCTCTGGGTCTTGTGTCTCAATTTTCCACTTCCAGCTTGCCTTATACCTCCTCCTCTAAGAGATTTTCGTTGCTCGGCCTCTCTCTTAGCCTTGGCTTCAGCTTCGGCCGCCTTGGCTTCAGCTTCGGCCTTCGCCTTGGCCTTCGCATCCTCTGCTTCCTTGTCCCTTGCAAGCGCTAGAAAACCTCGCCCGTCCGATGCTGGCTTGGCCTCGGTCTCTCTCTTAGCCTTCGCCGCCTCCCGTTCCTGCATTTCTGACACGCGGCCGATACCCGGCGCGACGCCGAGAGTTGCCGCGTCCATCTCCCTCTCTTTGAAACGGAATCCTGCGGCAGCAGCCCCGCTTGTATTGGCAGCATTAGCTCCAAAGCCGGGAACGCCAGCGGCTGCAAATACACCACCAACACTTCCGCCAGCCATTGAAGCGAGGGCGGCTTGCTGACTTGCATTAACTACTGCTTCGCCCTTGGTGACACGAATAAGGTTTCTATCAATCCCCGGTCTTCCACCAATCAAACCACCAGCAGCCTTTCCGGGTATGCCTAGGGTAGCAATGTCTTCTAACGGGAACGCCCCTCCCGTCAGTTCCCCGCCGACTTCCCCTGTTGTAGCACCTTGAAAAGCTGCCCCCCCTCCCCCAGCAGTCAACGACCATCCCATTACCTTTTTTAGCCACTTCCTTAGAGTGGGCATTTTAAAGCCAGTTTTTAAATCAAAGAACGGCGTCTTTGCCTTTTCTGGCGTATCTAGGAATGTACGTCTTCCAGAATCAGGAAGGGGTGAATCTATTAGTTCATCGACACTGATTCTCTCCATCTTGTCCAGTGCTTTGCCCGAAGGGTCAAGTTCTATACTAGCTTGTTTCGCTAGTTCTCGCGTGTTCTTTATCTCGTCAGCCTCTCTTAAGGCTTGTATTAATCTTTCCCTGCCCGATGCATCTTTCATTAAATCATCGAACGAACCTGAACCAGTTCTTTTAAGAGCTTGTGCTCGGAGTTCAGGGTCAGTTCTTTTCCACACTTCCTTTAGTGCCGAATTTGACTTTGTAGAAAACTTGTCGGTAACTCCAAGTGCCGAGTCTTCCAAGACCAGTCCACCGTTCTGTTGAAACAATTTGGCTTCGCGGGGGTTTAAGTTTTTATATTGTGTCCGTGTCATTTTAGGCGGCTGTTTTATGACCATATCCGCGCGACCACCGGGACCACCTGTCGTCACCGTTCGGCTCGTGCCAGTTAATTCACTTCTTGCCAAGGCGGCGTCACCCTTTTCCACTGCTCTCATAAACGACTTCTGCTGTGCCGCAGTAAGCCTATCAAACCCTTCTTGGGTTAAAGTTTTTCGCACGCCCTTCAAGCTAGCGTTTTCAACCACGCCCCCCGACTCTAGGAACAAGTTCTGTCTGGTCCGAGTCAACTTATCGAATCTTGCCTCTGTTATCGGTCCTTTCACCGTGGGTTTTGTAATTTTGCCTCCGTATTTCGTAAACAACCTCCTTGCCTTTGGGGTCATCTGGTTAGCTTCGGCAAAAGATATCACCTTCTTATTAAGAGTAACATCGCCAAGGTTACCAACGTTTAAAATTTTATCGTCTACACTGGCAAACTGCTGTAGCGATTTATCAACAACGCGGTCAATTGGCGCCATATCTACTGTCGCAATGGCGGCGTCGTCTAATCCTTTCAGAGATTGTTCAACGGCATCTTGCGTAGCTCTTGCGCCAGCTTCGGTTGTGGCGTCTTTTGCAACTTTTTTGGCAGCTATCTTTACCACGCCTTCCTTAGCAGTCCCCGCAGCGTGCTTAAGAGCCTCCGTTGCTGCTGGCGCCGCTTTAATAAGCTTATCCATCCCTGCACCTGCGGCTGCTTCTGTTGCAAGGTCAGAAATTACTCCAAAGGCAGTCATTGCAACCTGCGCGGCCCCCCCAAAATCTTTATCCTTACCTAAAGCCGTTCTGAACTCATTGAATATTTTTTGATGTCTGGATTCTGCATCCAAGCCTTCAAACGTCTTTACTAAGTCTTCCTTTGAAGCGTTTGTATATCTTTCGTATACATTCTTAAACGCCGCTCGTTCTTCATCGCTATATCCCACCAGTCCTTTCATTATCCAATCCGTATCGGCAATCATCATCCCCAAGCTGCCACCTACTGCGCCAGTCGCTGCTGTAAGGGTACGAGCGCCCCTATCTAATACTTTAATTTCATCTTCGACTGTTCCCTGTACTCCTCCGATATATTCGGTCGCCATGCCCTGCCATGAGTCCGAGTCGTGCATTTCGTCATACTTTCTTAGCCCTGCTACATCTAATGCTCCAAACAATCCAACGTGTCTATTAAAATCGTCTTGGTTAGCTCGTACTTTTTTTGAAGTAGCTTGCTCTCTTCCCATTTGAATGATGTTACCTTCAGCCTCAGCACTCTTTGTTAGTGTTGACTTCAGAAGTCCAATACCCCTCTCACTACTTTTAAGTCTGGCCAAAAAGCTGAGTTCTTGTTGTTCTCTCGCCTTTCTTTGTTCTGGGGGCAAAGTGCTTGGGTCGCTGTCCCCGGCTGGGAAGGCGTTCTCGTATTCTGCTATCAGAGCAACGTGGTCTTCTCGTGCTTTTTTAAGCATTGGCATCAAAACGCTTACTGGGAGATGCGGCGCTTCAGCACGTTTGGCCGCCTCGGCCTTGTTAAGAGCAGCGAATTTCGGGTCATACACCTTGGTCGCAGCAGCCGGATTGTTTGGAACAATTCTATTTCCAATTTTATCATATTCCTGATTCTTCAGAATATCGTGTAGCGAACCCGTTTCGCCCGGCTTAGCATTCACATTCATGCGAGCCTGCACGCCCTTTACTTCCTGTGCCTGCAATTCATGTGCCCCAGCTACAAACGTACCTCCTGATATATGTGTTCCTCCAGTCTTTTCCCCTTCCTTGTCAATCTGCTTCCTCATTTCCCGAAGGTGGTCGAGGCTTCCCCATAGTCCCGCCAGTCGCCTGACAACTGAAAGTGGATAGTCCTTAACTACGCTCGTCTTGCCAGCCTTTTTCATTTCGATTTCAATGGCTTCAATATGCGCAGTGGCATCTTCCTCGGCCTTTACAGGGTCAAAGTGGGAATTAGCCAAAAACGACTTCGCTACCATAAATGAATCTTGCTTACCGGCAGAATCCGCGATTTGAAAATTTTCGGTCCTCGCCATGCTCCGCGTCAGTTCGTCGTCTCTTTTTTTCTGGGCATCCGCTGCAACCTTCCTTTGCTGGGCCTCATCAGCTATTTGCTTTGCGTGTGCCTCTTGCCTCTTTACGCGAGCATCTTCTGCTTCTTTCTCATCTTGTGCCTTTCTAGCTGCCGCTGCCGCTTTATCTTTTTTCACTCTCTCGTTATAATTTTTAGAGCTAATGTCATTTCTTGTTCTGGCTTCGTCGGCAACCCTTCTGTTTATTGCCTTCATCGATGCCAGCTTCTCTTCAAAAGTAGTCGTCTTGTCGGTCATTACCCTGTTAAGATTTTTACGACTGGCTATTCTCCCTGATATTTCCGGTTTGAACTTTCTAGCTGCGGTATCTTTTCTTTTTTCAAGAAGTGCTGCACCCTTTGTACTTTTCCCATCCGCTGTAGGTTTCGGGTCTTCAAATTTCTCAATAACCTTTTGCCAAGTAGCACGAGATGGGCCTTGCAGTGATTGCAAAGCTGCTTTAGCTCCCTTAAGGTCTCCCCTGTTCAGCGCTTCATTTATTTTTTTTACTTGTATGCGCGAATGTGAGCGACTACCCGGTCCTGAAGCGGATGGACCACTTTTGGCTTTTGGGTCTAATAAAGTAGGCGTAACCGCTCCAGCTTTTGGGTCTAATGAACTAGGTGTAACCGCCCCACCGCTTTGCACAACCTTGTTTACAGCTTGGTTGCTGGAGGCTTCCTGAGCTTTAACTTGTTGTGCCGCTGCCGCAGTGACACTACCTGTTGGCGTAACATCCATCCACCCCTCTGGAGGCTTGCCCCAAGGACTGCTACCTTGTATTTTGCCTTCGCCCCCTGCCTGACTACCGTAGCCAGCAGCGTATGCCTGTCTGGGAGTTTGCGGGTCGTCTGCCCAAAATGCCCGTCCCCTATTGTTCGGGTTTTTATAAAATATTGCTCTAGCTTTGGCTATTCTTTTAGACCTTTTTGAGAAGTCCTTACGATACTGCTTGAGCCTTTTGGGGTTTTTGAAGCCCATGTTATTTCTAACAGGAGCCACCTGCTGATTCTGACCCTGAAGCTGATTTATTTGCTGCTGCTTTAGCATCAACTGCTGCAAGAGGAAGTTTTGCATTTGCTGGGGATTCATGCGCCCGCCCTGTGGCTGGCCGACCAATCTCATCCAGCCTTGCCCACCCGGACCTACACCTCCAGCTTGCGACCTTTTAAAGTTTCGACCAACTCCGCGAACACCTATTCCTTCTAATGTTGGCCCAATCTCACGAGCATCCCTTTCCGTAAGAATAACTTCTCTATTACCAACTAAAGTTAGGTTCTTATCTATACCGGGTTTTCCGCCAATTCTTCCACTCTTTCTTTTCCCACTAAGCGCACCTCTTCCGCCCGGCCCTACACCTCCGTGCTGACTTCCGAGGGCGACAGCCCCTCGTGTTTCTGCCTCGCCACCAAGACGTTTTAGAGATGCGTCAAGCCTGTCAGCCCACTCCATGAGTCTTTGGTGGAAAACATTTTGCTGTTGTGCCTGTATGGCCAAGTTTGCTAACGAGGCCTGTTGCTCTTGCAAGCCAAGAATTTTAAGCTCGTTGATAAGCTTTTCTTCTTCCGGCATCTCTTGAAGAACGGCACTAATCATCTGCTCGCTGGCGCCCATTTGTCGCAAGACGTTAGCTTCAAGAACCTTGGATAGCTCATCTCCAGTTCTTCCGCCGAACTCTGGTAGCCTAACATCCTTGAACCTGTCAAGCAGACTGCCAACGGCCCCTCTTAGCTGCTCTGGAACGGCGTTTATATTTCCGGTTCTTGATGCAAACATCGCCCCGGAGCGGGCCTGAAGCATTTGCTTTCTTTGGTCGGTATCTCCAAAAGCAAACTCTTTAATAAAGCCCCTTCGCGTTTCCCTCTCTGCCTGAACTTTCGAAAGCCTAGCCTGAACAGCAGAAACCTCTTTTGTAACATCTCCAAAGTCTTTTAGAACACCCTGAACTCTTACAAACTCGTTTTGCAGCCTTGCCAGATTTGCCTTTCTGTCTTTGAACGCAGCCTTGTCAGTTTGGTTCGCTCCCTTATTAAGAGCAATTCTTTCTTTATCAATCTTCGCCTGTAGAGCCAAAGCGTTTCTGGTAACGCCACCTAAATCTCCACCCATTCCAGCAGCACCAGTGCCCATAAGCATAAAGTTTCTGCGGGTTCTTCTTTGTTGTGAAACTTCATCAAGGCTTAGGGGGTCTTTGCCTTGAGCCTTGAGTATCATCTCTCTCGACTTAAGTTCAAGGTCCATTACCCCTATTATCCCCTGAGAAACCTTTAGCTGTGCTCCCAGAAGACTGTTAAAGTCGTTAACAAACTTATCAATCTCTTTAAATTGTTTAGCTTGTGTATCTTTAAAGAATTTCTCGTCTTTGTCAAGACCTATTGACTTCTTAAGCTTTTCGATTATCTCTGTTTCCGCGCCAGTTTTTAACTTGCCGCCCTCTAGAGATTTTACAAGTAGCTCCTTGCCTTCTGCTACCAAGGTTTTTCTTAAGTCGTCAGGAACGTCTTTAAAGGCTTCGTTAAGAAGGTCTCCAAAAAATTCCTGTCGCGGTCGAGGCGAGTCTGACCCCATTTTTGACAGGTCTTTCTCCATCTTTTCTATCTTTGCTTTGTCTTGGTCTGCTGGGGCTTTCTGCTTCTCCAGCTTTATCTTATCCCTCAAGTCTTTTCTAGCTTCTATATCTTCACGATAAGCTTTCTGTTGCGCGTCAATAGACCCTTCTACAACATCGTTAAGCTTTGGTCCCAAGTCTTTAAATACAGAAGATGTTGCAATGAAATCTTCTGCAAGCTTATCTCCAGCGTCTCCCATTTGCGCGCCAATCGCTCTAATTTCTGCGTTAAGAGCGGCTGCGTCTGGAGACTTAGCGATATCAAAAGTAGAAACCTTGGCTACGGTAGCAGAAATTTTGGACTGGCCCGACATTAACGCAAAAGAATCGTTCATGGCGGTAGAAAGTTGAGTTGTTGATACGGACAACGCTTCTAGATGTGCCCCAACCGCATCAAACAATTTAAGTTTTTCTCTGGTTCTCTCAAACTGTTCGGCTAAAATTCTGGCTGCATCGGCGGCGCGCCTGTCTGCCTCAATCTCGTCTGAAAAGTCTGTCATTCCTTCGAACATCTTTTCGGGGGTAAACTGTTTTGTCTCCTCGGTCATACCTTGGAGGCCGAAAACAGACGCGCTTCCCTCTTCGGCTGCTCTCATAGCCAACGCACCCAGTTCGGTACTTTCGTCTCTGGCCTGTGCCTGTATCTGTTGTGGCGTAAACCCACCAATCTCCCGCATCTCCTTGACTCTTCTATCAAAGTCTTTCCGTGACGCCATTGCTTGTGATTCTAGCGCGCCTCTTGCTACCTCTCCTGTTCTGTCAGACCTCGTTGCCTTTGTCATTATCAAATCACTGCGCTTTTGTTGTATGGCCGCTATCTTTTCTGGGTCTGTTTCTAATTTCTCAGCAGTTGCCAAACCCTTCAACTGGTCGGTAAGCTTCTGTGATTTAGCATCGTCTTTGGCTTTAAATTCTGCTTCTCTCATCGCGTTGCTTCTTCTTATTGCAACATCCGAAAAATTATTAAGCGCACCCGAAGCTGCGAGTGCTGTTCCTGCAATCGCACCAATAGCCGTTCCTAATGGACCAAACACACTTAACAAAGACCCTCCAACACCAGCAGAGACTGTTCTTAGCTGTGCGTCAAAAGATGCAGAAGCCGCCTTCATGGCTTCCGAAGCAGCCCTGTTAGCATCGCCCGCCTTAATCGCTTCTTGAGACAGTCTGTCAAATTCCTCAGCAGCGTTATTTGCCGTTGTAACCAAGACAGCTAGGGTAGCAGCAGCAGCCGCTGTTGAAACCCCTTCTAATTTCGCGAGTCTGGCCGCTCGCCTTCCTTTGGCCTCCTCAAATTCTTTATTTTTGGCAGCAGCTTCTTCAATCTCTGCTATAGCTGATGATTCTTGGTCTGACGACAGCCCCATCTTTTTTATTTCTTCTACATCAAGTTCCGCCAGCTTTTCAACAAATTCACTTACACCCTTCTTTTCTATCTCCTTATCTTTTTGTCTCTGTCTGTGCGCTGCCAAAATGCCTTCTCTAGAGAATTTGCCAGCCGCTATTGACTTATAGATGCCCTCTCTAAAATTCTTAATTCCCAGAACGCCTTTGTTTATTTTTACAGCGAACGCAGAAAAGGCTACTGCTGTAACCACTGCTGTAGTTGCAAGCTTTGTATATTTATCAACTACTTTTTGAGTTTCTTCAGAAAGCTCGAAAAACTGTGAAGCTGTACGAGTCAGTGCGTCGATTGCTACGGTTAGGGCAGCAAGCTGGAAGCCGCCTCCAAGCTGTCCAGTACCTACACCACCTCCATCTTGGAAGCCAACAACACCGCCAGCAGCAAACTTGCCAACATCATTCATGTGGTTGAGCTTGCCATAACCAATACTTTGAGCCGACTTCTTGTTAATAACAAACTCGCCGGGAGTAAGGAGTGCCGGAACCGTGTCCGTACCTACACCGCCTCCCTTTGCAAACCTCTGTATTTTGCCCCCTCTTGCCTTCTCTTGGCCCCAAGGGCCGGGGCCATCCGATGATATGGCCATGTCTTCTCTAAGAAGACCGGCGAAGTTTTCGTAAGAGGGAACCACAACCCCTTTCCATATACTACTTCCTAGCTGTTTACTGCCACTCCAAAGTGACTTGGCCAGCAATCCGGTGACTCCAATGCCAGCCTTTCCAAGAACGCCTCCTAATCTAGTCGCCCCCTCTATACCCATTAGGCCGAGGTCTAAACTTGCTCCAGCAACGCCGCCAGCAGCCCAACCAAGCAAGGCTCCGGGTAATAGACCTGTTGTTCCTCCAAACTCCAAGCCATACATCGCAAGAGCTTCTGTTATATCACCGTAACGGTATGGCTGCCCCGTAACATCACTGTCTGGGAGAATTCCTCCTAAAACTTCCGGCAGAACATTCCTTTCAGCCCTCATTAAAGAACCAAAATCGTTTTTTCTGAGCTTTCCAGAAGCCAAATCTTGGTCTATTTTTTGTGAGTATTTTGCTATTGCTTCCTTGGCGCTTTCTGTTCCCCAAAGCTTTTTTAACTTCTGTACCTGTTTCCTGTTAAGCTCGTTGGTGGGAATTATTTCCCTAACGCTCGGAGAAGACCACTTCCCAGTCTCCCTATACGGACTTCGCCTCGTCAACAGTCCAGTCTTCTTTGTCTTTCCGCCGTCTTTAAGCTTCTGAGTTTCTCTCCAATCAGTGCCAAACACTGGACCCATGTCCGACCCCTCGGTGGCCCCTTCACTAAAGAGGGCCGTTTCAGTCCCCGGCGCCAGCTTGCCCTCTCTTATGTTTTGTAGCTTCTTACGCTGACTGAGGTCAAGAAGTTGTATCCCACTGGGGAATATACTGGGATAGTGTTTGGAAAGATTATCCCATACCTTGCTTGCGGGAGCACTAACACTAGTATCACTATAGAATCCGCTTACCCCTTTAGCTTTATACATTTTGGCCAGATTTGCATACGCAGCACTTCCCCAACCCTGACCCCGATATTTTTTATCCATTGGTGAGCTATGCATCACATGAAACCCCACATAGGGTTCTAGATGTTCAAGATATCCGTCTATCGTCGTCAACTCTTCCCCCGGCTTCGGCCAATTAGCTGGACGTTTATCCATGCCGGGAGGGATTTTAGAGTTGGACGAAAATGAATAGAGTGGTTCTGGGTAATTGCCCCCACCCCCGTCGCTCAGAAGCGTTCTTTTGATATACGGTAGCTTGTCTATAAAGCTTTTTTCAGCAGCTTTAGCCTTGCCGCCGTCTTTAAGCTGCTGAGCTTTAACAAGGAAGGGGTCTGAAGGATTCTGCTGGGGACCGCCCGTCCCGCTCGGGGTCAACAGTCCCTGAATTTCTGTTGCCTTAAATTGTGAGTTTCGAGGTAGCAATATTTCTTCCTCAGCACCGAACTTTCCTCTCTTCCTCATATCCCCAGCAATGAAATCTGGTTTCAGGGCAATCTCAATCATTCCATTAAGGATTGCCTTGCCCCAGTTGCCCCTCTGTTTCGAGAGCTTTTCAACGTTGTGACTCCTCCACGAGTCTGATGTCGCTGCGTGTGTACTAACGGACATAAATCCGGGGAATGAAAACGTACTTCCTTGACTTAGCTGCTTCTTTAGATTCTCTGCCCTAGCCCCATAGATACCATGATAAGCCGTACCAAAAGTCTTCTTTCCCGTGCTCGCGGCTCGTTGGTCTGGCGGCGTCTGATATCGCGCATCCTCTAGAGTCATTAGAGTCTCAACATCTTCGCCCTTCATGGGGACCATTGCCCTGTCCATTAGCTCGACCAGTTCCGCGGCCCGTACAGCTTGTCCTAACTGGTCTCTTAAATCTGTCGGTAACCCAATCAGGTCATAACGCCCGGCTAGAAGAGAGCCAAGGTCTCTCGTGCTTGCTTGATATTTTTGTAATGACCCCCACTGAGTAGACACATAAGGATTGTCTTTCTCGGCTTGGCTCTTCGTAAAATCGAGACCAGCGGGGCCGTGCTGACCCTGCTTATCTGCCTCCTCTTGAGTCATTTCCCAAACATAATCAGATTCAGCCATTCTGGCTTTTGTTCGGGCAATAAGTTGGTCCATAAACTGCTTGGTCCAAGTAAGCTTTTTAAGCTTTTTTTCTCTCGCTATTCTCTCGTCCTCTGTTTCGCTTGAGTAGGGGGTTTTACCGAACATCTCTTGTTGTACTTCGTTATAAATTCTATTCCCAAGTCGTGTCTGCCAAGCTCCCCTACCTTTTTGTTGGTGAGTAGGAGGACCGTCAGCTTGCGTCCACCCTGTACTCTTCATCTGGAAAACTTTTCCGCCTTCCACAAGCTGCTGAACCAGCATTGACGGAATAGAAAACTCGCGCCCCTGCTCTGCGGACATTTCCTTAAGTCTTCCACGCGGTTTAATTTGGTCAATTCTGAACTTACTTCCAGCGGGAAGTAAAATCTCGCTTTCTACATATTCCGAGTGTGTCCCAGACCAGTCGTACTCCGGGTCTATGCCTCTTAAATCCGCACCCAAGAACTCATCCTTTGTCTTAATATTAAGCAGGCCGCTTCCTGCTTCTAACCCTCCAAATCTTTCGGAAACCTCTTTAATATCAGAGGTGGACAAAATTCCAGCAATGGAAAATTCTTTTCCAATCAGGTCTGGCCAATTAGCTTGGTCGTGAAGGCCCATAGGCTCAAGACCAAGTTTCTTTTCAATTTGCTGTGCTCTTGCTCCCGTATACCCACTGAAAAGCATGTGCCGCTTCCCCGGCTCTCCGGTCCAGCCTTTGTCTCCTATGTCACGCTTTTTCATCTCTACCATGGCGGCGTCTATTAAGCGCTCTGCTTCGGCTGCTTTTAAAACAGACTCTATATAGGTTTCAGCATTAGCACCACGCTGTTCTCTTGGGTTCGGGCCAATCCAATCAACGTTGGCTCCGTACTCTTGTTCTAGAAGATTATTCACATTTCTAGAGTGTGCTATATAATCGTTAAGAGACTGAGTAAGCCCCTCCGCATCTCTGTCCTTTAAATCTTCCCACACATAAGCATCAGTATCCATAAAATCATGGGCTGCTTTTCTTATTTTATTATTTGTGGAAACACTCTTTAACATCCCCATTATTTTGTCTGATTCATTAGGAAGTACGTCTATCATAGTCGGCGTTGAAGAACCAAGCGGAACGGTTCGTCCTTCTCTTCCCAGCTTGTCGGTAAGATATTCTCTCTTTGGTTCCTGCGTTTTTTTTATAGGCGCCCAATGCTCACCCAGCACCCCTTTCATAGCAACGTTAATACCTAGTTCATCCATTAGCCTGTCGGCTACTTTCATCCTCCACGCTCCTCGTAGAATGGATGGAACTTTCCCGCCTTCGTTCAATTTCAAAGCGGCCTTTTGGTCTTCGGTCAGAGCGGACGACAGCGGAGAGCCTTCGTCTGCAAGAGCCAATTTAATGGCTTTTTTCCCGGCATCCTCTAGGCTTGCCGCACCAGTAAATGGAAATCCATAATTAAAAGCTTTCTTTACCAAATCCATCTGTTCATATGGACCAGTATTAGGCTTTGCGTCAGAAGACGCTACCTTACTACCGTCTCCAACGTGCCTTGCTGTCGGCGCCCCAACTATCAATCCACTAAGTAAATCCTGTTGTGCTACAGTCAGGTTTGGAAAATCAAAATCATCCGTATCCTGTTCGTTAAACAATCTTTTTATGCGTTCAGGCGACATGCGCATCGCTACCCTTAATGCGTCTTCCTGACCCTGTCCAGCCGCCGCTGCAATCGCAGTAGTCCCGGCTGGTTCACCCTTTTTCAAATCTTTTAGTGCAAACTGTCTAAATTTTCTAGCCATGTTTGCTCTAATGATTTGTTTATTTGAGTCCCCAAGCCTAGTTTCACTGTTTAGAGCATTGTCGACAATTCTCCTATAGGAAGGCAAGATGTTTTCGGGCTTGATTTCTAGACCTGTTCCACCCGGTCCAAATTTTATAGTGCTTTCAGCAATTACTTTTTCCACTAGTTTTGAGGTACTAATATCTCCCCGCAGCACGTCTGCATCAACATTAGCCGAAAGCGATATATAGTCACCAACAGCAGCTTTAATAGCATCAGCTTTTAGCGCACCTGTTATCTTTCTAAACGTCGGGTTCTTGGCTTGTAACGTTCCTTCTGGAGCTAGGGTCTTTCCTGCGGGGTCGACCGCCCTCTTTAGCGGGTCTCCTATAATAGCAGCGCTACGCAATGATTTTATTACCCCTTCGGTAGGAACAATCTCCTCGGACTTCGTTGCTCTTTGGCCTCTGCCAGTTCTCGTTACCAATCTTTCTGAGGACGAGCCGCTCCTAGCCAATAGTCCAACAGTGTCTTTAATTTTTAAGTTAACTTTTCCACCGTCTGCAAATTCCTGCAACTGCACATCTCCGCTGGAAGTTATTTGAAGTGCTGGAAATGCATTCTTCAGTTCGGCAAGAAAGCCGGTAACTTGTTCGCTGCTGGGAAGTTTTGCATAGTCGGTGGCTTGCTTCATTCTCTTGACACTTCTAGCATCCCTTGCGGTTGGCGAGTGTCCCGCTAGCCTTTTTGCTCTTTGTGCCTGAACTGTTTCGTCTGATGTTTCTAGCCAGTAACCCGAACCGCGAGTACGCTTGACCTGTTTTAGAAGCGGCGCTATATTTTCAAGCTTGTTTCCAGCAAACTCAAAAGTAAATGCATCACCGTGTTCGGCTGCGTCTGCTCTATTTGTAATCATAGACAGGCCGCGTGTTGCAAAACTCTTACCAGAGCCAGATGGTCCAGCAACGAAGTTCATCTTAGCCTTGTGTCCAGTTTCTTTGTTGCTTTTTACAATTTCACCAATAAAAGCTTGTATATCTGTCCACGACTTAAATGCTTCGGAGTCTGAAGAAACAAAGTAATGCCCTCCCTTAACTCCACCGCCGTCTTGAAGCCTCTGAATCTTGCCCCCTCGTCTCTTGTACTGGAATCCGCTACCAATTGCTTTTGAAAGCAAGCTAGCGCGCGACCTTTTATTGTTTTCGTTTTTTATATCAACATACTTTGTTTTTTTAAACGCAGACAACTGACCATCTTGTATGACCTTGTTCCACTGAGGGTTATTTTTATGGCCTCCCGTAAACTCAAATAAACCTCCACTTCCGCCTCTGGTCTCTCCAGCGATGCTTCTAATTAAAGCTTCTCCCATGGCGCCTCTTACGGCTTCCGCTTGCTCTGCCATTCCCTCTTCAATGCTTTTGCCAACATCGCCAGTAGCCCCTCTCTCTGTAGCCACCCTCTTCATGGATGCTCTGGCCTCTTTATCCACTTGCCCTATGCCCTTTGTCACACTATCTTTAATATCGAAAACTCTTACGTTTCCACCAACAGCAATTCTTCCCTTTGGATATTTATTTCTGGCATACTTTGTGAACGTCTGACTTCCTTTTCTCATCTCCTGAGCAACGCGCCCAGCACCACCCTCCATCCTTACAGGAGAACCGCCTCCAACGTCACTCTTGTCAATAAAGACAACGCCCACATTGTCTCGGGTATCTACCTCTATTAATTGTTTTGAATGGGCGAACTTGCCGCCGGTCCCGGTGGCTTTCTGGCCGGTAACCTGTTGCGGTTTTGCTTTTTTTGGAGCCGCAAGCTTTTGGGCCTTCGCATATAGATTCTTTCTCTGTGAAGCAAACGGCGCCTTCACAATCGTTTGCGCTCTTTGTCTTCCTACGGTCGGCTCTAGCTGCTCAACAGTTACGTTTGCCCAATCAAAATCTGCTTCGCCGCCATCTAGATATCTTCTTCTGCGTATGCTGCCGCCACGACCCCTTCTGATGGGACCGCCGCGACCACGCTTGTTCATCTTGTGAAGTCTATCGGCCCCAATACTCTTTACCGAGCTTTTCTTTATTACGAATTCTCCCGGCGTTAACATCGCCGGTACGCTATCGGTATTTCCAGTACCGGGAACAACCCCGCCTCTGGCGAATTTTTTAACCCTTCCACCCTTTTGGAATTCTGGGATGCCCATTCTAAAGCCCTTTGCGAAACCGGCCAAAGCACCGCCAAGCTTAATTGCTCCAAGGGTTGCAATCAGAGGGATAAGAGGAGTTAAAGAATCTACAACTTTTATGAACGCAGACGACAACTTAAGAGCAACGTCAATCATCGTCCTGAAAGACCTGCTGTCTGCAATCTTACGAGTTAGCTGACCAAACTCTTCCCTTACCTTGGCTATTTGAACAGCCATACTTTGTTGCATTTTTGTTGCATCTGAGGTAAGAGATGTGGTTCCCCTCATCGCCTTGCCCAAGGCAAGCTCACTGGTTTCAAATTGTTGAAGAAGTGGGATAACCTTGCCAATTTGTCTGAAGCCACCTAGCTGTTCTGCTATTGCAGCAAAAAGAACACTAGTCTTGGGTAGCCCTTTGAGGGCGTTGCTCAGTCTCTTCACCGCTTCAAATGGACCTACAAAGTTTCCTGATAGGTCTTGTAGCTGAACGCCAAACTGTTTTAGAAACTCAATAGTTTGCGGTCTCTGAATTCTGGTGAAAATGGTTCTCAAACCAGTGGCGATAGTTTCGGCTGTTTCTCGGGTGGTTGCTCTAACACTTGTGAAAAGAGCTATGAATTCATTTAAGTCGCCGCCCGCAGCTTGGAACACTCCACCAGTACGTCTGACGGCCTTGATGATATCTTCTGACTCTACAGCAAAAGACTTAGATACCGCATTGATAGCAGAAAGCTGTCCCTCTAGTGATTCAACTCCTTTTCCAAACTGTCTTAAGATTGCGATGGCGCCTTCTGCGGTGGTGGCAATATTACCAAACGTAGAGGCTAGTTCGGTCTTGGTTATCGCCCTCATCGCAGTTGCCGTGTCTTCAGCAGACAACCCGGCCTGAGCCAACACTCTAGAAACTTGCAAAATCTCACCGGCAGCAACGCCAAACTCTTTTGACAGGCTGGTTACTTCAGAAGTCAACCCCTTAAGACCAGCAATACTTTTCCCGGTAACTTGACTTATCTTTATCAATTCCTTTTCAAAAGATATGGCATCCCCAACTCCAGCTTTCATGGCTCTAGCGAAGGCTATGAACACACTGGTGGCTAGGGTGAAGCCAGCGAATCTTTTAGCAGCAAGGGCTGCGGCTTTACCAAAAGACTGCATTCCACTTGTGGCAGTTTGCGCTTGCTTAGTAACTCCACTAAGTGTTTTTGAAATTGCGGCAACTCTGGTTGACGCACTTGCGGGAATGGTCACGTTTACAGGAACAGATACTCCAGATAGCTGGCTCTTAATCTGATTAACAACCGTACTTAGATTTCTAGGAGCCTGTAACTGAATTTGCGCAGTTAATACGAAACCTGCCATCACTTACCCCATATAAAAAAACGGGTATACCGGTAGTGTAAAAAAACACTAACCGGTAACCCGCTATCCGTTTTATAAAAAAATCACGCTTCTACTTCTTCTGTGTCAGATTCTGCTTCTTCCTTAGCCTTTTTGGTGGTCTTCTTCTTTTTGGCTTTAGGCTCTTCTTCAGCAGAAGCTTCTTCGTCAGAATCTTCTTCGTCTTCTTCTTCCGTCTCGGAAACAACGGGGTTCCCGTCATCATCTAAGAACGGCTTAGTATCTACTATATATTCACCTTCTGAATCGACAGCGTTTCCTTCTATATCTACTAGGTTGCCATCTTTATCAACAAAGTTTCCATCCTCATTAATTAGTCTGCCTTCTTCGTCAATAGGATGCCCATCACTATTGAGAAGTCTTAGTTCAGAATCAGCAAACTTATAATTGGTTAGAAACTTGTTTTCTGGAAGGTTCTTTTCATAACTTGGGTCAAGACCGTACATCATGTTTGCTAGCTGTCCAGCAGCCTCAACAACAAACGGGTTGGCAGCGCCGTTTTCATATTCGTCCATGTTTGGAAAATATGACGTATTCGTGCCTTCCTTAACGATGCAAACTGAAGCAAGATGATTAAACCTTGCGTTGTCGGCCTGACCCTCTGCCGTGTTTCCATCCATAGAACTTCGCTCTGCAATTAGCTCACGAAATTCCAATCTCTTTGTTCTCATGTCCATGGCAATTTCTCTTGCCTCACGAAGCTTAATCCCCCCGGCCTTGAGCTTTCTCTCGGCGCTAAGAATGTCCTTATTGATTTGTTCGTAACGCTTTTGCTTTTCGTCGTCCCAAATCTTCTGGCGTCTCATCTCGTCTTCCAACTTCTGACGAAGAAGAGCACCAGACTCTAGGGCATCACGAAATGCTCGGTTATAAGCCAACTGAGCATCTCTTAGATGCTGCGCTGTCGGTCTAATAACCTCCACGGTTACCTTTTCATCATCTGTATCTGTTGAATTAACAACAACTCTTTTGTCTTCAGGCATCTTCATCCTCCTTAGTATCTTGAGTAGCTACGGGTAGAGTTACGTGATATCTATTCCAATTGATATCATATTGTCCAAATTCAGTTTCCATATTTCTTATTTGATGGTTACCACGGTCAAGGATTTCTGACCTCACCTTATCATAAAGCTCTCTTAGATGCTCCTGCTCTGGTGTAAGGTCTTCTTCAGAACCATGGCCCCACATAAATCCGAGATGGGCTTCGATAGAGCTTAGCGCCCCAATCATTGTTGTCTGAATTTTCTTGCTTGATATTTTATATAGTCTTTGTTTAGAATTTTCCTTAAATCTATCCTCCTTCTCTTGCTTATAGCTTTTTGATAGCTGTACTATCTTCAGATATTCCTCGTCCATTTTTATTCCCCTTAGTTAACTTCTTTTCTTGGCAGCCTCTACCGCCGCCCTGTTTCTTTGCATCTGTAGGTCCATGGCAACATCCGGCAAATCTTCTTGTTTTGTTTTTTCCTCTGAAAGCAATGCCTGTTCTCTTACTTTTTTTATCGACTCTGCCTCTGAGTCGTTAAGTGATTTAATTTTTTGTATGTCTTCTTCACTCTTGGCTACAATGAAGACCTCGTCAGAATTTGCAATTTTCTCATTGCTAATTACGTCTTCTGCTGCCTTTTGTTTTGTTCTTAGTTCTCTTTCTCTTCTCTGGATAATTAACCAACCATCCAACATGTCGTCATCTAAAATTATTTCATCTGAGGGAGACTCTGGAGATTCTGCAATAGAATCGTACATTGAAGACCAGAGAACTAAATTTTTTTGTTCGCTTGTGTAACAGGTTGCAGAGGTCTCGAAAAGTGCTCCCCCTGCCTTCTTAAAGGAAGCCCATATGCTCCTCCATGGGTCCGCTTTTGCTATCTGTCTTACCTCGCCATCTGACAGTATATATTCCTGATATGCTGATAATACCGCAGAAACACTCATGTCAGCAAAATCGTATTTCTTCTCATTCTTATAGGTACAATTTTCTATTATCCAGCATGACTTTGCGTAGTTAGCAACTCCGTGACAGGACATAGCATCGTAAGAGTGTTTCCTGCTCAGAAGTTTTAGTAAAACTGTCTCCGCTCTTCTAATAGAGCCTCTTGTTTTTCTTTGCGCTTTAACATTAAAAGACTGGTTGTAGAGGTCTACTTTTAAGTCTTCAATTTTTTTCTCTGTATTTTTAATGTCGGAATCATATTGGTTAGTCCAAACACCTTGCTCCAACATCATTTCCTTAACTTCTTCTTCTACCATAATTCCTGAAAGAAAAGCCTGTTCATAGACCTCTTGATAATATTCTTGGGCGTCGTGATTTTCCTCTACAGTAGGGGTATGCACGAACAGAACCAAGTCATCCTTTATTTTTAACTTGGCATGTCCTACGAGTATCCTTGATACAAAATATTCTCGTTGATGAAACTCCATCTAGAGCCTCACTAACGAGAATGAGTTGTTGTTCTGACCATCTGTCCCTCCTAAATCCAAAAAAGTCAGGTTGCTACTCGCCAAAATAATCTATCCTATCAAACGACAATTGTCGCAGGCTATCGCAACAACTCTGACTTAGGCCGGGGGGCTTGGGCGAACCCAAACCCCCCTTATACCTAAGTTAAATCAAACTCTACGGGTTGTTCGTGTTAGCGTTAGTAACAACCAAATCGTTGAAGTTTGAATACGAGTAGGTAATCGTAGCGTTTCCGCCACCAGTATCCGCACCAGCGTAAGATACACTCTGTAGCTTATTCTGAAGACCGAGGTCCAACTTAGTTGAATCACCCAGTACTAGTGCGATATAATGGTTACTCAAGTTAGATGTACTAGACCCTTGAGCACTTACCATGTCACCAGACACCGCAATACATTCGAACTCTGACGTAACTTCCACGGGGAAGGTAACGTATCTGTGATAAGGCTCGAAAGCGCCTAGTTCGAGAATTTCTTCACGACCTAGGTCAGTACTAACGGTAATGGTCTGGAGGTGACAGTCAGAACCCCATCCACCACTGGCGTTTGCAGTAACGCCATCGATGTCGAGAGGTAGAACCTGACTAGCCTTGACAATGTTTTCTCGTCTCGAAACACCTGACGGGGGAGTATCTGTACCAAAACCAAGAGCGCCAGCCATGTTGCTTCCGCCCCAAGTCTTATCGTTACCAACGAGGGTAACAGACTCAGTAGCGCTTCCATCAACAGGAATGGTGTAACTTACTGAAGATACGTACATGCCTGAGCAGAATACTGTACCTTGAGGAGTAGCACCACCAGCGTTATCAGCAGTGTCGGCATAGATGCCCAAGTAGACATCAGCCCGGTCGTTCTGACCGTAAGAAATACTACCAGTACCCTTGGGTGAAGCCATCAAGTAGATTAGGCTATGACCATCGATAACCTTTTCTAGGGTAACTTCTACGTCGGGGATGGTTTCGATGTTTTCATAAATGGACAACTGGCCCATTTCGAAGACTTGCTCTAGTTCAAAGTTGGTAGTAATACCAGCACTTTGAAGACCCTTGACTACATGAGCCTCTGTAAGACTCGCGCCAGAGTCGTTCATCGGAACGATGCAGACGGCCTGAACCGCCCAAAATACACGTTTATTAGCCATTTTAGGACTCTCCTTTTAGATTCTCTTTGGGAAGAGGACTATTATATTATACACCAAAATACTATATTGATGACAAAATCACCTCTGTTCTTGCTCTGACTATTCCAGTATACAGAGAGGAATGAATCATGTTTAAGTCTTGAACAGACATGTTGTCAAGATATAGTCGAATATCCCTATATCCACCATCGGCATTTGTCTTAACCATGTCTGGATAAGTCAAAGCACCAGAGGCAACCGACTTGTCAGTCAACATACCCCTGTGGTCTAATGGGAATCTGCCAGAAGTTGCAACCTTATCAATATCATACATCCATATAGTTTTTTCATTTTGCAAAGATACTACATCTACGAGTTTGTCTCTCGTATATTCATCGTCTGCTACTATATGAAACAAAACATCAGTGTTTACAAACTGTCCACCGCCTAATTGATATCCCCTAAAAGTTCTTCTAGGAACCATCTCTACAGCGATGGCGGGTAACTGAAGCCTAGTTTGTCCTAGCTGTCCCCAGTTACCGGAACTTGAATAAGTAAAGAAACCATCATCTAGCTTTTCTGGGTCTTCATGAAGCTCCTTAAACCAAGGAAACCCATTGGCATAATTTACATCAACCCACTTATGTGTAAAAGCTGCGGTGACAGTACTTGTAGTACTTATTGCATTAGTAAAGACTATTCTACCGTTAGAATAATCAATATAGTGGTCGTAAGTAGAACTATAATCCGAGTGGGAACTATCTAAAGCCCTAAATGTGCCATCTACAAAAACGCCAGAAATGGCTATAGGGGCTGGCGATGTTGAGACACCGCTTTCCCAAATCCAGTTCCTTTTAAATCCTTCCCATATTTGTCCATTTGTAAAGTTTGGGTCGTCTACTAGGCGAAGCTTATGCATGTCTCCACCGTAAACCCCTGTTGAAGGTATATCTACATTCAGATATCCACCCTTGTCCATCAGTCCCCAATCAAAAAATGCGATTAGGTTTAGCTGGACTTTAGCAGAAAGGGTCGTATCCCCTAAATTATCAAATCCCTTTAGCTGGGTATAATCAGGCATTTCCCTACCTTAAACCTTTATTTATTGCTGCTGCTATTTGTCTGTCTTTTTTCTCAAAGGCTCTAGTAATAAAGTTATTGTCTTCAGTACCAGAGTAAGAAGGGGGCACTCTAAAGACTCCGCGCGGAAGCATCGTCCCTAATCCACTACGCCCTTTGTCACCAGCTTCAAAATGATAATCACCTATTAAAATTTTGTCACCCAAAGTAAGCAACCACTCAAGCCAAGGGATACTGTTTTCTCCACCAGTACCGTAAAAAGTATATCCCTGCGGAAGAGATAGCAGGTTTATAAAATTGTCTGGCTGAACATATATTTTTATTCCACCCTTAATACGTCCAGTAGTGCTTCTTGCGGCAGTAACCGGTATGGTTTCAACAACTACCGATTCTTTTATTGCCTCAATAATAGAATTAACCGCACCCTCCTGTTCGCCTTGTCTAATTCCAAAAGCCCCTTGTAGTTCTCCACCCTGAAGCGATTGTATTTCAGGAGACATGCTAATTAATGTTTCAGTTAGCTTTCTGATTTCTCTAGTAATATTGCCTTTAGACCTAGCAAAGACATTGTTCAACTCTTGAGCAATCGCCCTTATTATTCGACCTTTAATAATAGGGTCGCTTTCTAATATTTTAATTGAAAATGTCATTATGACCTCTTCCAGAACATTGCAAAGTATCTGTTCTGCTTAAAGCCAAAGGGGAAATACTCGCCCTCTTTTTCGAAGTCAAGAGGACCATGCCCCTTAATTTGGTCATGAACAATAAGCTTGGTGGCTTTTGCCACCTTTGCATAATCTGACAGATACCCTATTACCTGAATGGTATTTTCTGGAACCTTGGTCTGAAAACCAAAGTTAACCCACTCCTTTGGATTCCAATATACCCTCAAGGTTATCGACTCCGTAACTTCAGTGAGCTTATACTGAGCGTCTCCAAGAGGCATACTTGTGGAATAGGACTGTGGTCCACCAGACCTGTATATACTAGCCCCCCTTCTGGGTAATCCAGCAGAGGGTCTTCCGGTTACAGTTTCTCTCTTTGGGGGATATACCAACGTACAAGTAACGCCAAAATTATCAATCATGGCGTCTGCAAATTCATTGTATTTAGTGAAAACACTATTGGGTATATTAATTGCCATATCAAACCCCTATGCCAACATATGTTATAGTATGCCGGAATCGTCAAACCGCTGGTCAATAATTGCGTTTAGGAACGCCATTCCGCCAGCATTATTTACATTAGGAACAATTGTGTGGTTTGTGTCAAAAGCTGTCGAATCGGTGTGTGCCAATCCCTTCGGGGCTAACACAACAACAGAGCCATTATTTTCTGTTGTATGCGAAGCCTTAACATTTTGCATTATAGCCATTGATTAATCTCCAAAATAACCTTGTCTTGTTGATGTTCCATGTCTGCCTATTGATTCGCTGCCGGGAGAGTATGGAGAAAAGATTGCCTGACCAACCCTGCTTCCCCCTGCCTTGTATTGAAGCACTCCATCGTCGAACTTCTTGCACAGACTCTCATATAAACTATTAAGGCCAGCAGTAACGCCTCTCATATCTATAGTAGAGGGACCATCCCTTAGCACAATAGAGTTAAGCGCATTAGTTCTGACCTCGCTGCCTATAATTACACAGGCTGTTTTTAAGCAAACAAGGTTTATAAAAGCGTTGTCTTTTTCTCCAGAGGTTGGGTCTGGAGTAAGAGAAAGGCCGTCTACATCTACAGTATAATCATTGTTTGGCGGGTCGTCGAAATCAATTTCGTTTAATAGAAGCTGAGCACTTACCAGTACAGTACCTTCCAGTCTTTCATCACTAAAAGACTGATTGGAATCATCTAGGTCATTTATTAAATGCCTAACTATCAATACCATTTCATTTTGCCAACTCATAATTATTCTCCTAAGAAAGGTTTCTATAAACCTTAAAGGATGTTATATCTGTACTAAAAGTATTTCCGCCTATTATGACCTTGCCCTGCATTTTCCAAACTCCATCATCGCTCAAATCACCATCTACAGAGACGTATTGCATTTTCCCATCGGTTCCATCAGTAACAAATGACGTGCTCTTTGTTAGGATTGTTCCTCCGGGCTTCTTAAAGATAAGCTGCTTTGTGCTGGCGGTGGATATGTCTACAACTGTGGTTCCGTCTTGAACGGTTACCGTAAACTGCGTGCCAATATCACCCTTGTGAATTTCGTTAGCAGCCATTCTATCTCTCCAGTGTAAATTCGACTTCTCTGTCTACATACAGTTGGTTTGCTTTTTGTCTGTCAATGTTAAGAGTTAATGCAAGCTGCTGGTCTATGTAGGACGTGAAATCAGGAGTTCTATTAATATACTTAGTGTTCTCAAGTGCCTGTTGTATGTAAAGTGTAAACAGTACTATATCGTTAGATTTTATATTTAACAGAGCGGCAATACTTGCAGAAGAAGACAGGCTTCCAGTATGAAGCAATACCATGGCTCCATGTGGAGACAATGCGCCTTCTGAAGTTATTGCCAACTTTCCTGAAAGCGTCTTTAGTACATTGTTACTGGCAAGCGTACCAGAACCCTGTAATGAGACCGGTCCTCTAATAGATAATACACCATTTCCAGCCATATTTGCTGTTGAACTATGAGCAGCCTTCGCCTCTACAAATTTACCTATGCTAGCTGCTAATGCAGAATCTGCATAGAATAGATTGCTTAGTACTGCCTGTCCTCGCATCGTAGACTTTGTCGGTATATCTAAGGCGCCGCTCGCACTGAACGATGCTGGTCCGGTTGATAAAAATATTCCTGATTTGCTATGTCCGCTGGACTCTGCTGCAACTGTTGAAGAACAAGAGATACTTACTTCTGCGGGATGGAGTATGCTTCCTGTAGCTCTTAAGTCTGCTAGGGTGGGTTGTCTTCTGATAGCTCTTGGGTTGTATATATCATATGGGTTTATATACAACTCTCTTATTTCGATGTCGGGCAAGGCTCTGTTGTGAACCTTTACATCAGACATTCTTCCTTTAAAAGCATACGAGCCTTTTTCTGAGCCAATATAAGAAACACCAGTTCCCATTCCCAGTGCCTCAGTTGACACTCCTGAATTTTTCTTTTCTCCGTTAACATAAAGACCATATGAATTTTTTCCGTAAGAAATCGCCACATGTGTCCATACATCACTATCAATTAAGCTTGCGGTAGTATCCAAATGTTTCCAAGACCCATCAAGCATCATCCAAGATGACAATCTGTCTTTATCTAAAAACAATTGATAGGACTGGTCTGGACCGTGAAATATTACCTGAGTTCCACTGACTGTTTTTGGTTTAATCCAAGCTGATAGGGTTACTTCATCTGTATCAAAACAGGAATCATATGGTACTTCTAACCACTCTCCACCATCAAAATCTATACATCTTCCCTTGTCCCCATCCACTACCCAGTCATCTTCAAGACTTACGGAAGAGAACTCTGCGTGATTTCTGTTGGGTCCAATATCTCTAACTACGCTTCCAGCGCCTTCATAAAATGGCCACGCGGAAACCAAGTCCTGAGAAAGCGCGTTTCCAATATCTATTCTTGGTAACGCTGGCCTAGATTTTGATTTAGAAAATGGATATGCGCTGCCAGCCCCGATACTTGTTACATGATACTGAGCTATACTTCCATCAGCCGACATGCTGGATGTACAGTCAATAGTTACGGGCGTACTAATGTGATATATTCTTCTTGGAGCAGCGTAAGGTCCAAACGGGTTATTCTTTAACTCGGTTACCTCAGACGAAACAAGCTCTCTGTTGAACAATATCGCGTTAGTAATTGTAGCGTCTAAGTATTCTCCATTATAACTTCCCGGTTTGCCTATTCCCCTAAAATATAGAGTGCCCGATTTAACCGGCTGATTACTATCCTTTATTCCATTTACATAGAGACGTATTACATTATTAACATCTCTTGTTAAGACAACATGCTGCCATGAGCCATACTGCACCCTTGTAGCTATGTCTGTAAAACCACCGTCTCCTTCTAGGAAGTAGAACGGCGAGTGTTTCTTAATGTAAAAGGAATTATTGTTATCTGTTAGACCAGCTATTGCTTGGTTATCTTGATTTAGCTTATTCGGTTTAATCCATATAGAGAAGCTGAATGAGCCAGAAAGCTCTATATCTTCTGAGCTTAAATACTCATTAGTTCCATCTAGAGTTAGCGCGAGACCCTTTTCTGTAACCTCCCAGTCTGTGGAGGCATCCATATTATTAAATGAAAGGTGCTCCTCTCTTCCAGATGTGTCTCTGACAGTAGAACTGTACCGTTCATAGAATGGCCAAGCAGCTATTATGCTGTCTGAAAAGGCATGGCCTTTTGCCACAATTGGCAGGGCGGGCTTTGTCTCAAGCTTTGGCTTGGACTGGAATATAATTCTGTTTAGCCCCTTCGTTGTCGCGTATCCATCTATCTCGAAGGAGGAAGAGCCTGTTAAAGAGCACGCCCCTAAGTTGGCCTTTCTTAAAAGAGTGGATAAAGAGGCCGGTCCTGTTGATAAAGATATCCCTGAAATCTTTAGCTGGCCGTTGGCAGAAAGTGACGCAGAGGCGCTTATTACAGAGGCGCCTGTTTTTGGGGTATTCCCTTCTCCAGCGAGTGTTGCTTGACCCGAAAGACTACAAGCAATGCGAACAGTTATAAACCCTTTGACACCTAGAGTAGCCGGTCCTGTAGCAAGAGAAATTCCGGCAACGTCTTCGGCTCCCTTGGTAGATAAGGAACCGCTTGCAGACATTGCGCTCGCTGCAACAATGCTTATAACCTCGTCGGCAGCAAGGGTTGCAGAACCTGAAATTGTAGACGTTCCAATAGAAATTCTTCTTGCAGTAGAAGCCAAGGACGCCTGTGCAGACACGGCGCTTTTTCCTGAAACGTCTAGTCTTCCTGTTACGCCAAGAGTAGCTGGTCCTGTAGTAAGAGAAATTCCAACGACATCTTCGGTTCCCTTTGTAGATAAATTGCCGCTTACAGATATTGTAGTCGCTGCTACAATACTTATAACTTCGTCAGCAGCCAGTGTTGCAGAGCCTGAAATTGCAGAGGCTCCAACAGAAACCTTTCTCGCTACAGTAGACAAAGAGGCTTGTCCAGACACGGCGCTTTTTGCGGGAACGTCCAGTACTGCGATAGAAGCCAAGGATGCTTGTCCAGACGCCGCGCCTTTTGCTGAAACGTCCAGTCTTCCTGCTGCGCCAAGAGTAGCCGGTCCTGTAGCAAGAGAAATTCCAGCTACGTCTTCGGCTCCCTTTGTAGACAAAGTTCCGCTTACAGATATTGTGGTCGTTGCGACAACACTTATGACTTCGTCAGCGGCAAGAGTTGCAGAGCCTGAAATTACGGAGGCTCCAACAGAAACCTCTCTTGCGACAGAAGATAAGGACGCCTGTGCAGACACAGAGCTTTTTGCTGGAACGCTTAGTCTTCCCGTTGCGCTAAGAGTGGCCGGTCCAGACATGGCGCTTTTTGCGTCAGAATCTAGCCTTCCTGTTACGCCAAGAGTAGCCGGTCCAGTGGCTAGAGAAACGCCGGAAACATCTGTTTGCCCTACTGTTGATAATGAGGCTTGGGAAGAAAAAGAGGCTGCGGCCAAGGATGTCTTAACTGCTATAGCACTAAGCGCACCGCTAGCGCTAACAGAAACAGACCCTAAATGGGTCTGTCCTGCGATGCTGGGTGCTGATAGAGGAGTTTCACTTAGTGAACTGAACCCTAACATATATTACGATGCCTTGGTTTCGTATACTTCTGCACTTATGGTAATTGCATTAGACGAAGAGTTATTTACAGCATATACCTTAAACCCTTTAGCACTAACTGGAATTTCGACAGTCTTTCTAGCTGGGTCTTCCGAATTGGTATCCAAGGTTGTAACATGCATTGCGTGAGCAACAGTATCATACTCATCGGTAGAAGCCCCGTCCGGGTCTCCCGTTGTATACAATATGTAGAAATCTACCGTATCTCCACTAGCAGGAGTGCTACCATTGTCACACTTTGTGGTAATCATTGCCGAGACAGAAGTGGAATCAAACGTATGAGCATCACTTGTAGTATTGCTGCTAGCAGAAACACTTACAGAGCTTCCTCCGCTCCATTCGACTTGTCTATTAACTTTGGTAACAGCCATTATGGCCTCGCTTTCTGAATGTCATCTTGCTGAAACCTAAAGCCCAGCCCCAACTCTTCAGCCCTGCTTACTTGTCTACTCGCTAAAGAAACAAGGTCATCTTTATCCGAGGAATCTATTACTCCTTCAGAAACCAACAGGTCAAGCATTGCCTCCCTATCGGGGAGGTTGAGGTCTAGGTCAGTCCCGTCTCTCTCTACCATGGTTCTAGCAGCCCAAGCAACCGAACGAAGTTCGTCGGACTTAGTTTCATCTTCTGCTACTCTGGTAATTTTTACAAATCTTCCATTCATTCCAGCCCACGCTAGAAGGTCATCCGAAAGTATGGATGTAAGAACGCTACGATTGACCTCCAAGAGAGATTGTATTACCTCTAAGTCGCTCATAGAGGAATACCCTCTCCCAAGCGGGTCATTGAGCAGTTCATCTTTAAGAACTGTCATATTCATTGTGACCAACCTTTAGGCTAGGGTTATATCGATATCACCAGCATTAAACTTAAAAGTATCGCCATCGAGAACAATTCTTGGCGTTGTGAGACCACCGTGGAAAAGAATGTTTCCGTTAGTTAGAGCGTCTACAATAGCCACTCCAGAAACATATCCCCAATCCGCACTGGCTGCGGCAAACTCGATGGCGGCTGTGTTCTCGGTATCTCCAGCGGTTGTTGGAGCATCCCACTTACTGTCGCCGTTGCTGCTGGGGACACACCCAGAAGCTCTGGCATAACCAGCGCCAGATATTTCGGTTAGGGTAACACCAGTTTGAGCGTCTGTGGGTACACCACTTGTCAAAGCGATATAAATACCTGCTGGTTGTGAAAACGCTGTTCCTCTAAAAATGTGGTTAATTAGAGCGGCTTCTAAATAATCGGACATTGCTGACATTTTGTATCTCCTTTAGTTTGTTTTAAACAAAACCATTATACTAAATTATACACCTCAAGCTGTTGTTATGATGGTGTTTTCCATAACTTCTCTGTGTTTTCTATTCCTGTAAGGTATTTGCAGATAGTCAAAAAGCTTAGTCTGATACTCAAAAGAGTTCAGATTCTTGACATCTATCTCAAACATTCTGTCTTTGTATTTTTCTGTTTTGGATATATACTCATCGTAGTAACGAGATATCCCTTCTCGCTTGCTGTCGACTTCATACTGTGGATAACATGGGGTCCATATCTTGTCTGCTATATTGGAGCCTTTGGTCCAGTTGTCGTAATCCTTTGGGCCAAGTTCAGAGGATGTTTTGGCGAGATAGGACTTAACCACCTCTTCCTTGTCTCTATGTATGTGGACTATTTTTAAGTTGGGATATTCTTTTAGAAAGAAATCCAAGTAATTCAGATAGTAGAAAGCCACGTCTCCAAAAAGGGAATCGACAGATTCTCGTTTTTTCATGTTCTTTATTCTTAATGACGCTTGGCCCTCATCAAAAACCCAAGGTAGAGGAGTATTGTGCTTGTGTTGTTTATGTTCCCAGTTTGCCTCGTGGAATACTTCACAGTTGTCACAACCCCCTATAAGCTTAGCTAATGAAACTGTTCCACATCTCCCTGTGCCTATTCCTAAAAACATGGGAGACTGCCAAGATTGCTTGTCTCGTCCTCCCCTAATTGTCCTATGTGCCCAGTCTCTATGCGAAAAAACAACATCCTTAACTCCATGCTTATCTTTTGACATCTTAAAAAAGTGCTTGCTTCTTGACCTATGTTCCCGATAGTGTTTTTCTTCCCTGCTGTCATTTTTGTGGTCAGCCTTTACGTCTGGAGTGAAAGCAACCCTGCGCCCGTACTCGGATGTCATGTTCTTTAATCTTAGAAAAAAGTCGAAATGCTCAGCGAGCTTTAAGTCGTTATCCCACCGGATATCTTTAAAGAGTTTTGTTCTAGCGAGAAAGAAATTTATAACATAATCTACGTATTTATAATTAATCCCGTGTTTGGTTTTTTTCAGACTGTCTGGACTTGGATACTTAAAAAGGGTGTCTCCGACTATTTCCAAATCTATGTCACACTGAGCTATCAAATTTTCCCGACCCGGAATTTTATGGGTGGCTGGTAATTCGACATTGTCCTCATCCCACAATAATCCTCCAACTATATCTATGTGTCGGTCTTCGTATAAAACGGACAGAAAATTTTCTATCTTTGTTGTATCGGTAAAAATAACATCATCATCTATAATAAAAAGATATTCAGTTTTTACATGTTCAACCGCCATATTTCGACAGGCGGATAAACCGGCGTCTTTTTTAATCCTTAAAACTTTTACATGGCTATTAAATAACTTTGGGGGATTATATTCAACAATACCGTTGTCAACTACTATTATTGGAATGTTAGGATAATATTTTACTATTGACCGTATTAATCTATCAAGACAACGAGGTCTGTCAAATGTACTAACTACAATGGTTGTGTCTAGCATGGCCGCTTTTAACACGCAGTCTCTCGAAGGGGTTAAAAATGGTTCAGGCTTTGATGTTGATTCTACGCTTGGTCGAGCTTTTGATATAAACCCGGAAGTCGTTTTTGTCTCTACGTGAAATTTATTTATTGTCGGTTTCCATCCTTCTGTTTGCAAGGGTAGTTTATCTAAGCAAATTCTATCCAAAAGCTTTAACATGTTTTCTTGGTCTATCTCATAACCAATGTCGAGAAATCTTTTTAGTCTGTTTGGTCTATTATAAGCTTGAGAGATGGTTATGTCATTGCCTATGTACTGTAAGCGTTTTGCAATACAATCCTCAATGAAATCTGGGTGATAATACATGTTGCCGTGACAATCAATGGCACAAGCCGTTATGGTATAGTCAGACCAGATTACAGAATCTGCCGGATTAGAGCCTTCCTCTTCACAAAAAATATCTACTTGAAGACCATCGATTTCAAAGGTGTTTAAAATATCTCTGTTAATAACATGTGTCGCGCCACTACTTAGTAAGTGTTTACCTATACTCTCTTGGTCTTTACGATTTGAAACAAAAACATCTATGTCTTTGGTCTTACTATTATCAAATAGACTTCTTACTAATCCACCCCCAAACCAGCAATAAATATTCTTTGGAAAAAAATCAAAGTAACTTTTCAGTTCTGGTATATCCACGAATTTCCCCTCACGGATATTGAATCACCAAAATAATCGTCTACCGCCTGAATGACTTCTGGAAATTTATCAAAGTAATCATGACCAGCTAATACCCCACCATCTTTTACTTTAGGCAACCAACTTTGAATATCCAGTGTTACCATCTCATATGTATGTCTTGCGTCAATAAAGACAAAATCTACGCTCTTGTCTTCGTATAGAAGGGCTGCATCGGCAGACCACTCTTTAATAGGATTTATATAATCTCTAACTGGAAATGTGTTTAGGAGGAAATTGTTGTAAATCGCACCCCCTTTAATCTTCTTGCTGTCATCATCTTCGTCGGCTTTTTTTATACTTGACCAACACCACTTCCATTTGTCTACGCAGTCAAACTGTATTTTCTTTTTTGAATTAGCAATCTCTACTGCCATATAAGCAGCGCTTTGTCCTTGATATGTTCCCACCTCTACAAAATGAGACCCGTCACTAGCTGCCTCAACTTGTTCCTTATATATATCTTCAAAATCACACCAACCATGAATTGATTTATAAAAATGCCTATACAAAATCAGGCCCGTCACTAGCTGTGTCTTCAATAGCCATCGCCCCTCTTATCGTGACCTTGGGGTCTGTAGCAGAGAATACCTCTGTATTAAGACTGGTGGATTGTATTTCTTCTACCGTATCGTAAGAATCAATCGCATCTTCCGCAAGAAGGACTGCCGATACTACAGTCTTAACCCAAGCCAACATTTGGTCTATATACGCAGACCTGTTGGTAAGTCCAAGATTGCGAGCTTCTTCTGCTAGCGCTATAAATAGCTCTCGTCTATAGGAGGGGTAGATTCGCTCTATATACTCGTGTGCCTCTCTGGCAAGTTCGTCTTTTTTGACTTGTCGTAACGGCTGAAGTAAATAGATTTCGAGATTATCATTATATACAACAAAAGCAGAATCAAGTGTCTCTTGAGAAATGTTCAGCACACATAACCTGCCATCGTCGTAATAAAAGCCATTCTTGTCCACAACTCCAGCCAGTTCGGCTATTTTGGAGAGGTCGTTTTCTGGTGAAACTTCTATACTAGCGACCATCTATTTAATCTCCTGCACAGCTATGTAACTATAGTCCTCGACCCCACTTACCCTTGTGTCTCTAGTTCCGGGGTAAGAGTTCCAAATTATTGCTTGAACATAATCATCTACGTCTAATTCTAATATGGCAGTGGTGGTAGCTCCTATGTCTCTTCCATCATCAACATAAGATACGGCCTTCGTCTCACCGTGATATGAAGAACTAGTCGCGCTGTCATCATAGTGCAAAATTCTTGTCTTAACCCCCCAGTGCGCATGTTGGTCGTCTAGTACGCAGTGTGCCGTAACTGCATATCTACCTTTCCGTTTTATGTCTATCCGATTAGTTGAAGTATCCGCATCACACCCCACCTCATGCCGAACGTGGGTCATAGTGACCACGGTGTTGGCGGTGCTTCTCTGAGGTATTGTTTGTGCTGTCCTTTGTTCTAGCTGGGCGGAATGTGGCTGAACCTTTTCCGCTATAACCCACCATTGTTCATCGGTTGCTGAAGCATCTCCGGGGCCACAAACGAAAGTCACAGTATCATGTTGTGCATACAAAATGTATGCAGTATCATATTCATCAATGTCGTCGGGGCCATATCCACCGGTGCTAGCGGGAACAATATTAACAAGACCAGTACCATCATCTATTTTCTTTATAGTATACTCTTGACCGATATTGGCGGCGGCTGCTGAAGGCAGGGTAATCGTTCTGTTGGTACTGTCGGTGTCAACCAATATAATGTGGTCGGAAGCAGTAACCGTGTAATTAGCATGAACTTTGGTTGCGACTTCTCTAATGATACCTTTGGTTTGCAATGTGCCATTTGAGTCAATTACTATTGCTGCGGTAGCGTTTGTTTTGATAGTGAAGGCGTCGGTTGAGTGAGCATAAGTAATCAGTCCTATATTATTGTCAGCAGTATCTCCAAAGAATATGCTACAATCACCACTGGTTCCCGATAGCATTCTAAGCTGTGCGTCGTTGTCCGCATCATGAAAAGATGCGTCAACCTCTATAGAAGCGTCTCCATCAGTGGTTCTTCTGAATGTGGCTTGACTACGACCCGGACGGTTAACTACTATCTCACATCCACTGGCTACAATTTTGTTGCTTTCATGCGTTAGGGTTGCGTCACCATTGTTGAAGTTAACTACTCCTCCATCCGCTATGAATAAGTCTGACCACATCAAGCTACCAGTGCCTAGTGCTACCCCATCATTTGCAACAGGAGAAAGAGCATTTTCAACTAATTCAACTTCGTCATTACCATTAGCTCTAAGTATAATTTTATTGTCGGTGGTAGCAAAATCAATTAAGTTGTCCGAATCTCTACCTATCTTAAGGTCTGTAGCAAAAGTATCTCCAGAGACACCACCACTTGCGGTAGACCAATAGGTGTTCTTACTATCGGTTGTTAATACCTGACCATCAGTTCCGTTACCAGAAGGCAGCATAAACGTATAATCGTTAAAGGCTAGCTGCGAATTAATGGTTACGCCAGATGCAGATTCCCTTTGAACCTTTACCCCGGATGCTGTTGCAAGTCCTGTGGTTGTAAATCCGGCTGCCGTAACTGTACCTGTTGTTGTATCGTTAGCATCGTTCTTGAGGAAGGCATCATCTACAGCTATTACAGAGTTTGTGGCGGTTAAGTTTGTTCCGGCAAACAGTGTCGCTAAATCAGGTAAGTTGTCCTTCTTGCTAGTACCATCACCGGAATCTACAAATACTATATAGTCATCATTAGCTATCACTCCGCTTGCAAGACCGTTTAGGTCTAAGTTGACGGTAGCAGAACCAGACGTATCCCCGCCGCTCATTCCTGAACCAGCAACAACGGCGGTGATGTCGCCATAGTTGTAAGACTCTATTTTATCTTTAATAGCACCTGCGCTCATTAAAGTAACGTCGTCGTCGGTAAAAGCACTCCCAACATTTATGTTGGTTATTCCGGCTGTACCCCCCGCTGAAGTATCCATTGTCCAAGTGCCTGTGGTGGTAAAACCTCCAGCAGTAATTGTTCCGGTGGTAGTATCGTCAGCATTATTTTTAAGAAAAGCGTCATCTACAGATATGACTGAGTTGGCGGCAGTTAAGTTTGTTCCAGCAAAAAGGGCTGCTATATCACCCAAGCTTTCCTTTTTGCCTGAATTACTATCGTTCACATCTACAAACACAAGATAGTCATTATCCGCCACAACTCCGCTTGCCAGCCCGTTTAAGTCTAAAGTAACTGTAGCCGACCCGCTTGTAGCACCCCCACTCATTCCTGAACCAGCAACAACGGCGGTGATGTCGCCCGCGCTAGACCAGTATGTATTTTTGCTGTCTGTTGTAAGAACCTGACCATCAGTTCCGTTGCCAGACGGCAGTATAAACGTATAATCGCCAAAAGCTATCTGTGAATTAATGATTACACCAGAAGCAGAATCTCTTTGAACCTTCACTCCAGACGCAGTTGTAAGGCCAGTAGTAGTAAATCCAGCGGCAGTTACTGTTCCAGTAGTTGTATCATTTGCGTCGTTCTTTAGGAAGGCATCGTCTACAGCTATCACAGAGTTTGTGGCGGTTAAGTTTGTTCCGGCAAATAACCCTGCTATATCACCCAAGCTTTCCTTTTTGCCAGAGTTGCTATCGTTCACGTCTACAAATACCAAATAGTCGTTATCAGCTACGACCCCACTTGCCAAACCATTTAAATCAAGGGTTACAGTAGCGGAACCAGTGTCTGCTCCCCCGCTTATTCCTGACCCAGCCACTACGGCTGTTATATCTCCGGTATTGGTTGTATAGCCATAATCCTCAATCTTGTCTTGTATGGAGGCAGAGGTCATTAAGCTTGTGTCGTTGTCGGCAAAAGATTCAGACGCCGCTTGAAGTGTGGTAATTGTTACGCTGTCTAGCAACAATCCCGACGCGCCAACTTGTATTCCGCTAGCCAGAACTATGCCGCTTTCGTCCTTAAACACCGCCTTGTCTGAGGGGTATGTGGCGAAAACGGTATGTGTTCCACTGGTCAGAGTTAAAGCGTTATTGCTATTTGTGCTTTTAAGAACCGTTGTTCTGGCCAACGTATCTGGGGAGGCATCTGTTACAGTTCCTATGCCAACTTCCCAAGCGCTACCATTAGCGTCTTCAATAGCGTAGTAGCAGGTATTTCCATCGCCAATACCCGCTACAAACGTCTGAAAACCAGTAACAGCACCGGCCAAATTAATTGTGCCCGTACCTGTACTGGTAGTTGTTTCTTTTACTCGGTCTGCTATAGCTAGAGCCATACCTTTATCCCGTCTGTATAGAGACTGTTTCTATAGTATTATACACCAATATCTAAAAAAAACCGCCCTGCCGGAAATGCATCCGACAGGACGGTTGGTAGTGACAACTTCGGTAGCTTAGAAGGATGCGGCGAGAACTCTACGGTTATCAAGAACCGCAAAGCCTAGCTCGGCCCATCCATACATACCGGCCTTCTGATGACGATGAAGAGTATCGTCCTCAAAGACCTGAACCTGTTGCTTCATGGGCATCAGGAAGCTATCGTTGCTTTGCAGGTCGAGTCCGATGACGAGTTCGACATCACTAGAGGGACCGAGTGAACCAGAGAGGTCGCTATCGAAGAACTCTTGGTACTCCTGACCCTGACCAAGCTCGTCTAGGTCGTGGAGGTTGACACCGAAGATTCGGGTGATGCCACCCTCACCAGCGGTATAGATTTCGCGGCGTGTGACCTCATCAACTTGGTCCACACCCCAGTTGCGAATATCTTCCAGACCTTCTGGGCTTAGGTAGATATCAGTTAGTCTACCTCTATTAATGGAGGCAGTGTTGCCACCACCGTTACGACGCATAACAGTCTTCATGAGAGAGACAAGTCTCTTCGTGAACTGACCGGCTGCGGCGTCACTGTCATAGACCAAGATGTTACGGTCTACAGCAGCGGAAAGGATGGTGTGCCAACCGTCATCGTTAATCTTCTTAACGAAACCGGCCTCTAGAACCTGAGCGGCGCGTGCAACAACATCCCAGCGCGCATCGCGGGCGTATCGGAGCAAGTAGTCGATTGAGGACGAAATGCTATAGGTCGGAACCATAACATAATCGCCTTCGACTTGACGCTCGGGAATACGACCGTGGCCGGGGTTGGTGTATGCGACATGCTCGTCTTCCTCACCGGGAGCGAGTAGGTCTAGGGGGAACTCAGTCGTTGTGCCGGGTTCCATGGTAAGAGCTTGGAAAATGTTGGTTACAACATCACCAACGAGCACACCCTGTCGAAGAGGCTCTTCTAGTGCCTTGGCGATTTCTCGCTGGGCGGAAAGAGCTTCAACCTTATCGGGACTACCAGAACGCTTAATCAGCGAGATAAAAGCATCGTCTGGTCTCGTAAGTTTAGTACTCATATCGAGATTCTCCTATCTGAGATTAAACGTTCGGATGGTTACTGTTGGGAAGGCTAATAAATACCTTAGCGTACCCATCCTCGTCCACGCTGGAGAGGAAACGACCAACAACGCCAGAAGCTGAAGCGCTTCCACCACCGGGGCCATAGAACGGGTCGCCATTGCTTAGGTAGCCACTGTTGCCAACAAAAGCGGTCTGTCCCGCGACAATCGTGTCGGCGGGGTCGATAGCGTTTGTAACAACCCACCCGTGCTGTAGAAGGGTAACCTTGCCACCCTTCTGAACTTCATCCTTGTGCCAGTTAATATGCTGACGAGTCTGGTCAATGTTGACCATATCGTTAAGCAAAAGACCCATGGGCGCTTTACCCGAAGGACTTGCACAAGTAACAAGAGCCGCGCTCTGGTCCATCGCTGAACCAGAACCGCCCGTACTTAGAACAGCTATAAAACCTCTCTCTTTTACTTCATTCATGAAGAAAGAGACATCGGTCATTAGCTCGTGTCTGTCACTCTTAAGAGCCATGATATTTTAACTCCTGTATACGAGGTTAGTCTTCTAGATTTGCTGTTGACTTCAAAACGTTTGAACGAAGCCAGTCGCTAGCAGAAGTACGAGCATCGGCAACTTCATCAGTCTCACCAGCATCAGTTAGAGATGCTTCTGCGACTTCTTCAGCTTCCTCAAGAACGTCTTCATCAGCGGCAGCTTCTGCCTCATCTGTCTCTTCGTCTTCTACGACTTCGGCTTCGGCTTCGTCGGCCTGAGCCTCTTCTTCCACAACTTCTTCTTCTACCTTGGGGGTAGATGCAACTAGCTTGACAATCTCTTCAAACATTTCATCGGTTGCGTCAGCAAACGATTCAAGCTTGGCTTCGGCGTCTTCAGTATCAAGACCAGCCTCAGTAAGAGCAGTCAAACGAGCGGCCTTATGGGCCTCAGCGTTTGCGGCATCTATTTCAGCCTGTAGCTTCGCAAGAGTTTCTTCTCGCTCGGCCAAAGCTTCAGTAGATTCCTTCTTCTCTACTTCTAGTGTTGCTACAGTCTCTTCTAGTTTAGCAATAGCCTCGGTCTTTTCAGCTACATCAGCGGCTAGAGTTTCAACTTCGTCCTTAAGGGACTTAGTATCAATCTCACTAAGCTGCTGAGTTAGACTGTCTTCACGAGACTTAGCTTCTACTAGCTCTGACTTTAGCTCGTCGATTTGCTTCTGGAGCAAAGTGATGTTTTCATCAGCCATGCTAGATTTCTCCTTTTCGGAATCTATATTAAAAGTTTCGATTTCGCTAGCCTGAGAATTCTGAAATGGTTTGCTACCCGTAAAAATAACACTTCTTGGGTTTGCAGGCTTTGACACCAAACCCTTTCCAGAAAAAGCTATGTTTCTCAGTAAACGCCCTAGTTTATGTCCTTCATACTCTCCTGTCCCTCCGTAAATTCTAAGATGCTTTGTTAAGAACGATGATTCTTCTTTCCTAGCAACAATCTTATGCTGACCTTCTGGCGTGACGACAGCATAATCAAAATTATTAAAGATTGCCTCCATCGAGACAAACCATTCTCCCGCCTCAATTTCCTGAATTAAATTGGCCATCCATTCCTGCTTTTCAGCGGATGACCAACTATTGTATATTACTGCGCTTGTGATAATATCAAACTTCTCTGGCAATTCTTCTGAGTCGTCAGAAATTTCATTTCCTTCTGCATCAAGAACCCAGTTGCCAGTTATATGTCCGATAATATCATCTTCGCTATGCATAAAATTGAACTGCTTGTCTTCGGGGGTATTGCGAGCAGTCCAAGTTTCTTTTGTATCAAATACATCGTCGTTTTTATTCCATCCGGTGGACACCAATACTGAATTTATATAGTACAGGTCGAACTGTTCAACCGACTTCTTGGCGTCTATGGCATCGGTGGTAAATAGCTTAGCAATCTGTTTCTCTTGTGTTGTTGGCACGTGATTAGAAACAGGTACAGTGTAAGCTATGGTGTTATTGGAGATTTGTTCTCCAAGACCAGCCTGTGCTTCTGACGAATATATTTTTATCATAATGGTTACCTCAAATAATTATACACCAGAAAAGCAAGATAATCAAAAAATTAGCTGTCACTACAGGCAAGAACAACAGACATTATCCTGATATTTCTAGCGTCATCTATCGATAGTTCTGAGTCCTGCCCTTCCATTAATGAGTCGAAGGACTGGGATACAGATTTCTGCAATGGCAGATTTCTTCTCAAAACACTTTCTATAACTTCTATAGTAACTTCATTATGTGGGTCCAAGTTAGAAAGAACACCGAATTTAATATACTCCAAGTTCTCTAACTGACTCTTTGTTAGACTTCGCAAGTTGCTCTTATTATAGTGAGCAAGTATGGCGGGATTAACTATTTCCGAGATTTTTTTCTGGGCTTCGTTGGCCCATAAGAAGAGGTTTGCAAATTCTGAATCCGCCTTGACGTTAGGAAGAACCCTCTTTTGCTTTCTCTTTTCAGTATCTCTAGAGAACTTTGGTCTACCATCTTCTGGCCTACCCGTGGGAGAACTCTCCTTGTCATTGTTGGGACCGGGCGACTGCTGCTCCGGTTCCTGCGGGATTTCTTCTTGCTTTGGTCTATCAGCAGGGACGGTAAGTGGATGCATGCCAACGTCATCAGCAGGACGAAGTCCGATATCTCCCGGCGTCATGGTATCTTTGCTAAGAGCAATCTTTTCCAAATCTTGTCTGTGCTGCGGGTTGTGATACGGACTTGCCTTTGGTGGTTGCAGTTCCATTTGCCTGTTCTTGGCCTCTCGTTTAATTCTAATCTTTTCGATTTCTGGAATTTCTCCAAACCTTTCGACAATCGTTTCAGCACTGATGATATCTCTATCAACAAGCTGTATGAGCAGGTTCTTCTCTGCCGCTTCATCGGATAGCGCCATCTGGTCAAAACGAATTTTGGCAGGAAGCCTAAACCCCATGGCCTTTTGAACTATCTCGATTTCCTTTTTCCAGAACGAAAGTAAAATACTTCTGCCGTATTCAAGTCTCTCTATTAGAGTTTTTAGAGAAACAAAGTTATTGGTGAAACTGCCACCAGAACTTCCAGAGGAACCTGTAAGAGTCGGTGGAATACCAAGACCGGCGTAAATGCTGGAGAGAACTGGTCCGTACTTCTCTGAACCTAAGAATCTGAACACCTGACTGTTTGATTCTTGGAAGTTTAATTCTGGACCCCAAACCAAGTCCATTGTTCCGCCGCCAACATTACTAGCTAAAATATTGCGAAGTTTATTAATAGCTGCTTTGGTCGGCAGAATCTTATTATCAATATCGCCAAGCTTCCAAAGCCTGATATTTGAAATAGCCCCATCAAGAGCAGACATGTCAGCGAGCTTCATTTTCTCAAGCATGACTATGTCATCTAGAATGGCATAAATCATTGGGTTGGCCCACATCATCCAGTCGTCCTTCTTGTAGAAGAAGGCGCGGACCTTGTCTTGGTCTAGAGGGATAAGTCTTTCCCCCTGATTCACTTTCATAAGAAGGTCGGACGGAAGAGTGGCAACCAAGTCTTTGTCTGGGTTGTTTGCATCAAAAGCTCGCTTGATAAGCTTTGAAGTTCCCTTGGAAACCTTAAGAGCATATTTGGGCTTTCCAGCAAACACAGCTAGCTCATCCCCAACTATTTCAATAGAAAGAGGATTTAGAAAATCGTATATCCAAGGGATGTCCCTTTTAGCAACCCTGTCTGTCATAACATCGACATCACCTGCGGCTGCTCTCTTAAAAGTTTCTTCCAGCTTTTTGTTTATCCTTGCGGTTCTTCGTTTTACTACAACGTTTCCACAACGATAGAGCATGTTGAGAAATCTCTCAGACCTTTCTTGACCACCAATCTTATCAAACCATCGCTTATAGAATCTCTCTATTCGCGCGTTCGGGTGAACGATTGTGATTCCCTGAGATGCAAAGTCGCCCATAAGGTCGATAATATTTTTTATAATTCCCACCGTATTATAAGCAGACATACACATGCTCATGATGTCTTTTTGCTTCTTCGGAAGGGCTTCATGCCGTCTAAATCTGTAATAGTCATCTCTAACAAAATCACTTCTTACAGACCTATTCGTTTCAATATCTAGAAACGAACGATGGGAAGACGTGGCCCTCATCACCCCATCGTAGGACTCTACGGTATCAGACATACCGTCAAAAGCCTTCGCCCTTTCTGCGTCGTCTCTCCAAGTAATATATGCTGGGTCTAGTTTCTTGTCTGGAACAGGACTATCGGCCATTTGAATTGGTGCTCCGGGTAATTGAATTAACAATCGGATTATAATTTATTATACACCAATTAGTCGTAAATCCCTTTCATTCCTTCTGAAAACCAGCTTGGAGCTATATAGTCTGGACCCTTCACGTCTTTATTCTTTCCGCCAACAAATCCGCCAAAGGATTCATAATCAGGAGAATGCGGGGTTCTTTGTATAGTACGAGCCGCAATGTTTGCCATTATCAACGCACTATATCGGTCTTTCCTTAACTTACTCTTTTTTCCAGCAGCAACGATTACTTGCGGCGTATCCCACTTATCTCTTCCCGCAGGAGTCTGTGTCATCTCGATAATTGAAAGCTCGTTCTTAAGCTCTTCAATTTCCATAACACAGTCTTCCAATGTATCAAACACTCTCTTCTTAAACTTGTCATCTGCAAGAGACAGTCCAATGGTTACGGAATCAAAGGCCGGAAATAACAACACCCTATCCTCCAAATCCTTCCTCAACCCGTGATTGGCTTCAGAAAGCCAGTCAGACTTTGCAAATTGGCACATCTCCAATATGTGCAGCCCCGGATTTCCATCGGTGTCTTTTTCCTTTTTGTCGTCCACTACCTCCCAAATAGGAAGCTCTCCCTCCTGAATTTTGTCATGGTCGTGGAGAGCCTCCATTACCGCTATTCCGCCCCCCTGAGCGTCCATAGCAATTCTTTCACACGGAAACGTTTTCATTAAATCTCGTATCTTTCTGGCGCAATACGAATAAAAATCTGTTTCTTTAACAAGTCCCTTCTTGACTTTCTCTTTGTGTTCGCTTCTAGTGGTAGTCCAGCAATGAACAACTCGTCTATGGTCTTCCTGCATTTCTATAACAACAATGCTAAAGTTATCAACTTCAGAAGCTGGGTCTATCCCATATATATATCTTAGATTTGGGTTTCCTCTTAGAGAGGATTCAAAATATGCTTCTCCACTTGGGAAGTTAATTGGTTCCTGTTTGCTCACAACACAAGATTCGATTAACGAGCGTTTAAAGAATCCCTTGCTATCGGTGCTGAAACAAGCTCCGTATTCCATCTGATAAATGCCAGAGTGTACTGTTGCCTTTGAGCGTGCCACCTGAGCAGAATCCATGAACCCTTCTGGAAGAAGTTCTACAGGAACCCTTATTACACTGTAATCACGCCAATCAAAGTCTTTTGGAATATCGTCGTCGCCAAATATTTCCCCTAGCTTTCTAGGATGTCCCCCACTTGCTATTATCGATTTCCATCTTTTCCAATACTCTGCGAAGTGGTTAAAATCATAATAGGCGGTTCCCGAAAGAATAATCTGGTTTGATTCTGGGTCTCTCCTGTAAAACTCTTCTTCTGATATTTCTCCAAGCTCTACAGCCTTTTTCTTTGACGCGGCTAATTTTACGTTCTCTATCGGAGAAGAGCTAACAGCAGCAAAACCAGCAACAACGTTTTCAAAGATTTCTCTAGGTATAGATGCAAATTCATCAGAGATAATATCGTTTGCACGTTGACCACGAATCTTAGAGCCATCACCGAGAGGGAGGCATGTGATAGTGCTATCGCCTATGTGCATAACACATCTGTCGACATCTCGTCTGGGACCGCTGTTTGATGAAACCATATCTCTTAAGATGGGAGCATTGCTCCATATGGTGTCCATATACTCAAACAATACTTTTGACTGTCTAAACGCTGCGCCCACGATAACGATTTTTCTACGCGGCATAAAAAATGCTCGCATCATGGCATATAGCGATAGAACAAATGATTTTCCCAGACCACGAGAACCAACCAGCATTGGAAACCTACGCCCCCATAACTCTTTAAGAATTAGGGCTTGCATCGGAAGTACCTCTATGTTGAATACTTCCTTAGCGGCAAAGCTGAAATACTCTGGCTGCATAAACAGCCAAGCCAAACGTAGCTGAAACTCATCCGGGTCTCCCGAACGGATGTAGCTTAGTGGCTTGAACAAGCTGTCTTCATCGACATCTACATCCAGCCAAGCGTCTTTTATAACTCTATCATTCATCTGCTTCTCTGCCTAGCGTCTCAGTAATCTCTTTAAATATCTCTATCGCTTTATTTTCTGCGGATTCTCTTTCTCCACAAAAGACCACCTCTACATCGTAGTCTTCCTGATATCTAGAGAGAAGCTTTGCCATGAACTTACCATTCATGCGTAAATACTTCCACCTGTAAGGAGGTATGCTTGAATTCTTGGGGAATTGCATAAGGTTCTCTAGGCTGAACTCGCACAGAATGTATGCCCACCTAAACTCAGCCATGCGTTCTAGCTCTGCTTCAAATCGCTTTCTGTACTTCCCAAGATTCATGGAAAGCTCCCCCGTGTTAGCCTTTCTTTCAATGCAGAGAATCTCTTCAAGCCCTTCCAGTGTATAGTCCCCGGTCTTAAGACCCCGCGATTCTATCGCGCAGCTACTATAAAAATCGAAATTCCACCCTTCCTTCTCTCTGGTATCTCGTATAATAGAAAATTTATCTACCATTATGGATTATTTCGTAAAAAAGTCTTTCATAGTGTTCCTCTTTTCCTGTAACTTCCTTATGACAATCCCAGCACAAGCATATACCATTGTCAACTTCATATCGTAATGACGCAGCACTGGACCACTTACGTATGTGATGAACCTGTATCCTCTTTCTTTTTTTGCATCCGGGCATCTGGCACTTACCTTTATCCCTAGCGTAAACTTTCCTTCTCCAATTAGCATATACTTCTGTGTCGGCTTCTGGCCTAAATCTATTAGGCATTATTTCTTAACCCTTACACTCTTGACAGAAACTGTTTTCGCTACCTTCTTTGCAAACTGCTTAATTCTTGTTGTGTTTCTCTCGTGGAGTATCTCATTACATACTTTTCTAATCCCCTTGGCGCAAGCGTCGTCGGGGCTTTTTGCTTCTACGTAAACTGTGGTGGTTTTGTAATTATGAGATTTAATACCCAGAGCGGTCATCTCATCCATTACTTTTACCATGTTTATTACTACCCGGTATAACATAGGGAGAACCGTTCTTTTTTTCTAGGTACTGCTGCCATACAGTCTTCTCTCCCGGCTTTCTCTTTGGTAGTTCCAAACCCTTTCTTATAAGACTGTCACATTCTGGACATGCCGGTTGAGGAGTTTTGTGTGGCTTGGCATAATGGAAAACACGAATCATAGTATCCATAAGGACGTATGCCTTTGCTTCCTCCCTCGCCTTCATCCCGTATACTTCGTCCATCTCTTCTTTAATGTACGCAATATCCTTTTCCATGCTGTTTGTCAACTTATTTTGCTGGTCGGCTACATATACTATACCTATAATATTAGCACAAACGAGCGCCATAACGCAAACATCCACCATCTTGCTTCTCATGTCTTCTCCTACATATCAAGTAAGTTTTCCTTCTTGTCGTAAATATATCTAGCTGTTGCGACATCCTCTATTGCTAACCCCGTGGCATCAAAGACAGTCTGATTTCCTTCTCTAGGAAGTTTTCCAGAAACTATATCAGCCAATTGGAACCAATCCTGTTTCTTTTCATAGTAGGCAGTATACTGAATTTCACCAGAATGAGAACATTGTTCCCAGTTGTCATAAACAACAAGGTCAACATTTTCCAAAACGCAAGGAGAAAGCTCGCGCTTTCCCTCGGCATCTGCCCCAACAGCGTTTATGTGTACCTTGTCTTTAAGCCACTCATGCTTTAGAAATCCAGTTCTCGAAGGAGTTAGAGTAGTAATTACGTCTGCATCCTTTACACAATCAATCAAGTCCGTATAGGGAACAACATCTACGCCGTCCATAATAAGTGAAACGGCCACCTGTCTACATCTATCCTCATCCAAATCGAAAAGCCTGACTTGTTCTATGTCAAGCACATGGCACACAGCCTCGACTTGAGAACGTGTCTGATTACCGCATCCAATGAATGCTGCAACCTTTGAATCCTGTCTTGCCATATATTTAGTGGCAACTCCAGTGACTGCCGCTGTTCGTATCGCGGTAATAGATTCGCCGTCCATAATTGCCAAAAGCTCTCCGGTATCAACCTGATTGATTAAAACCTTGGCAAATATATTACACTTCCTTTTCTTCTTTGTGCTGTCTAGGTGAACGCCACACCATTTAATTCCCGCAGTATTGTCTACAATGGCTGGCATAGACCTAAAGTCTCCATCAGGTATTTCCATATATACCTTTGGAGGCATTTGAGTTTTTTGTATATTGGCAAATAGTTTTTCAATTACTCCAATACACTCTGTAACACTAATCAAGTCAATAACATCTTGGTTGGATAGAAAATATGTGTTCATTCTAATCTCTCTATATCGTAATTAACCATGGTTCTTACCAAGTCCTCAAACGATATTTTATGATTCCATCCCAGTTTTTCCCGAGCTTTACTTGGTTCTCCTCTAAGATATGGAACTTCTGAAGGTCTCATGAAACGTGGGTCTTGAACAACAAACGGTTTAAAATCATCAATGCCAATTTCTTTAAACGCAGCAACAAGAAAATCCCTTACTGTATAGGTTTCTCCAGTAGCAACTACATAATCATCCGGCTCTTCTTGTTGTAGCATGAGCCACATGGCCTCTACGTAATCCTTTGCGTGTCCCCAATCTCGCTTGGCGTCAAGATTGCCCAAGCTAAGAATTGGAGCATCCTTACCAGAACCACCATTTTTGAAATGATGGTGCAGTTCTGCGATGTACTTAGTAATCTTCTTTGTAACGAACCTTGCTCCGCGTCGTTCGCTTTCATGATTAAATAGGATTCCACAGCAGCCAAATATGCCATACGCTTTTCTATATAGACCAGTAAGATGATGCGCTCCAAGCTTTGCCACGGCATATGGAGACTGTGGATTGAATCTTGTTTCCTCGTTTTGATAGGGTTCTGGATACGTTCGGTAAAACCCTTCTGAATCGTATCCTCCACCATCAAGAGAATCTCCAAACATTTCGCTGGAGCTTGCCTGATAAAACTTTGTACTTGGACTATGCTCTCTCAGAACCTCAAGAATGTTTAAACATCCCTTGCAGGTAACTTCGATTGACAACAGTGGTTGATTGAATGAAGTTCCAACATGGCTCATTGCAGCCAAGTTGTACACCTCATCTGGCTCAACCTCCTCGACAATTCGAAGAACACTGCTATAGTCAGTAATGTCGCCCTCTACTATTTCAAAATCCTCGTGGTCTAACAGGTGTTTAATCCTGCTAGTATTTCCTGTACTTACTCTCCTAGTTACTCCAACTACCTTATAGTTCTTCTCCAATAGTAGTTCTAGTAGATAGCTTCCATCTTGTCCGGTTACACCAAAAAGAACCGCCTTCTTCATCCTCTATTCTCCTTTGCTTGGTAATTTACTTGGCGGTAATCGTTGAAATGATATTCCACCATTTCTACTCAGGCTTCCTCCTCCTTCTCCACCACCATCTTCTCCACCTCCTTCTCCACCTTCACCTTCGCCCTGACCGTCTCCTTGTCCATCTCCTTGGCCCTCTCCAGCTTCTCCTTTCCCCTGTAAGCCCTCGTTGGTCCCCATGACGGCCTGACCGCCCATAATCATTTCCAGAGCCTCCTGCCCATCCTTATGAAGCTCCTTGGAATATTCTAGACGATAAGCCCTCGGCTTATACATGTTTTCATTAGCAAAAGAGATAAAAAAGGAGTCGTCTTCTTTTTCCTTTGGATTCATATCAGTAACCCAAACGTAGACATCCCCTTTGTCTCCAGTTCTTTTATCTGGCTCGTTGATGACAATCCAATGAACTCTGAATTCTTTTGGGGGCTGTTGATTAGAAGGCCATCCCACAAGGTTCTCTAGAGAGAAGTTAACAGATAGACACAGATACAAAGTTAAAAGTATAGTAGCTGCTTTCAGTCCCCATAGACCCTTAGACCCAATAACAAACCAGAGTATTAAACTAGTTAAAAGAATGAAAGCTAAAGTAATTGACATCAGAGAGTTCCCGTGCTTTCAGGGAGAAGGGTCTTTGGCAGTTCGTTAACTTCTATCACTTCTCCAGACCTGTCGAGTGTAAATCTAAACGCCGTCTTTTCATCCCCGGTTATTGTCAGGGTTCTTTCTTTGAGAGTTATCATTCTGTAGGGATTTAGCTTTTCTAACTGTATCGTTACCGGAGTGGCCTGAGCGTTCGCTCTTTCCATGTACATGTGAACGTTAACTACATATTCTCCGGGCACTATTCCTCGCAGAGTTACAATCTCTTTATTTTCATTAGATTCGACTGAACCAAACGGTGTTTGAATAACGTCATTTCGTTGACCTAGGTCGTCTCGGTCTAAATGCATCAACCCATCTTCTCTTCTCATGAAGGCGACAAGATGGCCTACAGGGTCTTCGACATATACATCAACGTCATTGTCCATCCCCTCTGGCCAAGTAATCGTTATCAGAAACTCTGCTTTCGATTCGACGTTGTTCTGCTCCTGAGAAGGATTTATCAGAACGAAAGCCAATACGAACAGAGCCGCAAAACACAGAAGCGTGTTGAACAGTAGGTCCAGAAAAGCAAAGTTGGTATGATAATTACGCTTCATCTCTGACCTTGTCTATCGCCTGACTCAGGTTGAAGTATTGAACCTTCAATAGCGAGCTACAGATTAGACCCACTAGGGTACTGTACAGGGCGGTAGACATTCCCAGCCCCAGTTTTTTGATAAGTTCTTGTATTGTCTGTATGTCCCCGATGTCGACGCTGGTAAAGCCCGAGAGCATCATGATAAAGCCGGTCACCGTTCCAATCATGCCGATGGTTAGACACAGGTCACTGGTGAACCAGCCAACCTCCATAAGATGTTCTATTTTTTCTACAAGATGGTTTTCGGTCCTACCTTCATCGAGAAACTTACTCAGTCGAAAAGTCTTGTATCCGCACCATGTGGACATGCTCACGAACAGGGCTATCAGTACGAAACTGAGCTTTGTCGCATCCTTGTCCCATAGAACGTGGAAAAACTTCGACATGGTTAATGCTACGAACGTCATGGACATTAATACCGCAAACAACCACCATTTAAGGAAAAGGGTATGTTGGTAGTGCTTAGTCATCTGAAAATGTCTCCGGTGTAAGCAATGGCTGGTCTATTACTCCATCATCATATTTATGGTATCCTGCAAGACGCGCGGACTCTTTATCTACGGCGAGTCTCATCTTTTCCATGTTTATTGAGAGTTCTTCTCTGAAGGCGGCGTTTTGCAGAACATTCTTTATCCAGCCGGTAAATGTTTGTTTTGAGTCCTCTAAGCGCTTAATACGCTGTTCTCTAGTTGCCTTTAGGTCTTTGAGCATACCGCTCTTCTTGCCCTGCAAATCCTTATAGTCTTTACTGAGGGCTTCTATGGCGGCGCGGTATATCGCTACTTGCCTTTCTAGGTTTATTAGGTACTCGCGGTCTTGGTCGCCTATAAACTTCTCTTTCTCCGTAGCTATGAGGGTCTCTATCTCATCAATGCTATTCATAGTGCTTTGCTGCTCCTTAAGAGCGCGATTCATTAAAATTTCGAGCTTGATGGCATCGACGATTTGGAGTTCCTCTGTTGGAAGAACGTCATCGCGGAACTGGCCGACGATGCGCTTCCAGTGGTAGACGAACATTTTCTGCTCGTCTGTCTTGAACTGCGACTTGATTTCTTCCCAGAACGGGCGAGTCTTTAAGTCGTAGCTAGCTTCTTCTTCTTTATCTCTGCCCTTATCGAGTTTTGTATCTATGTACTTGGCAATACTGTTGGGGTCTCTATCCAAGTGGGCGGCGATATCGTCAACAGGCTTGCTTACATGGTGCTGTTTAATATAAAGCTGCTCAGACTTGGAGAGTCTACCCTTCTTCATCGCTGGACTCCTTGAGAATCTTCTGAATCTCGTTATAAATCTGCTGGCGGCGGGGCTTGGGGACGTACACGCCGTGTAGAATCTTGAGATAGTCTTCCCTGAAAGAGACATCTAGGAACTTATCTATGAGACTTACGATTTCTTTTTGTTCTACTACTTCTATGAAGTCGTTTTCAACGCGCATATTACTCTCCAACTCGTCTTTTACGCTGGATAAATCAATGGGGTCCATGATATTTTTTTTGGCTTCGTGTTTTTCGTTATCGAGCCTGTAAAAATGGTCTCGTTTAAAATTCTTCAGCCGGTTGTTTACGTGGACTGCTAGGAAGTTTTCCAGCGGGCGACTAGTATCATAGCGGTCAAGCGCATCCATGGCTATTATGAATGCTTCCTGCTTCATATCCTCCGCTTCGTAGTAGCCAAAACGAAACTTTGCGGCCTGACGCTCAACAACCTTGTTGATTATCTGAAGAACTTCTTTCTCCGTCATTCCGTTTGGAATCTTCATCATCACCATCCAATACGGCCTTTGCTTTTTCTGGGGAAGGGTCTGGCTGATTAAGCTCAGCCTCTACCTGCTTCTGCAAGTTCTCTGATGCTTTGGTTTCAAGTTTGCTATCGACTTTGCTAGATTTAACCACGGTTCTTGCCTTTTTAAGGAAATGCGACTATATTATATTATACCCGCAAAAGGAGAAAAGCATGCGATTAACAGCGGCTGAAAAGAAGTTTATTCGAGAGACGTGGGAAATGTATAACGATACGTACATTGTAATGGCTTTAAATAAGGTGCGGCAGGACCGGGGCGAGAGGAATCTATCAGAGAGAAACATTGCTTATTTTAGGCTCAGAGAGGGGCTGCGAAGGAACAAGCGGCGCGAATGAGGTTAGTTTAGCTGATACTATCAAAAATATTTTTGTCAATTGTGTTTGAACCCCCCCGACTTTTTACCTATTTTACGCAAGTATTGCACTTTGACGAAAAACCACCCTATAGTCTAGTCATAGTCTGTGTCCGAGCCGTAGTCGTGTAAGTCTAGTGATATCAGGACGTTGCGGCGAGCACGGCCGCGCTTGCCGTAAGGTGTTGCTATCAAAGGACTTACGTCGATTCCAATAAAATTCTGGAATAGGTGGCGTTTGGGCTGGTAGTCTGCCGATACTAGTCAGTATAATAGAGCAGTCAAGCAACAACACTATACGAGGGCGACACAATGACGCGACGCGAACTGACCCACGCCGAGACTATCGTTGACACCAACGCGCAGGGCGTGCAGTTGTGCCGACCGAAGTACGGCTGCAACTGGACAATCGTGACACCCATGGGCGGTGGGCAGAACTGCTGCCATTGGATTGGTGAGGAACTGGCAATCAAGGCACAGTGGAACGCGAACTACGCCGACACGCCGATTGAAGAGGATGAGGGGGAATCGGTGTGGGACTGGTAGGGTTGACGGCGGCTGGCGTATCAGGTAGAATACACGCTCACAAGAACGATAGGGAGAACGCTATGGAGATGTTCATGTTGGTTGCGATTGCGGCTGTTATCTACGAGGGCTTGCTGGGGAACATCGGATGAGGTGGGAAGTGTTCAACCCAACGGATGGCGTACCCGTTGTGACAACGCGGTTCAAGTGGGCTGCTAAGTTCATTGCGTGGGTGGACGGACTCGACTATGCACTGGAGGGGGAAGGGTGGTGTAAGTAATCACCAATCGACGTAAACCCTTATGTGACAACACTTTAGGGCAAGCGCGGCCGCGCTCGACGTAAGGTGTTGGTATCAAACGACTTATGACTATTCTGAGAAAATGACTAAATAGGTGTGCTATAGGTGGGGTGTAGGCTTGTGCTTGGTCGATAAGGGGTGTATAATCAGGGCATACAACACGCAACGCACGGGAGACACACATGGGATTCTCAGGTTACTTCGGCTTGGTGGTTATCATCGCTTGGTTGCTTGGCGACTTTGACTAGGCGGCGACCAACACACACGCACACACACGCGAAAGGGCACACATGGATATCATCACAATCGGATTGGCTGTTGCTTTGCTTTGGTTCGCTCTCTCTCACTGAGAGATTGACGTAAACCCTTATGTGACAACACGTTAGGGCGAGCGCGGCCGCGCTTGACGTAAGGTGTTGGTATCAAAGGACTTACGTCGATTCGTGTGGAATCATGGGTAACATGGGTAACGTGGGCAGGCTACGTAGTCGCGGCTAACGTAGCCCGCTAGGATAGTCTATAGTCAGCGTCAGCCGTGAGCCGATAGTCGCGGCTAACGTAGCCCGCTGGGGGATAGTCCACAGTCAGCGTCAGCCGTGGGCCAGCGTCAGTTGTGAGAATCGCTAAAGAGTGGGCTTGACTTGTGACGATAAGAGAGTATAATGAGAGACATACAAGACGCAACACGAAAGGGCAACACAATGACAGTCGCACGCTTCACCAACTACATCCGATACAGCACCACTTGCCCCACGGGCATCACTCCCGCACGATGGCAGGGAATGCTCACTTGGGCACGAACCAACGGGTTCCTGTAGGGTTGACAACCAGATACGTATCTGGTACAATACACACTCACAACAACACACACGAGAGGGCAAACATGACTTGGACAATGGCAGCAGAAATCACACGAGAGAAAATCAACAAGGGCATCGACAGGGCACAGCGTGCCAAGCTGACCGACGTTGACAAGGCGAAAGCCGTGATGGAAAAGTACAAGGCTCAGGCATCCGCCGAACCAACCGAGAAGAATCGGAAGCTGTGGGCGTGGGCCGAATCGGTTCACCTCGGTGCGAGAGCGTTGGCCGGTGAACGTATCTGGTGGGCTTGACACTGGCGGGGTATCTGGTAGAATACACGCACACAACAACACGAGGGCAACACTATGACCAACAACAATCACACTAGCCCGCACAACTGTGCCTGTAGCCGGATGGCTGTCTCATCCTACGTGGCGGGCAATCAATGCTTCCGCTGCCAACAGGTGGACAACCGGAAGGCCGGTATCCGGTTCAATGCTGAGATGGATGAGTGGCGGTGTTGGTTCGCTGGCAACCGCAAGCGGCAGGAAGTTCACGAGGCCGGTTTCAGGGCTGCCGGTTTCCGCAATGTGGGCTAGCTAATCAAACCCGCTAGGGGCACACACTAGCGGATACACCCACTCACGACGTAAGTGCTTATCTGACAACACCTTACGGCAAGCGCGGCCGCGCTCGACGTAACGTCTTACATAGCAACGACTTACGACTATTCTGAGAAAATTCCAGAATGGGTGGCGACTGGGGTGTACAAACGCCGATACCTGTATGTATAATCAGGTATACAAACACAACACGGAAGGGCAAGGATGAACGACACAGGCGTAAAGGTAGTTGGACCCAACAAGGATACGAACTGGCTGCACGAGGTATGGCAGTTCGGTTGGGATGGGTGGGAGTTGGTTGCTACGTTTCTGCCGATGGGTTCGGCGGTGGCCTATGCTGAGCAACTGGTTGACGAGGGGGCACACTGATGGACGCACTCACTTGCGTGACGGCGGCGGCTTTGCTTTGGATTGCACTATCACACTGAAGGGGTACACAATGGGATTCTCTGGTTACCTTGGGCTGCTGATTATCATTGCTTGGCTACTGGGCGATTTCGACTAATCGACGTAACCTCTTACGTGGCAACACCTTACGGCAAGCGCGGCCGCGCTCGACGTAACGTCTTACGTAGCAACGACTTATGACTATTCCGAGAAAATTCCAGATTGCCCGCTATTGGGTGGCGTGCGGGCTTGACTTGTGACGATAAGACCCTATACTGGGGGACATACAACACGTAACACGGAAGGGCGACACATGCGACACGACGACACGCGCGACAACACCACGGCAATCGAGGCGCTCATGATGACGGGCGATGCGGAGGAAATTCTGGTCGGGCTTGGGCATTCGCCCGAGGCTGCGGACAAGATGGTTGCGGTCGACATGGACAACCCACGCGAGGGTGTGTTCGATGCGGTTGTGACCCGCGAGGATGACGACCCCGAGGATGACGGCCAACCTTCGGAGTATGAGGAGTGGCAGGATTACATGGGCGGGGACGATTGGGACCACGGACAGTACGATGACTGTGGGTGGTAGGCGTTTCCCGGCTTTCGACGTAACCCCTTGCGTGGCAACACGTTAGGGCAAGCGCGGCCGCGCTCGACGTAAGGTGTTGTCAGATAACGACTTACGTCAATTCGCGTACCCTGTAAGATGGGGGGTATGGGCAACGTGGGCAACGTGGGCAGACTACGTAGTCGCGGCTAACGTAGCCCGCTGAAGAATAGTCTACAGTCAGCGTCAGCCGGGGGCCGTGGAAATTCGGAATAACCTCAAGATGTGGGTTGACATGTGTCGATATATCCCTATAATGGGAGACATACAACACAAGGCGAAAGGGCAAGCAATGTTGAGCAGAAAAGTTTACGAGCAGATTGCGGCAAGCGTGAAGAAATCGGTGGACAAAGCCGATGAGACGCTGGACGCAAACCTTTACGGGTTCGCCACTGAGATGGCGGAAGAGCTTGCGGACTACTTCGCAAGTGATAACCCGCGATTCGACCGGGGGCGGTTTCTTGACGCTTGCGGGTTGGGTAGCCGGATTCTGGCGTCGGAACATGTACACACCAACTAACGAGGGCAAACACAATGACAACTACCATCATCGCCGTCATGCTCGCTGCTATCATCGTCCCGATTATCATTCTCGGTGTTCAAGATGCCCGGCGGCACTCGTGGCGACCGAAGAACAAACACAAGCGGTTCGGCGTTGACAGCGATTACATGAAAGCGGTCAAGGGCGGAAGCAAGACACTGGCAGAGTATCACCGCAAGGAACTGGGGAAAGGATTGCCGCGTTTGAAGTGGCGGGTAACTATTGTCGACAACGACTAGACGTAAGTGCTTGCCTGACAACACGTTAGGGCAAGCGCGGCCGCGCTCGACGTAAAGTACTGTCATATAACGACTTACGACTATTTAGTAGAAAATTCTGGAATTACTGGTGATTGGGGTATACTTCTGACGATAAGAGTGTATAATGGGAGACATGACAAACGCAACACGAGAGGGCAAGAGAATGACCATCACTATCACACCCAAGGCTGACCGCAACCGAGAACTGAACCACGCCGAGACTATCGTCGAAACCAACAGCAAGGGACAATGCCTGTGCCGACCGAAGTACGGTTGCCACTGGACAATCG
>VTLG01009239.1_pt1 | contig 64077 bp, 58 predicted proteins | sample 4694571 | NCBI WGS metagenome assembly VTLG01 (sample SAMN12604809, study PRJNA352737) | marine metagenome | biome: ENVO:00000447; feature: ENVO:00000209|ENVO:00000569|ENVO:01000036; material: ENVO:00002151; isolation source: viral sequences binned using virsorter ...
CAGTCGCAGAAGAACCATCGCCTCCAGTGACTGCGACTCCAGTTGCAGATGTGTAACCTGTTCCACCAGATAATGTTGCTAAGTTCAATGTAAGAATTTTACCTGCGTTAGCATTGGTGATTGTAACTGTGTCAGTAATCAGATAGTCAGAACCACCTGCATTTACCGCAGCAGCAGTGATATTTCCATCAGCATCGACTGTAGTATTAACAGTCAATCCAGATCCAGTTCCTCCAGAGGTAGCAACTGCTGTTGCTCCTGTGAATCCCCCGCCACCACCAACACTGACTCCTGTTGTGACAACTGCACCTGGTGTTGGGTCTCCACTAAGTCCTAGTGTAAGTGTAGTTGATGTAGCAAGGTTAGTTAACATTGCTCTTAGTTGCTCATAAGCATTGTCAAGTTTTGCTTGAACTCTTGCTTCTGTATAGTATTGATTTGTTGATCCTTCAGATAAATTATCAGTGTCTGCTGCAGCAAGTTTAACATCAAAACGAGCATCAGAACGTGTATTAGTAAAGAATACGTTTGTAGATCCTTCAGTTACATTATCAGTATTAATATCTGCTTGAGTAACAGATAGTTCACCACCTGCTGATAGTGCAATACCTGTGCCATATGTAAAGTGTGATCTTGTTCTTGTATTAGTTGTGAATAAGTTTGTTGATCCTTCAGTTACATTATCTGTGCTAATGTCTGCCTGTGTAACTGTGAGAGTGTACGTTCCTGCAGTATCATCATAGACTTTTGTAATGCCTGTTCCTGCTACAATAAGAGCATTGACTCTATCATCGACTCTCTCATCAGTATAGAATAGGTTACTACCCTCTGTAATGTTACCAGTATTGATATCTGCTTGAGTAACAGATAGTTCACCACTACCAGACAGCTCGATACCTGTTCCGTAAGTAAAGTGTGTCCTTGTTCGTACAGCAGTAGTGAACAAGTTAGTTGATCCTTCAGTTACTGTGTCAGTATTAACATCTGCTTGAGTAACAGATAATGTATATGTATTTGAAGCATCGTCATAAACCTTAGTAACACCAGTTCCTGCAACAATTAGAGCATTGATTCTGTCATCAACTCTCTCATCTGTATAGTATAGATTGCTTGATCCTTCAGTAATATTATCTGTGTCAAACTCGGTAAAGTCTATTGCTAGATCAGCAGTAGCAAGTTTAATACCAACTCCATATGTGAAATGAGTTCTAGTTCTAGTAGCAGTAGTGAATAGATTTGTTGATCCCTCTGTTACATTGTCAGTATTGATATCTGCTTGAGTTACTGATAAGGTGTATGTTCCTGCAGCATCATCATAAACTTTTGTAATACCAGTGCTTGCTGTAATAAGAGCATTAACTCTATCATCAACTCTTTCATTAGTGAAGTAAAGGTTGGTTGATCCTTCAGATAATGCATCAGTATCATGGTTTGCAATACTTGAAACTGTTCCAGTTAAGGTTCCTGTAATAGCAGTAATGTTTGCAGCATCTGCATATACATTTTGCCATCTAACTGAACTAGTACCAAGATCGAATGCACTATCACTAGCAGGATTAAGATTCTTAGCAGTCGAAGTTGTTGCTACAAGATTACCTGTTAGATTTCCTGTAACATTACCAGTTCCAGTTCCACCAAAAGTAATATCATCAGCATAAATGTGTTGCCATCTAACAGTGTTACTACCCAAATCATGAGTAGAATCAGCAGCAGGATTTAGATTCTTGGCCGTTGAAGTGGCCGCGACAAGATTACCTGTAACGTTACCAACTAAGGCAGCGGTGATAATATTAGCAGCGAAATCACCAGATGCATCTCTTAGGACTAGGTTGTTAGCAGAGTTACTTGCAGTAGATGCAACGTTGATTGTAGTATTTCCAGAAACACCATCAGCATTTGTCAGTGTAATACCTGACGACGCTGTAACAGAAAATGTTCTTTGTGCGTAAGTATTAGCAGCAGTCCTTACAACATATCCTGTGCCTGACATTGCAGCGAGTGCAGTGATGTCAGCATCATCGTAAGTAGTTGTAAGAGTAACAGCAGCACTACCGTCTATAGATACACTACCATTTACAACACCATCAAGTGTTAATACTCTAGCAGTCTTCCATGCGTCAGCAGTAGATGCGTTTCCTAAGAAACCTGCACCAGCTCCTGCAGCACTAGCAGCAGTGATTTGATTAGCAGCAAAGTCACCAGATGCATCACGATTTACAATCGTAGACGCTGTAGCAGCAGTCGCAGTTGTCATGCTGTCTAGTAGGTCTGCGTTAAGATTATTAATCTTATCTGTTGTTGGGATAACAAGAGCAGCACCCGAAGTTACTTGAGATATTATCTGACCATCTACAGTCAGTGTGCCATCAATGTTTGCATTAGCATCAACATCAAGAGATGTGCCCGCACCAGTAAGATTTAAACTACCTGCTCTAAGAGCACCATCTGTTCCAGATAGAACTTCTGAAGTATTAGTTGCACTTGTTAGGAATTGGAATTGGGATGATGATCTGTCAAAACCAAAGAAACCAATTTTAGCAGACCCATCGTAGTAACGAAATTCCACACCACGATCCTTTCCATCGTTAGATCCTGGTGCTGTGTCACCACCCACAGTAATAATAGGGTCATCGATTGTTGTGACTGTAGAGTTGACTGTAGTTGTTGTTCCATTGACTGTAAGGTTTCCTGTGATTATTAAATCTGATGCAGCAGTTAAGTCACCTGCAACATCTAGTGTTCCTTGAATATCAGTGTTACCATTATCGGTATCTACTGTAAACTTGTTCGCTGCAGAACCATTCTGCACTTTGAACATCTTATTATCTGCAGTGATAGTAACATCATCATGAGTTACTAAAGCACCAGAGATATCAGCACTATTGTTAAGATCAAGAGCACCAGTCAGTTCAGTGCCTCCATAAACTCTTAGACCTTCACCAATAGCAACGTTCTTACCAATCGCAGCACCACCAGTTAGACGGAATGCACCATCAGCAGCATAAGATCCAGTCAGAGTTTGCTGTGTGTTTCTTGTTAAGGTTACAACGTTTGAAACACCAAGAGTATTATTAATTTGAGTTGCATCACCAACTGTTAATGTTCCAATAATATTTGTATTACCGTTATCAGTATCAATACTGAACTTAGTTGTTCCAGAACCATTGTTTATATTAACTACTTCGTTATCACTTTGAACAATTAGAGAATCATTGATAGTTGTTTGACCTGCAACAACTAGAGTTCCATCAGTTGCTATGTTACCTGAGGCAGATGCAACAGTCATCTTATCAGTAGTTCCTGATCTGACTGCAAAGTTTGCATCAACATCTACAGTTCCGTTGAACTCTGAGTTACCAGTTACTGTAAGTTGTGAACCAAGTGTTGTATTATTATCAACGTTAAGTGTTGAATTTAATTCAGTGTGACCATCAGCAGTCAGCGTACCTTCGATATTAGTATTACCTGTAGAAGATGCGACAAAGAACTTATCAGTCGTTCCGTTTCTAACTGCGAAGTCTGCGTCAATATCAGTTACACCGTTTACATTAAGTGTTCCTTCAATTAATGTATTACCATTATCAGTATCAACTGTAAATTTATTTGCAGCAGATCCATTTTGAATATGGAATGATCCGCTTGCTTTATTAATAATTAGAGAGTCATTTATATTTGTTTGACCTTCAACAGTTAATGTTCCTTGAGTAGTTGTATTACCACTCTCACCTAAAACTTCAAACTTAACTGTATCACCAGAATTTAACTTACCAACATAAAGATCATCACCAATATGGAGGTCAGTTTGAATACCTGCACCACCAAAGATTCTTAAGTTAGAAGTATTATCAGATGCATATGAAGGAGTATACGCTGCACTTGAACCAGAACGTAATTTATATCTGATGTTTAGATAGTTTCTGTTACCGAATGATTCTGTAGCACTGTCTCTTTGGTTTAAAACACCGTTAACAAAGACATCACTATTGAATACTGTATCACCCTCAATATATCCACCACCGTCAAATCTAAATGAACCATAATCATTTGATTGAATTTCATAAAGACCAGTTCCACCATTCTGTGCAACAGTTGGTTCATCTGTATCTTCAAAACGAACAATACCTGCGACATTCAAAGTGCTGTTTGCATCAATGGCACCAGTATTAGTTAAAATACCACCAACTTCAATATTACCTGTAGTGGTATGAAGTTGTATTTTAGTTGTGCCACTACCATTATTCAATGATAATGTCTTAGAAGCACCTTGGAATACAATATTATCATCGAATCTAGATGTGCTGTTTGCTCTAAATGTGCCATCAACATCTAGTAGACCACCAATATTAACATCATCTCCAATACCAACACCACCTGCAACTACTAAGTCTCCTGTAGTATTAGATGTTGAGTTTGTATTTGTTGTAAGTTTTAAGTTACCTGCAGTTATACCACTCGCTGTTCCGCTAAAGACCTCTGAAGTGTTCGTGGCGTTGTGTAGGAATGTAAATCCTCCGACATGTCCTCCAAGGTCTGTGTAGCTATCATCGTAGCCAAAGAATCCAAGTCTTGCTTGATCGTCGTAATATCTGAATTCAACTCCACGATCTTTATTGTCATCACTGCCTGGAGCAGTATCACCACCAAGAGTAATAATGGGATCATCAATTGTTGTAACTGTTGAATTAATTGTTGTAGTCGTTCCATCTACCTGTAGATCTCCCATTATTTGAACTTTACCACTGGTTGCTCTATCATCACCAGGATCTAGGATCATGGTAGCAGCAGAGGAAGCAATGTAATCTCCTTGGAAATATATGTCTTCTACTTGTACTTTACCTGCAGCATCTGATGCAGTGATTGTAACTGTATTCTCTGCAGTTACTACAACACCACTATTACCAGAACCAGAGTTGGTTGCTAAAATACTTAATGTTCTAGCAGAAGATGAGTTCTGTGTAGTCTGGAATGTTAAATTACCATCACCAGTTTTATCTAAAGTCTGTGCAACTGAACCATCTAAAGTGATATCAGGATCGCTAAAGTAAGAACGTACGTTTACATCGATCTCACCTGCACCACTATCACCAGTATTATTAGCAGAAAATAGTAAACCGCCAGAAGTATTATTGATTTTAATAAAGTTTAATTTATTAAAACCAGTATTGGCGGTAGAAGTTGTAAGTTCGTTATCTAATTCAAAATTTTCAACAGCATTTCCATCTGTGAAAATAAGTTTATTATTTTGTAGTTGTGTATTATCTACTCCTGCGGTGGCGATCGTGACGTGCCCGTTCGCGTCAACGTCGAAATCTTCTTGTGCAAAACTAGCCAATCCCTTCTGCTCTGTTGCTTCGGCAGCGAGATATCTCCACCCGCCAGAGTCACCGCTACTATGAGTAGGTGCACCTGCACCTGCAGCAATGCCAGTGATGGCTTGGTAAACTTTTGATGCGTTAGCAATGATGTCATATCTAACGTAAGTAGTACCTGCGTTATAGCTAGCATACTTACTACCCTCTGCAGCAGTAGCGATAGGCACATTTGTTGCACTTGTCAATCTACCATAGGCATCAACAGTAAATTTAGTAGCGTTAACTGTAGCCGTACCAAAGGGTTCGCCAGATCCACCTGCGCCAGATACAGATGTCAGGGATTCCGTATTATAGTTACCTGCTGTAACAGCAGTGGTAATCATATCGATGGTTGGGTTACCAGATATACCTGCACCTTCACTTACAGAAATTCTTGTGGCAGTTCCAGTAATAGTTCTAGTCGCTACAGTATTAGAAGCAGTTCTAGAGATCATACCAGTTGTGGTCAAACCTGCTAGAGCAATTAAGTCTAAATCATATGGTTGTGCAGATGTCCCTTCATTAGTTCCGTCAAGACCATAATCAGCAAGAGTACCATTATTAGAAGTAGTGAAATCTTGTGCGTTTGTTATTCTACCTTTAGCATCAACAGTTACTTTATTATAAGTTCCTGAAGGAGATGATGTACCATCATAATGTGGTAAAGTTGAAACAAGTGCTAATTCAGCAGATAGGTTTAAGTTAGTAGAACCATCAAATACACCAGAAGCAGTAACCTCGTTAGAGAGTTGAATTTGTCTAGATGAAGCAAGTCTAGACGCAGTAGATGAGTTACCAATAACAGTTGAAGTGATAGTACCTGCAGAGAAGTTACCATCAGCATCTCTTTGAACTAAAGTATTTGCAGTGTTAGATGTAGATTCTACAGGACGTTCGTACCTTAAAGTATTCCATGCAGATACACCATCACCGATCTTAAAACGACCTGTGTCAAGTTCTATACCCAACTCACCTTGTGCAAGAGTCGGGTTAGAGTTTGCCCATTCCTGTGCGCCCCCTCTTCTTAATTGAATTCTATTTGCCATTTGTTACGACAACTCGATTAGATTATGCTTCGTTTATTATTTATGCTAAAAAAAGAGGGGGACTGTGCCCCCTTCAAATTATTCTGCTGCAACTGGATCGGGAGGAGTAGAAGCGGTCTCTTCCTCTTCCTTTGGATTGAAATACTCTAGTGTTTCAATAGCACCCAACAGTTTAAGTGCGGTCACCTCATTTTCTTTAATTTTAGCAGACAGTTGTTGATTTTCTTCAATCAACTTTTGATACCTCTCTTTAAATTGAGAATGCATCTCTTCTTGTGATACTTTTTCAACAGTCATTATGATGTTTGGTTTTGGACTAACGTTAGTAAAAGTGATTTAATCTCACTCATATCTGATTTTAACTCAGAAACTTCATTTTGTAAAGTATTAAATTCCTGTTTTTTTAATTCCTCTGCCTTATGTGCTCTCATATATTTCTGATAAACAGTTTGATCAGCACATTGTATGGAACCCCCATTGGAATCCCTAAACCAGTTTGATTTGTCTTTTACAGGAACTTTCATTATACAGCAAGAGCAATTGCTCTAAGATCTTTAATAATTGGCACTAATGCCTGATTAGGAGAAACGAACACTACCTTAATTTGATATTGATCGAAACTCAAACCAGATACTTCATACTCATAAGATCTATAAATCTCTCTTTCTGAAGTTGCAGGAATCTTAGATCCTGCAGATGGGAAGAAGTCAAATCCCAGTTGTTCTATAGGAACAGAAGATCCAACAGGACGCACTCTATATAGCACCTTAATCTCACTGTTGGGTGGGCGATAACCCGCGAAATAAAGTTTTATAGAACCAGAAGGATTAGTTAAGGTTGCAGTTCTAGTAATGTAAACTGCATCGTGATCATCACCAACTGATAATTTTGCAGTATTAGGATCTGCAGGATTATTCACACGATTAGATACTAAAGTAACTGACATTCTATCTGTATCAATAACAGGAGAAATTGTAGTCTTCTCAGTGGTCATTGTAAGATCCATTCTAAAGGACTTAGCACCGCTAAGTTCAGAAGATTCGTTGATTGCAGAACAAACTAATTGTGGTGAAATCAACTCATTATCTTGACTTAGAATAATATCAGAGAATACTCCATCATTTGCAAATGATGCTTGAGATAGAGTAGTTCCATCATTGATAGACGTACCACTAATTGTATTGATTCTAGCAGTAACATCAGTCTTAGGAAGTAACATTCTCTCAATCTGAGGAACAAGAGTATTATATTGAATATTTTGAGTTGCAAAAATAGTCTGTCCGCCACCTAGAATACCCAATCTAGCAATAGAAGATGTAGAAATTTCATAGTAATCTAGAGTAACATTTCCAATTCCTGCATGAGTTTTGTTAATTTCTGTTAGAGGAATACCATCAAGGTTATAACATTCAACTACAGATTCATCTGCGTGAGATGTAGCAGTTGTGCCATCAAGACCACGTTCATGAGCAGTAATAGTTTTGTTATCACTAGAGATTGCACTATAAGATATAATTTCATTATTGATCTTAATGTAACCAACATTACTTGTGCCAATAGCACCACCATTGATAATCTTATGGAATGCACCTGCATCACTTACAGCGATGCTAGTATCTGTAGCAGATATAGATGCAGTCAATGCAGTTTCAGAAACTTCAGATTTAGCACCTTCAATAATCACATTGTTAGATGCACTGTGCATACAATGATTACTATGATAAACACGAATCTTTCTTTGACCTGTGGAATATGTTGGTGTTCCTGTTGGATAAGAAGGTTGAATTGCAGCAGTCTCAACAGCATCTCCACTGTATGTGATACTGCTAACTGTTGCAGTTTTTGTTGATAGTGAACCTGTAATAGTTTCTGACGATGGAGTAAATGCAGAAGACACATATTTAAGTGTCAATGTATTTGTTCCAGTAGTCCAAGTTACAACTTCCGCAGTAGGAGCAGTAGAAGAATTACCTGTAATTGTTTCACCGACTGTAAAGTCACCAGAAGCACCAGTAACAACCATAGTTGCTAATGTTTTGGAAGAGACAACACGGTTAGCGATTACTCCACCAGTATTAGATCCTGCTGCCCAGTTACCACTAATATCATTAATAGTTAATTGAACACCACCTGCTGTTACAGTTCTTGCAGTAATCGTACCTTCTGCCAAAGTAGTCTTTTGATAGATACGAGAACCAACTGTATATGGTAGTGTTGTTGAGTTGAGTGTAAGAACCAATTCTGGTTGGAATGTCTGAATAGCATCAGAACGAAGATTTAACTTACCGCCATTTCCTCTACCGAGTTCGGCATTATTCAATACAAGTTTAGTTTGTCCAGTATTACTGAATGATGCAGCGTTGATAATAAACTTAAGATCTTCATATTGATCTGCAGTCCATGTAGTCGCGTTCTGAGATTTGAATAGAACACCTGCATAAGGTTGTTCAGAGATTGTTCTATCACCTGTAATATCAATCTCACCCATTCTAGAGATCCAAATCTGATATGAGTTGGAGTCAGAAAGAAGAACAAAACAATGTTCTTGAGACTGAGGAATATATACGGGAGCATCAAATGTAAATCTAGTTGCAACTGCAGCAGATTCCGATAACTGAACTGAATCAGGTTCTAGAGTAACATCAGAGAAAGGTAGAATGGTTGTTGTAGGATAACCATTTTCCATTGTTCTGATTTGCATAGAAACTGGAATATTTGAATCCTTTTTAAAGAAGTAAACATCAACAGAAGTAAGGAAACGACCACCTATTTCATCAACAATAAATGATTGTGCAAGAGGGTCATACCAACCAACCTGTCTAGTCTCAGTTCTAGTTGTTTGAATTGTTTGTTCTTGAGTTACAGTATCTTGAACTACTTCTGCGTTACGAATTGCCAAGATATTTTCTTGAACTGTATTCAACGTACCTCTTGCTTCATAAGCGACCTGAGCAGAAGATTCAACTGCACCAGATAAACGTGAATCAGTTTCAGAAGTAGAAAGTCTTAAAGTTCTAGTTCCTGTTGCCCATCTTGGATTTGTATCTAGACCAGGATTAGGAATAAAGAACGATGCCTTCATCTTACCAAATCTATCAGAAATTAAACGACGATCTTTAACAACAGCACGGGCACCAGAAGTTCCAACTAATACTTCTTGAACTTGCATGTTGCCATAGAAATCACCGATTGCTTGCTTAGAAAGTTCAGTAGTATCGATGTTCAAAAATGCAGTTGTAGATGCATATGAAGTAGGAAGTGTTGTATCATCATATGGATTGAATTTAAAGAAATCATCAGGAGCAGCAACTTTAAACTTACATCCACTGAGCTCACCAGTTACGGTCTCACCTATAACAAAAGGAGTTGAGTTTGTTCTACTATCAACTGTAGGATCTTTAATAATTTCAATAATTTTAGGAACCATATAATCTATAGTTGTTTTTCCATCAAAGAATGAATAGAAACGAGTTCTTGGTTTTAGACGAGCAACGTCAAGTTCAACGTTTCTAGAACGAATCCAAGGAATAGATGTGCTAGAAAGAATAGAATCACCCATAGATTGACGATCAATTCTAGGAATAACTTGAGTTCTAACACCTTCTCTTACTTGTTCTTCAGTTGTTCTAATTTTTTCAACTACATTAATACGACGCATACCACGACCACCCCATACATTAGGTCTAGGTGATCTACCAATATCTTCTTCTAACCAATGTTTGTTTTTAACTGTTTTTGATGATATGACTTTTTCACCAGTCCATGTGGTTTCCCATGCTCCCCATTCAATAGGAGCAAAACCATTTTGATCAACATTAAGTTCAGATGATACCGCTTGGAAATCACCTTCAATCTGTTGAACTGCTGCAGGAAGTCTGTTAGTATCTAACCAATCATCAGAACCAGGTGTTAAAGTAATACGACCTATGTAAGTAAAAACGTTAAATGGGTTGATGTTTTCAACACGGGAAGCATATGGTTGATTAATAATTGCTTCTTCAGTATATGGTAAGGTAATTAAAGGACCAGTTTGTTGAATGTTAGTTGATAAAGTTGTATTAATTACTAGAGGAACATTAGTTGTATAATGAGAAGGACGAGCGTAACCTTGTCTGAAGTCAAGTGATGCAGAAAAATCTTCATGTCCTACATCAGACTTACTATGATCTCCAAAATCATCAACTATAAATCCATTCTTCAAACGATTCTTACCACTAGCATCAAGAATTTGAGTATTAAATGTATCTGTCTCAAGCATATTGAGTGAAGTATAATACTCAACCTGATCTAATCGACGTTCTAGACCACCAATGTCACGCATGGTGTAACGTTTATTATCAGATCTTACTATAACTGTATCTGCAAGTGGATCAAAACCATATGGTTTATGAGATATGGTTGCTAGTAACATACCATCTTTTAAATCATCAGGTTCTTGAGGTCTTTCAGAAGATTTACCTTTAATAATTTGGAACTCACCATCAGGAGTTACGAATGCTTTATCAATTCTAGGTAGATACCAATCAAAATCACAACGGAAATTGCTGTTCAATTTTGGAATATCAAAGACTGTAGCATTTGGAGTTCCAGATACATTGAATACTCTTGACTTGAAGTCAAATGTAGAACAGTTTACAAACGCAGGAGATGCTACCGTACCTGTTCCACTAAACAAGTTCTTAGCACCTGGTCTGAAGTCTAAGTAATCTGCAAGGAATTGGAATCCAAAGAAAGGAATGTCAGCGTAAGTTGTATCAAGATATGATTGACCACTGAAATAATCACCAGTTGCAGAATGACTGTAGTAATCAACAATAATTTTTAGTTTTCTAACAGGAGCAGCGACACCTTTCTTACGAACAATTTTTGAAATATCATATATGAAACCTGTTTGATTTACTTCCATGAAGTAATTTTCGGTAACTACCTTTGAACCAACAATAACAGATCCTACACTATCATTAATAATTGCATTAATAGCAATATTATTACTATCAAAACCATCAAGAATTTCACCTGCTTGGAATGTTCCAGACAAGTAAACAACGTTAAGTTTTAAAGTTCCTGAAGAGAATGCAACAACTTTTGCTCTTGCCTTTGAAGTTCTACCAGTTACAATAGTTCCTGTGGCAAAGAAAGTTGGTTCTACCAAAGTTACACTTGGTATTACTGGATCATTATCATCTAATGATTCATATACAGCATGTAATCTATAGCAGTCTACAAGACCAAGAGAAAGATCTCTATCTTGAATTCTTGTTCCATATAGATTTGAATATGTTAAATTATAATTTTGCTTATCAAGATCTTTGATTGTCTTATTAACTTTAAGAACAAACATCTGATTACCAGATTTTGTTTTTCTAGTAGTAACGTTCTTAGAAATAGTTGCTGTTACTTTGATAGAAGTAATACTTGTTAAGTTCTCAATTTGTAATGTTGTTCTATCAGAAGAGGTAAACGTGGTATAACCAATAGCACCAGAGTTAGTAGTATTGATAGTGATCTGATCACCTACAGGATGTGTACCATTACTTCCTGCAAGAACTGTAAATGTATAGTTCTCATCACTGATTGCTTGGAACTGTTCGTTCTCAGGTAAGGTGATAGAGATAGAATTAGAAGCAACAGTTTGAGCATCAAATGTTCTTCTAACAATCATAGATTCATCAGAAATACTCTTAATATACTTCTTAGGCATGTCGCTGAGAAGATCAGCATTTCCAATATCATTTAATGCAGTTCTAAGTCTTACTGCAGCGTTATATGTGTCTGCTGATGGAGCAGCAGAACCAACTGTTACATTTACAAGTTGTCTTCCATAATTAAAAATATTTGATGTGTTAGTAGTAGCGATTGCAGTTTGAGTTACACCATCAACAGTAACAAATTCAGTAGAACTAAAGTATACTTGATCACCAGGTCTTAGATCTAAAGCAAAGTTTGATTGTAAACCTTCAATAGATGCACCAACTGTAGCAACATCAAATGTTAATGATGCACCTCCACCACCACCGAGTTTTGCATCGGTAACAGTGAATGTTTCATTTACAATATATCCAAAACCACCTTTAACAATAGTAACTGTTGCAGCACCAGATCCATCAATTACAATGGAGAATGTTGCTCCTGTTCCATTTCCATCAGTAGTGTAATCAGATGCACCTATGGTATAAGTTCCTGCAGTTCTAGACCCATCAGCACCACTGACAGTATCTGTAGTTGCAACATTACCTGCACTAGTGCTGTATGTAAAAGTTTCACCCTCAACAGGTAGAGCATCTTCTAAAATTGCATCACAAGTAAATTCAATGTTATTTGTGCTTTCATCTCTAGCAACATACTGTCGAGTATCAGAATATTGGTAATTGTGTAACGCACTAATAGTATCAACATTCTCTCCATCAACAGTGACCATCTCACCTTCTACAAACGTACCTTCTACTTGATACACGATGAGAGTATCATCAGCACTGATTGCATCAACTAGATATGCTCTAGCACCTGAGGTTGCACCAATAACTAGTGAACCTGCTGCAATGGTTTGAGCAGTTGCCAGTTCCAAAATTGTAAACATTTGAACATCAAAGATATTCAATTTGTATTGATCATCAGCAGTTCCAAAAATATTATCAGGATCACCAATATGTTCTAAAGAAGAAACACGAGCAAAACCAATAATACTACCTGCTTGAGATCCTGGACTTGATGTAAATGTATCTCTTAGTTCTAAAGTTTGATAAGCATTAGTAATTGTGGAACCTGCAACATTAGGGAATCCATAAACATTCTTTACAGTTGTAAAGTTACCCATCTCAAATGGGATAATGGTGTTTTGTGCTGCTTGAGTTTCACGAGGTTTATCTAAATCAATATAAGTAGGTGCTAATCTCTTAATTCTATATCCTCTAACGTACGCTACACCTGAACCAAATTCAACAGCATATTTTGATTCGGTAGCAGTAAATCCTGATGAAGTTGTAGCACCTGCAGCATATACACCATTATTAAAACCATCATCAAGGTTTTCTCTCATTGTAATTTCAAAGTCTTTGATAACGTAGTCTCCAGACTCTTCAAAAGTTCTAAGTGCAATACTCTTTTCTAATTCATCATATGCACTTCTATCTACAAGTTTCTCTACCTTTGATGCATTAATACGAAGAAGTTCGATAAAGTTTTTATCAGCATCATCAGTAAGAAGTTTTTTAATTAAGTTTGTGGTGATTCTAAATCTATGAGAACCAGGAGCAGCATAGTTAGATGTTCCTGCAGCGTTATCATTGAGGCTAAGGTCATCTTCTGGGGTGACAATCGACTCTTGGATATCAAGTCCGATACGATAGGAGGGGTTACTTCCATATTGATCTAAAAGAATATACTGGTATGGGACATCAACAAAGAATCCCCTGATGAAATATACACCAGATTGCACATAAGCAACAGAACCTGTTTGAAGAGCACCAGTAGGAAGTAATTGTGCAAAAGGAGATCCAACTTCAATCAAAGTGGTTCCGAAAGTGATCTCAGTATCTGTAATTAATTGTTCGTTATTTGCGAAAGTTGCTTGATTACTGTCCGTGCCACCAGATTCAATATATTTTACATATAAAGTGATATATCCTTTATCTGAATCAGTTGAAGAAATACTATAAAGAACCTTTGCCTTTACACCTGTGGTAAGACCAGTAATAATTTTATCGTTTAATTGAGTTCTGTAGAGTTCAACATCAGCACCTAAGAAAGACTCTTGGAGCATAATACAATCGACATTCAGGTCATAACCAACTTGACCTGGTATAACCATTGCACCATCTTTGAACAAGTGAGCACCAACATTCTCCACTTGATTTTGCATGATGCTTTGCATCGTTGTAAGTTCCCTTGCTTGAATAGGGAAGCCAGGACGAAACAAAACTCGATAGAAGTTTTTACTAGTATCAAAGTCGTCGTAATATGGTGTGACGTTTAGGTTGGTATTTTGTGCCATTAGAATTCGATTACGATTTTGATGTCTTCTACTTGGTCGTTAGCACGACTGATTGCTCGTCTATTATCTATGTAAACAACGTCACCGCTATTTGACGCTAATTCTGGTTTAGAATAACCATTATTAAACTTCATACCCAAATCATATTCAGTGTTGTTAATTGTTCTAGAAGAAGAGTTGGGAACAGCAGGGAAATTGACATCTGGTTGACCAGCTGCACCAGAAGTTGCACCGTTGATGACGTTAGATCCGTCAAACTCATTTTGTGTCCCTGTAACTTCGGGGAAGATACCATCAACAGCGTTCTGATAATACTTCAAAACTTTGGTTGTGGCATTCCAAGAAATAACACGACCACGAGCAGTAACGTTGGTTCCACCAACAACTCGTGTTTGAGTAATAATTTCATCAGGCACATAGTTGCCTTGGAATGTAGGAGAGAAGATTGCTGCCTTTGTAGCAGAAACCGTCAAGTCCGAAATCAATTCAGAAGTTCCAAATTTTAAAGGATTAGTAACAAGACCAATACGACGATAATCGTTATCGATTGGGAAGTCACCCGCACCTTCATCATATGATAGTTTGGCGTTGATCATTACACGGAAAGCACCGAGTTCAACAACTGCATCTGCACCATGTCCGCCTGGAGGAGGAATGATTACATCAACTATGGCACCAGTTCCTGTTCCAACACCAGTAATGTTATCAACACTTACTTTACCAAAGGTATATCCTGTTCCACCAGATGTAACAGTAGCAGAAATAATTTTACCACCATCTACAACAATAGAAACACGACCACCAGTTCCATCACCATTGATCGCCACATTATCATAAGTTCCGTTATTGTAACCAGAACCAGCTGAGTTAATAACAACTGTATCTATTTCACCAGAAACTGCGTTTGTTTTCACTGATGTGTTTGTGAAAACAGGCATATAATCATTTGAAAAGAACTTAAGAACCGATGCTACGGGGATGGTATACATGTATTTCCAACGATAACCATCACCAGTAGTGATAATTGAAGTAGAAGTACCTGTAGGTTCCACTGTAGAAGGTTTTCCATTTGGGTCTGAGGGTGAAGTTCCATTATAGATGACCTTATAACATTGATATTGTGAATTCACAACATAAAAGTCTGAGTCATATAATTTTGTAGCACCTGAAGCAGCAGTTTTTGTAGGAGAATAGTCATGTCTATACATGTCATAGGTAAAACCTAGTCCACCTGTAGTTTGTTCTGGGGAAACCCAGTCAATTCTACGAACGACCTGAATGGTATCAGAAGCGAGGACTCTCTTCATCGATATCATATCATCGTACGATCCAGAAAACTCTGAGAATGAGTCTACTGCCTGTGGGGGCGAGTTCTCATTATCCCAAGTTTGAGGTCTACCAATGAAAAGATACAAACGATCACGGGAAGTTCCCGCTGCATCGTCACTCTGAGTTGCGTCAGGACCTTCCAGTGCTTTTATAAATTTCTTTGCAGAAAATATTCTAAATTGATCAGTTAATAGGGCTGCCATTTTGGGATACTATTGTCCTCCTGTTTATTTATGAGGGTTACGAGCGAACAGTTGCTTGATATTCAATACTCTTGATTCTATATCGTGCACCACCGTTCCCTACGAGGTCCTCGCCTCCTAGAATTGCTTGTGCAACTGCACCCGCACCAGTCGTATCACCAGTTGCATTAGTGAATGTTACTGTGGGGTGTAGGTTATATGTGTTATCAACAGATTGTTGAATACCATATCCACCATTGTTGATAGTAATAGAAGCAACTTGGTCTCCTGCAGCTGTGAGAACAGCAGTTCCAGTCGCTTGAATGTCACCAATATTTTCAAACGCTACTGTTGGTGCAGCAGTATAGTTTGTGCCAGGATTTTGAATAATAACATCAACTACAGTTCCGCTATCAGAGAACTCATAAAGATATCCACCAATACCAACTGCAATGTTTCCAGTATTAAATGGAACAATGCTACCTACAACTACTGTTGCTGTTGTTGGATCATAAGAAACAACAGTTCCAATGACGCCAGAAGTTGCACCTGTAACAACTTCATTAACGCTATAATTTATACCATTACCATTTGTCACATCAAGTTGAATACTTAGAAGTGCAGTGTGTTCAACACCATCACTCAAAGCACCAGCTGAAACTATTGTTGCAAACTTGAATGGAATAGTTCCATCCTTTACATTATCACCAACTTGGAATAATGTTGTATTAGTTCCACCTTGAGTTTCTTCGATACCATATAAAGAATTATAGATACCACCATCTAGACTAATCTGATTAGCATAATCAGTGCCAGTATTATCTAGGTCAGCAATACCATCACCCGCTGATGTTGGCAAGATATCTTGGAAAGAACTATCTGCCAATAAGGAAGGAGGTTCTGTTAATAAGAAAATATTAGATCCAGTAGTTGTAAGAACAGTATGAGGTTGGAATCCAGCTGGTGCACTAGAAGCAACTCCTGCGTCAAACTGCACGATAGCATCTTCAGTAGAAGGAATACCACCGTCAATAAATGCTAATTCATCAACTTCAAAAGTAACTAGAAGTTCTCTAGAAACAGGATTCCAGTCATATACCTTTGCAACTTTGTTATTAGCATTTTCAACTTTACGAATAACTCTATCACCAACACTAAACTTATAAGTTGAAACACCAGATGAATCATTCTGTCCTGCATCAAGAATAACACGTTGATCGTAATTGAAATTTACACCTCTTGTTAAACCACCAAACTTACCTGTAGATTTTGAAGTGTATGTAATAGTTTCATAGTTAAGAATAATCTGACCAGAACCAGGAAATGCGTCTGTAGAATCAACATATATTTCTGTATCATTTGAGGTAACATTTTTAACAAGACCAGTTAAGTAAATGTTTGATGAGTTAAATGCCTGACGTGCTCTAGATTTTCTCTTAAGAGTTACTAGTTTTGTAAAGATGACATTTGGAACTGAAGTATATCCATTACCAGGATCTACGACATTAATTGATGTTATGACACCTTGATCGATAGTCGCTTCTGCCTTAGCACCAATACCTCCACCACCTGTAATTAAAATAAATGGAGGTTCTTGATAAAATTCACCTGGATTTGTAACTGCAATAGATGTGACTTTTCCTAAAGTATCAATTTCAGCAGCACCTTGTGCACCCTGTCCACCACCACCTTCAAAGATAAGTGTTGGAGGAGTAGCATAACTTCTACCACCGTCAAGTAATGCTAAACCAGTAACAGTTTGAACAGTAGGAGTTCCAATAGCACCACTTCCTTCACCACCAAGAATTTTTGCTTTTGCAGGTCCAAAGAAATTATCACCTTTCTTTGTCATCTTGATATAAGAGACACTGCCACTATCATTAAGAACTACATCACCTTCCGCCTCTGTTGGAAATATAGTTGTAACTGGAGGTGTGGTATCTCCTTCAAATAATGGTGTCCCGTAAAACTTAGGACCGATAGCATATGGATATACAGGATTACCACTACCATCTTCAGTCATGAAGTATGCGTACGTTCCATTAGGATACTCTGGTGTTACAGCAAACTTACCATTAAATTCATCTAGAGTTCCTACAGAAGAATCGTAAATATAATCTTCAACTAAATCTCCTAAGACATATCCATCTTGAACAGTTCTTATACCATGACCAGAACTTGTATACGCAAAAAGATATAACGCTTGAGGTGCGTTTACAGGAACTGTAAATCTTAATTCACGATTTGTTGCCAAGTTAAAACCTGACAAGTATGATTGATAGGTTACCTCTGAACCGTCAATATAATATTTAATTCCATTGCCAGAATACAAATTTGCAGTATTCCCAATGATAGCAGGATTTTGCCCATGCCAACCGTCCTCCGTAGTTGATATTAGTAAGTGTTGACTGTCATTAGAAGAGTCATCTTGATTAAAGATGTATGTTTTACCTCGGTCTAATTCTATAAAGTTTGGACGAGAACCTCCAAATTGGAACTGTCCGTTTGAAATTGTTACAGCATATGTAACAGTAGATACTGTATTTACCTGAGGACGAGCACCCGCTAATTCAGCAGTGGTTCTAAGTCTATAGGAAGAAGTTTCTCTCGCAACTGCACCACTAGAATTATATCCCCAAGGTCCGTAGATTGGATAACCATCAAAAGAGACACCAAGAATTTTTGAATGACCATCAATGTATCTAGACTTATCTATAGTGTTAGGATCATTGCTATCACTTTGATAAAAATCTCTAGCATAGTAATTGTTAACAGGATTATATGTCTCTGATGATGAGTTAATGGTCATGTAACCCTCATCACCTGCATATCCTCCCATATATCTGTGAATGGCACAATGGAAGTATATCCTAGTTGCTTCATCACTATTCATTAAGAATAATGGAGCATATACTGATTCATAATCTGCAGCAGGTGCTTGAGATACACCAGTGCTGTTATAGTATAATGTTCCACCATTTAACGTACCGTCAGGAGTTACACTAAACCTGATGGGATGTCCTGCACCTGCTTGATTAGATGCATCAGACTGATTAAATTTAATTAAATAATTTGCTCTTACTTGAATATTTTCGGGAGCGATATAAAATTGACCAGGTGTGAAAGGACCAAACTTTGCTGCATCAGTTCCAAAATCAATGTAATAAGGATTAATTGAAATTGGATCACCATTGATTCTAAATTCAAATCCATTAGAACCTAATAAAAGATCATTATCTTGGAAGGGGTCACCTGTTAATGCTCTAATATAAACTCTAGTAATATTATTTTGATTATCTCTAACAATCTTAGCAATTTCACCCCTAGCAGTTCCTGCAACCTCGTCTACAATTCTACCAACTTCTATAGAACCAAGTGTTTCATCTACGTTAGATACACCAACAACAAGGTTTCCTGTTTCAACTTTAATATTCCAAGTATAAAGTTGTATATCACCCCAATCAAATACACCATTATCAAGAGCAAATTCATTTATAACTTTACTTGATTGATAATAGTATACAGCATTATCATTTACAGCATCATAAGTATTAGTATTTTTTACATAATCATACTTTACAGTATCAGCAGAAAAGTTTGTAGGAGTTGATGCTGCTGTTCCCCATTCTGGAGTATGAAGTAAGACACCATTTGCCATAACACCAAGTGCCTTATTCTTCTGAAAATCTCTTTGTCCTACATAAGGAACATCTTTTCCACCACGATAGATTATAGTATGATCAAAACTTCTATCAAGAATATCTGTAGAACCACCTGGTTGTCTTTCAGTTAAAAAATGTTGAGTTGGTTTAGGATGATTATCACTAACTAATCTTAGTCTATCAGATGTAAACGTACCTGTAGTAGGAGAGTTAGGATGACTCTGCCATACTCTATTAATATCAAATGATGTAACAACGTTTGGTGTTTCCTGCTCAGGTATAATTTGCAATCTTAAAGGATCATATCCCTTACCTCTTTCTAAAACTCTTACATGAGTAATTCTTCCAGAATCAGCATCAATGATTGGATATAGTAACGCTGCTGTATCAGGAGTTCCACAACCAGTTACAGTAAGACGTGGGGGATCATTCGGAACATATCCAGATCCTCCGTTTAATACTTTAACTGCACGAACACCAAATATTTCATCAAATATTGGTTCGATTACAGCACCAGTTCCAGGAACAGTTCTTGTCATTTATTAACTCACAACGGTGATAGTTCCATTCATTTGTGAATGGATTGTGCATTGATAATAAAGTGTGCCAGGTGCATCCATCGGAACAGTCCAATAAAGAACTGCAGTTCCACTACCACTTTGACCAGTGGTGTATGGAGTTCCACTTAAACCTGCTGAACTCTGAATTCTAAATGGATGTGCACCACCATTAGTAGAGTTATCAAAAGCATATGTCATTCCTCTTTGAACATAGATCTGAGGATCATTCGTTACTGCAGAGAAACCAGGACCATTGAATGTAAAGTTTTGTGCGTTACTAGTAGCACCAAGTTCCCACCATGTGATAGGTGATCTAGTAGGAACCCAATTAGTTCCATTATAGAATAATGAATCACCTTGAGTAAGTCCTGACATATCAGTGTCAGTTAACGACGTTAGAGTATTTGTTAACGTTCCAGAGAAGTTCACCGTTAAAGTGTCTCCAACAACTGCAGTAGAAATATCAGTTCCACCTGCAATTGTTAATGAATCTGTTGTAGTATTTGCTGTAGTGCTACCACTGTCACCAAAGATAGTAGCGAAGAGGTTTTGAGTTGCACCTCCTGAAGTTCCCTGAATATCATCAGCTGGAACAAACTTAGTTCCATTCCATTTTAAGACTTGGTTATTAGTTGGTGCTGCAGTAGTAATATCAACATCAGAAAGTAATCCAATACTTGAATATTCAGTTACAACCTTTGCTCTTACATCGCCCGCTCCACCTGCTGTTATATTAATGTTCACATATGGATTATCATCACCATCTACAGTAAAGAAATAACCAGTATATGTTGCTGCAGCAGGAGCAGCACTAAGAGTTGTAAACTCATTCTTATACTGAATTTTTGTAGGAAAGTCTACTACTCCAGTAGTTCCATTAAAAGTGTTTGTAACACTTCCATTTGCAATAGTTACATTACCAGTTCCATTAGGATCTAAAGCAATATTTCCATTACTAGATGAAATAATACTATTACTGTTTACATCTAATGCCGAGGTAAGTTGAGTATAGTCGGAGGGTAAAAACGTACTTCCGTTATATCTGAGAACTTGACCAACAGCAGGGTTTGTGACACTAACAGTCAGTGTAGTTCCATTACCAATGGCACCGTATATTTCAGTAAAGTTGTCATTGATCTTGTCACCACCAGCTCTCAGGGTATCACCTGAGTTATCATTTGCTGCTGAACCTAGACCTAGTGCTTGTTTAGCCATTACTCGCTACGATTTTTAGTTATTTATAGGATCTCTGGATCAATTACCTCTTCACCATAATCCGCAAGATTAGGTGCGACATAATCATCAGGAACAGTGGTTTCAACTGCAACGGATGGATTTTGATATCCAGATCCAGTTGCACTAAGTTCAACACCCGCAACACCAACTAGTGCACGAATATTACCCTCGAAACCAGAGATAGAGTCAACACGAACTGTTGGTCTGGAAGTGTATCCTGAACCACCACCAGTTACCTGAACATTTTTAATGAATCCAGATGTTAAAGCTGCAGTTCCAACTGCGTTCTGTCCAAATACAGATCCAAGATAATCAAAAGTAATTAGAGAGTTAGAAGATTCGATAACAGCAACTTCTCTATCTGAGGTCTCACCTTGAATATCAATAAAGTCACCAGGTTCAACTGGAGGAACGACCTCAGCAGCGTCAACGTCCGCTTCAGAACCAACATAAGAGAAGGCAACGAATGTTGAACCAAATCTAGGAACTTCAGTAAAGATAATTCTAGAACCAACAATCTCAAAACCAATACCAGGTTCTTGAATAACACCATTGAGTGAAACAATAATATTATTTTCAGGTCTAATTGTGCTTGACTGTACACCGTCAGTTAGAGTCAATGAGTAGAACACATCATTACGTTTCAAGTTAAATGATTGACTTAATGAATCAAACTCGAAACTGATATCGTCAAGTTGTCTTAGTTTACCAACATAGAATCCTGTAAAGGATGCTCCTAAATCAGGTGCCTCAGTAAACTGAATGGTATCAGAGAACGCTGTGTATGCGTTAGTTGCACCAGGTGGTTGTAGAATACCATTGATAAAGATGAGCATATGACCTGCAGGATCAGGTAGATATTGAGTTCCATTATCTGTAGTAAGTTTGAATGATGTTTGTGTTCCATCAAATCCTCTGAAGGAGCGTTTAACACGAGCTTTAACATCTTCAACTGCGATGATCGCAGCAGCATAATTATCAGGACCTTTGATGCCATCATTATCAGTAAATGTTCCAACGACTCCAGATAGATATAATCTCTTATTCAAAACGACATCTTCAATATCTTGAACTCTTGCTGCACCTTGACCTGCGTTTGTAACAACAGTCGTAACTTGAGCTTGTCCTACAGGTAACGCAGTTCCTGTTCCATAATCACCAAGAGTATTACCGATTGCAGGTGTAAATCCATCAACAGGGATAACATATAAGAAATTATTATCAAGATCTACTTCAGCAATAATTACATAATTAGATTGCTGTTGTCCTGCAATAATTGAATATAGTCTATTTCCTTCAGTAAATGAATTCAAGTTATTAAGAACATTAATACCAAGACGAACATTACCTGTAGAAGCAATTAAATCACCAACCTTAATATCTAAACCTGCATGTTTCTTAACATCAAGGAACTTTCTAGAAGTCTGAGGATATACGACTGCAGTAGTTTCAAATGTTCCAGTTAAACTTGCAGTGTCAACTGTTAACGTACCTCCAGTATTATCTGTGACTGCTGCATTGTTTACATTAAATCCTGTTGGAGTTGCAGTCTGACCACTTGTATATCCTTTGAACGGAACGTTGTTATTAAATGTTCCTTGTAGATCAATAATATGAACACGATCTTCAATAGCACTAATTTGAGCAGTGGTAGAGTTTGCAGCACCAACTACATTGTCAGTAACTGCCCAAGGACCTGCGGTTACCCGAACATCAAGATACTTATAGTTTTCATCTTCGTAGAAACCGTATACAACACCAGTAACAGAAGGAGCACCCTGTTTGGCAACAGTCTCACCCATTGTGTAAGGTCCATCAGTGATGTTACCATCAATTCTAAATCTCTTATAGACCTGAACTACTTCACCAATATTTTCTGTAACAGTCTCAACCTCAGCTGAAGCATCACTAAGTAAACCATAGAAGTAGTCAGCAGGTTTAACACCACCACTAATTCCTATGGGAACTTCTGGATTACCATACTTAATTGTAGGAACAGTGATTGCATTACTATTAGTAATAGTGGTGTAGTAAGTTGACTGCGCTAACTGATTTCTAATAATGTTTAGATGATAACGAATAAATCTTTGAATTGTAGACTTATTATAATCTGAGGCAAGAGCAGAATCATAGAACGCATAGAATCCTGCATTTGCAGAAGGTGAGGTTAGAGTATTATCAAGTACTTGACCCATAAAGGTTTCAAGATTATTCAAGAGATATGTCTTAATGTTATAGTCAGCATTTGCATAGAATAATTGACCAGATGCTGCAGTATAAGGATCAAGTGCACCACTATTAAGTTTATGACCCCAAACAAATATTCCATTAGTTCCATTACCCGCATGAACTAGTGCACCATTTGCACCTCTTACATAAACTTGTGTACGAAGTTGAGAGAATCCAAATCCAAATGTTGCTGTAATGTAAGCACGATACCATCCATTTCCATGAGGAATAACTCCAAAGGCATCTACAGTTATAGCAACATCAGGTGTAAAGATAGAACCCTTAGTTCCATTTGTTAAATCAAGATCAAAAAATGCCCTTTGACGTGTTGCAAGATCATCATCAAGTGCTAGGTATATACGAGTCTTATCATATCCACCTGCCTTAACAAAAATAGAATATGTGAAAGTTTGAGTAGTTTGATCACCTGCAGAACCAGTATCAAATGTTTCGCTAGTAGAGTCAAATGTAGCAGTGCTACTATCAAAAGTTTCAAAAGAACTTAGAGTAAAATTCTTATACTTATAATGCTCAGTATTATTTGTTGAAGCAATTAACTTATCAGCAGTTTGAGTTTCATCAGGAGCAGCAGTAACATCTACTGAAGTTGTTGTTTCTGATGCAGTCCAACCTGTAGCATTAAGATTCTCAGGATCAGGGAATATATTTGTAGTAGAAACAAGTCCTTCAATATTAGATGTAAGATTTCTTGCTCTTGCGACAATCTTAACGTTAGTTGGATTATTATACCAGTTATATACTGAACTTACACCACCAGATGCAATAGTTCCTGTCGCACCACTAGGAGCAGATAAAGTATTAGTTGCTACCCATGCACTTCCACCAAATGCACCGACATAGAGAATTTTATTAGTTGCATCCCACTCAAGAACAGTTGCTTCACCACCATTACTGGAAGTAACAAGTTCGCCAACACCAAACGTACCTGAACTTGCACTCAGTGTAATAGTATATGCAGAAGATTTATCATAAGTGTCTGTTGTAATAATATCATGAACAATATCACCAAGAACACCTTCAGTAAAGTCTTCCTGATCATCATCCCATGCACCAGAACCAAATTGTGCATTAACTAAAGATTCTAATTCATTAGTATAATAATTTTCGTTGTATTGTAATTGTTTAGCAGCAGATCTTGCTTCCTTTCCACCAGGTGAGAATATTTCTTTAACAATCTCAATTAAGTCTCGCCATTCATATACAACATTGTTAATTGCTGTAGGAGTAATACCATCTCTATATGCAGTTTCATCAGTGTGCTGTGCTTGATACTGGCCAGCACCTGCACTTTCAGTAGTAGAGTATAATCCATTTTCAATCGCATACTCACCAAGGATTCCAACTTGTTCGATAGCATATAATACTGCAGGAAGAACATTGTCAATAGTTTGAATATTAAGAGCAGCAGTTAGATAAGTGCTTGCTTCTTGAATTGTGCTATCTGTTCCACCAGCCTGTAAATCAGAAATGAGAGCAACAATTAAATCCGAAACATCTAATTCATCATTGTAAGAACCTGCATTATAGGTAACGCTGTTTAATGTATATGAAAGGAATTGTAGAACAAGACCATTTACTTCTTCCTTAATATATTGTTTATTGAAGAATAATCTATCAGCACCAGTTGCAAAATCTAAACCTGTTGGAGCAATAATGTCATTAATAGTTGCAATGAGAGTATCAATCTGAGTGGTTACAGTATCAAAGTAATTAGAAACACCTGCACCAGTAACACCCCAATCACCAACAACAATGCTATTAGTATTAGTATCATCTAGAGTTCCTAATACTGCTTGTTTCATATAATATGCAAGTCTTTCATGAGCATATACTGACTGGAATACTTGTAGACGAATATAACGTAATCCTCCATTCTGGAAGAGATAGAATCCAGTTCCTGTTACAGTTTCAAGATTACCACCCTCTTGTAAATCATTTGCGATAGCATCTAAGAAATTACCTAAGTCAGTCTTACAACGAATAGTTCCGTCAGTGCTTGCACCATTTTGGTTTCTAGGCATTGTTTGTGCCAACGTAGGATAACGTTGTAGCATATCGTACGCTGCCTTATCAACAATTGCTGTGCGATTGAGTCTAATTAAGTTTGCAGCATCTCTGAAACGATACTGAGTATCTGGACTGATTTGATTTGTATAAGAAAGGTCAGTTCCTGCATCATGGTAATCTACTGCTAAAGTTGTTTCTAGATACGCATCAACTGTTCCACCTACAAACTCATATGCAGGTTCAACTTTAGTAACACTTGCTAAATGATCAACAGGTGAAGCAGCAGAAGCGTTTGTAATTGTGTCTGTAATAATGTTAATTAAGTTACCAACAGTTGAATAAACATCAGCACAATCACCAGTGGTATAATTTAATTCAGTGACGGAATTAGTTACTGCAGATACGAATGTATGAACATATTGATCTCTTGCAGATGATTTACCTACGTTAACTGTGATAGTTGTATTACCACCGCCAACAGCAGTGACAGCTAGAACTGCCTTTGCAGCAGGGTCAGTCTTTCTTGGATAGGCAGTAGGACGATCATTACCGTCTTTGTCACAAGTAAATGTAATGCCACCGACTGCAATATTAACTATTGATGATGTAGTCATTGAATGAGATCCAATGGTCAATACCATATCACCAGTAGCAGGGTTGTAAGTTGCACCAGTAGGTGTATACTGATTCAATGTAGTGTAAGAAGAATCAGTAATTGAAACATCAGTAAATTGAGTTAGACCATGATTACCTTGAATTGGCCAAAGAGCATTAGTGATAACATATTGAAGCATATCATCAACTTTTTCATAAGCAAATAATGTTTCTTTAACAGCAGGTTCAATCTGTGCAATTTGAACTGGATTAACATTTCTATTGACATAATAAGATGCAGCATCCCAAACATGATTGTTAGAACCATTACGAAGATCTTGAACGATAGCATTCAATGTATCACGGATATCATCTTCACAGTTAATACCTTCATCAGCAATAACACTATTAGCAACTGCAGATACAAATGTATGTGCATAGTTACCGCCAGTAACAACTGCGTTTGCTGCAGCAGATACAAATGTATGTGCATATTGATCTGCCTGAGCAGAAACACCAACGTTGATGGTTACTGTTCCAGTTTGTTTAATTATTGCACCTGCAGTTGCAGATACAAAAGCGTGTGTTGATGTATCACTAGATTTTCCAATATCAATTGTAAATGTATCAGCATCAACTCTAGTTATTTCAACCCATTCTCCTCTAATAGGATCAGTTTGTCTTGGATATGTATGATTCGTAGTATTGCCATCATAAGCACATGTAAATGTAAGAGAATTGTCAGCAATCTGAACTCTATTACCTGCTACTAAATTATGAGCACTAGCAGTATTAATTGTTAGAATACCTGTTGCAGGATCATAAGCTGCAGTGCTGACATCCTGAGTTGTTGTTCCAACTGCAGTCACATCAAGAGCAGTATTATAAGCAGGATCAGGTTGTCCATCGCCCGCAGTCGCACGAGGATAAGTTTTCTCTGCACTGTTACCATCCTGTGTGCAAGTAAAGGTGAATGAATTAGCAGTCAATCTAATTTGTGTTCCAACATTAATTGTATGATTTGGAATTGTCATCACAAAGTTACCATTCGCAGGATCGTACGTTGCGTTAGTTGGTTTGAAATTAACTAAAGGAGAAGTTCCTACATTAACTGTTAAATTGGTATTGCTAGAAGATATAATTGGAAGAGCAACATCTTTAGATGCAGGGTCTGTTGAACGAGGATATGTTTTATTAGAAGTATTACCGTCCATCGCACAAGTAAATGTTAGTGCGTTATCTAAAATCTTAATCCTATCCTTCTCAATAGTGATAGCGTTAGTTAGAGCACTGACAAAAGTATGTGTGTAATTACCACCAGTGACTAAAGCACCAGAAGTTGCAGATACAAATGTGTGTGCAGCGGTATCTGAAGATGTTCCAACGTTGACTGTAACAGTTGTTGCTGTGACTGATACTATTGCTATGGAAGTATTATAAGCGGGGTCAGGAGTTCCTGCGTTAGCACCTGTTCCAGAGGCACGAGGATATGTCTTCTGTGCAGAGTTACCATCAGTTGTGCAAGTGAATGTTAATGAATCAGTTACAAGTTTAACATTTGTTCCTGCAGTTAAATTATGAGCACCGATCTCCATGGTTAAAAGACCAGTTGTAGGACTATATGTTGTTCCTGTTGTTGGTGTATATGTAACCTGAGGTGAAGTACCTACGTTTATATCAAATGTATCTGTAGTTACGTTAGAAACTGGAATAAATCTACCAGCTGTAGGATCAGTAGCACGAGGATATGAATGATTAGTAGATCCACTATCCATTGTGCAAGTAAATGTAATACCACCAACTTTAACATTAACTCTTTGACCATTTAAGAGACCATGACCAATCTTAGTGATAGTCATAACACCAGTAGTGGCAACATAAGATGCACTTTGAGGTGTTATTGTTCCTCCATTAGTAAATGTATTATTAGCAACTGTCATTGACAATAGACCAGTTGTTGCATCATATGTCGCAGCAGTTGGAGTAAAACGAGTTCCTAAAATAACAAGTTCTGGATATCTCTGTCTCATCTGATATACAACTTCTTTTTTGATAAAGTCGATGTTACCCTCGATATTATCTGCAGCGTTATAGTATCTGTGGGATCTGCCTACAAATCCTGCAGGAGCACCAGTTTTTCTAGAAGTTTCTAGAATTGCATCATTATTAAAGTATTCACCCTTAGTAAATGATTCACCACCAGACCAATCATCTGTATGCTGTTGTCCTTCAACACCATCAAAGTGAATGAGTAATACAGTGTTTGAATCACCTTGGAAAATACCTGTAGGAGCAGTAAATGCTGCAGTATAACGAGCAGTTGTAGAAACTCTAAACTCATCAATATATCCAATGAAGTGATTATTACCTGCAGTGTCATCACCAATTCTAATTGGTTTGTTAGTTCCGTAATTACTACTATCAGTGTAAGAACTACCATCTTGAACACCATTAACAAACATCTTAGTGGTTGTTCCTGTTCTACTGATAGCAACGTGTGTCCACTGATTTGCAACTATGGTTGCTGTTCCTTGAATTGCTATAGCACCATTATTAAAATACTCAAGATTTGCACCATCAAGATATAAGTAAGGAGAAAGTTCAGTAGCAGTAGTTCTGAAATCAAATATAGATCTTGTTCCTGCAGCAACAGTAATAGGTCTAATCCAACACTCAACTGTAAATGCAGCAGTTCCGAATCCAAATTCATCAGAGGCCGCGACTGCAAAACTTTCATCAATTGGAACTGCACCTACGTTAACTGTTATTGTAGTTGTTGTGACTGCAGTAATATTACGAGCAGATCCAGATGCAGGGTCAGTGCTACGAGGATATGTTTTAGTAGAAGTATTGCCATCTTGGGCACAAGTAAATCCAATGCTGTTATCAGCGATAAGAACTGTGTTACTTGTTGTTAAAGAGTGATTTCCAATTTCAATTACTAGATCACCTGTCAATCCATTATAGGTAGTTCCTGTTGCAGCAGTGAACGTACCTGTTGCACCACCACCTGCAGTGATTGAATCAGCAACACCACTTACAAAAGTATGTGCTTCAGTTCCAGGTGAAAGACCTAAACAAGCATCACCAAACTTCTGATTTGTTGCATTAAGATATGCATTGTTAAATGTAAATGTATGATAATCTCCACCATTTCTAAGAGATCTACCAATCTTACCAACATATACAGTTTTTCTTGCTTGGTTTGCACCAATAACTTCTGCCTTTGTATCACGAGTTCTGATAACTTGACCAGGAACGAATAAACCAGTCCCAACTGTATCTCGATAAGTAAGTCTACGAACTACAGCACCTTCACCAATAGCAAATTCACCATCATTATTACCATACTCTAGTTTGTAGTTACGGATGGTTTCATTCTGAAGATCTCCTGTAGCATTGTCATAAGGAATGACATAATTATTAATTTCTTCATTAGCAGGGAACTTAGCATTGTAATCAGTAAGATTATCTGTAAAATCAACAATTCTTATCTGAGATGCTGCAATATTATCAAGAACAACGTTTGGATAAGTCTGAGATGTAATTCTATTGAATAGAAGACCAAAGAAAGAAGAACCTTCAGATATGTTAACCTGACTGATAAACTCTTGAGTTACAGGATCTTGGAATGTTGAAGTTGCTGTAATACGAGCAACAACACCAGACTGTGCACCTATGATAACTTCATTTAACTGAATATCATAAAGACCAGGTGTAGACTGATAAGTTCCAGTTGTCTTACTTAAAGTAAGTTGATCATTAACAGAAATTTGAGTTCCATATAAAGGAATATCTTCTTGTTGAGATACAGCAGTAGTTCCAGATTGTGCTCTTGTAACTCCAAGAGTCGTAGATTCAGAACCTTGTGTAATACTATTAAGTAAGAAAATTTCAGAACCAAACTGATAATTTTGACCTATAGTAAATACTCCATCAGCAACTGGTGCATCTGCAGCAGTATTATCAGTTTTATATGCAACTATTTCAAAGGAAGTAGTAGAAGGACCTATAGTATAACGTAACTGTGCTAGAGGTGTTTCCTGACCTTTCTGTAAGTTAATTGATTCAACTCTAGCAGTATCACCTTGGAAGTCGGTAACTTTCTCACCAAAAGTAAATAAACCAATATTTGTTACAGGTGTTACACCATTACTTGCAGCAACGTTAGATGCAAATCCTGTTGCACCAACTGTAACAAGTTCACTAGGAGTAAATGTAGTTCCTGTAGTAAAGAATCCAAATACATCATTACCTACAACGCTAGTAACAGTCAGACGATTTGCTGATGCTGTTCCAACCATTTCATTACCAGGATTTGGGAAGATACCACTAATGTTATCAAATGAAACTTTAACAGTGCTAATTTGTTGAATAGTAACGTTAACGTACTTAATACTTGCAGGAGGTTGAGGAGGTTCGTTGAATACGATCGAATCACCTTGAAGATTGAAAGATGTGCCAGGATTCTGAACAACACCATTTAAAACAATCATCAACTGATTAGCATTAGCAACTATATTAGTTCCACCAACTGTTAGTGGGAATGAAATTCTTTCACCATCAAATAAAGTAGATATATCGTCAATACGTTGAACGACAGAAGTCAAAATATTTTCTGAAGATGTAAGTCTCTTCTGACGGAAAAGTATTTCTGTATTATTGAATTCTGAATAAACAGGTTCTACTAAAGCAAAACTAGCAATATTAGGAACAATCGCTTCTCTAGCAAGTTCAACAGATTTAGTAAGTTGGAAATCAGTTTCTTTATTAGGAACAAATCCATAATCAGAAAGATTTAATTCACCAAATACTTTGAATGATGCAGGGTGAACGTTTTTGATAAGAATATCTTTCCACTCACCGATAGAGACAGCAGACTTGATAGCATAAGAGAAATCTTGATAATAGTAAGAGTCTTGGATCTTTTCGATAATCTCAGAAGGTTTACCAACATCATCAATAAACTGACCTGTGGTCTTGGTGAGAGAACCAATCTCAAGAACACCTTTAGCAATATTCAAATCACTGATCGTACCTGAGGACTTAGATATTACACCAGTTACTCTTTGTCCTGCAATAAAGTCACCTGTGTAATCTACAATCTTAAGAACTCTAGGTCCTATCTGCCAACCTTGGTTAGTAGAAACATAACCTTGAGCAGTTGAGTTTTCTAGAGAATCACCTTGATAAACAAGTTCTCCTTCTAAGAAAGTAGATGTAATAACGTTTGCTGTAGCAGCACCACCAAAAGATTCTGTGAGTAATTGTTGACGACCATTTCCTGCGTTAACATATGAAATAGCATCACCTAAGTTTGCGTTTGATGCAGTAATAGCAAGTTTTAATTGATCTGGTTCAAGAGAGTTTGCAGAACCAGTAATAGCATAATAAGTTGTAGTTCCATTCAAACGACCAATCGCACCTGCAGCAAGTGGGAATTCTGCTCCATCACCAGTATCAACAACATTAAGTGTAACCGCAGAACCGTTAGCAATACCATGAGGGAATGCAAACTGTAAAAGACCTAAGTCAAGGTTTACAACATAGTTGAAAGAAGATCTAAGAGCAACTGTAGGAGTAGAAGAATAACCTGCGCCTGGATCTTTAACGATTACTTGATCCAAACGACCGTTCTTAATTGTTGCTTCAGCAACAGCACCTGTTCCACCACCACCAGTAATTACCACTGCAGGTGCCTGTGAATATCCAGAACCTGGATCGGTAACTGTGATGCTGTCTAGAATACTGGTAGAGGTTAACTGAGCATTTATTGGGAATGTGATCTCAGGGCGTAGTGTATAATCATGAGGATAATCATAACCAAAGTTATTGTTCTTAAGTTTCTTAATCTTACCAACTTTATCACCTTGAGTGAATATAGATGCACCAGTTCCAGTAGCAGGAATAACAACTACTAATTCTGCACCAGAACCAGTTAGACCTGCACCAAGAATACCAGTAATTGCTTCAACATCAATAGTTGCTGTAGTATAATTTTTACCAGGTGATGTAACAACAACTGATTGAATTTGACCAGGAATAGCAACACCTTGAGAATCAGTTCCGTCAGCAACGGTAATTTCTACGAATCCACCTTCACCATCACCACCAATAGGAACACCAGTATAAGTTCCTACAGCATATTCTGTGCCTGGTGCGTTAATAGCAACTCTTTCAATTTGTCTAGTAGATTGAATGCCAGTAACAACTGGTAATCTTGTATAGAAACCACCAGGATTAACAATACGGATAGCACCAATAGAACCAACTGCCTTAACAGAACTGGTCATATAACTTGCCTGATTTACATCGGCAGCTGCCTCTGGTTCATTGTTAAGAGGGAATCTAATAATATCAGCACCACGAGTAATTGTGGCACCTTGAACAGATTGAACTTCAAACGTACCCAAGTAAGGAGAGTTAGTAACATCAAGATAACTTCCATCAGAAACAGGAGAATCAGCACCTGTTCTAGAAGGATCAAAGTAATAAGAAATATTTGTAACGATACCTCGATCAACTTTAAGTTTTACTGTGGGATTAGGATTTCCTGCACCTGTAACACCTGGTGTTCCAACACGGTCAATAGAGTTGAATGAATATTCTAATTTATTTAAGTTATCCTTAGAGAAAGATAGGTTACCACCTGCCATTGAAGAATGACTGACATCAAACAAATATTGATGTCCATAATACATTTTAAGAACAGGTGACTTGACATATATGCTAACATCATTTGCACTAGTAGCAGGTGCAGTTAATGCAGCACTAGGAAGTTTATATACAAATTCTCTACCACTAACAATTTGAGTAACTGCAAATGATCCATCATATTCATCATATGTGGTAGATCCAATAGTTTGAGTAGGATTACCATCAACATAGATCATAGATCCAGTAGATAGATAATGATTAGTTCCTGTAATTACATAAACTTGATCACTATTTGCTACTGCAGTAACTTGTAAAATCTTAGTTAAGTTTGCAACTAAGGTAATCTTTAAAACACCAGTTAGATTAGTAATTTGCGCTGTAGAATATGCAGCATTAAAACTAATATCAGATGATGTAATTGTAACTACAGATCCAACAATAAATGGTGATCCTGATGGAGAAACTTCATCGATTCTTATAGCATAGTCAGTAGAACTATGAGGTTTAAATTTTGCAAAACTATCTAAATTTTGTCCACCTGCAGCATTATAAGTTCCGTCTAAATTATACTTGTCAAGATCAATATCAAATGTGCCTGGTGTTGTGTTATTTACTTGTGCAAAGTTAAATCCTTCAATTATATTGATATCATTTGGAATAGGACCTACAATACCATAAGTAGACTGTTCACTAAATTGTTCAGTTACTAATTGCCCTCCGTTTAAATCATCAGACCATGCATTATTGTTAACAGCGAGAAATACTTTATTATTGGTAGTATCAGTAGAAATAATATATCCTTGATTAATAAACGCTCCAGAAGTAGCATTTACTAATTTTAACTTACTTCCTACAGTAAATTGGAATGATTGGTTAATTGTAAGTTCTTGAATATTATCAATCTTAGATGTAGGAGTTACTTTGAAATAATATCTGTCTCTAACAATAGCAGTAACCTTAAGTTTTCTAGAACCTGGTGAAGGAACTGTTGCAGTTCTAGAACTCCATATATCTTGTTTATAAGTAAGTGATTCGGTGCCCGCATTCATACTGGTTGCTGAATCATCAAAGTCTAGATTTTGGAATCCTGCATCACCTAAACCAAAACCAGTATTAGTAATTGTAAGATCTACACCTGTTACTGGACTTACACTTGTTCTAATAAATCCAACTTGAGTATTAGTCTGAACAGTTTGAGTTCCAATCCTTGCAGCATCAGCATTTTTATCAATCTTAAGACCCCAACCTTCGTAATCAATATAATCATATTTTGCAAGATTAGTAGTAAACCATGCAGTATCAACCCAAGTATATGCAAAGGCAAAAGCACCTGTAGTTGGGAATGCAGTAACATCACTAGGTACGCTAGGAGTGATTGCTCTATTTCTAAGTCTGAGATGATCGATAAAGTATTGACCCTGTTCATTCTTACGGATAGTTCCTGCAGTTCCATCTCTACCAGTAATATTTCCAAATCGTAAATCCTTACTACCTAATGCTGTGGAAGCGACACTTCCTGTAAATGCTTGAAGTCCATTTACATATGCAGTAAATTGATTACCTTCTTTCTTAAGTCCAATATATTGCCATGTATTATCAGCAAACATTGTAGTTAATGTAGACTGAAGTGCTGATCCTGCAGAATTTAATTTAGTGGTATTGTTTGTAACTACTAATTCTAGTTTTCCAGTAGAAACATCATAATATAACCAAAGACCACCTGTAGCATCTTCAGCATCACCAATAGAAACTAATGTGTGTTGTGTTTGAGATAATGTTTGAGAAGAACTTGCCTCTTTATAAAGTCCAAATTCAATAGTCCAATTATCGTTTAATTTTGTTCCTAACTGAGCAGCAGTAATTCTAAGTTGTGAATTTACCCAAGTAGAGTTAGATCCTGCGGGATTGTAACCATAAATCTTAGCAACATTATCACCGTAAGTAATAGAGTTGGTAGTTGCTATAGAATCTAAGGTGTAGTGACCAGTTGTATCTGTTTGTTCACCACTATTAAAATCAAAGATAAACTCATTTCTATTCCAAGAACTTTGACCAAATAGATGAACATCTCCAGAGTTATCAACATCAAGAGAATTTACAGTAATACCTTCAATATTGTTAAGATTGAACTGTTGAGTTGTATGACTCTTAATTACACCATCATATCCAATCTTAATACACTCTGCCGTACGCACTGAATCAGTTGTAGCAATTTTACTAACTGCTACGTTAAGATCACCAAATATATCAATAACACACTTACTTGCTGCAGTGATAGATCCATCTGCAACAGCATATCTCTTATTATAAATTACATCTCCAGTAAGATTAAACTTACCTACCCAAAAACCAGTTGTGGTTGTATTGTCAGACTTAAGTCTAGTTGTAGCAGTGATATATGCTTCATTAAACTCATCTATTGCGATACTAGTATTCAAGAAAGAATATACTGTATTGCTAATCTGTTTAATGAAAGGAATTGTAATTGCACTAGTTCCAATAGTTGCTTTACCATAACCAACATCAATTGCAGTTGCAGAAACACTAGATGCAATCTCCATAGAGAAATATACATCACTTCCATTAACTACGATATCAGTAATCTTTTCAGAACTACTTGGTGATGTAAGTTTTCTCTTAATAGCAAAGGTTCCAGTAGTATCAACTAGAGCAAGAAAAGCATCGTAAGGATTAGCGGAGTTGGTATTTGTATATCCACCAATAACAAATCTAGTGTCAGAAAATTTAGTCAGTGCAGTAATTTCATCTGAACGAGTGGATCCAGAAATACCTGCATATGCTCTTTGGAAATTAAGTGTTGCACTAAGACCATTTTCTGCTTCTACATACTTGACCAATATAATATCTGGGTTATATGCATTTAAAAGAGAAGAGTTAGGGAAGTTTCTACCTGCAATCCAAATATCCTTATTATCAACATATATCTTTTGGAATTCTGCATCATCTAAACCACCAGTTAATTCTAAAGTTGCTTCCCATTCTTTAACACCAGTTGCAGAAAGTTTTGCAACAAAAGCAACAATATTATCTGATATATCATGTGTTTTACCACAAATATAAACTTCTTTATTATCATTTACAAATACATCATTTACAGATACATATTGTTCATTTTCAATCAATGAAACATAGTAATCTGCTTTTTTGAATACCTGTGGGTGAGATAAAATAACTCTAGGATTGGTAGTATAACCAGAACCAGAATTTAAAATATTAACAGTGTCAATAGAACCTACACTAGTAACAACTGCTTCCAAACTACCGTCAGATCCATTACCATCAATAATAATTGTTGGAGGAATATCTGTATTATAACCAGATCCAGTTTGATCGATTTGAATCTCTTCAATACCTTTATATTGACGTACGATATAAGATTTGTTGGTATTATCCATCACAGGAGTATAATCAACAAATACCGTATCTCCTGCAATCAAATTATGAGGATTTGTAGTTTTAAGAAGACCAAAATTATCACCACTAGTATTTTCAAAACCATAAGTTAATACAGATTCACCTTTAATTCTAGAAACACGAGCAGAGACACCTGAACCATCAGTGCCAGTATTATCAAATATTAATCTATCATTCACCTGATAACTGATACCAGGATTTTCAATAGTGAATCCTGTTACTGATGCATCTTCAAATTTAGTAATAGTTTCAACTTCAATATCAACTTTAGAATCAAGTTTTACTTTAGGGAAGTAATCAAATAACTGTAATGGAGATTCTTCAAAAACCTGATCTGGATCATCAATCTCATCCTGATCAATAATACCACTTCTATCTTCGTCTTCCACTTCAAATAGTAGTATATCACCATTTTCTAGTGTTAGAGCGTTTGTAGAGGCATTTGGTGCCCTCTCAACGTCAATATCAACGTTCTCATATGGATCACGATATCTAACAACACCTGTAGGAATATTTTGTTGAACAGCACTAGCACTTAAGTTCCAACTATCAACAACGGAGTTAAAATTAGGACCGAGAACATATGGGAAAAGAGGAAGACCATCTTCAGTATTATCAATAGTTACAAAATAACAATATCTACCTTGAGGATAATCAGGTGTTTTACAGAAACGACCATTGTATTGATCAAGATCACCTAAACCAAAAGCATATTCATAATCTTCAACAAATTTACCTGCAACTTCTTCAGAAAGAAGAGGACCTGCTGTTCTAACAGGATTTTGGTTTGTAACAGCATTAAATACAAGTTCTGCTTTAAGTCGATATGAGGTGTTTAATTTAGCAATAGAAGAGTTCTGATCAGTAGGATCTGAATAACCATAAGGACCATAAATTGGATTACCGTCAAATGCCCAACCAATAATAGGTGAGTGTTCTAACTGAGTTTCTTGTTCTTTTATTAATCCTGCATTATTTTCAAATAAGTTATCACCAAGAAGATATCTCAATCTTTGTGGGTTTGATAAGTGAGCATATTCACCACCATATTGATTATTGAATCCTTCAAATACCCCACCCTTTGCAGCATCAAGAGTAGATGTTTCTTGTAAGTTGTAAGTCCATTGGAATACATTCGCTGTAAATGTTGCACCAGAACCAACAGAGTTTAAATTAATTAGTGTCGTACCTTGAATATATCCAATACCTCTATTGACAATCTCGATACCAGTAACTCTACCTGCATTCTCACCATCAACGTCAATGGTAGCACGAGCAACAGCACCAAAACCTTCACCCTGAATATCAATTGTAGGAGCAGTTGTATATCCTGAACCTGCAGAGATAATAGCAATAGAAATAATACGACCATTCTGAACAATTGCTTGAGCAACAGCACCACTACCAGAACTTAGTGTGACAGTGGGATTTGAAGTGTAAGATGCACCACCACTGGATACAGTTACAGATTGAATAGGACCTCTAACCGATGCAGTTCCTGTTGCACCTGATCCTCCACCACCAACAATAGTAATAGTAGGTTGTGATGTATATCCTGTTCCACCATCATTAATCAAAACTCTGGATACAACACCTTTTGTGATAATAGCAGTTGCTGCAGCACCAGATCCGCCACCACCTGCAATAGAAACAAGAGGAGATGAAGTATATCCAGTTCCACCTGCAGTTACAGTAATTTCACTAACAGATCCGTTAACAGTTACGCTAGATGTAGCACCTGTTCCACCGCCACCTGAAATTGAGATATTTGGAGGAGAAGCAGCATCATAACCTGAACCTGCATTAGAAATAGTAATATCAGTGACAGCACCAAAAGTTTTCTTGATTGTAGACTTATAAGACCATATAGAAACACCATTTACCCATGTTCCAATAGGACCAGGTGAAATATCATTCTTTGTAGAGATTGTAGTTACCGCTAGTGGAAAACGGTTCAATTTACGTTGGTTACCTGGCAAAAGGGCAGAACCAGGAAAAGGACCTATGTTATAGTTTGGTATGCCTGTAGATGCAACATAAACATAATTATCGTTAAAGAAAGAGTTTTGTATATTAGTTGTATAAGGACCAATAGCATTTAAAACAGGTGCGTCAGTAGATTTACCTTTGTTAAGGTCAACAGATACAAGAATATTACCTTGAGGTACGACTGTAGCAGGTTGTGGTAGTTGATATTGAAATACAGTATTACTATCTCTAGATGTGACTAAGAAAGTTCCATTATAAAGAATTGGGTTAGCACCATAGATTGTAACCTGATCTCCAACTAAAAGACCATGATTATTAGCACAAGTTACAGTTGCAGACTGATTATTAACACCACCAAATGAAATACTACTAATATTAATTAATTTTTTAACATTATACAACCAAGTTGTTAGTTCAGCATTAACTCCTGTTCCACCTAACTTAGAAACTGTTAATTTATCGCCAGGTAAGTAATATGAACCCGTATCAGTAAGAGTGGTCTGTTGTGCATCAACAATACCAACAATTTTCATCTCTACTTGTTGAGTAGTGCCTTTATTAACAAAAACTGAGAAATTAGAAGCAACTTCTGTAGCAGAGTCCCAATCTTCAACAATACCGTTAACAGAACGTGTACACTCAATAAACTGGTTGAGTGATTTTTCTTTATATCTTACAACTTCACTTCCACCAATAATAAACTCACCGTTTCTTTCTGGCCAACCAATTGTAGAGTCAACAGTGATAATACTGTCTTCAGTACCTAAAGGTTCAGCAAGTTTTGTTTTATATGGAACCGTAAAGGTGCCAGTGATAGTTTCTTCTGAAAGAACAAGTTCAAAAATTTCTACATCAGAAGTTTTGATAGAAATATAGTTTTCAATCAAAGCACTCGCTGCTGCTACGTTGACATCAGCAATATCAGCATCTTGTGTCAATAAACCATCTCTAATATCAGTAGGATCACCACTTACTAGAGTTGCACGCAAAATAGTGTCAATAGACCATGTTGCTGCAGATGGTTTGATAATTTGATCTTTTGGGTAGGTAATACTTACCTGTTCACCATATAATAGTTTAAAAAGGTAACTAATACTGAAAGATGTTCCTTTTGCAGTATAAAAATCTTTAATTGTCTTAATTGCTGTTCTAACATCAATTTTTTTGTAATCTAGTTCTGGAACATCAGGTAAGAACTGTTCTGTATACTTGTCTAGTAAACGTTTTACAAATAATGCGTCAAGACATTTAACTGAAGCACCAATAGCGTGGGATGCTGCTGTAGTGTTATTAGAGAATACTGCGTTACCATCTTCAGTATAAGAAGTGATACCACTTGCTGCTCTTGCACATCCTAGTAATTGTGATTTTGAATATCCTTTACCCGACTGATTTACTTTAAATCCAGTGACTTCGTTAAGTCCGACAGTTGCAGATGCTTTTGCTTGTGGAGGTGCTTGAATTACAATCTCAGGAGGAGTTGCAGCACTATAACCAGAACCAAACGCAGTAATATTAATATCAGTAATTCTACCGTTGAATATAGCAGCAGATGCAGTAGCACCAGTTCCACCTGCATATGCTCCAGTAGCATCTGTTCTATTGTCTACAACATAAACAGAAGGTACGTCATCATATCCGCTACCACCGTCTAACAACGTAATTCCTACAAGACGACCATTCGTATCAACTGTTGTAGATAAAACCTGTGCACCAACTGGGTCAACTACAGATATTCTAGGAGTAGTAATATATCCTTGACCTGCATTTGCAATTGTAATTGAAGTTATTACACCATTGGTCAATACAGGAATAAGAGTTGCTCTGATAGGATTAGTTCCTGTTGGTTCATCAATGTAAATTGTGGGGACTGTAGTATATCCAAAACCACCATCAGTAATAGGAATAGTTCCTGATACCTGCCCTCCTACAATGGGACAAGTGCCTAGTACAGCACCGCCAGGTTGCTTAAAAGTAATTCTAGGTGTAAATGTATATCCACTACCAGAACTAACAACTTCTATTGCAGAAACACTACCATTAGTTACAGTCGCTTTAAGAGTTGCTGCTACAGAACCAGGTTTTGTTGGTGATTGAACTTGAACTACAGGAGGGTTAGTATCACTATATCCTTTACCACCATCTAAGAGTGCTAATTCCTTAATACCATTTACAAGTGCAGTTACAGAAGCACCGCTACCTGCAGCAGAGTTAATAGTAACTTTAGGAGGATATTCAAAACGATAATTACTACCAGTTTCGTTTATAGAGACGCTAGTTAGAGTTCCATTATCGTCAACGCGAGAGTACCCCAAAGCACCAGATCCAAATGAAGGAATAGGTGCTTCAATTGAGTATAGTGAGAGAAATCTTCCATTGAGAGGTGCTGTAAGAAAAATAAATTGATCTTTATCAACAAAAAAGTCTACTTTAGGAACTAATAGACGTTGATCATAAATTGCTAATACATATTCGCCCACAACAGGTTCATAAGGAGAACCATTCCTTGTCATGGTAAATTGTCTCTTACCTTCACCAAAAGAACCAGATAAGTTATCTATTGCAACGATTGAATTCTCAACAAAACCACTTTGATATGTAATATATGTTGAAGATGAATCATCAGCAGGAATTCTTGTTCTAGGTGCAGTGGTAAAAACAATAGCAGTGCCATCAACTGTATAATCAATACCAGGTGTTAATATCTTTCCGTAAACAGATACAATCAAATGCTGTGCAGACGGTGCTGCTACTGGACTATCCTGAGATGTTAGATTAAACCTAACTGTAGTTCCATCGAAGGAATCAAGAAGACTTGCAAGTGTTGTCCACTTTAATTTTACTTGCTCATAAGAAATACCTGGACTAAGAGCAATGTTTGGTGACGCGGTTGTAGATTCATAATATATTACTTCATTACCAATTAAAATAGAACCATCTCTACTTAAAAAACTATCAATACTTTCAACTGTTATTGCATCAGAAGTTGTCGTAGTTGCTTCTACGATTTTTGTGGCACCATCTAGAATATCAATATTGAGTTTATCAATATCCATATAGGATAGAAACTCATTGATGATATTCTGACCTAAACCAGTTTTTTCTTGAGAGCGATAGTAATATTCAATAAATTTATTGAATAATGGATAATCGTTCTCAATAAAATCTGGAGTCTGTGAGACAATAGACTGTGAGACCTTATTGACGTTCATCGACTATTAAAAACAGGAAGAAGTTGTTAGATCACCCGCGTTTGTGATATCAGCAACAGTAATAGTTGTGGGAACCGTATTAAACACTGAAGGCGTCAAACTATTTAGAGGGATTGTTGGAGGAGGAGTCGTACCTACTGGAACAACTGTAACCTCTGGATTTATAATATTGATGATAGTTCCTGGTGTTGCAGCAGGGATAGATGCAACGTTTGCAGGAATAAAGAGGACAGGAATTTGAATACCTGTAGGAAGTAGGTCTGCATTTGTTATTGAACCCGCACCAGTTGTTGTATCTGTAACATTAATTGATCCAGAAGGAGGTACATCAATACCTGCACCAATAATATTGACAGGACCAAAACAAATCTGTCCTGTGTTGTAATTTACAGTTCCTGCAGCATTATTTGTATATACCTTTTTATTACCTGTATTATAGAACGTTCTTAAGTTACCAAAACCATCATCTTCAAATTGTTGATCAATACCTGGTCTATCTGCTGTTCTAAAAGGTCCTGAGAGCAATACAGGTTCTTTCTTACAACTAGTAGATGTAGTTACCCCTGCAGTTCCAGTTCCATCACCACTACCATTAGTAGTAGATGATCCATCAGAGGAGGATCCTGTATTACTTGGAGCACTATCATATAAATCCGAACCAGTAGCAATACAATAGGTATTAGTCTGATTTGTGTTTGGATTGATGTATTTTAAGATAGAAAGTTGTAGAGATACATCACTAAGACTATTATCTGATAATGTAACTGCTTTTTCAAATGCTTGTGCTCTAAATGTGGAATTAAAGTTATTAATTTGAGTTTGAGATGCCCAATCATTAATTCCATTTTGAATATTGGTTTTAATATCAGAAGTATTGGATGCAGTGCCAGGATCGTATTGTGCAAAGACTTTCAAATACAAATACATCTGTTCTGGGTCAATAACTACAGGATCAATTGATGCCATGGCATATTTTCTCATATCTGCAGCAATTGACTTTTTAGTTGCATCATTTAGCAATGAACCAGTCTTAGTTTGAATTGCAATAAAGACTTTTCCGTAAATTGGAGGATTTAAAGCATCTCCACCGTAAGCAACAACAGAATCAGCATTAGAATACACTTTTTTAGCAATTAAAGCGTAGTCTTGTGCTGTTACTGCTCTATACTGTGCGGAATAGAATCTTGGTGCATTATATTTGATGGATTCTAGTGATTCTGCTCCTGCACCTAATTGTGACTTATCTTTTACAGTTAAAACTGTTGATGCAGTTCCATAAGTGTTTCCAACGTTATCAACAATGCTTCCCATAAAGGAAAATGTTGTAATTTCATTTGCTTCGACTCCAGAAGTAACCAAATACTCTAAAAGTACGACTTCTCCATCTTTTAGTGCTCTTCCTGCAGTGTCATCACCAAATTTTACCTCATAACGCATATCTTCACCTTCACTAAGGAAGAATGCACGAGTAGTTGAAGTTAAATCGGTAATTGTATCAGTAAGACTGTATAAATCCGATGTTGTAGATGATTCGTTAGGTTTTACTCTAACAGAGAGAGTGGAAACGTCAGCATCCTCAGAAGGAATCTTATAAACCTGAGTTGCAAAGGTATTAACAACGTATTGGAAGGTAACTATACTACCTTCCATAACCATTACGTTGTCGAAAGTTGCAATACCTGTTGTTGCACTAACACTAGCAGTAATATCTTGTAAAATGTTAAAAATATAATTTCCACCAGTTGCAATAGCACCTTTTCTTAATGTTACACTACTAGGATATGCTCCTGCGGTCTGAGATGTTTGTACAACTAGTTTTAAACATGCTCTGGATGAAGTAATTGAACGTGGGACGTAATTTAGAAGTTTTGCAACGTTAACAACATTATCCCTAACAGTAGCAGAAGGCAAGAATGCTTCATTCATCGCCATATTTGCATTAAATGCTGAATAATATGAATTATATGCTAATGTGTCTATAAGATACGCTAATGAAGATCCATCAAAGTCATAATCTGTGAATTCATTACGAGTTCTCAGATAAGATTTGATCGAAGCTTTGATATCTTCAAAATCTAATGCTGTTAGGTTGTTTGGTTGCATTATTCAGGTCTCTGTAATACGAATTCTATGGTTTCTGTAATTGGGATTCCCACTATTCTATATGTCACAGTAACATGAAAAGAGTTTGATTGAAAAATCGCTTTAGTAATTACATTTTGTAAACGTACGCGAGGTTCAAACCGATTAATTGTATTTGCAATCTCTTGCTTTATTGCATCACCAGTAAAATCGTCTAAAGGTTCAAATAACAGTTGAGATACATTAGATCCTACAATGGGTTGAAATGGTTTTTCACCAGGTGCAGTCATAACTAAATTTTTAACTGCCTGTTTGATTGAGTTGTCGTTTTTAACAACAGCAACATCTTTAGTATTCGCATTTCGCACCATGCCAAGTGAGAGATCCGTAAATGCACGAGATTTCTTTTGACTTTTACCTGTTATCTTCTTTAACGCCATTTGATACGAGAAGTGCCCGTATTATTTAGCGTCTTTTTCAGATTTTTTTCTATTTGATCTATCAGAACGTGGATCAGTAATTAAATAACGACAATATTCGTTCCCATGATCATAAAAATGATCTGACATGTCTACAGGAACGTTTGCGTTTCGTTTACCGTCTACAATTCTATTTGCCTTGGCCACGATACCTCTTTTTTGCTTTGTTTGCTGACGTTGCAGCATACTTTGTATGCTTTCCGCGACCTTGTGCGGTTTTCTTTGGTCTACTTTCAATATTAGGTAGACCCATTGCATATCTTGTTGCCATAATTAAGCTCCTATGAATACATTTGGACTACAACCCGATACTAACGAATTGCACGGAAACGGTGTTGTGTTGTTTCCAAAAGGATCACCGAACCTGCCAGCTCGACGACCATTGATGAATACAGTCTTGCTAGTTGAGAATAATTTCCTAGCATGACCTGGTGCTGCTTCTCTACCACCCGAAGTTCCTACCGTACAGTGCCAAGCGGGAGAAGATGTAGTGTGAATACATACACCGTTAGGAAGTGGTTTAACAACCGTGTGAGAGTGAGAGGTAGGAGTAGGGTGAGTGATGAGAAGATCTTGATCAATAATAGGTATAATATTATTAACCATTACATCCCGCACCAAAAATGAGAAAGGTAATTGCGGATGCGGAGGCCAGGTAGTTGTGGCGTCCATCGCATTAACTGATCTGGGAGATACTCTTGAATCTAGAGGACCATGTGGGCAAGGAGAACCTTTCAATACTCCTCCACCAAGACCAGGATGATGTGATGATCCTGTTCCTGCTCCGTGTCCTGTGCAACTTCCTGAGAATAATGCACAACCTAATGCTCCTGATGCTGCCATTACGTTACTGTATAAGGGTTTCCATATTTTTCTGCTGCAAGACGCATATTCTGAGCACCTCTACCAAGTTCTTGGTAAACTTGTAAAGTTCCGCTACAACTCCACGGTTGACAACCAGGTCCAAGTAAACTAGACATTTGATAGGAAGTTACAATACTTTCACCATTACTACCTGTAGTTGTCCCACCTGTTGAAGGTGTAGGAGGATTACAAGTAAAATGTGTCGTACCCGAATTTACTGGTGTCATAGAAAGAGTAACATTCAAGTTCGCTCTAGTTGTAGGATCCGCACGATATTGCGTCATCATATATTTAGTTCCCGTGGATGCCTCTGGAAGATTGATAAAAGGACCTTGAACAGTTTCAATTTTGTTTTCTTTGTAATTAGTATACTCTGGAATCGCTTTTTGAGTCATTTCATCCATTACAGTTTCTTTTGTTTCTGATCTAAGTTCTTTATCCTCTCTTAAAAGAGTTTTTAAAGAGTCATCAAGGTCAGAATCATCCATAAAATTCAAATTATACGAAGAAACTTGATTTGTATCGCGGATAGGTTGTAATTTACTAGCAGAATACAGTGATTGACCTCTTGCTTGGACTCTTCTACGGTCAGGATCTAGTTTTATAGTGATTGTATTACCCTGTGTTGTTGTAGTTGCTTGTGTATCAGTCTCAAAAATGGCATCTAGAGTCGCAAAATCCTCTTGTGAGAGTTTAGGAGCGTTAGGAACATTAATTAATTGACGTTTTTGCTCATTTTCAGTAAGAACTGCTCTAATTTCTGCATCTGTAAGACCTAATTGTATCAAATTTTGATATGCTTGAGGATTATCTGTCGCAAATGAGTCTATATCGACCATAGGACTACCTGCTGTAGGTAAATTATTCAAAATTTCGGTAATTCTGACTCTAGAATCGTTAGGTACGTAATTATCATCGGGATAAATTTCATCAGTGCGAGTAGTTTTCTTGTAAACATTGCGAATCCATGCTCTTGGAGCGTTGCCCGCGTCATATCCGCTACCTGCATTTGTAATTTCGACCGCAGTAAGGACTCCATTCGAGAATGTACCCTCAATTTCCGCGTTTTTACCACTTTCAATTAGAGGTGCAGTGACAACAAGGTCAGGTTCTTCCCCTAAAGTGTTCATTCCAGTCCCTCCATCGACAATTGTAGCACCTGTTACGCGACCATTTGTGATTGTAAGCGTTATATCAGGTTGTTTTACTGTATTATAGATGTCTGGTGCGTCACCATCTACGTCCGCAGTAAGAAATTGCATGGATTTTTCGATAAATTCATACTTTCCAATCAAGATTGCGCGGTCGGGAATGCCTTTTCCTGCTATTGTGGTAATTTGGTGCGCCCTATTTGACGTATATTGAGTATCTTTTGCAAAATTATTGCCACTTCCGTCTAAGTATGCGACATGATACTCGAAGTTTTCTGTATCTGTGTGGAAAACGCGGGTAATGGTATGTCCGTTGATAGTATCATTCGCTCTTAGTAGGTCAAAACCAGATGAACTGCCTACTGAATTGATTTGTCCTACTGTTTTTATCCTAAGTTGTATTTGAAATGTAGTTGTGCTTCCATTTGTATGAGTATGTGAATAGGATATCTCGAATGTATCACCTACTGAATATCCTGATCCATTACTCATGACCTCCGCTAGTTCCCAATTAGTTCCATTAATGGTGCCATTATCAAGAAGATTAGGTTCAATACGAAACTTTACCCTAAGTCCTGTTGTTGAATTATTGTTATAGTTAGGAGAACCAGAAGTCATCTGTGCTCCATTTAAGTCATATATCTCAAAATCCTCGAAACCTGCTTCACCATCAACTACCCAGTTGTTATTTGCAGTGGAAAGGAATGGCGTACCTTGTAGTTGGTTCTCATTCCATATATCAGTAAAGGTAGATGAACCCATTTCTGCTATCTCAAAGTCCAACGCTCCGTTCGGCACCTGTGTGGATAGCGCATCGTATTTAAAAGCAATCTTGTTAGATGTGGTTCCAAACCCGAATAGAGTTGGATGAGGGCAGTCGGGATCGCCCGTATAATCAATTGGTGCAGTATATCTAAGATCTGTGGTCGCTGCGGTGCAGGTAAATGAACTTGTGCAAGGGAAACAATTAGATGAAGTGGTTTGATTATCACCACCATACCCAGAACCAGACCCACCACTCGTAGTTCGGATCTCATCTTCAATATAATACGCAGGAGTTCCTACATGACCCGCTTTAACCGATGTATCATATAAGTATGAAAAGAATACATCTGAGTAAGCAAAGTCAAAAGAAAGTTCTGAAGGAGTATAATCAAAGGTTAATCGACATATTTTATTATTTTTACAATCATGGTTCTTAAATATCTTACCACATGCACCACTTGTTTGAAAATATGATTGATCACTATCACGACATACTTCAGTCTTATTATACATGACGAAGTTATGGTCTCTATTTGGTATGTAATATTGGGTATTATCTCGAATCGTTGCAGTAGGATATTCACTGTAAGTTATCGATACCTGTCCTGTTGCCTCAGGATCGTACGCATAACAGTGATTATCATTAAGGGAATTAGAGTTACAGATAGGATTCTGTCCTCTAGCAGTGATTTTACATCCCATGTTCTAATTTCTTAAGACGTTTATATATTAGGTCGTAGTTACCCTTAATATTTAGATAGTCTTCTTCACCTTCTGGTTTGTAATACGTTTTATCTGGGGTTGGCATTTCGGAAACATATGTCTCTAGTGTCTCTAATCGCTTTCCTAAGGCAACTAGACAGTCATTAATAGCATTCAACGCTGTAGAAATCTCTTGTTGATCTTGTTCAGTCATTCACTTTCTTCAAAATAAAACTTGTGCCATCGTCACTTAGTTCATACTGCACTTCTGTTCCTCCGTTCCAACCCATCTCTTGACACAATTCGTAGGGGATAGTGAGTAGTAAGTCTCCGTAATCATCTTCCTCTAGTATTTGTGTGAATCTATGGGACATAATTTTCATCTATAGTCTATTATTCGGTGGATATGTAGAGGGGTGATTCCTTTTCCAATCCATCCATAGTGTATATAGTGAATCCCTATTCTTTACATTGTAGATAGATGCAGCATGATCTGCACATTCATACATTCTATTATCTAAACAACCTTCCATTCTAATTAACTGTTCTATTGCCCATACTCTCTTCTCTTGTCTACCACTGAATTCTTTGTTTGTTTTTAGATCGTCCTCTAGGGGCATTTTTATTCTCCAAAATTTTTTTAATACTGATGTAAATGAAATTATGAATAATATATCAAGTGCTCTGGGGAACCTTTGTAGGTTAGGGTAGTGGCCGTTTTTATATATGACGGGACCCGTATAACTGCCATATCGTTCTTAAAACTGTTCTGAAAAGTGTTAGATCATTTTAGAAACCTCTGATTTACTTATATTATAGCATAGGGTAATTACATTGTCAACACTCTCCTACCTGAGAATTAGGCACAACGTCCCAAGTGTATCCGATTGACTTAATATAATCGAATACGCTTATGTCCTGGTTCTTCCGTACCCTCCACTCGTCTCTCTCTACTCTGAGATCATGAACATAAATCTGCATTTCGTATATACTAGAAAACTGTCCTAGTAGTTCATGCTCTTCATTATAGAGTGAGTAGATCATTTTAGACTTAGTTGAAAGCATACAGTTGTTTTCTTAAACCCTTACAGTGTTATTATAAGGCATAAATCCCCATAATGTCAAGACCTTACTGGAAATGTGTGCATATCCTCAAAGCACTTGACAACTGTTGAGATGCGTGCTAAGGGTGTATTACTCTGAGAGGTTAATCGAGAGATAAAACACTTACCTAGATTTATTTACATATTTATTTAATTTCCGTGTTTCTGTTTTTTATACCACTCCCTCCAATACGTCCATAGCATTAACGTCAATTCTCTTGTCGTTATCCTTACATATTTTAGTTGCTGTTTTAATGATACCCCACTCATGTCGGTAGATGAGAACATTGACCTGTGTGTATTCTCTTCGGGCGTGTTTTCTTTCTTCTTCATCTTTTTTATACTGGTGAATGCAATAGGTAATATAATCCTTACATTTAAAAGTGATAAAACCCTCTACCCCTTTGAATGTGATATTATCCCCTATTTGCATTGTTTTGAATAATCTGGGAATTGTGCTAGAATGTCATTGAGTTGTTTATTCAACTCTGACCTCACTCTATATAGTGGTTCTGTATAATCTTTGTTCTCTGTTAGATTACATGATTTAATCGCTTGATTGATTGCTTCGATTCCCTTCTCTAATTGGGTAACGTGTTTATCAATTTCAACAAGTTCCGACCACTCGTAAAGAACATGATGCACTAGGTAAAATCCTCCGCACCATAGTTTTTATATTCTAGGCAAGTTTTATGAACATCAAGTAACTTATCGAGGTTAACCCCTTCTAAGTCTGTCCACTCGCTAACATAATCCCATTGTTCCCAATGTGTAGAACCGTCTTTAAAAGTTGGTGCGGAACATAGGTTATTTTGGTCATCTATCCAGAATGTTCTCCCAAAGTGTAGAGATAAGACGGTGTTGAACATTTTTTCATACTCATTCAATACTGTCATTATACTAGACTCCCTGAGATAAATGGAACTACTGTATTATGTGCTTTTATGAACCATTGAAAGTTTTTAGCGAACACTTTTGTGTGTGGTCTAAACTCTTGTAGCAATGCGTTGAGTCTAGACTTAGTTGTGTTAGATTGATAACCGCCATCATAAATTGCCATGAATCCCTTGCCTACTGTTGCTATATGATTGCCATGTAGATAAACCTCGCAATTCCCTTTTTGATCGTAAGTTGTGCAAGTGTTACCATCTGACCATGCAATACCGTTGCGAATCATTGAGTTCATTGTTGCTTCGACTTTTCTCATAATAAAAAGGTTTCTTTGTTTGTTATACTATAATTATAGGGCGGGCGACCCACAAATGGGGCAACCCTGTGCCACTAATTAAAGTGTCACAAGGTACGTTGACTTATCTGAAGTTTAATGATTTAATTTCAGATGTGTCCTCTTCGAGATCTTCGGGGATTTCTAAAACTGGTAAATCTCCTGCGGTCTCTTCGATTCCCTTAAGTTTATCGAATTCGGGATAAAAAAGATCGTCTAGAATTTTCTCGCTTAAAACTTCTTGCTCATCATTCATATAAACACGATAGTTTTTAAATGCTTGAAAAATTAACTCGTATTCTTGTCTGGTCATTTTTTAACCCTCCCCTCTGATGTATCCGTTTTCAGATTTGATAAATCTGTCTAGTTTAGCAATGTCTAGATCAGCATCATCAAAATCGACCTTAGCACAACCGTCAACTCCCCACTCTGCTAACTCTTCTACAAATTCTGAGAAGTCAGCACAATAGCAAGCAACATTTTGAAAGTTGTCAACTTCGAGGATTCTGTTGATTACTCTGTTTGTTTTCTCTTCAGATACATCAAGACCGATCATAAGAGTGTCGTTTTTTTGAAGTTTTTTGTATTCTGAGATTGTCATGTTTTTTAGAAGTTTGTTTCTTATACTATTATTATAAAGGTAAACTAGTGACAATGGGGTTACCATGTGCCACTAATCTAACTGTCACACTATCTTACTGCGAATACTGTTTTTAGGTTACGATCTTCTACAGATGCCCGACCATAGTCTCTTGCCCACTCGATTGCACTTTTCTTAGCAACTTCTAAATCCATTGTATAGTGTTCATGATAACCGAGGTCAGTATCTGGAACTACAACAGTATAGTCAAATTTGTTTCTGGGGTGGTTTGGTTCTCTTCTAAGATTATCAAGTTGAATAATCTTTAACTGCTTGAGTGACTCTTCTAAAAGTTCAATAGTTGTCATTTTTAAAAATCTCCTTAGAATGGGTTTGACCAGTTATATGCTTGATAATCTGAGACTAGACCATCTTTATTGAGAGCATCAACAAAATCATTAAAAGCACAACGTTTAGCAACTTTGTCTCCTCTCCAACTAGGGTTAGATTTTAGGAAGTCTGACCAATCCCATCTAAATTGCTGAACTGCTTGCTTTTTAGTTAGTCTCATAGATTTGTTTGTTGTTACTCTTATTATAAAGGATAGGATAGTTGAATGGGGGAACTATGTGACAGTATTCCTACTGGCACAAGTCCTCAAATCTTTTTCTTGCTTCTGCTTCGATTTCTGGTAGAATACCGTAGTCAGAATTTTGCTCAAGTGTTGTAAGTTGATCGTATGTTAGACCATGCTCTTTAGCGTAGTCTATCCATGCTTCATCATAACAAGTTTCGAGTATGCTCTCGTGATGTGATACTGACATTTTACTCTCCTAAGAATAGTTCTCCGCCTGTTTGAATGTAGTCATAAAGACTTTCAAAATCGGTTTTGTATTTTGGATTGATTCCCAACTCATCAAAATATGTGAGCATCACGTTGATTACTCTCATCTGTGCATCAGTGAATTGATAAGTGTTGTTCATAAATCCTCTTTGTTTATACTACTATTATAGTCCATAATAGTGCGAATGGTCAAACTATGTGACAGTATTTGAACTGTCCATTAATGGTTTAAAAATGTCCTCGTATGTGATAGCGTTAAAATTCTGGTATATTCCAATTAACTCATCATCAAGTGATGTGCAATTATCTAATATACTTTTGACTTCATTCAAGTGAATGAGCAACTTTTGTTTTTCTGTTAATTCTTCCATCACTCTGGACGTATATCTCTAAATTCAAAATCGTAAAACATATCATCTTGATCTACCGCACTATCAGGAAAATGTCCACGATTATAAAGTTCGATTGCTTCCTCTTCTGTAGATGCTTCGATAGTAATATCGTTATAACCTACAAATCTCTCTAGAATTACAAATCTCCTCATGCTACTGACCTCTTTGCGTAAACAAAATCTCTGACTCTCTCACGATCTAGACTATCTCCGTCTCCCCAGTTTACTTGACCATCAGATGATGCACACAAGTCTAGGTAGGTAAGTGTAGCAAGTGCTAACTCTTCCCTAGTTAATCCATCAATAGGATATAAAACATCTGGGTGTGATGGGTGGTAGAATGATTCACAATAGTCTAGAAATTCTTTGAAGTTGTGCATGATGTTTGTTGAATATACTAATATTATAAAGGTAAATGTATAGGAATGGTAAAATTATGTGCCACTATCTAAACTGGCACACTTGAATGGATTTTTATTATCCTTCCATGCTATCTTACCTTCTGAGTTATTAATGTCAAAACAAATTTCGCATAGGCAACTATAATCTCCCATATCATAATCCTCTTCGAGATCGCCATGCCAATAGAAATAAAGATCAGGTTGATAACCTACTCTACGTTTTGGTCTCTTGCCTAAGTGAAAGATGCCATGATCGTTTTCAATTTCTTGGTCATCAAAATTACCACACTGCTCACATAATGCCATCTTATAATATCCCCCTTACATCATTAGTTAAATATGTTTGCTTCGCATTACAAACATTATCAACTAGATTATCGAATGTTTGTATATCCCACCCCTTTTGATCGGGAACATCTAAATCGTATGCTGACATGATTAAGTCATAGAGATAATCGTATTGAGAATTAGTGAGTTGAATGTTTAGACCTTTTTTCATTTTGTTTGTTTAATTACTCTTATTATAAAGGATAATATAGTTGAATGGTAAACGTACGTGACACTTGTTTAACTGTCATACTCTTCCCCATCATATTCTCCTTCATAGTTATCATCATAAATGCGGATTGATAACTCTGCATCTTGACTTAACTCTATCCCTGCTCTATCAAGTGCTTCCCATATCTTGTTAGAAATATGTGAATGCTCGTCCTCTGGGATATGCTCAAATAGATTTAAGTAACCTTCCATTAATACTTTCCCCCTGTATTATTGACATCAATAAAAAGATCGTCCTCGTCCTCTAAATTAAATTCTGTTGCAATGTCTGTGTATAGTTCAGAATCCCATGATGCCATTTCTTCAAATACTGCTTCCTGTCCAGTATCTTGTCTGATGTTCTCGAAATCTATGTGTGATTGCTCTGCGATCAATTCTCTCATCTGATCGGGTGTTAGATTGTTTACATAGTCATCAACAAATTTTCTTACAACTATGTCGTATTCTTTAATTGAAAGTGTCATTTTATGCTCCCTGATAAACATTAATTGGTTCTTCCTCTTCGATTTCTGTGATCTCATCATCATGTAGAAAAATACCGTATGATTCTTCATACTGGTCTTTTAACTTTTGGATATACTCTTCTTTAGAGTTCGCTTCATGATTGTTAATATCAAAAACGATTGTAACTTTTGATGTAAATGATTTCATTAGAAAAATCCTCCGTTGACTTCTGCATCTTGAATATTCTCGAACACTTCGATCTGTTCGGGTGTGAGTTCAAAACTCATGTCTCTGAGTAGATCATAGAGTTTTACCATATTGTAGAGTTGATCTCCACTCATGTGAACTGGCAATGTTTCTGGAATCATTTTTTGTTCTTTGTTTGCTTAGTCTTATTATAGGGTATTTTGTAACCTATGCGTGGTAGTGTGTGACACATAATTAACTGTCACTCCCAATCTGGCGAATTGAGTTTTACTTGCTTAAATTGTTTGTTGAGTCTAGCATCAATTTTTGAGAGAACATCAACTGCACTAAACAAATCTAAATGTGCTGTATCAGGTTCTTCCCCATCAATTTTCAAGTCTTCTCTGATCTCGTCAGGTAAATCCCTAACTGCGTCATAGATTTCTTGAAATTGTCCTTTTGTTAGTTCAATTTTAATCATGATCTTAAAATCTAGTGTTGTTTTCGATTACTTTTATAATCGTTTGCACTTCTTCAATATATTCAGCATCACTATATTTGGTGCTTGCCCATAAACTTGTTTCAATTATTGAAAGTTGGTCTTTTGTAAAAGGAACTAGATGTTTCATTAGTTGGTCTCCTCGAATGGTTCTCTTAATGGTTTTTTGAAAGGTGTTTTAATGTAGTCTTGAATCTCATCAACTACTTCGCCAAAACTATCTTCCCAATAGTTTTCTGCTTCATCAAGAAATTCTGCATCTGACATTTTTTCATAATATCTGTCAAGATCGTCCATAATATATTGAACCATGTCTTTTTCTGACATATTGTCAACATATCTCTCAACTAAAAAGGATTTTAGTTCATTAATGATTGCTTTGTCCATTAGTCAAATAGGGGGTAGTAAACTTCTGTGTCAACTGCGTGCTTCATAGTCTCATACATTGAAAACTCTGGGTCAGATAAATCTTTGCAAGTTGATAGAATGCTGATAACCTCTTCCATGAGGTCAACGATCATTTTTTCTTTTGGTGTAATCTTTTGTTTAGATGCCATGATGTTGTTGAATATACTATTATTATAGTGAGTGATAGGTATGAATAGTGAAACTATGTGACACTAAACGTACTGTCACACCTCCCATGTCCAATCGCCAAAAGTTGTGTTAGGAATAAAAATGAACTCTGTATCCTCTTCTTGAGGGTCTTTGCCATTTACTACCCACTCCTCGCAAATTGATAGGGCATCTAAATGTCTGTTTTCTTTTACTCTGGTAGTCATCACACTAAAATAATGCTTAGACATTTGAGTAATTGCATTGTCACGTTCTTGAGTTGTCATGATTAAAAGTCCTCTAGTGTTAAATTGTTTACTGCATCAAATACTTTATCTTCCATTGAGTCAAAAGTATCTGTGTCATATAAATCACTCCTGTATTTCATTGTTTTAGGGTGTGATAATAACCTAGTGAGTGATTGATGCTCTTCGATTGATAGATTGATTTGTGGCATTATTCTACCTCTGCGATAATATCCCACACTTCAATATAATTGTCTAACCATTTTTGTTGAAAAAGAGTTAGTGATGGGATTTCTGCATATATGTGTGCTGTTATTATGTCATCAGCACTCATGAATGGTATATTATGCTTAGAGCAAAAATCCTCTAAGACATCTGATAGGAAATCAAGTTTGTTCATGTAGTTACCTTGAATAAATTGATCGTGTGTGATGGTTTTTGTTTTCATACTATTATAATAGAACATGATAGAGGGGAATGGGGGAACTATGTGCCACTAGTGTGAGTGTCATACACCATGCTGTCAAACGGAAAATCTGGGTGTATTCTTTTAACGTCCTCTATCCAGATTTTTCTTTGCTGTTCATTCATCAACATGATTTCAATACCATGTCTCTGTAGCACCTTCGGAAGTGGGTAGGTTTTCATGCTTTTACCTCGTAATCAATAAACTCTGCATGATAACCTATGAAATCATAAATCTTTTCTTTTAGGTCATCTACATCTTTTGCTGTCCATCTACCTAGACATCTTTGGTGCATTACATACTCCTCTTGAGGTGTGAATTGTAAATCGGGGTCTCCGTCTCCAACTTCACATAAGTAGAGTTCAATGTCTTTTACTATAAACTTCATTCTTCTATCTCCTCTGGAATGTCAACTAAAGTGCGGTCTGTAGTCTCATAAGCGAACCACTCTCCCTTATCATAGACGTAACCGAATTCTCCACCACACTGGTCACAATGATCTAGAAACTCTGTGATTGAGCGTGCGATTCTAGGGGGTGCTGTCTCTCCTCTCTCTGAGTAGTAAGTAGGTCTAGGGTCAACTTTTACCCACTCTTGTTTTTCTGAGTCATACTCATTATCTGACCAACATGAACTCATATCTCCACCTGAGAGAAGTTCGATAACAGACTCTAGTTTGTTATACTGTTCAGTTAGAACTACACCCAACCACTCAGGATAACCGTCCCAATGATGATAAACTGAAACAAAAGTTTTATCGGAAAGTTTGAGGGCGATTCTTGCATTTGTTGACATAATAAAAATCTGTTGTATGAATATACTATAGGTGACTATAGGGTGATATGCAACTCATAGTGTGCAGTACGTTAACTGTCACACTAAAACAGATCAGTAAGTGATGTATTTGGTAATCTTGAATCTATCAGGGATTTATATTCTTCATGCAATTCACACCCAATATAATGTCTATCTAATTGTTTAGATACCATTGCTGTTGTGCCACTACCCATAAATGGGTCAAGAATTAAATCTCCTTTCTTACTCCCTGCTAGGATACAAGGTTCAATTAAGTCAGGGGGAAATACTGCAAAGTGAGTTCCCTTATATGGTTTATTAGTTACTGACCATACTGATCTTTTATTCTTTGTAGGATAACTCTTATTGAGTCCAGTATGAGGACTTAATCCAGTTCCTTTATTATGATACTTTCCTTTAGTTCTATCTCTAGTTCCCCAATCTTTTGCAGGTTCTTTAATTGCTTCATTGTCATAATAATATTTCTTGTTCTTAGAGAATAAGAAAATATATTCATGTGCTTTTGTGCATCTATCTTTAACACTTTCTGGCATTGGATTTGGTTTATGCCAAATAATATCTTGCCTAAGATACCACCCATCTTTGCGTAATGCAAACGCTAACAACCAAGGTATTCCAATTAAATCTTTCTCTTTTAATCCATTTAATTTGTTACCTCGTTTGTTACATTTATCAGGTAAATCTTGTTTAGTTTTAGATACTGTTTGTTTAGGATATGATTGACCTTTTCCAGGTCTATAGTTATAATAACTATCCCCTATGTTTAACCATAGAGTTCCATCATCTGCTAAAACATTCTTAACTTCTCTGAATACTTTTACAAGTTCTTCAATATATTCTTCGGGTGTTTGTTCTTGTCCTATTTGTGATGACTCTCCACCATAATCCCTTAGTCCATAATAAGGGGGCGAGGTCACACACATCTGGACTCTCTCATGTATAGTGGGAATTGTATTCCTACAATCCCCATATAAAATTGTATCTTTTTGTGGTCTTAATTTCATTAGCAATAAGCGATAGGGGGAACACCATCAACAAAAATTTGGTTGACTACATTCTGTAATCTTTTACCAATAGCGTCTCCACGTTTTTGTCCAGTAGGAACACTTACCTGTCCAAATTGTTTCTTGTATAAGTGAAATGCACCTGCAGGAATGAGACCATCAGCAACTGATTTACGATCATCAGAATGGACTCGAATAACACGACCAATAGTCTGTGCCATTTCAATGATAGGTAGGTTTCTCAACAAAACTGTATGAGTCAAACCTGGAACATTGATACCTTCAGATAGTATTGAATAGTGAAAAATAACAAATCTTTTGTTATCGTCCTGACCCCACTTTGTGAGTGTGTCAAAAAACTCTTCTCTACCAACTTTTGTGCCATTGATGATAGCACCAAACTTTGATGTGATGTGCATAACGTCATATCCATTGTCCTTGAAATACTCAAGAATAGTAGTATGTCCGAGCATATTACCCAAGACTCTTGAACTAGGTGCTGCAACTAGAATCTTGTTGTTCTGACTATCATCAAATGTATCGATAATATCTCTGAGGTTATCAGCATCAATCTCATGAGCATTATACTTGTCACGAGGGGTTGAGTTACGAGTCTCAAAGGGAACAATCTTAGGGGGAACAATAGCACCTGACTTGATAAGTTCCTGTGCGGGAACATTCTCCAATACACCACCATATACTGCGGTGTTGTTCATACCTCTGTCAAGTGATACACCACGACCCATGCGAGGTGTTGCTGTAAAGAAATAACTCCTCTTTGCATACTGGACTATTTGAGATAGAGCAATATGGAAGTGCCTACCACAACCATTGTGTGCTTCATCAAAGTAAATAGTATCAACTTCTACATCAACTGCGTTGACAACTTTTTGAAGTGAATGATATGTGGTAAATATCAAAATGTGCTTTTTGCTGTTGTTTACCCAAGTATTTAATTCAAATTGATTTGTTGTGCTGAAGTGATGAGTCTCTCCTGAGTGAACATGAGCAACATCAACACCTTGATTATAATGTCCATCTAGATTATGCTCTAGGAACTCTGCACACAACTGATTAGCAAGTAAGATACGAGGTGCAACTACAACTGTAGTCTGTGCAACTGGTAACTTGAATCTCTTAAGAGTATCAGCAATCATAATATATGTCTTACCGCCACCAGTAGGAACAATGATCTGACCCTTGTCATTCTCTTGCATAGAGTCAAATGCTCTTGTTTGATGTGGACGTAATTGCATAATAAAAACTTCAATACTATTATTATAGCATTAAAAAACCCCTCTGTCGAGGGGTTGTGACACTATCCTAACTGGTCTAGTCTTCTTCGGGAAATAACTCTATTGGTAATGTAGCATACTCAACGTGGGGTGCTGTCATGCCATGTGCCACTTTCCAAGCAAGTTCCCACTCTTCTAAGTATTTCTTCCAGTTAACACCTCTCATGCTACCATCTTTACTAAGATACTTGCCATCAATAAATTTATCAATACACAATAGTGTAAATGATTTCATATTATTAGAGGGATAACTTCCGTTCATTGCTGACGTCTGAACATACCTTGACGTACCTGCTTTGAGTTGTTGCCACTCTCTCAAGAATACATTTAAAGGATTGAATCTATCTTCACGTCCAGTTGAGGGGTCAACTACCACTTCATAATTAGATACTCTGAATATCAATTCCTTTAGTTTTTCTAGTGCTTCTGGCACTTCCTTATACTTCATATAAGAAACAAGATATGCCCAAGTAAATGGATTATAGTGTGGTAGAGTTGTTTGCTTCCAACTATTAAATTCAGCATCAAGATATACTTTACGAATCCATAGAACAGCATCTTCAATATCACTAACCCACATCTTGATGTTAACAGTATTTGTTTTCATCTTGACGTTATACTTGTTAGAAAAACATAGCAAAGCTGCGTGTTGTAATGGTTCAACTTTACGCAACTTACCATCTTTAATTACAATCTGTCTCTCTCCAAATACAGCACGATACGCACCATCTACCCTATCAGATGCAATTTCTGCGTCATCTGGGTTGTCGTGCATTAAGTATTCTTTGTATATGGATTTAATTGTTTCGTGTTCTTTATACTTTACACGAACGTGTGAGGGTTGCCAATCGTCAGTATCATCTGACCACCAGTGTGCGTCTCTAGTATGTCCGTTAGTTTTAAATCTAGTTCCTGCTTTGTATGTCTTTTTCGTCTCTGGGTCGTAACAATCTTTTGTTAATACTGCACCATCTACTTCTAAGTGTGATGATTCTAATGTAGAAAACTTATTTCTGTGCTTAGGTTTTCTTGCTCTCTCTTCGTGGTCTCTTTGTATGGGGCAAACTTCCCACTCATCATGCCACTCATCTATTGAAATAACTTTCTCAAGATAAAATAAATCAGCAACATCTATACGTTGCTTACGTCTTTGGTTTCTATTCATTTTTTTAAACTGTAATGCCCTAATTAGGCGGTAAATATCAATCGTAGGATTGACACAAGTATGTATTCATATTATATCAGGAAAGATCAGGGGAATAAGAAAACTTAATATTTCCTTTATAATTACGTTGTGTGTGAACAGCAGCTAGTTGAAATCCTAGTTGTGGCCAAGGTTTTGATGGTGTAGGAACATTATATATTTCTTTAATTGCAAAGTTATGTTCTCTCATATCTCTTATTCTACGTTTAGTAGTATAATGATTGATCGTTGTTAAATATACAATATTGTCCGCCACTTCCATGCCATGCTCTAGAAATTGTTGCATCATAGACCAAGGCGGATTAGTGATAATCCAATCAACTTTTTTCTGATATAATAGGAAGTCTCTTCCCTCTCCTAGTTCACACCAATCTTTATTGTCCGTATCGTAATTGTCATAAAATGCACCTTCTCCTCGACTAGGGTCAAGTATTTTACCAGTAGGATTATAATGATTAATGATCTCCTTAGCAAGATACTCTGGGGTCATCACTATATCCTTCTCAGGTGTATTTTTTGGGGGGCAAAATGCTCTCATTTGTTAAACGTACGTTTTTTAGATTCTATTGTAATTCTAATTGGTTTCGCTTCATATTCTACACCACTTGCCTTAAGTTCGTCAAGTTTTAATGAACATTGAACTCTTCTTTGTTTCTTACTATCTACCTTTGGATTAATAGAAAACAATGCCTTATCACATGATACACTCTCTTGTAAATTATCACGAGTAAATTTAGTGCTGTCTCTTGCTTCCTTTCCCTCTGGAATATTCTTTACAAAATCAACAAATCCCTCTACTCTTTGAAAATCCATATCTCCCCATAAGGTTAGATAGTCTTTTGGTTGAATAAAAAACTCATATTGAGTATGAAATACTTTCTTATCATCTATTTGATCGTAACACCCAACGATTAATCTGTAATCGTTATGCTTCATCATTCTCATAATATCAGAACAACAAATAGTATTGTTACCAGTAGTTTTAATACTAGCATCATACTCTACCTTAAGACCTTTTGATAGATCAAATGATGATGTATAACCATTCTTCTTTAGACCATCATATTCTTTCTTTGATAGACCAGTTCTCTCACGAGTTACAATGTCTTCAAATTTATTACCATGTGCTTGGACTTCCATGTCGAAAAATAAAATGACGAGAGGAAACAAAACACGACCAACTGCTTAAGTTCGACTTAAAAGCGTTTTCCTCTGGGTATCCGCTACCTTGAAAGTCTTATGTTGGTGGGTTTGTTTCCCCACTATTAATATAAACTATCTTGCAAGTAATGTCAATACGGTTGTGACACTAATTCAACTGTCACACGAATATTCAATATTACCTGAGATTATTACTCTGTCTGTAGATGACGTATTGTTGTCAACTGCGTGTAATGCCCATGAGGGAAATACAATAAAGTCGCAACTGTTTTGATTCTCTGGATATACCTTCTTATCTCCAATAAGAAAATGAAATGATCGTTGAGGTGTTTTGATAAAGTGAACCCATGATACTATTTCAGTTCCTAAGAAATGATCGTGGTATGAATGTCCTCTACTCTCTGGTTCATATACCTGTAACCAAATATTTTGTGTAAATTCAGCACTAGTCTTTAACGGTAACTCTTTTGTTACTGTCATTGCTATCTGTCTATAGTAGTCATTAAGACTTGAAAGATAATCATGATGCCTAAAAGATGTATAGTGTTTCTCCTGTTCACTATACATTTCTTTTCTAGTTTTTATATCAGACCACAATGGTCTAATCAAACTCTCATCATACCAGATGTTAGCACTCCAAATTATCATATATCATAACCAAAACCGCCTTTCTGTGCAATAATAGTAGATCTCTTCCACTCTTTGAGTTGCCTAAGTTTCTTTTTGAGTTTATGAAACTCCTCGTTATCATATAGAAATGGGTCTTCCTCGCCTTTCTTAATAGCGTGTTTCAATAGTTTGATTTCTTTATGGAACATATAACTCCTGTAAATGTAGTTCATCAACGATACTTTGAACCTCTTTCATCTTTGATAGATAAAGAGATTCATCAATAATTTTATCTCCGTAGTAACGTTTCTGTAAATTAGAAACGTAAGCTAGTAGAGCATCTTTCAACAATTCCTTTTGCATTTTAGTTAATATAGCAGATTTAAGATACATTTATCTCCATTTAGATAAGGGTGCAGTTTTTTCTAACTTTTCACTCTCTATTATATCTGATTCATCTGGGTTTTCAAGGTCTCGTGTTGATTTCAAAGTAGTCAGATAATCTAAGACGTGTTGTCTTATCTCCATCAGTTCATTGAAACAATCCTGATTATAGGCACAACCACGCAAATCGTGGTCAGGTTTCATAACTGACTCTGTAAATAATGCTAATGCCCTATCATATTTTACTGCAGGGGATTCATTCTTACCCACCGAACCTTGATCTTTCATAGTCTTATCCTTTTTTATTATGTATCTGAGTTTGTATCAGGAACAGGATATATTTGTGTCCTGAGGTCTTCAAAACAATAACCAACTCCATGTAGGAAGTCAGCAGTTTTGTCAACTACCTCTTCAAGGTACGATGCTTCAAATTCTTTCTGTGACACTGTGGCATCTTCATCAGTGCATATTAGTTTAAAATGTGGCATTGTTTGTATGATATACCTTTATAGTATAGCACACAAATCTGGAAATGGCGAGCCTATGGACGGTTTATTTTACTGGCACATAGTTCACCTTGTTCACCATTGCGTCAAATATACCTTCTAGTGTATAGTCAAACGCTAGTGAGAATCTAGGTTCTTCCAATAGATTGGGTGCAACGCTATGCTTCAGACGTGAGGGAAATAACACAATCGTTCCATTCTTACATTCTACGTTTGCTCTGTGTGAATTTCTATTGTTTGGTTCAGTATAATTTAATACTGTAAAGTATCTACCAAACAATCCATCTTTATCATCATAGAATTGAATACGTCCTTGTTGGTCATTGACCGACAAATAATATACACCACTTATAAGTGAATTAGAATGATGATGTATCTCTGTGTAATCTCCTTTATCATTCCTATTCAACCATGCACCATGACATTGCATATTATATCCTCTACTCAAACCAATATCATTATAAACGTACTGCTCAACGTGTTTTCTTACTTTAACTTCAATACTTTGATACCAATCAAGTAAATGTATATGTGAACTGACCCATGCACATTGATCTCTATTTCTACTAAGTTTTACCTGAGATAAATTTGTATGATCTTCTTGGGATAATTCAAAACTATCCATGTAAATTGATGTTGGGAATAAATCTATTATCATCTGTATTTGTTTACTCCTATGTGATTTTTATACCATACCGAAATAGTATAACGATTACCCTCTGTAACTTCTTCCACTCCATGTTTTAACTCTCCTTTAAAGGTGATAACACTTCCTTTTTTTGGCGGTATTCTTTCACCTTCAATGATAGTATTACCACCTGTGAAGTTATCATTCAAGTATAGAATAGATGTCCAGACGTGTTCATCAAAATCTGTGTGTATTGGTTGATAGATTGGTGCTGTCCACTCTGTGCAATGAATATAATTAGGAAATGCCTGAGGGTCGTGCTTCCTAACCTCTGTAGTCAAATTTGCTTGGACTATCTTTAGATAATCTGTTACATCATAGGGTAGATTATTATTGTAGAGAACATGAGTTAGTTCTGTTAAATTAATAATCCTTCTATTTTCAAACTCTGATCCATATAAAGGAAACATAGTTTGATGAAATGACATGAACCAATTGCACATATCATCACTCAAAAAATTATCAGTTAGATAAACTTCATTCGACATTTGTCACTATCACATTAAAAGAAAATGTTTTTCTAATTATATCAGAATTATGAGGGGAAACACCATGCAACATGTGTGAGGGAAATAACAAAACATCACCTGCTTTCACCTCTGGATAATATATGTTTGATAACTTCATCTGAGTGAGTATCTTAATCCAAGGTTTAGTAAACGCTGTGTGATTAGAATCCCAAAAATAAAATTTTGAAAAATCTTCACCATCATTTAGGAATACTACAGCTGCAATGTCACAATCATCATGATAATGAATCTCTTGAAATCCACCACGATCATATCTGTTTAACCAAGGGTGTGAGATTTTAGCATTGAATTTCACACCAAGTTGACCCGATAACATACCAACAGGTTTGACTAAAATATCAAAGAAGTCATTTACATTGTATGAGTCACGTTCTATCTTACATAACTCTCCCCATGTAAAATCTCCATCATCAAATTTTTCAATCGTTTCTAACCTTTCTTTGAGAATATCAAAGTCAGGCATCTTAAATTGATAATAAAATTGATTACTAAAAATCTGTTTCATGTTTGAACTAGATTTAGTGTAATAAATGTCTGGTTGGTTTTTTGCTAGGGTTTCGTAATCTCCACTCATAAATCATAATTCTGGATTGACACCACTTTTACCACCTATCCCTGCTCCTTGCTCATTACCACCGCCAATGACTTCTTCGCCTTTAAGGTCTCTATCATATCTGTCAGCAATACCATGAGGGTCTTGTGCAGGGTCTTCGGGGAATTTTTCTTGCTCTGGTAAAAGAACATAATCAATACTTTCTTCAAAGTCTTTGATTTTATTTAAAGTATCTTCTACTTCTTTCATAGTCGGGCAAGGTCTGGGGTCTAACCACTGTAACTTAC
>VTLG01012720.1_pt1 | contig 64014 bp, 61 predicted proteins | sample 4694571 | NCBI WGS metagenome assembly VTLG01 (sample SAMN12604809, study PRJNA352737) | marine metagenome | biome: ENVO:00000447; feature: ENVO:00000209|ENVO:00000569|ENVO:01000036; material: ENVO:00002151; isolation source: viral sequences binned using virsorter ...
CAATGGTCACACACCGAATTAGATTCGACACAATCATCTAATTTGGTTTCAGATGTAGGTATGATAGCCCATAATTATGAATATTCTAGTGGCACAGGACATGGACAAATTAATGTCGTTTATCACGATATACATAGTTTTGTAGCAGGCTCCCCAATTAAAAGATATTATCTAAATAGTGGCTTAGACCAAGAATTTTTAGACGAAACAGATACTGTTTCATTTAGTGGAGTTAAATCTTTAACTATAAAATCTTCAATATCTGGTTCCCATAATGAGGGTGAAAATCTTATTATGCAATTGTCGGGAGCATCAGCTAGCGGATGGACTCATATGATTAATGATGATATAGACATTGGTATTGGTGGTATATGGCATATGAGCGCAGGTACTACAGGATGGCCTGTTGAGACTGGAAATCAAGAAATAGCATTACAACCTATTAACGTAGGAGATGGAAGCATAGATGTTGAAATACTCATATTAGGCACATTATAATGTATAGAGATTATAACGACCCTCTATATAAAAAATTCAGACAAGAGGTTAGAAAAAGGGATAAGTATAAATGTCGGTGGGTAGGATGTAAATGTAAAAAAAGATTACACGTTCATCATATTCTTCCTTGGGATAAATACCCGCTACTTAGATACGAAGTTTCTAATGGTATTCTTTTATGCCGTTTTCATCACAGGCTGGTCACAGGAAACGAAATGGTATATGCTAAAACATTTATGAGGATTTTAAATGGGGTTTAACATAATAATAGACTCTAGAGAACAACAGCCTTTAGAGTTTAGCAGTTCGGCCATAGATGAGGTAATCGTTTCTAAATTAGACGAGGGAGATTATGCCATAGAAGGATTAGAGAGCAAGCTTTGCGTAGAGCGTAAGGGCTCTTTTATGGAGATATATAAAAACGTTACAGAAAAAAGATTTTGGGCCGAAATAGACAGAATGGCCGGATATAAATATAAGTTTCTCGTCTGCGAATTCTCTATGAGCGACATAGATGGATTTCCGCATAATACAGGCTTACCTAAAAAAGTCTGGTCAAAACTTAAAGTCACTCCTCAATATGTTATGATGAGGCTTTCAGAGATACAAGTTAAACATAATATACACGTAGTGTTTGCCGGAGACAGAGACAACGCCGCTTATCTAATTACCAATATTATGAAAAGGGTCCATGAAGCAGAAAATAAAGCTTAACACAGATATAACACAACTGCTCAACGAAGCGTGGTTAAATCTCGGAGATACAACACAACTTGTTTTAGACGACCCTCTGAAAATTTTAGAACAAGACAAAGACTATTGGGGAATAACCGCTTTGCGTGCTATGCGTAACCCAGACTATATTGCTTACGCTTGTAAGACGCTTCTAGGTATAAATCTTTTACCACTTCAAGCCGCCATCTTACGAGAAATGTGGTTACGTCCGTTCCCTATGTATATTGCCGCCCGTGGTTTTGGAAAGTCATTTTTAATGGCGGTTTACTGTATGCTTAAAATGGCCCTTACACCAAAGTCTAAACATGGTGGAGCAGGGGTTAAGATTGTTATTGTTGGCGCGGCTTTTAGACAAGCTAAGCTTATTTTTGAGTATATGGAGGTTATATGGAGGAACGCCCCCAGATTGCGAAGTGTATGTGATAGCCGTTCTGGGCCCAGAAAAGACGTTGACCGCTGTACCATAACCATTGGGGAAAACTGGACCATTGCCATTCCTCTTGGAGACGGTAGCAAAATTAGAGGATTGCGAGCAAATGTTATTATAGCCGATGAATTTGCAAGTATTCCTCCGGATATTTACGAGACGGTTGTTCAAGGTTTTGCTTCTGTATCATCTGACCCAATCGGAAACGTAAAAGAATATGCTAAGCGCAAGCTAAGTAAAGAAATGGGGGTATGGAGTTCGTCAGACGAAGAACATTTTGCCACGAAAGACGGTAACCAAATTATTATTTCTGGTACGGCTAGTTTTGACTTTGAACATTTTGCAGATTACTGGAAAAGGTATAAATCTATTATAGAAAGCCAGGGAGACCCAGATAAATTACGAGAATTGTTTCCAGAGGGTGTTCCAGATGGATTTTCTTGGAAAGATTATTCAATTATGCGTATTCCTTACGAACTGGTTCCCCCAGGTTTTTTGGATGAAAAGGTTTTGATTAGAGCAAAAGCCACAGTACACTCAGGTATTTTTGCCAAAGAATACGGTGCCGTGTTTACCAAGGACAGTACGGGATTTTTCCGAAGAAGTCTTATAGAATCGTGTGTTGCTAGTGAGGTTAATATAGAATCTGAATACTGGCCTCCATATTGCCCAAATACATTTGATGCAACAACTAGAGGAAACCCAGATAAAAAATATATATATGCAATTGACCCAGCATCAGAAGTAGACAATTTTTGTATTGTTATATTAGAGGCTGCAGCAGAACACAGTAAGGTTGTATACTGCTGGACAACACAAAGGTCAGAGCATAGAAGAAGACTAAAAGCCAAGACAACATCAGAAGATGATTTTTATGGATATTGTGCTAGAAAAATTAGAGACCTTATGAGAGTATTTCCTTGCGAAAGAATTGGCATGGATAAAATGGGTGGGGGTGTAGCGGTTATGGAAGCGCTGCACGACAAAGATAAATTGATGACAGGAGAAGTACCTATTTGGCCTATTATAGACGATAGTAAGCCGTCAGACACAGACCATGAACACGGATTGCATATTGTAGAGCTGGTACAATTTGCTAACTATGATTGGATTAGAGACGCAAATAATGGCATGAAGAAAGACCTGGAAGATAAAGCCTTATTATTTCCTAGGTTTGACCCACTAACTTTAGAATTAGCCATAGCAGAAGATAAGATTAGGGTGGAAAGTTTCCAGGATAAGAATCCAGGTAAATCTTTGGTTTTACACGATACTCTTGAAGATTGTGTAATGGAGATTGAAGAGATGAAAGATGAAATGACTACTATTATCCTAACTAAAACCGGAACAGGTGTCAATAGTAGGGACAGATGGGATACTCCAGAAATAAAACAAGACACTGGCAAAAAGGGGAGATTAAGAAAAGACAGGTATTCTGCTTTACTTATGGGCAATATGTTAGCCAGACAGTCTAGAAGACAACCTTCAGCCGTGGAATATGATGCTGTGGGAGGGGCTATGATAGATATGCCAAATAAGGCAGATGGGGACTATTATATTACTGCTCCAACTTGGTATAAAGACGGAATGAACAACCTTTTGAATGAAATATGAAAAAAATCGGTGTATAATTAATCAATGACATTACAATCCTATTGCAATAGTATTAAATGAAAAACCAATATACAAACGCTCCAGAAACAGAATGTTATGTTTCCTGGACTAATGACGACGATAAAAATCTAGCTATAGCAGCTATGAGCGATGCCGTAGACGAATACAGTGGGTTTCGAGCTGTTGGTAGTAAGTTTTTAGATTTTTCAGATTTGGATACAGGAACCTCTGGTAGACCTGGGTTAAATAGAAGAGACTACAATGCTTTTAGACCCGATGAAGCTGCTCCGACAAAGATAAAAGACATTATCAATGCAGCAGATAAGATTTATCAGAAGGTAAGCCTAATTCGTAATATTATAGATTTGATGGGAGATTTTGCCTGCCAAGGAGTACGCCTGTCGCACCCTGATAAAAGAACTGAATTATTTTATAGAAATTGGTTTAAGAAAGTTAACGGAAAAGACCGTTCAGAAAGATTTTTGAACAATTTGTATAGAACGGGTAATATTGTTGTTCGTAAACAATATGCTAAGCTCAACGGAAAACAAAGAGCAAGATTATTCAAAACATTTGGTAAGCCTGATATTAAATTCGAAATGAAAAATATCGAGCGAAATCAGATACCAATGAATTATGTGTTTATGAATCCTGCTACTGTAGATGTTGTCGGAGACCAATTAGCTGCGTTTAGTAATAAAAAACGATACGCTATTAACGTTCCGGATAGAATCCGAAGAATAATTCAAAGCCCAAAAAGCGATGCTGAAAAAAAGATGGTAGCAAATCTGCCGCCAGAAATTAAAAAATCAGCAGAGAAAAGAGAACCGTTTTTACTTCCAGAAGATAAAACTGTAGTATTTCATTATAAGAAAGACGATTGGCAACCCTGGGCGCTGCCAATGGTCTATTCTTTAATGGAAGATATTATTCTTTTAGAGAAGTTAAAATTAGCTGATATAGCAGCGTTAGACGGTGCTATTAGCAATATTCGCATATTTAAACTAGGTAGTTTAGAACATAAAATTGCTCCTGCTCGCGGAGCTGCTAGTAAACTTAAGAATGTTTTACAAAATCATACCGGTGCTGGTACAATTGATATTGTATGGGGACCAGATATTGAAATGCATGAATCTACTACAGAGGTTCATAAGTTTTTAGGTCCAGAAAAGTATATACCCACATTAAATAATATCTACGGAGGCATGGGTATTCCTCCTACTCTAACCGGTAGTTTCTCTGGCGGTGGCACAACTAACAATTTCATTTCTTTAAAAACTCTTGTACAAAGATTGTGGTATGGTCGTGATGTTCTTACTTCTTTTTGGATGCCAGAAATCATTGAAGTTCAAGAAGCAATGGGATTCTCACAACCTGCTGTCATAGAATATGATTATCCAGACCTTGGAGATTCTGCCAGTGAAAAGGCTATATTAATTCAGATGGCTGATAGAAACTTGATTAGTGACGAATTGTTCCAAGAAAGAATGGACCATAATTCTAAAATGGAAAATGTCAGACTAATGAGAGAGCATAAAGAAAGAGAAGATGGCAAGAGAGTTGAAAAAGCTGGGGCTTTTTATAACCCACAAACCGAACTCAGTCTGAAGAAAATAGCTTTGCAATCTATGCAGTTATCACCAGAACAGGTTGGCATTGAGTTTGAGGGAGAAAGCAGGAACCCATCTGACATTCGTCCGCAAGGAGGAGTTAAAGACCCTAAGAAAAAAGATGAACCCCAACAAGGTAGGCCCAAGAACTCAAAAGATACAACTAAACGCAAAGAGAGAACATTTAAACCTAAGACCAAGGCATCTATAGAATTGTGGGCTGCTTCAGCTCAAAACAAAATAGCAGATGTATTAAACCCTGGCATATTAGACACTTTTAGTAAAAAAGATATGCGCAGTCTGACTGCAAAAGAACATCAAATAGCAGAAAAGTTACGTTTTAGTGTATTATTCAGTATTGAGCCGTTCGCGGTTCTAAACGAGGCTAATATCTTAGTTGCATTTGAAAAGAGTAAAAACTTGCCCAACCAAGTTTATTCTATATACAAGAAAACAATACTCAATGCTACAGAAGATTTAAACAGAACTCTTACTTCAGAAGAAAAGAAGCACATTCAAGCCACTTTATATACTGATTTATTAATAAGGGATGACGCATGAAAATAGTAGCCGAATTTGATACTAAAGAAAAAACCCTAGTATTAACAGTGGACGGTAAAAAGATAAAAAATGTAAGTGATATTAGCATCTTTACATTTTCTCCAGATGAAGACAATCAATATAATATTGATATTGTTACCATTGATAGAAACCAGGTGGAAGACGAAGGTGTTGTCACTAGAACCCATCTTCAGGCGTCGGACGCCGAGGCTTGTGTAGAACAGGTTGAAACCGAAACCAAACGTGAAAAGTTGTCTAGGGCACTTTTTAGCCGAAATTCTATTTAATGGTGTAAAATATATTATGAATGATATACTAGTTTATAGGTCTGAAGCCGAAGCTGGCTTAACAGATAAAATTCGTTCTCGCAATACTATAGCGTATTGTTGCGCTGTTCAAAAGTGTGAACCGAATGATGAAATTATAAATAGCGTTTTATCTAATTCTAGTTTAGCTAATGTTCAGGATACAGACTCTTTGTATCCTACTAAGTCTGTATTGGTGAGTACTAACTGGAATAAGAATGACGATGTTTTTAGTATAGCAGATACTTGGGCCGCGAGAAACACTCCGGTAAATAAACCTACTAATATTGAACATGACCATTATCAGATTGTTGGTCATATCACAGATGCTTGGGCGGTGAATAATGAGGGGCATATTATTGATAACGATACATCGGTATCAGACCTGCCCGACATGTTTCATTTATGTAATGGCGCTGTTATCTATAAATATTGGGGTGACGCAGAATTAACAGAGAGAGTTAATAAGCTAATAGAAGAAATTGAGGCTAATAAAAAGTTTGTTTCTATGGAATGCGTTTTTCCCGATTTTGATTATGCTGTTATAGCGCCCAACCAAGACGCTTATACTGTCGCCCGAAATGAGAGTACAGCGTTCTTAACAAAACATTTGAGAGCTTATGGTGGTAAGGGTGAGTATCATGGCTATAGAGTTGGCAGACTATTAAAAAATATGGTTTTTTCAGGTAAAGGTTATGTTGATACACCTGCTAATCCCAATAGTATAATTTTTGGTGACGACGGAATAGATTTCTCTTTTAGCGCTGCTAAAGCAGAAAATCCGTTTGATAAAAAAGTTGGTGTATATAATTTTAATAGTAGCGTACCTGCTGTTTCTTGGACAACAAATGAAAATGTTGCCAGCTACAGCTCATCTACTAAGACTAAACAGGAGAATAATTCTATGTCTGATGTTGATATTTTGAAAAATCAGCTAGATGAGGCTAATAAAACTGTTGCAGATTTACGAGAGAAGTTAGAAACTATTAGTGACGAAGCTTCTAGTGCAAATGTAGCAAAGTTTGAGTCTCAGATTTCTGATTTAAAAGCTCAGATTGCCAAATTGACTGAAGAAAAGCAGTCTATAAATAAAGATTTGGCGGATAGTAGTGCTAAGGTTGAAGATTTAACTTCACAGGTTGAAGACCTGACCACAGCAAAGGAAGAGGCCGAAGCAAAGATTCAAAGCGCTGAAGCTGAAAAAGTTCGTACTAATAGAGTTTCTGTACTTGTTGATGGTGGCATTGATAAGGCAGAAGCTGAAGAAGCTGTTGAAACATTCGGTGAGCTGAATGATAAGCAGTTTGAACACATTGCAAACACTATTGTTGAAGCCAACAAACACAAGGCTAAAGACGACGACGACGACGACGAAGAGAAAGATAAAAAAGAAGGCAAAGCCAATCCAGAAGAAGATTCTGAAGAAGCTAATGCGTTTGAAGATAGTCAAATTCTCGATGACGCCGAATTAGAAACAGAAGGTGCCGAAGGTTCTTCTGAGTCTGATAATGAAGCCGAAGAGTTGGCAGAAGCCCGCGTGTCTATGGCAGGCTATTTTGGTAGCCGTATTGGACAACCTGTTCCTACTGACAATAATAGTGAATAATTTAGGAGATAAAATACTATGGCTTTAAAACCAGGTAGAAGAGTAACTGATGGTTCAGATATTAGTTACTTTATGAATGCAACCGCTGAAAGAGGCATTGCTGTTATTCACACTAATGCTACCACTGGCCTTGGTGAGGCGATGGATGATGCTAATCATGTCGTTGCAATTCCAGCTAGTTCTGGTGGAACACCGGCGGGTATTTTGATGAATGACGTAGTTGACCTAGATTTAACTCGTCAGCATCTAAATCAACACCAAGATGAAGTTCAGGTTAATGGCAAGGTTACCGTTTTGACAAACGGTTGGTGTGTAACCAACATGATTGCTGCTGGTGTAAACCCATCTGGCGGCGAAACTGCTTACTTTACCGATAACGGAAACTTGACAAATGTTGATGGTTCCGCACCAGCAGTTGGTAAGTTTATAGGCAGCAAAGATGCTGATGGTTATATCAAAGTTCAGGTTAATTTGCCTTAATTTAGGAGTATATAAATAATGGCTAAGACTACTAATTTTAAACCAGGGGAACGTGAGACTGCGATTCTTAGAGCTTCTGGTTCACATAATAAGGTAGAGTCTCTGGCTGCTTTACAAGAATTGGCAAAGGCTGTTGAACTTCCTCTTCGTAAGGGTGTTTTGAACGGTGACATTCTTGATGGCATTTTTGAGACGATTACTTTAGATAGAAACGCTACTTCTGAGTTTCCTTTGGACTTCTTGAGTCCTGGTACTGAGAAAGAATTTGTGGCTTATACCATGCCTAATCATGGTTATATTCCACAAAGAAATGTAGAAGGCGATTACGTTCAGGTTCCTGTATATCCAGTTGGTAATGCAATTGATTGGAACTTGAGATATGCTCGTGACGCCCGTTGGGACGTTGTGGGTCGCGCTGTTGAAGTGCTAAACGCTGGCTTTGTTAAGAAGCTTAATGATGACGGTTGGCAAACAATTGTAACCGCTGGTAAAGACCGAAACATTTTGGTCTATGACTCTGATGCTGCTGCTGGTCAGTTTACTAAGAGATTGGTAAGCTTGATGAAAACAGTTATGCGCAGAAATGGTGGTGGTAACTCCACTTCTAATAATCGTGGTACTTTGACGGACTTATACGTAAGCCCAGAAGCTACTGAAGACATTAGAAACTGGAATGTTGACCAGATTGACGAAACTACTCGTCGTCAAATTTTTGTAGCTGAAGGTGACAATGCCCTTAATAGAATTTTTGGTGTAAATCTTCATGATTTAGATGAGCTTGGCGAAGGTCAAGAATACCAATTGTTCTATGAAAATGAATTGGGTGGCTCTGTTGAAGGTAGCGACGTAGAACTCGTTGTTGGCTTGGACTTGTCAAATAACGATTCATTTGTTATGCCTATTAGAGAAGAAGTTCAGATTTTTGAAGATGATGCATTGCATCGTCAGCAAAGAGCTGGCTTGTACGGATGGGCTGAGCAAGGTTTTGCTGTTCTTGACAACCGAAGAATTTTGTTGGGCAGCTTGTAATATATACGGTATTTACACAATACCTATAAATTTAACGCAGGGGCGAAATGTCGTCCCTGTGTTTTTTTATGCTTGTTGTAAAAGTGGAAGTTTCTATTATAGGCTATTTTGGGGTATAATAAATAAAAGTTCTATCTTATTTTACAGGAAAAATATGTCTGGCGACAATATTAATATATCTACTATGAGGGAGTGATTTTATGGCTTGGACAACCGATATGGTTACAATGGTTCGTATTCTAATTAATGATACAGAATCTCCCCAAACATATACAGATGTGCGTTTACAAAGTATTATAGCTGTTGCGGCAAGGTATGTCGAGCAAGAAATTTCTTTTGACGTTGATTATACCATAAACGCCACCGCACCTTCTATTAGTCCAGACCCAACCCTTGCGGCCTCATTAGATGATGCTTTTACAAACTTTGTAGTATTAAAAGCGGCTTGTCTAACTGACATAAGCACACTTCGCACCAAAGCAGTTTTGGCCGGTCTCGAAGCAAGATGTGGGCCAGCTATATTAAAAACACTTAAAAATCTAGATGGTTTTAAAGAGCTTCTTGATAAAGGGCCCTGCGCGGCTTATGATAAACTTAAAAATGAGTATACATTTGGTGAAAGAGCCCTTGTCCACTTTATATTAAGCCCATTTATAGGAAACAACTTTGACCCAGAAAGCCTTAACTCTTTAGGTTCGGGTGGCTTTAGATAAGAAACTTATTAAAGGTAAATAACAATGGCTACTGACATTATTAATATAGACGACGGTTCTATTACAGGAACACAACATTTAGGTACGATTACCACAAGACACGGTACAACTTCTACTTCCATTAGGGGAAAAGATGCTGCGGTTGGTACTGCCGGTCATGCCGGTGCTTTTAGCCACGCCGCTAACCAAGAGATTACCCCCATATCTAGTAAATATGACACCAAATTCGATAATATTAACAATATTTTTCATATTGTCGAAGACACTGGTGTTCCAACAACTGGCACATTTTACAGCGACGGCATGTGGGGGCTATATAGAAACACTACAACCAATGACGTTGTATTGGCTGTTAATAACAGTGGCACCATTGAAACCGGCGTTGCTCTAAGCTAAAGGAGGATAATAATATGCCTTGGATTCATTGTAGTATAGAAACAGGGGCTATAATTACTGTTTCAGACGACGACCATTTTAATGCCGATAATTGTTCGGAAACGATGTGTAAACGTTTTATAAATATTTATACTGACATGACAATTGAAGAAGCAAGAAAATACAAAGGTCCGATTTTTGATGAAGACGACGCAGTTGTGTCTAAGTATAGTTATAAAATAGATTTAATGAAAGTTGTTCCAGAAGAATATTGTAACTGTATTAAAGACAGAGAAAAGACTGTTCCTCTAATAACAAAAAATTTGGACAAAACCCTTATAACCCCATTAACACCAAGTTAAGAGATAAATCATGGCTAATACAGAAAGTACTGTGGGAATCGGTGGTGAATATACTGATATAAGTACCTGGGAATCAGATATTGAATCGTCTGGAGCAGGCGAACATACAGCGCTTCTTATATCTGATATTACTGATGCAACGATTTTTCTGGGATGGGCAGAGGAGACCTCGCTAGTTGTAAAAAGCGACAAACCGGGAACAAAGAGAACTATTACATCCTATGATGGCATATTTAGTACCATACTCTATCTTAACGACGATGATATTACGAGAGTCACTTGTGAAGACATTATTCTCGCCGGAGATGCGGACACTCCATCGGCTGGTTGGGGTATGTCACTCAATTATAAGCAGACCATAACTTGTAATAGGGTGGGCTTTAAAAACCTGGCGTATACGGGGTTTACTCTATCTGCGAACACTCAATCAGGCGCAACTGCAAATTTTGATAATTGTATATTTGATAGCTGTGGCTATTTTGCTTTTATGAACCTTGCTACCACCAACCCCAATGTTACCACGTTTAGAAATTGTTTGTTTACCAATCTTACATACTCACAGGCCAGTATATCAAATTCAAGTAATATAACTATAAATTATTACAACTGCCTGTCGTTTGATAATACTGGGGAAGATTTTACAAACGCTGCTTTAACCACTACAAATTTAAGTTTAAATAGCTGTGTTTCTGAAGACGATACCGCAACAGATACAGCGCATGACAATTGGGCTGAGCCTGTTAACTGTGTTAGTGAACAAACCGACCTTACTACATATTTTAAAGACCAACCCAATGGCAACTATGCTCTTGCTCAAAGCGATTTTGACAGTTGGGGCATTGTAGGAAGCGATGCCAATACACCTGATACAGATTATAATGGTCTTGGCAGAATAGAAAATTCAATTGGTCCATTTGAATGGACACTACCGCCGTTTACCGAAATTCCTAATGTGTTTGTATCATTTGGTGGAAGAATTCCTCATTCAGCAACCGGAGAAGGTGTTGGGCAATTTACAGCGTTTGACGACACAATTCAACCAATGTCTACATATGATAACAAATTTGTAGACGATAAAAGATATTAATATGAGAGTATAGCAATGTCAGAGAAAACAGTAGGTGCAGGTGGAGACTATTCAGACCTTTCTGCCTGGGAGTACGCTATACAAAACGAACCGTCTGGGACTCATACAGCTAAGTTAATTAGCGACTTTAGTGATAATACAATCATTAATACTTGGCCCTCTAATACAACTTTAGTTATTAAAAGCGATGTGCCTGGCACTAATAGAAAAATAACGAGCGAATCGACGAAAAGTCACGTTATCTCTGTAGACGATGTGGATATAACATCTATTACAATACAAGACCTAACCCTTGATGGTAGTGGGCAAGCAGCTTATAAATCAGCACTTAGAATATCTAATGGCGCAAACATATTGGCATTATTCGAAAGGGTTATGTTTACCAACGCAACACACCATAATGTATTGATTTCATCGGGTATGGATGGTACTGGGATTACATTTAATAATTGTATATTTGAAAACGGTGGTACATCGGCTATTCGACACTTAAAAGTAGATGTTTCAAACACAACAAATTTTAATAACTGCCTATTTGTTGGCAATAGCTCTAGTCAAGTGTATCAAAGCAATGCTAACCAAACTCTGAATTTTAATAACTGCTTGGCTTTCGGTAATACTGGCGCAGGTTTTGCTCACGCAGGAACGAACTGTGTTACAAATCTTGATAGCTGTGTTTCAGATGACACAAGCGCCGAATTGGGAACCCATGATTCGACTTCCAATTGTCAGGCTGGTGTTACAGACCCTTCGAGTGCCTCACCGGCCTATTTTACAAATTATGACGAGGGAGATTATAGCTTAGCTCAAAGTGATGTGGATAGTTGGGGAATACAGGGAAATGTCGCAAAAACCCCTGCAACAGACTTTACTAATACTACCAGAGAAAATCATTCAATTGGCCCGTATGAGTTTATAGTAGCGCCATCCTCTTCGTCCTCTTCGTCGCCTGTATATACATCTTTCATATACGTAGGCAACGGAAGAAGCGCAACTCAAAGACAAGAGAATAGCAGCGAAGGTCAATTCCAAGGGTCTGTTAAAACCATTCAGGCAATGTCTACTTATGATTCAGACTTTAAACACGACACCATAGTGAGAAACTAAATGTCTAATCCTTTTTCTGGTATTATAACACAAGAATTTAAAGACACGCACAAGAATATGATTGATGCGATGTTGGATGATAATGCTTGTACAGTCCCGTGTCGCATTAGGTATGGGGGAACCAAATGGCAAGATTGTAATAACTGTATATATGATGCCATCGGTGGAAAATCCGCCAATAGATATCAAACAGGTGGTCCGGTATCATTTCCCAACGGTCAAATTTGTCCCATATGTAATGGCGCAGGTAAAATAGGTTCCACAGTAGATGAGACTATATACCTTGCCCCAATATGGGACTCTAGAGAATGGATTGATATGGGTGGAGGAGCAACATTTGACAGGGCTTCTAATACTGCTAGGACTGCTTCAACCTGGGTGCAAACCTTAGGTAAGATTGCGCTGTTTCCCAAGTTAAAAAGAGCTAAAACTATATTTATAGACACCAATATTGAAAACTATGGTATGCAAGAATTTACTCGACAAGGAGACCCTGAGCCATGCGGCCTGGGTAGTAGTAGTTTTATCGTAACCATGTGGTCTAAGGTAAGCTAATGGCAATTAGACTAGACATATCTTTAAAAGAAAACGAAAGTGAAATTTCGTCTTTGATAAGTAAGACTATATTTGAAATGATAAACAAAAGTTTTTCTCGCTCTGTAAATCCTATTAAAACCTTGGTTAGACAAGAGTTGCAAAAATCAGTTACCAAACAACCTGAATGGGCCTCTTTAATTGGAGGTAAACTTAGAACAGAATTTGGAATACCGGACGGATTTCCTAGGCTAACCTCTGTTTTAGACACATGGTTGAATAGCATTGAAGTTAAATTTGACAAGATGACTATGACGGGAAGCAGAATGTCTGGGGCATTAACTATTCACGCTGTTCGAGATGATTATTCAGACGTTTTATCTTTAGCCAGTTCTTCATTTATGACCGAAAGGGGAGAAGAACTGGAATGGCTACGATGGCTATTAATAGAGGGAGATAAAACTATTATTAGAAATTATCACATTCAGTATGGGCAAAGAGGTAGGGCTGGTCCTGCTATTATGGTAAAAAAAGGTCGCTGGAAAGTCCCCTCTGAGTTCGCTGGTAACCCCAATAATAATTTTGTTATTAGGGCCATTAATCAAATTGATAAAGTTTTGCAAAAAGAAATAGCAAGGATTATTACAAACAATGGCAATTGACCCAACCAATGCAAGTACGGTTAATTCAAAAGCTGTACAATCACATATAGGTTATGATAATCTGGCCAATATCTTAGAAGCCAATCTTAAAACGCATTACGATTGGATATTTCTAACATTAGGAGGATGGACCAGTGTGACTATTCCTTTGTCTGGAGCATATGGAGGAGAATGGAGTAGATTGCGTCCGGTAGAAGACGAACTATATACAGACGGACAGGTTTGGGAAGGAGCTAGAAAAGACTGGGTGTGGGAAACCGGTATTAATTACGTTGGTACAGACGGCGTTACTTATAATCCCACCGGGGTTGGTACTCCCACGGTTGATAGCGTAGCCACCTCTGACGCATATCATGTTAATTACCCCTTGGGTCGCATTATATTTGATACACCAATTAGTACGTCGTCTACAGTACAAGTTGCTCATCAGTATAGATATATACAGGTTTATAGGGCGGACGATGCTCCTTGGTGGAGAGAAATTCAGTATAATTCACACAGGGTAGATAGTTCTCACTTTTTACAATCCGGCAGCGGAGATTGGTCTGTATTTGGCACACATAGAGTTCAGTTGCCTTGCGTAATTGTTGAGTCTGTACCTAGGGGGGTAGCTGGGGGTTTTCAGCTTGGTGATGATGCTTTAGACGTATCTAGAGATGTTCTTTTTCACGTTATTGCAGAATCTAGGACAGACCGAAACAATATTATGGATATTATCAGCCTACAAACAGATAAGTCTATATGGTTATATAATACCAATACGGCTATTGATGATTATCCCTTAGATTTTCAAGGGTCGTTAACAGGCACAAAAATGTATCCAGATTTTGTAGACGAAACAGGTAATGGAGGTCATCGTTGGGGAGAAGTCAGAATGGAAAATTCGACTATTTCTGATATCGAACAAATTCACCCCACATTATACGAGGCTACTATTAGAACGACCATGAGAATTGTAATATAAGTGGCGATTTCTATTAGTGGTGTATTATATAAAGGATAAACCATGAATAAATGGTATTTACATCAATTGAATATAGTAAGAAATCCTAATGGACCTACCTTAATGAGAGGCCAATTATTAGGTACAACTTTAGACGAGGAAACCGGACAGATAACAATTAGTCCTAGAATGCAAGATAGTAAAAAGATTGATTTTAACCATAAAGAAGATGAGTTGGATGCATTATTAGACGAATTTGTTATGACCTTGGAGGCCCTGGGATATATATAGATTAATAAATGGAGAAATTTTAAATGCCTGCTAGTTCAAATAAAAGAATTTTTTATCCTGCGCATGTAGTTGCCGTGAAACCAGACAGCGATGCAAATTATACATTTGGCGCTGAAGATGCTTTGCACGGTGTACAAAGCGTAGGTATAACCACCAACATTAACCTAGAACCTTTGTTTCAGCTAGGTGTGTTGGAAATTTATGAAAATGTTGAAGATATTCCTGACGTAGAAGTTACCTTAAATAAGCTGCTTGACGGAAATCCTCTTATTTTGCATAAAGCCACAGAAGACGCAACTCAGCCAACGTTGGTCGGACGTTCAACTTGTAAATGCACATTTGGTGCTGCTATTTATTCTGATACATCATTAAGCGCAAGTGGTACAGAATTGTCTACTCTTGCATGTTCTGGTATGTTTGTCAGTTCTGTGTCTTATACCTTTGGTGTAGACGGAAGCTTTACTGAAGATGTTACTATGGTTGGTAACAATAAGTTTTGGTACAACCAAGCTTCACAAGATGATATTGGTACTGGTAACCCTCAATATGGTGAAACTGACGGTAAAACGTTACCATCTATCACCTGGAATGCTCAATTGGCTCCTGGTGAGTCCCCACTGGCTTCAGTAGGTATTGCTAGAGGTGAAGACTTTATGTTTGAGGCCACGGGTATTAAAACATTAGATAGTAATAGAGCTATTAATGATGCAGATACAACCGTGCTACCACCAGAAGTGTATGGTATTAGCAATTCTGGTCTAAATGAAAAAACTAATGGCGCTGATTTTGATGCCCATATTCAATCTATTACTGTGTCATTTGACTATGGTAGAGAATCTATTGACGAATTAGGTCGTAGGGGTCCGTATCATAGAAATGCTGCTTTCCCAACTGAAGTATCATGCGAAATTACCGCTGTTGCTACAGAAGGTGATTTGTTCTCAGCAACAGAAGATGGCGTATTCGGTACTACTTCTGTGGGTTGTGGTTCTACTGGTCGAAACGTAAATAATCGTACTATTAGAATTGCCTCATGCGATGGTACAAGAATCTATCTTGGACGTAAGAATAAATTATCTAGTGTGAATTATTCTGGCGGTGATACTGGTGGTGGTAATGTAACAATCTCTTATACGTTTAGCACGTTTAACGATTGTACAGTTATGCATAGCCAAGACCCGAACAGTTCTTATGCTTGGGCAGATAGAGCCGCTGCTGGTTCTGGATATTTAGTAGAGTAAACTATATTGGAATAGGTTGGGTTTATGACCCTCGGATACGAAACCTTTGACAAAATGGTCGGATAGAATTGTTTCTTATTCATGGGTCAGAAATAGGTGCGATAGGCTTTCCTTGGCAGGCAGTCGAGTATTTGTTTCTGGCTCTTTTTTTATATAGAGGAAACAGTGGACGATATAAGAAAAGAATCTGTTTTAAATAATTTATTATCTGGTTATACAATTATAGAAATTGCTAACAAAAAGTATATTGTAGACACGCCAGATATTAAATTGATAAATGAATCAAATTATTATTATAATCAAATAATAAAAGAAAATAGATTTGCTCCTTGGATACACAAACGAAACACTATAGGAATATTAATTAGTCACGGCTTATGGTCTTTAGCGGACGACAAATCTTTAAAAGAATTAGAAAAATCTCTTGAAGATAAAAAGGTTCAGCTTTTTCATAGCTATTGGCAAAATAAAAAACAGGTAGACAGAATCAGAAAAGAAATAGATATGATTCGTCTAAAACAAGGCCAATTATATGTTAACAGACATTGTTTAGACAATGTAACATTAGAGGGATTTGCTGAAAAGGCCACAGAACATTTTTTATTCACTAAAGTTATATTAGATGAAAATTATAACAAATTAGAAAATATTGATTATTGTGTTTTAGAAGCAATTCTTAAAAAGTACAAAGAGCTACAGCCCTCCGAAGTTGAGTATAGAGAATTAGCCAGAACTGAGCCCTGGCGCTCATTTTGGTCTTCTAGTGGATTGTCTAACTTTAGAGTAATTGGAAACAATCAGCGCACTTTGTTATTATTTAGCAAGATGTACGATAATATTTATGAAAACCCTGAAGCTCCTGCAGAAGAAGTAATTGCAGACGATGACCTTCTGGACGGGTGGCTAATTACCACTAAGAGGAAAAGAGATAAAGAACGAGAAGAATCATTTATGAATACAAATGTAGAGATGAATTCTAAACACGGTTCTGCGGGAGAAATTATTATTCCAGCTAGTTCTAAAGAAGATGTAGACCGTATCCAAAACATGAATGACATTCGTGCTAAAATGATACGAAAACAACGTCAAGAACTGTTAGATAAAAAAGAGAAGGTATCCGATTTGGAATTACCTGCTATTCAAACGGAGGTGCAAGAGCAGACTTTAAATACAATAAGGAATAGAAAAAATGGATAAAGTAGATACAATCAATGAAAGAAAAAAGAGCAACGAAGAACGTAATAAATTATATTCTCAAAACAGACTAAGACAAAATGTTGGTAAAAAAATTCAAACCACAATGATTGGGGCCTTATCTTCTTTTGAAGAACAGTTTGGGAAGCTCTGGGGAATTGGAGTAGATGGAGATTTGACAGATGAGCAAAAAATGTTTAAAGAATTGTGGGAAAAAACTAGAACAGACGTTTTAAATAAAGGAAACAAGCAGTTTCGCGCTGCTATGGAAGAAATTTCAGAATATACCACTGAATGGAACAAGTATAAAGCTACTTTAATAGTGAGGTAAACTATGGAAAAGGAAGATAGAACTTTCGTCGTGGAATTAGACGGGGAAGACACACAGTTTGAAATCAAAAGTCCTACTCAAAAAGATTATTTAGAAGGGCAAAAGGTTTATAACACGGTTTTTAATGGAGCTATTCAATCTGGTGCCCCATTGAGACGTAAAGTTGGAGACATCCTGAAACAACAAGGTCTTTGGGACGATGATAAGCAGAATGAAATGGAAGGTATCCAGAAACAAATCATTGATAAGGAATACATTCTGCACAAAGGGGGAATTAAGGCATCAGAAGGCAAGTCTGTTGCTTTTGAAATTAAAAAGTTACGAGCTGAATTAAGCCAATTATTGACTGTGCATACAGAATTTGACGGTAATACAGCCGAAGGTCAAGCTGATAATGCACGATTTAACTTTTTGGTGTCTGCATGTGTAGTATATAGTAAGGACAAGCAAAAGTATTTTAAGTCTTATGAAGCATTTTTAGAAGCATCGGACAGTATCGTTGGTTTGGCAGGTAGTAGAAAACTTGCCAATATGCTATATGGTCTAGATGACAACTTTGAAGACAATTTGACCGAAAATGTCTTTTTGAAAGAGTATAAATTCGTAGATGAACAACTTCGCCCCATTAACAAAGACGGTCATTTAGTAGACGAAGAAGGTCGTCTAGTAGACGAAGATGGTTTCTACGTTGACGAAGATGAAAACCGAGTCAATATTTATGGGCATAAATTAACCGACGAGGGAGATTTTGCCGAATCTTCTAGCCCGTTTTTGGATGATGAAGGTAATCCTATTGTACAGGAACAGGTTTCATCTGATGTAGAAGAAGAAGCCGAGGAGGAAGTAACTCCTCCCGAAGTTGAACAAAAACAAAAACAAAAGACCGTTTAATAGTGGATAGTGGTTAGTCGGAGAGTGCTTTAATTTAATACTGTATCGAAACAACCACTTTTAAGGTTATTATGGCCGGATTTAATCTCACCGCAAATATTAATGCGCGATTAGTTAATGTTAAAAAAGTATCTGCTCAACTGAAGCAGGCTTTTTCTAGTAGAACTGTTGATGTCAAAATCAATATCGACAAGTCTTCGTTCATTAATATTAATAAAACACAATCGTCTCTAAACGCGCTATATACATCTCTTCAAAATGTAAGTAAAAGCGCTAAAGACGCTACTACAGCTATTAGCCAATTAGGCACAGCAATGTCTAATGCTGCTGGCCAGAGTAACAGTGTGGCCAATGCATCTGCTAAAGTTAATAATAATCTTAACCAACAAAAACAGGCCACTCGTGCTGCTCGCACAGAAATGCAAGAGTTTGGTCGAGTGTCTGGTTTGGCACTGCGCAGGTTTGCTGGTTTCTCCGTTGCTACAACAGTTGTATTCGGCTTTGGTAGAGCTATTACTAGCGCTCTTAGCGATGCCATTTCTTTTGAAAGAGAACTGATTAAGGTTGCTCAGGTTACTGGCAAAAGTGTTGCCTCTCTTACACCCCTAACCAATGAAATTACAAGACTGTCTAAGAATTTAGGCGTAGCGTCTTCAAGTTTGGTTAAGGTATCTAGAATTCTTTCTCAATCAGGTTTAAGCATTCGTCAAACTAGAGTAGCCCTGGAAGCTTTGGCTAAAACAGATTTGGCCCCAACTTTTAAAAATATAGAAACTACAGCAGATGGTGCCATTGCTATCATGCGTCAGTTTGGTATTGGTGCTAATCAATTAGAACAGGCCCTGGGTGCTGTTAATGCTGTTGCTGGTAAATTCGCTGTAGAATCTGATGATATTATTGCCGCTGTTAAACGTGCCGGTGGTGTTTTTGCGGCTACGTCTAAGGGTGTTGTTGAGGGAGCAGAAGCTCTTAATCAGTTTATTGCTATCTTTACTAGCGTTAGAGCTACAACTCGTGAAGGCGCAGAAACTATTGCTACTGGTTTGCGTACTATCTTTACCAGAATTCAAAGACCTAGCACTATTAAGTTCTTGCAACAACTAGGTATTAATCTACAAGACGCAGAAGGTAAGTTTGTTGGTGGTTTTGAAGCAGCAAACAGATTGGCTAAGGCTTTGCGAAACCTAGACCCAAGAGACGCAAGATTCGCTCAGATTATTGAAGAACTTGGTGGTTTCCGTCAGGTTGGTAAAGTTATTCCTATCATTACCGCTTATGAAACTAGACTAAAAGCTTTGCAAGTTGCCCAACAAGGTGCTAGCTCTCTAACTAGAGACCAAGCCTTGGCTCAAGAAACATTGCAAAACAAATTAATTAGAGTTAAAGAAGAGTTTGTAGCTTTAATTCGTGAAGTTACTCAGACCTCTACATTTAGAGTAATGGCTAATACAGTTTTGAATTTGGCCAGTGCTTTGATTAGATTGGCAGATTCTATTAAGCCTATTATTCCGTTGCTAGGAGCGTTGGGCACTATTGCTCTCTTCAAGGGAGGTACTCAATTTGTCAAAGGGTTCGGCAAAGGTGTCAGAGGACAAAACTTCCACGATGGTGGTTTGGTAAGACAGAAATTCTCTGGAGGTGGAGATATACGTCCACGAGGTTTAGTTCCTGGTGGTAAAGGTATAAAAGACGATGTAAGAGCCACATTGCAAGAAGGCGAATTTGTTATTCGTCGTAAAGCTGTTGATGCTATTGGCGTTGGCAATCTTAAGAGACTGAATAGAGCTGATGGCGGTAGAGTAGAACTACAAGGCGGTGGTATTTTAGGAAAATTTTCTTTAAGAGACCAAAAACCGTCTGAAATTGGTGCGGCTATTTTAAGACCAGAAGGGGATTTTAAAAGACGCGATATTACTATTCAAAATAAAGATATTTTAGGCGGTTCAGTACCAGGTTTTATTAAAGGCACGAAAAAGTTTGGTTTTACTAGAGAAGCTTTAGGTCAAGACGATTTTAACGCACTGAAAAAAGTATTCTCTCCATTACTGGGCAAGGCAATCAACTCTGGTACTAAAGCTATTGGGGGTGCTGCCGCTAGTAATCTGTCTACAGGAAGACTGTTAAAATCTAGTGGCGTTGAATCTATCTTTGGCAATTTATTTGAGGCTGTATTAGCCAATTTAGAATCCGGCGGTATTTTTGACAGCAGGGTAGACCCTAACAGGCCATTTGATTTTGTTAATGGATTTACATCTACACAATTACGTAAAAGATTTAGCAAGTTGAGTGATATTCGCTTTATTGATGCCAAAGCTTCTAAGTCGGCGGCGGAACCTCGTTTTATTAGAGACAAAGTTATACAACAATTAGAATTTGAAGCGGTTAACTCCCTGTCAGATAGAAGCATAAGGGGCAAGCGTACTTTAGCTGCAACGACAAAAGGCTCAAAAGGTTCACTAGCTAAAAAAATAAGCGGACTTGCTGGTAGATTAGGCCGTAATCAGGGTGGGGATGTTCCTGCGTTATTAACTCGTGGAGAATTTGTTGTTAACAAACGCGCTGCTAAACGCTTGGGTGGTCCTGTTCTACATAGATTAAATAACTACGACAGAATAAAAAGAAACCAGGGAGGGGAAGTAGGTCGTCAACCTTTGGTTGCTGGTGGTGTTGTTAAATTATTAGGTAGTTTAGTTTCACGTATTCCACGTAAGGCGTCACTTGGTGGGTTATTTTCCAAGGGGCCAAAAAGAGCCCTCAAACGTACAAAAAACGCTGTAAGAAGATTCGATATTGGGAGAGGAAAAGGAGAAGGCTTTGATTCTAGTAGAGCCTTAAGCTTAGCATTTGGAGCTTCTACTGTTGGGGGATTAACCGAAAACCAAGCTTTAACAGAGGGTGCTGGTGGGGCCGCATTGGGAGCGACTGTTGCTTCTGGTCTTGGGGCTAAAGGTAAAATTGTAGGAATAGCAGCCGCAGTTGGTGGTCTATTTGGTTTGTTTAAAGGAAATCAAGCTTCTAAAATAAATGCAGCCACTGAACAAATGGATAAAGTTTTTGACGGTTTAGATTCAAATTTACAAAAATTAAACGCTGGAGGAAGTATAGAAGAGTTTAGAAAAAATACTAAGGATTTATTTGATGTAATTAATCAACCGGTTAAAGCTGGTAAAGGAGAAGGGTTTTTTGGTTTTACTGATTTCTTAGGAAGGGGTTCTGGTGCGGCGTTAACTTCAATTGCTAGTGGAGCAACAACTTTTGGTAAAGCGGGTGGTGTACCGGGAGCATTAGCAGGGACTATTATAGGGGCTGGTTTATCTATAGCTTCAAATGCAGGTTCTCCAGAGGAGGCGGTTACACGGAACGAAGTTCTAGCAGACATAACAAGAAGAGAAGGAGTAGAATTAGCAGCGGGAAAACAATTTGCAGAAAGAACGAAAGTATTTAGCGACGTTGCTCAATCTAGAGTAGCTTCTGGACTTGCTTCTGGGTTAAGTGATAAAGAAATTTTAGCAAGTTTATCAGCACAAGAACGTATAGGTTTGGCCGCCAATGTTGGAGGAGATAGGACTGCAACCATTTTGTCAACCGCTAGTGCTAGCAAGGTTAAAACCAGACAAGAAAACCAAGTTGTTTTATCTAATATAGCCAATAAAGAGTTTATTAAAACACAAAGAGAAATTGTCAATCAGCAAGAAAGAATAGCACAGGCAGCTAGGGCCGCTGCTAAAAACGTTGATTTATTTACGGAACGTTTACTTAATTTTAATGCTGCTGTAAAAAGAGCTGATAATGCTGGTATTAATTTAGATAAAAGAAGTGAAGCGCTTTTATCTTCTGTTCGTGGTGGTGCTGGTATTTTTAGCGGAGCAGATAGAAGAAATGTATTTGGTAATACTAGAGCTTTTTCTCAAGAAGAAATTGCTAAAAAACTAGGAGATTTTAATAACGCTTTGGGCAATACTGCTCAAAGTAGAGAACTCGTTGGAGCTGCTCTTGGCGCAAAAGTTTTACAAACCCAGTTACCCAATATTCTTAATGATTTACAAAGAAAACGCCAAAGCTTTAGCAATACAGGAGATGTACAGGTTGGGGCATTTTTAAAAGAGAATTTATCACCACAGTTAAGAGCAGCAGGAACCCCACAGGTTCTTATTGATAGCCTTATTGGTAAGTTAGAGAGCAAACTTGGAACGAACAGAAAGGCTTCTCCTAGGGCTATTGCAGATGCATTGCAAGATGGTACTGTGGCAAAATTTGCGGAAAGTATTGGTAAGCCTATTAACGAAGCATTAGGCCAATGGGTTGATGCCATGAATAATAATCTTATAGCTTATGAAAAAGCTTTAGACCAGTGGATAGGTTTATTAAATAGCGCTAATCAGGCTCAAGACAAAGTTATTCAAACTACAATTTCAAATGAAAATAGAATTAGAGCATTCGGTGGAAGAGGGTTGTCTGCCGCAGATAGAAACAGGGGTTTCAGAACACAAGTTGGTCAAGAAGGTCGTCGGGCTGGTATTAGAGGAGGGTTTGGGGTTGGAACTTTAGCCAATCAGCTTAATCAATTAGACCAAACCCAATTAGGTTTACAAGCTGTGGTTAGTGGTACAGCTACTAATGCCCAATTACAACAATTGCAAAACTTAGGTATTGACACCTCCTCCAGCGCGAGTGTCGCTGATGCGCAGGCAAATGTTTCAATACAGCAAAACGCTGCTTTAAAAGCATTAACACTAATTGCTAATAATACTTCACAGATAGCAGAATCTGAAAAGCGCTTATTAGACCTAGAAAAAGCAAATAGTCAGGCTCTTAGCGATGTTGAAAAATTTGCTACCGCCTCACCAGCACAACGTGCTGCAATGGAAAGAAATTCTTTTAATGCTCAAAGACTATTGTCTGGCGCATCTTTGTCGGGAGAAGAATTAGCATCTGGTTTAGAAGGTTTGAAAAGTACCCAAAACTTAAGAAGACGAGCTGCTATAGCGGCGGGTAGAACGCCTGAAGAAGTAGACTTGGAACTTCGTAGAGAAAGAGACAGAGCAATATTAAATAGTGATGCAGGAAGAATTTTGGCTCCAGGAGGATTTGGTGTTGGGGCAGAAACAAGAAGACAACAAAGACTAGCCAGTGGACAAGCTTCTGAGTCTAGAGCAGCCGGGACTATCATAGCAGACAGAAGACGGAGACAGGCAAACGACTTTAGAAGAACCAGGAGAGAAGCCTTTGACTCAAGGGATGCCGCCCTAAGAAATCCTACTGCGGTTCAAGCAGGATTAACTGATTCGTTAAATAAGTTAAATAGTACTATGACCAATTTGAATATTCCTAGCAAAATTGAAATTGGCGGAACAAGTTCTATAGATGTGCGCATTACAGGCTTACAAGACCTAGCAGACATGCAGGGAAATTTAAAAGCATTAGTTGTTGCTCAAATTGATAAAGCAATTAAAACACTAAGAGAAGACTTAACCGGTGAGGCAGCAGGTCCATAATGGCTAATTCAACTAATATTACATACGGAGGTGCTGGCAATTATAACTTTGCAACACAGGCCGGTCCTATTCCGTTTATTACATTAAGCAAGCAATATGCAAAATCAGCAGATGGTAGTGCTATAAACACAACTTATAGGGCTACGCTTGACGGAGTATTGACCCCTTTGCCAACGGGACAGACTAGTATTACAGAATTAAATACTATGCGCGGAACAATGGAAACGGGTTTCTTAAATGACGGGCAAGAGTTTAAAGTTGTTTGTGATGCTACTACACTAATTTTGGCTTATCCTAAAGTTAATAGCATTGTTTTTGAACCGACTAATAACAATTGGGTGCAAAGTATAGACTATACCATTGAACTAGAATGGCAAGGAGAAGCCATTTCGGGAGATATTCACGTTGAGTCTGTAGACGAAAACTGGAATGTTGAAGTAGTTGATGGTCACAACGAATACGAATTTAGCGATTCTACCGACATAGCTACAACCGCCTTACAGGTTACCCACAATTTACAAGCTAAGGGTATGTTGATTTATGACAGCGAAGGAGAGGTAAAACCCGCATGGCAACAAGCTAGAGATTGGGTGGTTACAAGACTGCAAACAACTCCAGCAACAGACGTATATGAATCTTCAGGCGTAATTAATTTTAACACAGCAGGCGTTAGCGGGTTTAATCATGCAAGAGTAGAAAGAAGAGACGAAAGAGCAGGAACGTTTGCGGTGGGAGAAAGTTGGATTTTATTTGACAATTCGTCTTCATATGGAAATGCTTTTGAAGATTTTTCTGCCAGCGTGTCTGTAAGCTTAGATACGGGGTTAACAACCACAACTATACAGGGCAATATTCAGGGCCTAGATATTAAATCATATGGAAGCAACCCTGGAGACTTCTCAATTACTACAACTAAATACGAATCCGCCTCAGGATATTGGGAAAACGTAAAAACCCAATTGAGACAACGAGCTATTATAGCTGCTACAGGTATTGCCGAGAGAGATATACATATAGTACCTGTGAATTATAATATAGGACATAATCCTAGAGCCGGAACTATTAATTATAATTATACATATAATGACCGTCCTTGTAATTTTATTTCTAATGCGTTGTCAGAACAAATTACTATTACAGACACTTCACCCACTGATGTATTTGCTTCTTTAACGGTATTAGGAAGGGCAAGTGGTCCTATTTTACAAAATATAAATACCGTTACAGCCAACAAAAGAAGTGTAAACATAGATGTGGTAGTACAACCTACGGGCGGTTGTGATGTAACCGCAGGTCATATTACTAATATGTTGTCTGTAAGACCTACCGCCGAAGTAGATGCTTTATTAACTTTATTGCAAGAAGATATTAGTGGTGCTGGTACGGCTATTTACAAATCCTCCGACCAAAATAGCTGGAACCCAAAAACAGGTCGTTATACTAGAAACGTAGAATGGACATATACAAATTGTTAAGGAATCAAAATGGCACATAATCCATGTACTCCAGCTACGGTTTTTGGAGGTTTTAATCATACTCTATTTTTAGGATGTAGTATTGTAGAATTTTCTGTCTCTATGGGATGGAATGAGCAAGTATCCGAACTAACTGTTATTCTAGTAGAAGATACTTGTACGGCTCCTGAGGCTTCTCCTAAACATTATTATGATTCTGATTTAAATACACAAACTACTTTCGATGTTGACCCAGGATTTTTTGGGGAACAGTATGATATTATCGGCATACCTGTTTATTTTCGTGCTGGCGAATTTGAATTTTCTGGTATGGTCCAAAGCTGGGAAAAGAAAACAGATTCTACTGCCAATCCTTCTTATACCGTTAAAGTAGTGTCTCCTCTATTTTTACTATCCAACACTGAATTAATTGTAGGTAATTATAGCGGTCCTGTTGCTGGTGGTTCTTTGTTTGGGACTGACGCAATTCCCAATATTTTCAATATTTATGGTTATACAGAATCTTTTGGAGAACCTTGTCCCACTATTTCTCAAGTGTCAGAAGGCTTATATCAGGCGGGAGACGGAGGTGCGGACGGCGCTGTATTTGGTACTCATAGCCAAGGATATGGTGGTTCGTTTATTAATGACAACGGTTTGCAATGGACTGTAATTTCTGACGCAATTAATGTATTGGCCAATGCTATTCCTGCTGTAAGAAATGATTTTTCTCCTTATGGTAGAATTATTTATAAGGGCTTAGTATTAGACTCGTTGCCATCTCCATGGTCTAATGGTTATGGTATTATGCAAGCTGATTCTTTTTCCATTGATGGCAGACGCTCTGAATATTATATAGATATATCTGAATTACCCGTTCCTCCTTCGTACTTTAGATTTGATGGCACAAATATTAATTTGATGGAAGCTATTTCTAGAGTGTGTCAAGAATCTGGATTTGATTTTTATATTGAATTATTACCAATTAAAGGTGGGGTTATAGCAGCATCTAGTGGTATAGCTAAGCTTATTAAAGTTCGTACAGTTAATAGAACCTCACAACCTAGTTTAACCGCTATTGATAGTTTTAATACAGCGGCGAAATCTGAAGGCACCTACATTCAAGGAACTATTGGTAGAGAACTGAGAAACGAGTTAACATCATCGTTTTTAGCAGGTGGCAAGAAACAGACTGTATATCAAGCTGTTCAAAACAATGACGAGAATTTAATTTTGCCTTTCTTTGGTTTTGATAGTACAGGAAATGTAATACTGCCAACAATTGATGATAGCGGATGGTGGCAATTTGATATAGAAACTGAAGGAATAAATAATACTTTAAATGTTATTGATTTACCGCCTAAAGTAACTATTACTGAAAAAGAATTGATGGCGGCAAAAGCAGGTTTTGACAGTTGGCAAATATTTGCACCTACTTATAATGACTTTGGGGCCACGGGTACAGACTTATGGAATGCTAGTAAGCAAGATTTTACTATTGGCGGAATTAGTTTTGCGGATACATCGAGTTATTTGGTCAACGAATACATATTTGCCGAAACGGGGTTTGAAGAATGTACAGGAGAATTAGTTGCTGAAGGTTTGTCATTTGGGTCTGCTCGGTGGCGCTGTCAGGGACGATATCCTCTAGCAAGAGATTTGGCATATCAGTTGCGATTAGATTCTTTCACTTCATTAAATGATGAAATTCAAATAGCTAAAACCCAGGATAAAGAGGCTGTTTTTGCGTGGTTGTCTACCTTTGCCAATGAGTATTATGGCAAACAGTATTCTGTGGAAGTTCCTAATACATGCGTTAGATTCGATAGTGAAAGCCAAAAAGTTATATTTAGCGAAACTCCTACCAACAATGGCTGGACCGAAGTTTCTACCGTTATTGGTTTGACAAATCCTTCTCCTGATTTAAATTTCTTTAGAACAGATAATAACACTATAGGCTCATTTGCAGCTTTTTCTGGAGCTGGTTTAACTGGCGCAGATGAAGGAGCTGAAGTTTCTCATATGAATGAGGACAATTTTCTTATTCCTAGTTTTGATAGTATTGGTACAGTATATGTAAAAAGTTCTGTTAATAGTGAATATGTATTTGCAGACAGTGTTAATTATAGAGGTCCAAGGGTGGTGGTTACACTATCTGAAGAAGTTCCTATAACAACCGACGATGATAAAAACACTGGAGGCTTACGCGAAACTGCAAGGTTAGCACAAATGGAGCCTGGGGTTCGCCAGAATTTACAAAATACTAGACACCAAATTAGCTCTAAGTATTCTCATGTTCCTTTTGAGACCAAAAGAAGAATGCCGCATAAAATCGCTTTTGGTATGCAGAGCAATACATTAACTTATGGGCCTTGGTGGAATAGGGGCCTAGCTGGACAAACAAGGATAGAACAACGAGATGGCTTAGTTCCTTGGGAGTATGGTAGTGTAGCTGCTATGAACACAGCGGCTGATGCTTTAATAGATGCTGGTATCACCAATATGAGAGTTGGTGAGATGGGTTCTATTACACTGGCTGGGTATCCTACTCTACCTTTAGGGGCAGAAATAAATAGCGCAAGCATTCTTAATAACAAACATTTAATAGAAAATCGTAATATAAAACTAAGTTCATTTAACACTACTTTATATAACGGAAATCCACTTGGCATAAGCTTTGGTCAATTTGATTTTGGCTTTTTATGGGCAGGTACTTATGGGCCTAATATTACAAACATGAGTGTTAGTGTTGGTCCAGGTGGTATGCAAACCACTTATAGAATGAGAACTTATACTCCTAAATTTGGAACATTCTCAAATCTAAATGCAAATAGATTGAGACAAATTGGGCAAAACAGAATGAAAAATGTTAGAGATTTTCAAACATTTGTTTTGCAACAAAGTATTAGGGGTAGATTAAAAGAAAATAAAGGCACCTTTTCTGTTAGAGCGGGTTCGGAACTACGAGCTATAGGTAGAGAAAAAGCCGATATATTTAAAGGCCGTAGTCCTCATGAAGTTTTTATTGGAGAAAAAAAGTTTTTTAGAGGTTTTTCTAGAGATATTATTGCCACCAGCAGTTTAAGCGAACTACCTATTCATCTGCAACAAGAATATGATGAAAAATCTTTTATGTCTCTAGACGGGTTATTAAGACCTGTTACTATGGATTCAACAGGGATTTTACCAGGGTATTATGCATACAACACAACTGCTAATAGTCCTAGAGGGGCTCTTGGTCCGTTATTTGAAGGGAGTGGTGCTGGTGCCACTACAGGTGAAGCTTCTGCTTATGTTGGAGATACAGATAGACAGTCTATTGTTTTAGACGATTTAAACCCATATACCAATCCTATGGGCTTGTCTAGGTCTAATGTTGTAGCCAATAAACATACAGGCCAAGGTAATACTGCACATGACATTGAGATTTTAGGCCGTGGGCAAACTCCTCCAGGCAGTGGTATGATTATGCCTCATAATCATTCTCCAGAAGGTGTTTTAGGAGATGTTTTAGGTGACTACCAAGATAATTATCGCCTTCTAGCAATGAGAGGCCCAATCCTATTGCAACAATGGGGTTATGACACAGACGGAAAACCCGTTCCTAATAAAGTTGATATCGCAGCACATGCTGTGTCTGGCGTATTTAAAGAAACTGGCCTACATGCAGATTTCTTGTCTGGTTGGCTACGACACTCAGAAACTTGGCCTGTAGCTCCGGTAGATTTACGACTAGATAGAGCTAGGGGTGTTTGGGTATCTCCTCCAAAAAAAGAAAAAATTGTTATTACGCTTAATGAAGATATTAACGCAGGTCAAGCCGGTAGGGGTTCAGTCCCATCTGGTTATTCAATAACGGGATATGAAGATGACGGCACAGTAATTACAGAACCAGCATTATTAGCACATGATATTTTGGATAAGTCTCATTCATCTGGTGATAAGGCTATTGTTGATTATAATGAAACAAAAAAGCGCTGGGAAATTTTATCTAGTGAAGTTCAAGGAGAATGGGCAGAAACCGTAACTGAAATTACTGCTTGCGTTAAACATGACACTGGGCGCAGAGAACCTGGGACTGGAACCGTAGATTTAATTGAACGATTCGGCGGTAATGAAACAGGGGGTGCTTCAACTGGAGAAAACGGGGTGCCGAGCGGTACTGAATCTGGAGATTGGTATGAAACAGGAACCCAGGTGGTGGCATTTAATATGGTGCAGTCTACTATTGCTGCAGGAAAAGATGTGCAAATTAAGCGCATTGGAGGTTATAGGTTCATAGACGTTGAGGATTGTAGTTAATGGCAAATTTTCGATTTAATCTTAAAAAACATAATCCTGGTTGTAACTGTTGTGTAGGTGGTCGTTTTGATTTTCATGGGCATATTTACGAAGGCTTGAATAATTCTATGAGAACAGACTTGTTTTGGAGAACATGTTCTGTGTGGCCTAAAGAAATAAGTTTTTTTACTGAGGGCGGCGAAACAGACTTCACTACAGACCCTGAAGCAGAGCCAGGGCAAGACCCCCCAATCGAGTGGCCTTCATTTAGTTATTCTAGTATTACTGAAAATGCATTTACTGAATACGACCCTAGTCCTTCTGGTCGGCCAGATGCCGGGGGTTTTATAAACGCTGCTACTATTAAGAAAAGCGCTTGTGGTCACGACCAAACCGGAGAAAATGTGTGGTTTGTTAGACAATCAAATATAGACTCATCTTATGCCACTAACTGGGGTTCTAACTTACTCGATTGCCCAAACAATTTAGACAACAGCGAGTGTCCTTCTGAACCATGGACTACTGGAAATAGTGCTGTTTACACAGATGTGGATAATGTAGATTTATTATATACTATTTCTGGTGTTAGTACCACTGGCGCTTATTTAGAACAAGAGTTTACTATTGCAAGCGGTGCTACACCTGTTGATGTAGAAGTAATGGTCATTGCACAAAGAGGTACAGTTAATTGGATTAAATTGTCAGTTGATAATATAAATCCTGGTGCCGGTTTTCCAGGTTATAATAGACACGCATTTGCTTGGTATGACCTAGAAAATCTTTTAGTAGGAGATGCTGAAGACAGAGTGACCGAACCACATCCTGTTTATAGAGTAGCGGCAGGTCATCCTCAAAACGAATTAAGTGCTGTATCAGGAGGTGATGCTAGAGTAGAGATGGCTGGTTCTGACCATATTGCATGTTTTATGAGATATCAACAAATTTCTCCAATAACCCCAAGTTCACTAAGAATCCAGTTGGTTAGTGGAGACTTATCGCATCATTATGATGGGTCTTCTGGTGATGGCGCTCATATTTATTCTGCCCATGTCAGAGAAGCTACAAATAATTATAATGCTTTATATTCTGATATTTGTAATGTGGACATGACCAGCAAATCGGGTATTAATAGACAATTTGAAATAGAGCCCAATGCAACAACTAATACAACATTTTTCGTTTATATGGAAACCGGTGACAATAAAGAAGGTAATCCTACATATTTTTGGTATTCAGGAGACATGGGCGACGAACTACCAATCGGCCACGGACTTTATGACCCATATGGCGCCGACGGTTGGCCGTACGGCCCACAAATTGATGATATGGTAGAAGGGTCCACTTATTTATTACAAAGAAAAGCTCCATGGCCTAGAACTTGTAACGTCGCTGACGACCATTTTAATGAAGTAACATCGTCTGGGGACTGGAATTTCACCAATAACTGTGAAAGATGGACATCTAAAAGTATTCATGTGGCTTGGACATATTTCAATGGTCCGTTAACATGTATGCAATGCAATGAAGACAATCTAAGGTTTTACAACTTTCAGCACCCTTGCAGTGAAGCAGGGGGAGGTATGTATGAGTCATACGGCCAAGACACAATATTAACATACAATTCAGACACAGGAGATGTTACTACAATATCTGGAGTTAATAGTCGGCACTACCATTTAGAATATCCTATCGTTGTAAACAATTTAAAGTTTTATATATTGCCATCTGGAGACTTTTCTACCATAGCACCAGGATGGGGAACTAGAAACGGACTTGACAGCGATAAATATACGGGGCCTGATTTACCTCGTATTAGATTGGCCAGTCCTCATGATTATCCTAATGTGTGGTCTGTGAAACAAGCTAGGTTTGCGGTGTCGCACGACAAAGGTGATGACACCTGTCTTACTTTTAATACAAGTTGGTTATATACAGTTTCGCAAGAGGCTACTGCTTCTATTACTTTTGGTCCCCCAGAGACTTCAGAAGAATGGGAGTATAGGAGGTTTATACAAGCACCAGACACCACAGACGCAGTTCCTATGATTCGGTGGCCTGTGATAAAAGGTTCTTCTGATGTTTTTTGGGAAGCTTCTCATACTCAAACTAGACTATTTGTTCAGAACTCTGAAGCTGCTTGGGCATTTGGTCTTTATCCTCCTTGGCATCCTGCGGGTACTGTAAAGTATGATGGTAGGGTCCAGAATTTTTCTATCCCTGCCGATGGTTTCGGCAGCCATGCCAACTCTAATTTTGGGCCTCCTCATGTTTGGGCCCATATTGCCTGGGCAGATAGCTCTACACACGGAGAAACCACTCGCGGTGCGTGTATATTATTACATGGATATTGCGATGTGAGTATAAACGGCACTCCTTTAGGCCACCCTTATTTTATCTCGCGTGATGGTCTAGAAGACTATGTAAGCCAACTAGAGACCTTTGAATATGTTAAAACTGAAGATTTTCATACTTCTGTTAAATTGGTAGTTGGTCCCGGTGGAGGAAATGTAGTAACTGGAGAAGATATAGAAGTATGGAGAGACGACGAAGTGTGGGGAGAGGCAAACGCTAGATTGAGAGGACTAATAGCTTTAAATTCAACTGAAGAAGCACAAAGAAACATTATCAACAGTCAAGGTAATGCTATTAGCGGGACTGTCGCTGATAATCATTTATTTGCATATTTGAAGAAAAGATATAGCGTAGAACCTACGTCTGGAGACCCAGGAACCGGCATTGGATGGCAATTAAATGTGATTAAAGGAGACGGTTCTTTAGTATGGTCTATTGATGACAATCCTACAGGAAATGCTGATGAGAGCAACCTCATACCACCAGTTGCAGAGTGTTATGCTAGTAGTGATAGATTTTTCTATGTTAGAGGTTTTCCCTTAGACAGCTCAGTTGTTAACCACACTGGAGATGGTAGCGGCTGGGCCCATACCTGGGCGTTTAGTCATTATGAGCCAGAAATTAGATTTGCCACTAGATTTGAGCTTGAAGACACAAACCTAGGATTTGACCCAATTGAAACCGGGTATCCGACACCTGGAAGCCCAAGAAGGGCAAAAGGCAAGCTTTTAGGAGCTATGCCAATAGACAGTATTAAAAATTCTGACAAATTAGAATTAGCCCCACAGTTACCATCATCAGGAGATTATTAATGGATATAGATAAATTAGAAATAGCCGCGAGATTTGCCGTGGAAGCTGCAAAGTGGGTAAAGGCAGGTAGACCTTATCGAGACGAGGAGAAAATAAAAGAGATATACCAAATTTGTTCAGACTGCGAACACTATAAGCCTCAAAGCCCAGGGAGAGGAGAGTGTGGGATTTGTGGCTGCAAATTGAGAGCAGAAAGTATAATGCTTAATAAGATAGCTTGGGCCACTACTCGTTGTCCATTAGAACAACCTAAATGGGAAGAATCATCAGAAGAATATAAAGATATAGAAATAAGTAAGAAGGAGGTGCAACCTCCTCCTCCTCAAAACCCTGTAAAAAAGAGAACGTGTTGCGGTGGTTAAACCATTTGTTTCTTTTCTTTATCCCATTTTAGCCAGCCGTTATCTTGTAGATATACAGGTTTGCCGTTATCATCTTTGATAGCCTTACCTTTAGAACCTGTTTTCATTCTCTTTTTGTATAATGTACCAGACTCTTTATGCACGCCTAAAGCCAGAACTGCATAGCATTTTTGACATTGAAGTTCATAGAATTTATTATCGTCTACTTCTCGGACTCTTGGGAAAATTTCGTTTTCGCCGCACTTACCACACGATTCTGGTTTTAAAGCGTTGTTTATTGAATTGATTTCTTCCAACAGCGCAGACAGTTTCTCTGCTTCGACCTGAATGGTAATATTGTCATTTAGCTTGTAATTAGCTTTCATTTAAATTTTCCAATCTGTATTGTTCAGGGACTCCAGTAGTTTGAAACGAATTAATTGTGCCGCAAATATCTTTTGCAGTAGAATGATTAGTGAGACCCAATGTGTCTGGTGTCAGGTTCCACTTGTCTAACAATTTGTCCAAATTAACACTAAGTCTTTCGCTTAATACGTTAATCATTTTTTCCTGTTGAGGTCTAATTTTATCACCTGGGTCATCAATTAGAGTATCATCAACGGTCTCTTCTGCTGTCAAGATGTTAAGTCTTAACATTTTTTTATAAGCCCTAGCCTCTGCCCGACTTTCTGCTGTTGCTACAGGATGTCTCGCATAAGCAGCTTCTGTGTTAGAATGATTAACATCACATGCACCTTCAAATTGTACTGTTTTATCATCATATCTATCTACTGTTAGTGTAACTTTAACCGTAGCCCTATTATTATTACCAGTGTCTGGCAATTGTATTACGTTTGTTAGGCTTTGTACAACTTCACCATAAGCGGCTTCTGTTATACGTCTTAACCCGTGTACAGTTGGTTTGCCGCCCTGGATTTCATTTTCCGTTAGTTGGGACAAAACATAATCTGTCCATTCAGGGTCATTAATACTTGGTGCCTCTTCATCTTGCCCAACAGCTTCTTCATTAACAGATGCTCCATGGGACAATGTTCCCACTGGGTCTGAATCAACAATTGACGCTTCATCCAATATATCTGAAAATGTCTCAGACGCTACTTCATTTTGAAGCAATTCTACCAATTTACCTTTTCCTTTAATTTCATCAACCTTCTCTTGTTCGTATTGATATTCCTTCACCAAAATTTGTCTAATTTCGTCAACTTTCAATTTTGTAGTATCAATCGTCATCATCAGCTTCTCCTAATATAAAATAACGCTTACCGGGAGCAGGAAACTTCTTCTTGATTTGTTCCAGACACCCTTCCAACTCTCTTATTATATCTCTTTCCAGCTTGTTTGACAAGTTCTTTTTTTGTCGAATTCTAATCATACACATCCCAGCCCCCAACACTAAACCATTTTTCTTATTGTCGGTTTGCTGGACTTTTGAAAAGGCAGTTTGGCCCCAAATAGGTTTAAAGTGACTAGGACCATCAACCTCAATGACCACTTTTAATTCTGGCAGCAATAGGTCTAAATGTAACCTTTCGTTTACCAACATGTGTTCACGGTGGAATTCTGCTTTGTATCCTAGTTTTATTAAATTAAATAGAATAATTTTTTCCAGTTTTGACCCAGACTGCGCTGCCTCTCGTATGGCTAGATTTGCTTTTCTGTGAAATTCATTTCTTTCACTTTCTGTCATATTCTCCCACTGTTTTTTTGCCATGTCAGAGCGTCTTTCACGCTCCTTTTCCCCCATATTTTTCCAATTTTCGGCTGTTGCTTCACTAATCTTGATTTTAACGTCATCATCACGTTTAGTGCCTGCTGTTGGGTGTTTATGACGACCAGTTTTAAGGGCTACTTTTTGAGCTTCGCTTTTGTTTCTAATAGGAACTTTTAACCTCTGGGCCAACCTTCTAATTTTGTTTGGATAAGTATCGCAAATTTCAGCAATTTGACTAATACTATATTCCGACGATTTGTGTATGTCGGTTAACAATGTTTTTTGGTCTTCAGGTTGTAGTGTTAAGAGTTTTTTAATCTTAGCTGTTGATAATTTTTTCAATTTTCTCATGATTAAAGTCTTCTATAATAGATACAGGTTTTTGCCAAGTCCTTTCTATTATGTCTGCGTGTGATTGTGAACGTGCTAGTAAATTAATATCCGGAGATGTATATAAAGATTCTATTTGGGCAAATTGGAAAGGTTGATACATCCATTCTAAATTCCATACATAAAAGAATTTCTTTTTACATCTCAATACATTTTTCATTACCGCTGTGGTATAATGATTTGTTGATATTAATATTCCGTCATAATTAAATGCGTATGTCATTTGCATTAATGAAAATTTTGTATAGGCCGGAATAATACCATACTCCGCATAAAATACAATGATGTCTCTATCTGTACAAGTTAGTTGGTTTAACTGTGACGATAAAGCACGAAATAATTGCGTTTGCCCAGGACTATCTATTAGTATACCTAATTTTTGCATAAAGTTTTTGCCTTGTCTGACCATTCAGAAATTTTAAGTTTATCACCAATATCTATTAATCTGTGATAGACAGTGTGTCTATTTAATATGTCGGCTCTATGTTCTTTAATATATTTGCGTCTAGATTTTTCATTCTCTAAATATTGTTTTAGAGTGTCACCGATATTTGAATCAGAAGCATCAATCTGGGTTTCATTAAAAGCACATATACGATTAGCTAAAAGAGAATATGTTTCTGTCAAATTGTCACATATTGTCACTTTAGAAGATTGAGCCAAGTTCATAAAATCTGCAGGAGTAGTCATTCCTACAAACGACGGTGTTTTTACATATCTTGTACCAATATGTTTAACTTTATAATTTGTTGAGTGCAATATTCTTTTAAGTAGAACGGAGGATTGCATCGAATAATTATTGGACACCAATATATCTGCTTCCCATCTTATATTGGCAACCCCTCCTTGATAGAATAGTGTATCTGCAAATGGTTGTAATATGTATGTATTGTTAAACGACAAGTTGTTAATTATATTAGGATGCGCCGTATGAGGAACACATATTAGTTGAAGATTAATATCCGGAAATTCTCCAACCCCGTAAACTATAGTTGGGGTTTGGAATTCTATTAGAGCCTCTCTAACATGGTGATTAATAGATTCTGCTTTTAGTATAATTAAATCTGCTTTGTGTTCGTGCAATATGTCATATATAGCATTTAAATCATGGGCCATAATAACAGTGTTATTAAAATGGGTTAAAACATTTTTTAATCCCTGTATTTCGGCAGACAGTATATTTTCTATAATAATTTTCATCGTATTTTAGATGCCATTTCTATGTCATTAGACATGTCTACATCAATAGCTTTAGCATTTTTAGGTGCAATGGCCTTAAATTGTCCTCCGCTATCTATAATCTCGTTTATAGCCTCGAATCCAAACTGCATACTTTTGTCTGGGTTGTTGGCTAATTTTTTCATTAGTTCAAATTCTTTTCCTGTTAAGTACATTATTTGAGCCCATTTTTGAGTCAAGTTGTAAAACATTTGTTCAAGTTTATCTTTATAAACAATACATCCAATTTCGTTGTCTTTCATATAGTTGCTAATAACAATACTAGACGTCAAATCAAATGGTACGTTTAAAGCAGGTTTATTAAATACTAAATCTCCATATATAATTACCACATTATTAGTATTGACCTCATTCAGCCCCAACCCTATACTGTGTAACACGTTCGTATCTTCGTAATTAGAATTTTGTATCACATTAACATTAGAAGAAACATTTTTATGTACTTTGTCTGCCTGAAATCCAGTTATCAGGTATATTTCATAATTGTTGAACACGTTGTTAATTATATGTAACTGCCTAGACAGTATTGTATGGGATTTATTTAACCTAATGAGGGACTTGGCCCCATAGGTTTTCATTCTATAACCCAGTCCCGCTGCGGGAATTATTATAGAATATTTTTTATCTTCACGGGGTTTGTAACACGCCGTCAGATTTCGAATCGCTTTGTGTGCCATGAAATATATTTATATCATTTCTAACACTATTTTCATCTGATGCATTTGCATGAAAAGTAAATAGTGGTTCTGGAATATGTGTTGGAAAATAGTAATTAGATAATTGTATGAAAAACTCATGAGAGAAATATAACTGGATTTCCGGATTATGCGAAATATCAACAGACATATTAGGCAGCAGGAATATAGGACTATGAATAAGGAAGTGTTCATGTATCCCTGGATAAAAAGAAGGATAATATTCCGTGCTAACAATATCTACAGACTGTATTCTTACGTCGGTAAATATTAGGCTGGTACTTGTATTTTTTATTTTATCGCCTATTTTTTTATACGCATCAGTTGTAGGCTTATATCTGTCGTGACAAAATCCATAGATTACATTAGGCTCTACATTAGCTAATGCCTCAACGAATTTTACTGGGTCTTTAGAAATGTTGAAGATGTAATCGTTTGTTTGTTCTTGCATTGTTCTGTTTTCATAGTTTCTAAAAAATTCTCTTTATCATTTGATAAATAATGATTAAGAACTTTACGCGGAATTAAAAATAGTTCTTCGTTAGGGCTACAGGCAAAAGCAAATCTTAACCCTTCGTAAATAATTTTGTGGGACATGTCTTCAAAAATAGTTGGTTCTAACTCAATGTTTTTTTGCCATAAGATGGTAAACGGTTGCTTGGTCATATATAAAGCATTTTTAACAGAAGTGTAAAAATTGTCTGTTTCTTCTAATTGATTATGGCGAACGCTGACTAGAGGGTCTTTAATCCATTCTGCAATTACTTCTGTGTTATACTTAGTATCTTGCCTAAGTAAAATAATAATATGTTTGGGTTGAGAGTTTAATTGCTCAATAATTTTTAATGCTTTGTTAATATCTAAGTCATCATTTTCCCATAGTAGAATTTGATACTTAATTGTGTTTTCATTGTTTATAATTTCTTCTGTTTTTTCCGTAGTCAAATGGCGAATATTTTTTCTCCATTTGTCATCTCTAAAAAAAGGACATATACGACCTTCTATTACATAAAACTCTTTCTGTTTATCATAAGCTTCTATAATTTTTAGCCCGTTTTTCTTATGCATTTCTAATTTGTTTAGTTCACATGAGGTTTGTGTAATATCATTATAAACAGCAAATGTGCAGCTTTTACATCGTGTATCAAACATCTATGGCCTCTTTACGCATATATGGTAATAAACTTGTGAGTATTTTTTGCTTACTAATTTTAGACCAGACTGTTCAAACATTGTCACCATTTCATTCATATGAGAAAATGATGCTAATTGTAAAAGACTGTTTGCATCGGCCAAAGACACTTTTTTACCGCTGCCGTATAACAATTCTTTAGAAAACAACAATATATCCAGTCCCTTGATTTGTAATGTTCCGTTATGTTTTAATTTAGGAACCAAATTTTGTATAAATTGCAACCTGTTGTTATAAGGTGTAAAATCCATAGTATTGCCAATGTCTAAGTCTTCCACAGACCCGTTTGCATAGTTTTCTATATTGGCAATGTTTTGACTATTAAGAAATATTTTCATGAGTGAATGGCCTATATCTATAATCGTTTATGATGTCTGTCCAGTGTTGTAAAAACTTGTTATGGTCAAACTGTTCTAATAAAGAATGAGAATTTGCTACAAGAGCTTCTCGTTGTTTATCATTCTTTAATAAGGTTTCAACCATATGGTTTATACCCTCAAAACTGCCTTCTGTTAAACAGTTTACATTTGGTTCAAGGAATTGTTGAGTAACAGCAGTTGTTGTTGTAACTATAGCACAATCTCCTCCATATGCCCATAGTAGTTCGTGAGGAATATTAAACTGTGTTGCCAAATTAACATATATTTTACTTCTTGCAAATAAATCTAAATATTCTTCATAGGTGTCTACTGATTCAGACTTATCAAACCCTGGGTTTTTACCTACAATTTTACAGTTTTTAAACTTTTGAGCAATATTATTTAATATGTGATAATCCGCCTGAAGAAACGAACCCGTAACTAATACGTCTATATCTTTTTCTTTGGGTTCTAATTTTTCAATGCCGTATGGTATGGTATAATTGCAACCCATTTGTTTAGAAATCATATCTAGTGTACCAATAGAAGTAAACGGACTTTGTTGTCTCTTGGTAAAAATAGTGTATGGATTTTCTATATTAAAATCATGGTCAACTATTAAAGTAGGAACCTGTAAGGCAGAACATATTTGTCTAATGGCTTTTTGGTTTTGGGTTCGATGATTGACTAAAATCAAATCGTAGTTTATATCGTAGATACTATTTGTAGGAATAGAGTATAGATTATCAACTTTAATTTCTTTTATAGCGGGCCAATCATAACACGATATTTCTGGAGTCCCATAAAACCGATGGCCTGTTTTGGCTAATTCCACATCAAATCTACCGTTGTAAAAAAATGTTAAAACATTGGCAGGTTTATCAGTTTTGGTTGCTCTTTGTAAAATAGAACTAACAGTATTCATCTAGAGCCTTTTTCATTAATTTTCCCACGCTCTCATGTGAGAAGTTGTCTTTTAAAAATTGTCGTTTAACTTCTGTATTAGAATTATTTTTTTTGTTTTCATACGAATGTCTCATACATCTCTGCATGTCAATAATACTTGGTTCTTGCCATGTTTCCCATGATGTATATATATTAGAAATAGGAGGCTGTTCTGTATAAACAGGTTGTTCTATGCTGTCTATATAATCAGCGTGTTCTCCCAAAATAGATTCTGTAAAAATACCCTTTGTACATAAAATATCGTTGCCGTAATATAAAGCGTCTAACGACGGTCTGCAAAAAGATTCTCCGTAAGAAGGAATAATTAAACAATCTCCAGCTTGATGCAAGCCTAACAACTCTTCTCTGGTTAATCTGTTAATAGTAATAATTTCTGGTAGATACAAACTTCTATTAAAACGTAATCTGCTATTAATTTTGAAATTTTTAACATCCCCAACTATTTTTTGCATTGCCTCCTGGTCATTTCGGCCCCAAAGAGATGTTTTAATAACCAATTGGACTTGGTCTTCAAAATCAAACTCTCGATTAAATGCCTGTACAACACTAGAGATATTTTTTCTATCAACATAGTCTGCAATGAGATAAAACACAAAATGGTCTTTTAATTCGCTAATGTCTATTGGGGCAACTTCTTTATTGTTCTCCAATTCGTTAAAATCTATGGCTTCTGGAATAACAGAAATTTTAACCTCAACACCACTATCTTTTAAAGACTCTGCTTCTGCCGTAGAATTTACCCACAAGGCATCTAAAATATTCATATGGTCTATCCACATATTTTTATTTAGATTTCTAGTTTCGGTCACAACCCTTCCTATATTAACAGTGTCGCGTGCCTCAAAATAATTAGGCAGGCAATATTGCAGCAGTACGTCTGGTGAGCCATCTAAGAACTTTGATTCTAAGTTTCTTAAATAAGACGGAAGGTTGTTGTCTATACTATTAGAAAAATAGATGGGCCGAGCCACCACATTGTGGTTAGTTGTACATAAAGACTCTAGATACGACTTGGCAGCGTAGCCCCACCCGTCTCCTTGTCTATATGGTCCTATATAAAATATATTCATTATGCCACTGATACCTTACGCTTAAACGCCCCTTTAAACTTAATATCTGCAAATAGTTTTTTGTGCAATTTTAAAAACCTTGATATTATTTCCGCAGAATCTTCTACGTCTTTCCATGCGTCATGAGCATTTATGTCGGAAATACCAAAATATTTTCTTAAATTATCCATAGACCTACTATGAAGAGAAGTATCCCAAGACAGCCAATAAAAAGCTAATTCTCTAATGTCTACAACTTCATAATTAAACAGTTTGCCAACGTTGTATTTTTTGTTTAACCTATTGACAATAGGAAGGTCAAAGTTTCTAATATTTGCTCCACACGGAATTGGGGCAGTGAATTGTTTGTCGTCCTTATTATAAATATTAACATGCGAACAAAATTGTTTCCAAACCACATGAGTAGCCGGGGCGTTTGTCCACTGTTCTAACAATTCGTCCTTAGTACACTTACGATGCATACAGTGGAACTTAATTGTTTTTTCTCTTTCAGGTGTTAAATAGGTGTCTAAATTATTAATGCCCAGAGGTCTCATGTCGCTGCAAAATTTGGACCCCTCCACTATATTTAAATTGTATGGGTCAATCATAGCGCAAGCAACTTGTACGGGATTACAAACTTCTGTATCCACGCCGTCTGTTTCAAAATCAAATACGCAAAAATATTTCATAATGTTCCTTCTGGGTCAGTTAGGTTTGCAAATTGTATATAATCTTCACTTTGAATATTAAACATGCCTAGCCTTGCTTTTTCACAAGTCAATTTATTGTTGCCCTTAATCGCAAAGTCTTTAAACAGGTCTTGCCTAGTAAATGGTTTCATTTCTATACCATGTTGGACTATGGCCCAATTTAATTTTTTCAGTGCTTCTAATCCCTCTAGTTTAAAAAATAGGTCCGGTTCTCTAGCCACTTCTCTACACAACCAATCAACAAATGCCGTATTAGACACATTACTTAGGTTTTGTGGTATCTCTGTTGGTAGAGGATTTAAATTAATAATCGGAGGAGAGTCCCACTTTCCTTGCAAACCAGTTAGTTGTACATTTTCAAAGTAGTCTGACCATATCTTTGCAGTCCTATCCCAATTGAAATATGTTTCTGCGGCCTTTCTAGCCTTGCGAGATTTGGTGTCCTTGTATTCTTGGTCTCTGCTTAAATATTTGTAAATAGCATCTGCTGTATGATTATTGTCAGGATAAGCTCTTTGAGCTTTTGTTTCCCATTCTAGAAACATTTTTTTAGGCTTTAATGGTATTCCGTCTGTTATCTTAACAACATCAGACATAGCGCTATAATCTATAGCAGCTACCGGAACCCCACAGGCAGCGGCTTCTGCTTGGGGCATGCCGAAACCTTCGCAAGATGCGTATTGTACATATAGGTCAAATAAATTATATACCGCTGCTAGTTGATTTCTGTCTAGTCCAAAACCTACGCTTGGCAGAGTGGCAGACAGAGCATTAGAAAACGGCGAATACGTTTTAGCCCCTTCAAACAAAAGGGCCATAGGAGTCTTACTATAGCGACAAATATATGTAAAAAATACTTTATTAGCAATACCATTGTCTCTTAATAGTTCTGGTAAATCCCAACCAACATCAGGATAACTGGTATGCATGTAAAAATACGTCTTTTTCCCTATTTCTGTATCTTTATATTTATTATAGAATATTTTAATAGCTTCACACAGGTCGGGAAAATGCTTCCTTCTCTGGTTTCGCATGGTTGTGCCCACAATAAATGAATCTTGTGGTATGCCCAACCTATTTTTTAATTCCGATTTATTTAAAGGTTTGAAAACATCTAAGTCTACACCTGGGTATGCTGCTTGCATAGTAGCTATTTGGTTATTGCTTTGGTCATCTAACACCTTAATAGCCCAATCAGCATATGTAAACACAGCGTCGGCATCTCTAAACATTTCTATCCAAGACTCTTGTTGTGGAGCAGAGTCTACTGTTGGCATAATACAGTGGTGGAAAAATGGTCTTAGCGGAGACTTGGTTTCATGCTTCAACATCCACGGGTCTCTTATGTCAAAAACAATATCTGGTTTGAAGTCTACTAAAATTCTTTCAAAACGCCATTCCCCGTATTTATTAGCGGGATTAGACGCATATTGTTCTTTAAGAGGATGGTTATTGTCTATTGCATTTGGATAGATTCTCCATTTGGAATCTATATGTCTGGAATCGCCCACAGATGTATAACAAGATTGTTCTGCTAATTTTAGCCTATCGTTTTCCACTAAACGATTCATTAGCTCCTTGGTATAAATACCAAAGCCAGATGCGGCGTGAGATGTTTCAGAACAATGTAATATCTTAATCTTCTTCATGATGATTTATATATAAAACACCCCCGGCCACATATATGACCGGGGGCTATCGTTAAAACGGGATATTTCCTGGGTCAGATTGTTCTGCACCAACTAATTCAGCAGATTCAATAGATTCATCTGCGTGTTCTGCGTCGTCTCTTTTTGGAGCGCGATACAGCTTTTCAAAGTTAGAAACACGAACTTTAAGTCTAGATAACTTCTGTCCATCTTTTTCCCAGCTATCACTTTTCAAAGAGCCCTCAATTAATACTGGGTCTCCTTTATCCAGCAAATTCCCGATACTTACTGCGCCCGTATCCCATGCTTCACATGCGATATATACAGTGTCTTTATCACGTTCTCCATTAGCTTTTCTAAAGAAGCGTGAAACAGCAACTGAAAAATTAGCTACCGTTGTTGTCCTTCCACCAGTTTCAACCTCTCTTGTCTCTGGCGCACGAACCAAATTACCTCGTAAAATTACTTTATTCATTCCTTCTCCTAAATAAAGAAAACCAAAAGATGCTATATACTAATTATACAGCTAAAACAAAAAGTGCCAAGACATTTTTATAATTGTTCTACACTTTCTAGAATAAAAGAGTCTTGGGTTTTACTTCTAGACCCACTTAAAAGTAGCCTATTACCTTCTATCAAATGTTCTTTGCATCTTAACCACTGTTCTGGAAATACCACCACAGAATTTATAGTCCCTGTATCGTCGCTGGCCTTTACAAACGCCATTTCAGAACCTGGGTTTGTACCTCTTTTAGTTTTAGTGGTACTGATTTCATCTATTTGTGCGGCTATTACCAAGACCGAGTTATTACTCGTAAACCCGTTGTTAAATTCATGGCAAGAACAATTTGACTTAAATTTATTTTCACATTCATCTAATTCTGTAGATGTTAAAGTCACTCCCAATAATTGATTTTCCATTTTAGCTATTTGGTGAGGCTTATCATCTAGGTCTGTTGGAGGATTTGCTAATGAAATTATTAAATCTTGTCCTTTCTTAGTCCTATTCTTATTTGCAAAAGCACCGTCCCTACCTGCGGTTGTTTCTACCATTTTGGTTATTATAGACTTTAATGTAGTCTTTTCATCAATAGTTATATTGTTTATCATCCAGTTCTGTTCTCTTGTTGAAAACTCACTGTATAATTTATATTCAAATACCATAGACTTTCTAGATACTTTATAATTGTCTAGAGCCCCAGAATTGATTAATGACGTTACAACCTTGCTATTAATTTTATTTGAAGCAAATAGTAAAAAGTGCAACCATTGCCATTCTTCTTTCTTAAGCCCTATTTCTTGTTCAAGCTTATGAATCAGGGCAATCAGCTTTTTAATAGCTGCCTGTCCAATGTTCTTAATATCAGACAATCCAAAATGAATCTTATTACCAATAATATCAAAATGAACATTAAGAAGGTTTAAATCTGGGGGCATAACGAAAATATTAAACGACTTGGCATCATTAACCAGTTCATAAATCTCTTGTTGTGGCTTTTGCTTTTCATAAGAGAAATATAAATACGAAGTAAAAAATTCTTCGGGATAATGGGCTTTACAATATGCGGACAAATACGCATTATGAGCATATGACATAGCGTGGCTTTTATTAAATGAATAACGCTGTGATTTTTCAATGCTATCAAATATGGCGTTACTAGCCTTATCTGACATAACATTGGTTTCTTTCGCACCTTTCAAGAAATCTATTTTAACCTGGGCCATAACTTCCGGTTTCTTTTTACCAATGGCTTTTCTTAATACGTCGGCTTGTTGTAAGTCAAATCCGGCTACAGATTGGGCAGATTGCATAGCCTGTTCTTGATAAATCATTTCCCCATAGGTTGGGCTTAATATATCTTTTAGGGCAGGATGTATTTCTTCTTGTTTAGCCGCCCCGTTCTTTTTTTGAATATATGCTAGCGTCACATTGGTTCCGTCTTCATGTACGGATTCTAACGCCCCAGGTCTCATAATCGCGCCTAAAGCAGATAGGTGTTCCATATTTTCTGGTTTAAGTTCTTTTGACAACTTTTGTCCCAGGCGACTTTCTAATTGGAATACTCCCTTAGTTCTGCCGCTTGATAACAAATCCCAGGTTTCTTTACAGTTAAAGTTTAGGTCGTCAAAACGGGCTTTAAATTCGTCGCAACCCCGTCTTTCTAATAAGTTTTGAACATAGGATACTTTGTCCAACATGGCAATACCCAATATATCAAACTTTAAAATGCCAACCGATTCCATATCTTCCATTTCCCAGCCAGCCACAAACTCTTTGTGCTTGGTGTCGTAAATCATTGGGCAAATTTCTGATAGTGGCTTAGGAGCTATAACCACACCGGCAGCATGTCTAGATTGAGAAGCCTTAGTACCTTCTAATCTAATGGCCTGTGCAAATTGACTTGCTAGAGGACCATCTAGATTTCCATCTTCATCTAAGAAGCACCATTCTCTAAATTTAGCTGCTCTGTTTTCTAAACACCACTGTAGAACAGAAGATTCCCCACGAGATTCTTTCATCTGCTGAAGTTCATCTGCTATTTTTGCTTTATCTGGAATATTCTTTGTAATGCGATTCATATCTTCGGCTGATACCTCTCCATATGCTCGCAAAACCTCTTTAATTGCTCTAGCACCCATCATTGTCTGATAAGTTATCATTTGAGACACATATTCATGCCCATATTTGGTTTTCATATAGTTGATAACTTCTTCTCTGTGACACACAGGAACATCAATGTCAATATCCGGCATAGATATACGTTCTGCTGTATTTCGGCCAGAGTTATAAAACCGCTCAAAGATTAGGTTATATTTGATTGGGTCAATTTCTGTGATTCCGATAAGGTATGAAACTAAGCACCCAGCCGCCGAGCCTCGCCCTGGCCCCGGCAACCAGCCCATTCTTTTAACATAGTTGATAATATCTATTACAATCAGGAAGTAGCTAGATAGACCGGCCCCTTGCAAGATACCCAGTTCATATTCTACTCTTTTAACATATTCGTCTTGTTTGTCTTTTGGCACAATATTCTGTATCTTAGCCTCCCAGCCGTCTCTACAAAGCTGTCGTAGATGTTCGTCCGGTGTTCTTTCGTGTGGGGTATCAAATTCTCTCAAAAGCGGCTTATGTAGAATTTCATCGTATTCTTCTACCATATCTAGTATCTTGTTTGTGTTTGCCAACTCTTCTTCTGTGTGGCCATAGCCCAACATTTCTTGGTGTGAAGGAATATGAAAATTGTCCGACTTAAAGAAGGTGTTCAGCATAAAATTTGGGTCTTGCCCTTGTTTCATAGTAACATGCATATTGCTACATAACAAAATTCTTTGGTCTATCGCATCTTCTTTATAGGCATAGTGAGCGTCGGGAGTAGCTATCAGCGGAATATTCAAGAGTTCTGCGATTTCCCTGACTACTGTTGCTATGTCTCTTTGCTTCGGAGTATTGGCAGCGTCCATCAACTGGACTTCTAAAAAGAAATTCTTTTCACCAAACACAGACTGTAATGCTTTAGCGGTTTGTATTCCTCCTTTTTTACCAAACTTTTCTATAGCATTGGCAACATGAGAACCTAAGTGCCCACTAAAACCGATAATATTACCGTCTAAATGTACCGCTAATTGCTCCAGGCTTAACCTGGGTTTATGGTAGAAATGTTTTGGGTCATTTGACTTAGCAATAATTTGAAGAAGTTGTTTCCACCCCTTGTCATTCTTTGCCAAAACAGGAAGGTGAGTTAAACCCCTATTCTCTGGCGTTTGACTAGTTGCATGGTCATCGCAAATATATAGCTCGCAACCCAACACAGGTTTTTTGCCAGCTTCTTTCATTTTAAACAAAAACTGGATTGTTCCAGACACATTGCCATGGTCAGTTAGCGCACAACCATCGCTCTCAATATCTACTATTCTTTTTGTAATTCTACTAGGGGTGCTTAAACCGTCTAGCAAAGAATAGTGACTATGCACATGAAGGGGAATATAATTCATTTAATCTCCGTAATTACTTTAGCAATTAAGGCGTTTGGGGTTACATCAAAGGCTGGGTTATACGCAGCAGTATTATCTGGAGCAGAGTTGTTTGTAACTTCTTTCCAGCTTCGTTTTTCTATAGGGATTTCTTTACCTGTTAAAAGAGTGGTATCAATTGTACTTGTGGGTGCTGCGACGTAAAATGGAATTTTATAATAATTTGCTAAAATAGCTACTCCTTTAGTTCCTATTTTATTGGCAGCGTCTCCGTTGGCAGCAATTCTATCTGCGCCAGTAATAACCACATCTACCTTTCCTTCTCCCATTACTTGAGCAGCCATAGAGTCACAAATTAGAGTGTGTCTTATATTTCTTTGTTTTAATTCCCAGGTAGTCAATCTTGCCCCTTGCAATAAAGGACGGGTTTCATCTACCCACACATGGGGATTTTTACCTCTTTTAGCCAATTCAAAAATTATTGACAATGAGGTTCCTTCTCCTCCTGTGGCTAATGCTCCGGCATTACAGTGAGTGAGTATGTTGCAACCTTCTGGCAAATAGCCTAATAGGTCTGCCCCGTTTTTACCTATTTGGTTACACATTTGTTCGTCTTCTTTGTGTATTGCCTTTGCCTCTTCTAATAGTCTATCAGCAAATTCTTGTGGAGTTAATGATGTAGAATTAAGAGCAATCCTTTTCATTCTGTCTAATGCCCAAAAGAGATTTACAGCAGTTGGTCTGCTTTCTGCTAATTTGTCACAGGTTTCTATTACTGTGTTTATGGGTACGGAATCTTCAAAACCGTTTATACTTAAACAAACCCCATATGCTGCTACACAACCGATAGCTGGGGCCCCACGAATAGACAATCTCTGAATAGCATCATATACATGGCCTGGATGCGTACATTCTATGTAAAATATATCATGTGGCAGTTTAGTTTGGTCTAAAAGTAAAAGTTTACGATTATCGCCGTCTTTCCAATTAAAAGTCAACATATTGGTGTTCCCTTGCTTCTTCTTTAATATAGGGCATTATACTGCAACCTCCGCTTTAATAGCTCCATGGGGTTGATATCCAATTAACTTTACATCTTTATGAGTCCATTTAAAAATATCATCACACGTTATCTCGATTGTTGGTAATGTTTTGGGGGTTCGTTTCAATTGCTCAAAACATTGTTCCATTTGGTTTTCATAAATATGGCAGTCTATTAACAAACCTGTCAAGTTTCCAGGTTTCATACCTACTGTCTTACATATAATCTCAAGTAACAAAGCGTATGAGGCTATATTAAATGGGACACCTAGGAATAAATCACACGAACGTTGTTCCCAGTGCATGTGTAGAGTACCATTTATATGAGTTAATCCCCAACTATAGTGACAGGGTGGAAGTGCCATTAAATGTATTTGTTCAGGGTTCCATGCTGAACAAACCATACGACGGTCATCTGGATTGGTTTTAAGAGTATCAATTATATTGGCTAATTGGTCAATATGCTCTCCAAAATCATATCGGTCTTTATCATATGGTTTATTAAAATGTCTCCATTGATAACCATAGATAGGGCCTAAGTCGTCACACTCTCTTTGTGCCCGCTTATGTTCTTTTTGTATCCATTCTTTATGAGTAATACCAAAAGTTTCCTCTTCTTCTAGTGTCATTGGACAATTCGAATCAATAGCCATTGAACTGGGCCAATCTTTAACTTTACAACTTTTTTCTCCCTTCCATTTAGCTTCGGGATTGCTCCATTCGTCCCAAATATGACAACCTCTTTCTTGATACCATTTTTTAGAAGTAATACCGTTAATAAACCCTTCTAATTCTACCGAAAGAGTTTTAAACGCCATTTTTTTAGTTGTTAGTAAAGGAAACCCCTTAGACATATCGTGGGAAAAAACACGATTAGGCATGACAATAGTGTCTATGCCCGTTCTGTTGTTTTTTCGTTCCCCGTTGCGAATAACATCTCGGACTATATCAAGATATGCTTTCAATATGTTCCCCTATTATTAAACATGTGGCAGAGTGTAAGGATTCTGGACAAGCATCACACTTTTACCTTTTCCCGGTATGGTTGTTATTGAAACGTTGCCGAATTTTATTCTATTTCTCCCGGCGCTTTATACTTAGTCACACTATAATCTTCTTTTGACATATGTTCTATAATTAGTTCAATAGGTCTGTATTTAAATAGATATTTTAATTGGTCGCACTTTGTCATCATCTGTCCAGGCTTGGTTAAATAGTCTCCGTTTTCTGTTTGTTCTAATGGAACAACATTGGTTCCTTCAAAAGTAGAAGTTCCTTGGTGACAGAATTTGCGACATTTCCATGTACGGGTTAATTCTGGTATTTTTGTATCTCTAATTCTTTCAAATTTAGTTCTTATCATTTGAAGAGTTTCTGGAATATCCGAACGGCCAAACGATAAAGTAAAAGGCGCATCAAAATTAATATAGTAGATAGTAGATAGAATATGTTCATAATTAGGATATAATATAGTAGATGCTAAGTGGTATTGTCGTAGTTGAAAATTGTTTTGAAGGCTTTGGTACGTTATTTCTTTTCCTGTTGCCCAATTAACTTTTCGTCCTGTTTTATAGTCAACAATTTCTATAGTGTCGTCTTCTATTTCTGTAATTAAATCTATTGTTCCTTTAAGGCGTAATTGCCCGACTATAATTTCTCCGTCAATTTCAAATTCATACTTTGCCCAATCAAAATTTAAAGGAATATCAAAACGTTCTTCTGGTTGTAATATCTTTTGATTACGCGGGTCAAAATAACCTTCTCTATATATAAGGGCTTTGTGTACTAATTTTTTACATGTTTTCCAATCAGATTCTTCCCATTTGTGATGACTAAATCCTGTGGTATAGTATGTATAACACTTGCTTGTAATGTCGTCAACATCTATGTCCCACATATTAACATCTTTTAATGAAATATCGTAGCCTACGTCTGAGTCTGTAAAAGACTCTTCTTTATTCTGATAAGCTAGTTTAATACCGGCCAGTATTTCCATTACTTTGTGTACAATAGTTCCTCTGTCTGCTGACTTATTAGAAGGCCCGTTCCAGCCCAGTGTGTATTCAGCAAAAGATTTCATCTCACACATTTCATGACAATTATATGAGGAAGACCTTATATAAGTGATTGGAATACTCATTTGTTATGTTCCGATAGTTGTTTGTTTTGTAAAAGCCTACTCGTAATCACGAATTCCAACCCCAACTGGAAACCTTGGAACTGGGTTTTCACTACTGGTCCAAGAGAAAAACCTTACCGTAATAAGTTTTCCTTTGAATTCACCTGCTTGGTAATCGGTCCAGTATTGTCTTCGTTGTTTAGCGCTTCCTTTAGGTTTTACTTTAAATTCATAACCTTTGTCTGTTTTACAAACAAAGGTGCATTCACCCCGTTGTTTTCCTTTGTTTTCAAATGCTCCTATGATTTCAAATTCCATGTCTATAAAATTTTTATACTTTTGTAAATCTTTTGACCTACCATTAATCTTGTATAAACCCTGTTGGTTTCGTAACATAATACCTTCGTATCCCAAAGATGTAAATTTCTTATGTATTTTTGGAATATCTTTTTCTGAAGAGATAGAAAATGTATCTGTACGTACCAAACTGGTACTTGAATCTATAGGAAGGTGTAAAATAGTTTTCCACCGTTCAATAAATGGTTCATCGTTAATTATGTCATAGATATGATATTGAATCAATGCTGATTCATCAGAAGGGTGGTCTCTTTTAATAGCGCTAGTTAAATTTTGAAAATCAACGTCGTGTATATATAATTCGCCGTCTAAAACCATATCATCAAACAGGCTTAGTTCTTCTTCAATATGGGGCAAAGAAGTAAAACGTTTACCCTGTCGAGAGATTAGGGTGACCTCTCCATTCAGAATAATAGCTAGGCATCTGATTCCATCTAATTTAGGTTGGCTTAAACATGGAAACGTTAGGTGTTTTTTATCTTTTGGGTAAGATTGTGCCAACATTGGTCGAAAAGGTTTAGATGTGGGAATTTCTTCCGTATATCCTTTGCGGTCCTTTTGTTTGTTCCACAAAGATTCGGCTTCGGCCAAACACTGTTTTTCTACAGAGGTTTCATTAGCCTTACCTATATTTTTACCTTTAGCAATTCTGGTAGATGTAGTTTGTAGCTTACCGCCTTTTAAACCGTGGGTTTGTTCATATATCCAACCGCTTCCATTTTGTTTAACCTCAATGCTCCACTCTCTTACTTTGTTCTTAGAATCCAGCTTGTATAATGTAGCAAATTTCATTTTTCTCCTCAAACATCAATATACTCTGCAAAGGGTTTAGGAATCCAATTTATTTCTTTTAACAATTGAAAAACGGCGTCATTTTGTTCTGCAACAGTTAGTTCTTTATTGTCTAATACCCAATCAAATTTTTCTAATGGATAATCGTCTAGCGCAGTTTCGCTAGAATGTTGGTCTTGTCCTTCATATACGTCTCTTAAAAACCGTAATACTTTACCACCGGCCTTTTGTATGGCTTCAACTTCATTAGGAAACCGAACGTCACACACAATAGCCATAGTTGGGTTGTCTTGTTTGATTTTTCGTATGGTGGCATCTGCCCAAATGTTTCCATACATTCTGCGAAAAATTTCAGTTCCAACAAACTGCATTACATCACGACCTGTCATTGGCCCAGGGGCGTGAAATATAACCTTATTAACAGGACATTGGGCTAAAAGAGTGGGAGTCCCTTTATGTGATAACAACCCTGAAGCTGTTTTATAATATAATCCCGGTTTTTCTTTTACTTCTTCTTTTTCCCAATTAGAATAGGCTTGACTATTAAAGTCAGTAATAACCCCAGGCATATCCTCCCATCTTAAATGGGTTTCGCTGTTTTTTTGTTCGTCTGTTCCGTAACACTGTTCTCTTTTTAACCCAAGGACATTGATACAAATGTTTTCTTTTAATAAGTCGGCTAAACTGTATAATTGGATAAAATGATTGAGTTCGTTTTCTTTAAATTTATCCATTTCAGGATTTTTACGAAAAATATCAAAAGCACCCTTAATGCTTTCATCTCCTAAAATGTCTTGTATCCACAGTTGGCCTTCTGTGGTAATATGAAAATCGTTTATCAAATTTACGTTCTTCATAAAATGACCCAGTATAAAATTAGCAGATGTATTTTTACCAGATTGCTTTTTGCCACTTATTCCTAAAATCTTAGTTTCCACTGGTAAACCTTTCTATAACCGGTCCAACTAAACGTTGTATTTTTTCTATATTGCATTCTGCTATGTCGTCTTCATAATCGGGCTTAATCGTATAAATATTATAACTATGTTGACATTGTTTTTCAATTGATTTTACCATTTTTGAGCCAGCCTCTCCTGCGTCTGGTACTATTATTATAGCGACTGCCCCTGTAGTGTCTAGTAGTTTTTTTTGATGTTCGCTAAATTTGGCCCCAAAAGGTGCTAAGCCCATCTTAAATCCGGCCTCCCACAACTTCCAGACATTTGGGCATCCCTCAACTAATATGGCTATTCCGCTCTTTTTAATTTCTGGAGCAGCGTTGTGATAATTGTACAACATATGTTCTCCTGGAAAATTAGGAGAATGCTTCCACTTACTTAATGCTCTAGCATACTTAGGGTTGGGACAAGGCATTAAATCGCTATGAAATCCTTTACATAGCTCACATTTTGCATAAATACTACGACCACTACATGCTATAACACTTTGACCATCAATATCATATACAGGCACTACAGCCCTACCGTTCATAGGCTTACCAGGGGCAGAACATTGTCCCACTCCAAATGTTGTTATGGTCTCAGGGCTAAATCCCCTGTTTATAAAATATTTACTTGGGATTTGTACCTTATCTTTAAATGCCTGACTCGAAATTTTGAAACTGTACGGAATTTTTAAATCATTATACGCATAATTAATGCATCTAGTTAAACTGTCATCTTCCGAATATGTATTAATTTCTTGAGATACCTTGCATCCAAAAAAACTTTCACACCAACTAAGAGTATCTGCAAATGATACTATTTCGTCTCCTGGTGTGTCCCAATTTAATTTAGCTCTAGATAATAGGCCCCTTATTAATCCTATAGGAGAACTAACAAAGGTTTCTTCGCATTGCCTTGTATGACACTGCCAATTGCCAGAATATGATTCTCCTTGATGATAAAAATTAAATGCGGTCAGATTATCCCCGCCATGGACCGGACAAGACCCAACAAAAAACCTATTGTTTTCTTCTAGGTCCAATCCAAAACAATCCATTATCTTCGTAAAATTGGCTACAATTTTAGTCTCAATTTGTTTAACACTAGAATGTGTTTTCATTGTCTTGCTTTGAAGCTTCAAATTTTCTCTTTCCCTCAATAATACTGGAGGTATTACCTTTCATAAAACAATTAATATAGTCTCCATCAGCCAAACCAGAACCATGTCTCGCAACAACAGGGACTAATTTTCTATTTCCTGAATGAGCGCCGTCTGCCGCGATTTCTTCATCGGATTTTGTTTTAAATATTGTAAAATTTGAACACAACCAAATAACCCTATCTGAGCCACTTGCGGTGTCTGTTCCTTCTCTATTGATGCCGTCGCGGTTTAATTGTATAAACAGTAAAATCGGTAATTTGTATTTTATAGAGAAATTATGCAGGCTGGTCATCATAAACCCTAAAGCCTGAAATTCCGCTAGGTTCTTATCAATGCTTTCTGAGGTCATTAGTTTTAAATAGTCATAAATAATCACGCAAGGATTTGCCTTGCCCTCATTGTCAAATCCTACCTTTTTAACTAACCATCTACGCATAACGGCCAATTGTTCTTCGAAGGGCATTCCGCTTATTGAGCGATGATAATATGGAATCTTTTCGTCTTCTATTTTACGAGAGGCATCCATCACTTTCTTGCGGTGTCCAGGTTTTTGTGCAAACTTACCTGTTTCTATATCATAAATATAGCAGTCAGATGACATTGCCAGCGTTCTGTGCTGATGGTCTTCTAATTGCATTTCTGTATCCATGTTTAAAATAGGGATTTTTTCATTAGCTGCCAAGTGATATCCCATATTGCTTGATAAAAGAGTTTTACCAACCTTTGGCCTTGCTCCAATAACATTGACCGTTCCTGGTCTCAGTCCTCCCCCAATAGCTGCGTCATATTCAGGAAAACCTGTGTGAAAACCCAGTTGGTCTACAGGATTGGAAGCTAAATAGTTTACATAGTCTACTAAGCCATCTCCCAACATTTGGGGCTCATTATCTGAATCTAATAGATGCTCTGAAAATTCAAAGATAGCATTTTCCCCAATTCCAAGAATATGGGTAATAGATTCGTCCCCGTTAATAGCCAATAAGTCGTCACAAACCCCGCTTAATTTAGTTCGATAGTCCCTAGCTATTTGTAGCTTTGTAATTTTACCAGCAAAACGTCTTATGTTCTTTTGCGCAACTGGAAAATTAAATAACGACTGAATATGCTGAGAACAACTTTTCTTGGCTAATAAATTGGCTAGTCCCAACTCTTCTCCAGCAGAGTAGATAGAAGCAACATCTATTTCGGCTATATCTTCCTTATTTAAAACATGTTTCAAACATGCAAAAATTGCTTGGTTGTATTCGTTGGTAAAAGATTTTTCTTTAACAATATCCGCTATATCTAAATAAGTGTTTTGTCCAAACTGGCATATTCCCGACAAGACCGCTCTTTCTGCCGCCACATCAGCTAAAGGATTATTCATTCTATCTCCTGCCTAAGCAATTATCGCAAATAAATACAAATTCATTATCATCTCTATAACATCTATTAGACGGCACGTTTTCAAAGAAAAAATCACATTTTGTACACTTGGCATTTGCGTAAGATATACGTTCTTCTCCTCTTTCGGTTAATTCATTTGAGCCAAACAACAGAGCATCGTCCTTATTATCTTTTGCCTTACCCTTTCTAAACTCTGTATCTGTAATCAATGAGCTACGATTAGTTTTAAATAAATTTTCTTGAGGTTGTGTTGATACTGTTTCTACTCTACGTATTTGCTTACCTTTTCCAGTTTTCCCAGTAGCCTTGCCAATTTTTTTAATTTTACCAGAACGTTTTTCAACAGACCTTTTGGTTCTTCTTTGTTTGCGTTTTGGTTTTGCCTCTATTGGAGATTCTTCCAGCACGGTTTTTAGCTGTTCTTTTTGTTCTGGCGTTAGTGTTTTAAGAAAGTCATCTAGGCTCATAATTTGTTCTCATTACATTGGTTTTAGCTCTTTGTAGTTCTGTTACAACATGACTTAGTTCTTTAATATCTCCAGCAAAATATTCTAATCTGGTACATGTTTGGGTGGCATAATTTATTAAATCTAACAACTGTTTAACATGACCGTTTTCTTTTGCAATTAAACGAACTTTAACTTCATGTTTAATATATTTATCATACTGTTGAGACTCACTAGAAACAGCTTCTAAGAGTTTGTGTTCTGCCCATTTCAAAATGCCTTTTTCTACATTCATTAGGCGCTGAACATATAAAGAATATTGGGCTAGACGATATGATATTTCTGCGCAGTCTTCTATATTTAAACCCCTCATTTCTGCCCTAGGCATGGTAAGATACTTTTGTATCTCTTCTTTAGGCCCAGGCAACTTATTATCAGGAATCCCACATAGCGATTCGTAATCTTTGAGCATTGTAGAAATTTTGTTTTGGTCATTCGTAGAACTCATAATTATTTATCTTTTCTCTCCATTGTTCCAAAGAATCTTTATAAGATAGAACTACTATATGTATATAATTTAATTCGCACCAAGCTATTTTATCCCTGTCATTAGCTTGCGCTTTTAAAAACTTTCTACGAGAACCATGAAAATGAGAACTAAACTCGTAATGTTGTTTCCCATGTATTTCTACGGCTAGGTTAAAACTAGGAATATAAAAATCCAAATATAAAGTACGTAACACATCTGTACGGATGGGCACTTCTTCAAATATTTGGACTGTGGGAAATTCTTTTTGCAGTAGTTCTTTAGCAGATTTATGATAAGAACTTGTTTTGCGATTATTGCCTTGTATAATCTTGGTCGGTAGTTTCCAATCGTATTTGTGTCCCGATAAAGTTTCTACACTCCTTTTCATAGACCCAAACTCGTTTTAAACTGAGTGGTCAAATCATCAAATAATTTTTTATCATTTTTCAACATAGCACCGGCCTTTTCCATGCCTTGTACTTTAGTGCCATCTGGCATAGTAAGCCATGAACCACCTTTTTGTATTATTCCTAATTCAACACAAATGTTTAATAATTCATATTCTCCATCTAAACCATAACCATAGCGTAATAAGGATTCAGTCTTCATAAGAGGCGGGCCTAAAGCAGAAGTTTCGCAAACACAATGCATAATATGCCCTATAGGCTTATCTGTGTCTCCATAAGGAGTTTTATGAGTAACTTTTAGTTTAACATCTGTTTGATATTGTACCTTTTGCCCAGATGCTTCTAACCATACTCTATGTCCCTGGCCCTGATTAGCAATCAGGTGTGTGATACCTATAAAAATGCTTTTATTAATGGGTAATATGTTACTGACCTTTTTAGTGAAATCTGCCAGCATAAGAGGTACGTTGTCTCTAAATCTATTGCCCGTTTCATTTGCCTGTCTTTCTTTACTACAAAGTTGCGACAGAGAATCAAAAATAAAGACTGAGTTGGGCTTGGACTCTACGTATTTAACTAAAATATCAAGATAGTCTTCTGCGTACAAGATTTTTTCTGTAGAAGAACCAACTATGTGTAATTTATCTGGTTGTAACCCATGGATTCCTTCAATGTTTAGTTTCTTTAAGCGTCCTTCTACGTTAAAGAAATAAACATCTCTATTACCAAATTCTTCTTTTTGTGCATTAGCGGCAAATTGCAAACACATTGTTGTTTTGCCAATTTTAGGAGGACCGGTAAGGAGTACAAAACTACCTTCAGGAATACCACCGCTTAAAATTAAATCTAACGCAGGGCTAACAGGGATTACGGTATCTTCAACATTTAGTAAAGTATCTGCCGTAAAAAATGCTGATTTGCCATATTCTTTTTCTAAAGCCTTATCAATTGTCATCTAATTCTTCCAATCTATTCACAATGTTTTTCTTTTGGTTGAATTCTTTTCTCTTAAACGATGTTCCTGTTTGTTTTGGAGCATCTTCCTGAGTTATATCAGGAGACTTGCAAGTTTTATTATAGTGTTCAACAATAGGCTTAAACCACTTAACTTTTAGGCTATACAAATTATATGTCTTTTTATCTCGCAGGGCCATAACAATGGCTTTAGCAGGATATTGTTTCATTAATCCTTGAGCCAGTTTTAATTGGTACATGAAATATCCCTTCCATTCTTGGAGATTCCAAAATTTAACTGGCAAATCTTTGTCTAAATGTCTTGCTCTCCTCTCACACATTAGCTCTGCTATATACTGGTCTGGTCTTACCCATCCTCCTGGAGAATATCTAGATGGATATTTATTACTCTCTGATACATTTTTTGCCATTATAGAGCATCTTCTTGTCTAAAAACAGCCCCTCTAGCAGTACGTGAAGTAAAATTATTCTTAACTTTGGCGTCATCCGCTTTTTCTGACGCGGATTTAGTCATAATAGCTACTCCAGAATTATTTCCTATGGTTTTTGTAGCCATCATGTCGCCTGCCCCAATATTTTGCAAACACGCATTATACAATAGGTCTGGATTTGTTACTTTAACAGTCACCTTGTTACAAACTTTGTTTACCAACGAAGTTGCTTTGTTTACTGTTAGATTGCTGTTGTCTCGCACAAGTCTGCTGATTACTTGATTTTTTAAAGACTTGCTAATATTTGGTTCTTTAGTTTCAGCTTCTTGCTCTTCAGGTTCTGGTTCAGGAAACATAGCGCTATGCAAATCTGCGTGCAAATCTGCTAATTCTCCATTAATATATTTGCTTACCGTAGTTTCTTTTCGTCCTAATGATTTGGCTATATCAGCGTGGTTTTTACCTTCTGATAATTTAACTTGAATTTTATGTTTTTCCGCCAATGATAATTTTCCCTTAGCCATTAAAATACCTCTCTTTCAGCATTGTTTAAAAACGCCCTATTCTTTGTTTTTAAAAATTCTACATAAAATCTAAAAACACTTGAGCTAACTTCCTTCCATCTCCAGGCTGATTCATCGCCAATTTTCTTTTGCATATCTCTATTGGAGTAAAGCCCTTCTGGATTTGCCAGCGTACCATTCGGACCTATTTTGGCAAAATATCTCTTAGTTTCTTTATAAGTTATAGTTTTTGCATAGGCAAATTCGTTGTCTTCACCGGATAATAAAACAGGATACCCGTTTAAGGTGGTGTCGTTCTTACCCCACCATGTATATACTACGGTATCTGTCTCTGGTTCTTGCAAAGTATCTTCGTCTTCATTTTGACGAAATATTGCGCTATCCATATCTCTTACAGAGATACGTTCTGGATTGGTTTCGGCCATCTTATTTTCTCCGAGTTTGTGGAATCTTATTACCGTCTTTATCAACAGGATATAAAGAACCTCCTTCTGGTAAAGAACCAGAAAAGGGCTTGTCTCTATAAGCATTGTGCTGTTTAGTTAAATGCGCTTGCTCATCTTTACTTAAACGAGAAGCGTTTCTTTCAGCTAGTTTTCCTACAGTTCTTGGAGAAGCATCAAATACAGTAATGTCTGAATGAAAATTTCTAGCTACAGGTTTGCGTTTTTTGCACGAAGGGCAGGAGGGATGTGTTGAACGGATTTTGTCCATTGAGGTCTTAATCTCAAAACCATGTCCACAACCACCATCCTCTTCGTAACATTCAAATAAATATAGTGGCATTAGTCCTTTCCGTTCATTAATAATTTATACAGAGGAGTTAAGTATGGTTCCCATTCTGGTTCTATTTTGGTCCATGGGGTGATACCTAAAATATACGCATGAGGATTAGGTATGACAGGCTGTTTTTTTAATTTTAGACCAACTTGTTCTGGCGACTTGTCCCCTTTGTAGAGATTACACTTGCGGCAAGAGGTTACAATATTGCCCCAGTGCGTGGGGGTTCCTCTTCTTTTTTCTATTTTCCATCTTTTTCTAGGAACCACGTGGTCATAAGTCAAAGAGTGGCAAGTTAAGTCTAATTTACCACAATATTGACATGTCATCTGGTCTCTTAAAAAGACGTTCTTTTTAGAGAAAGGAACACGCTTCTTTTTAACGTATTTAGCCCTACGTATTACGGCGGGCATAGGAAATTTATCCCCACTACAACTTAGGACGAAATCATTATTATACCAGTCAATTAAATGAGAACCATCTTTTTGGGTTAGCTGATACTTTACAACTTGCTTCATGGCGCTTTGCCATCTAATTAAACCCAATCCTTGGTAATCCGCATTAAGTACTAGAGTCCTTTTTCTTTTCATTCTCTAGTCTTTCTAAGATTTTCTCAATTAATGGGTCTCTAATTATATCGTCAGTAGTCAATCTTACTATACCTACTCCTGGCAAACCTTCCAGTTTATTTATTACATCTATAAACTGGTTGCTCCCGCAGGCAAGGTCTGATTGTGCAGCGTCTCCTGATAGTACCATTTTACTCGAATTGCCCAGCCTTGTCAAGAGTAATTTTAATTGTTTTCTGCTGGCGTTTTGTGCTTCGTCACATAAAATAAACGAATTATAGAAATTTCGTCCTCGCATATAGGCAAATGGGACTACTTCGATAGAACCTTCCTGTTTTAAAATTTGCAGGTCGGAACTTCTTGTTCTTAATAAAAATTCATCAAAGATTGGACGAATATAAGGTGCTAATTTATTATCTATATCTCCTGGTAAAAATCCTGTATCTTCACCAGCTTGCACCAAAGGTCTAGTCAATACTATTTTTTTATATTGATTGTCTAATAAGCCCAATAACCCTGATGTAGCAGCTATATATGTTTTACCTGTTCCGGCTGGTCCAATACATAATGTAATACGATTTTTCTTTATTGATTGAATATATTTTTTTTGATTAGGTGTTTTGGCAATAAGTCTTTTAGGTCTAATGTTAGCTTGTTGTTTCTTAGCCATTCATTCCCTCTATATTATGTCACATGAACCACCTGCACATGCAATTTCTTCTTCTAGTTTAGTATTGTCTTCGTTTTCTATCATGGTGGTATAATCTACTGCTTGAAACGATTGGTTTAAATCGCAATACAGCTTCCAATTATATACATCTTTCATACAATAAGTCAGTCTTTTAAGGTCGTCGTCAAAATATTTTTTAGCATATCTGTTCATTCTTTCTACAAACTCAAACTTTTTACCCAGATTCATATACTCTTTACCTCTAGAACCATTAACAGATTCTGAGGCACTAATTCTCTGTTGTTCTATTAGGCAAAAATCACAAGCGGCCCATAAGTTACTATCAAAACACCCCAGGGCTAATTCAATTAAACCAGAGGTCCAAAGTGCTGGTTCTCCATATTCCTTAACTATTTCTCTAGATGTATAAACTGCTGTAAAAGGTGCTTGTGGATAATCTTTATCTCCGGAGTGAGGCAGCAAAGATATGCCACAAAAATACTTTCTGTTTTTATAGATAAATTTACCTACATCTTCCCACTCATGGTCTAAAACATTAATTGTATTACTAACATTGTGTGTTAACCACGGTTGGGTACATAAAGATTTATTTGTGCCCCCCATAACCCAGTGTTGCTGGGTGCTTCGAACTATTTCTAGTAAGTCTAATGCAGGAAGCTGGTTCTTTGTTTTCGCTCCATCTGCCACTTCTATCGGAAAACGGATAATATCATCTGTATTATTATTCGACCAAACAGATTCTTCACACGCCGTTTGATTAACATTTCTAAAATGATTATATGGGGTCTCGGTTTTATTAGCCTGGACAACACGTAAATATCTCTTGGAATGGTGCGGGTGAATACCCGACGAAGTTCCTAAAATACATGACGTTGTTCCTTCTGGTTTTAAGCAAGTAGTACGAGCCGCCTGATTAATCTTCAGTTTTTTCGCAAGTTTTTTATTAGTTTCTTTAATGGCCTTGGCGGCTTCTTTTTGGTTATTAGGGTCTAAGACAACATCAAAGTTTTCCATAGTTCCCGTCATACTTACACCAAGCAATGCCTCTCTTTGAAATATACGCTCAGAGGCCGGGGTTAAATAACCAAAAACAGTAAATCCTGCTTGTAGTGTTCCTATAATAGCTGCGGCTTTAGCCCTATTAAGAAAATCTTCTTTACTCTTAATGGAAGCCGAATTAATCGTGGATAAATTGCAACCTTGCCACCCAGATTCTAAGCCAATTTCGCTTAACTTAGATTTATAACCTTTTCCATCATAAGTTTCCATATATTTGTCATATTTCTTTTGGTCTACAATATCGTAACACCAAAATGAAATTTCAACACACGGATTAACTAAATGTTCTAAGTCATCCACCCATATAAATCCAGGTTCTCCAAATTCTTTTGTTCGTTTAAGTATCTCTTGAAAATTGGGATACGATGTCTCAGACTTCAATAGAACACAAGAATTATTAGACCTACCACGCTGAGGGTTTTCTGCCCTCCAGTTACCTGTTTTAGCATTAAGCATTTCTTCGTCATCAGGACTAAATAATGCTATAGTAGCAGAACGTCTGACCCCACCGCTTAATACCGCATCAGCAGTATGCATACATATATCATACGCATCTATAGGACGAAGTTGTTTTTGATTTCTTTGCAAACATTGTAAGAGTAATCCGTCAATTTGTTTTAAGCTGTTTTTTAATCCGTCTGAACCTGGGGCTTTACCCACCCCAGAACTTAACGGAGAACCCTTTTTTCTGATTTTGTTAAACTTAAATTCTACTCTATGGCCTATAAACTCTTTAGACACATCATTAGTAGCTATTCCAAAATAACTGGCTAATAAAACTCCTAAAGCATCTGCCCATCCCTCAATAGTATCGGGAATAGTAAATGTTTTTATAGATTGGCTGCAAAATTTTTGTGTTGTTTTTGCAAACTTTGGCAATTTTGCTACATGGTGTTTTTGAACACTAAAACCAGCTCCGCACCCACATAATAATAGCCAAAAATATTCTTGAAAAAATCTAAGTCTATCGCATGGAGAAGACACACAGTTGTATAGCCTAGCGTGTTTTTTTATAATAGGCTCACCACCAAATTGTAACGCTCTTTGTGAGCCCAATACCTTTTTTTGGGACATCATTTCATAAGCCCAATTTATTTCGTCATCAACTTCATAGCCATTATAGAAGTCCAACATCATGTTGTGTACTCTATCGGTTGCTTCCTTCCATGTTTCCCTTCTTCGTTTGTTCTGTTGCCATCTTGAATACCTAGAAACAAACGTATAATTCATCAACTCATTGAGCGCCGACATTTCTCTCCTTTTGTATTTTTTCTGCATACTCAGCAGCTTCTTTTATTCCTTTGTTTGTTTCTTTACCGATTGCAGCTTTGGTTTTTCTTTTTTTCTTTCTGCTAAAACCGGCATAACGATTCCAAAAATTAGAAAGTTTCACAGGGTCATCTGTTGAGTAATTTTTTGTTAAACCCGTGGGATTGCCCTGATTGTCTTTTACCAACAAAGTAACCTCAAATGTTTTGCTTGTTTTCTTTGAACTACCAATATCTAAGTTTGCCATCATGAGTTCCTGTAAGTGTCCTAGTAATAAAAAGGTCCACCCGAAGATGGACCTGTAATTGTTTTAAAAAGCGACACGGAAAAAAGTTATACTTCGCACGAGCTTGTATAAATGCTTTCAACCGTAGATATAGTATGTAAAGTACTGTTAACTACCTGTTGCTTTAAGAGTGTACTTATTGTGTGCTTCAGTTGACTAAAATGTAAAGACCGAAGTCGTGTCGCTTAGCTGTTAGACATTATATGTCATGGCGCTCTTGTATTTCCGGTCTACTATATTATACCCCTAACTAAGTGGCTTTCAACTTTTAATTTTGAAAATTTTCTCTTTTAATTCTGCGGTTGGTTCAATAGAATTAATTTCTATTTTTTTTCTTAATAAATAAGCTAAAATTTCCCATTTTGTCTTGGCTTCATTGCTTTGGCACATATTAGCCTTATTTAATTCTGGATAAAATATTTTACTAATACCAACCTGATACATATATTGTAAACAATATATACAAGGAGGACCGGTTATAAAAGCATAACAACCATCACAGGATGTGCCTCTTTTAGCACAGGAAAGAATAGCATTATGTTCTGAATGTAACATCCAGTCATATTTATGAGGTCTAAGATTAGGCAGGATATTATCATCAATGTCGGCTATAAAACTGTTATAACCAGTGGCCACAATTGCTTTGTCTGGTGTGGTAATTATACAACCACATTGGGTTTGTGGGTCTAAGCTACGAGTAGAGACTCTATAAGCTTGTAATATAAAATAATCTACCCAGTCTTCTCTTTCAACTTTTTGTTGACAATCCTTCCACTCTTGCATTAAGGCCAGAGCGTCGTCCGATAAATCTTTCATCTATTATCCTTTTAATGATAGATTTTGATTACAAACCAACACGATTTCATAATCGTGAGAAGGTAAAGCAGCTATTGAGTTTACAACTTCTTGGGAGCATTGCGCCGGTTTGTTTGTTGGTAATATATATGAAAATTTCATTTT
>VTLG01000019.1_pt1 | contig 63974 bp, 85 predicted proteins | sample 4694571 | NCBI WGS metagenome assembly VTLG01 (sample SAMN12604809, study PRJNA352737) | marine metagenome | biome: ENVO:00000447; feature: ENVO:00000209|ENVO:00000569|ENVO:01000036; material: ENVO:00002151; isolation source: viral sequences binned using virsorter ...
CAATTCGATGAGTTTCCCTAGCTCCAATTAAATTATTTTCCAAAAGATAAATACTTTTTATGTCAACAAAGCCATCCGGTGATCTATATTCACCATGTGGTAATCTAACTTGAACCCTAGCATCCTGACAAACTGGAGATTTTAAGAATTTTTCTAACTGTTGCGCCAGTAATTTTCCAGTAATCATACGTTGACTTTTACGGTATATAACGTTAAAAGTCAATATGGTTGGGTAAGAATATTAATAAACTATATGTTGTATGTAACTTACCTAACCACACTATTATGGGTGTTCCAAAAAGATTAACTGAAATGCAAATGAAATTTGCTAATGAGGTGGTAAGTAATGAAGGCCGCAGATATGGCTATGAATGTGCTATTGAAGCCGGATATGCTAAGGACCGAGCAAGACAGACAGCGTCTGAGTTACAGAATCCAAAGCTATTTCCGCTGGTTGTTAAATACATTGGAGAACTCAGAGAAGAATACCAAAAGAAATATGCGGTAACATTTGAAAGACATATAACTGAACTCGGAAAAATAAGACAAGATGCACTGAAGAAAGGCGCATGGTCCGCTGCAGTAAATGCAGAAGTAGCAAGAGGTAAAGCTGCAGGACTTTACATTGAACAAAAAATCATAAGAACTGGTAAACTAGATGACCTCTCCGAAGAAGAATTAGAAAAACGTATGAAAGAAATTATCGATCAATACTCACCAATCCTTGAAGGTAACGCTACAGAACTTAAAACTAAAATAAAAGATAAAACAAAGAAATTAAGGCTACAAGGACAATCGCATAAACAATCATCCTCGCCAGAACAGCGTGTTTCCGTGCTTGAGCCTGTAAAAACTTAACCATTAAGTTCAACTATTTTCTCTTCTTCTTTTTAGATTTACTTTTCTTCTTCTTAGCTTTTTTCTTTTTCTTTTTAGCCATACTTTCCTCCTTATCTCTTTACTATAACTTAGTTATCTTCTTAACGCAAGACACAGGAATCATTGTTCTATCTCCAAATGTAATCTCCTTGGTGTCAGCATCTTTGTCATAAGATGCAAATACTTTAATATGGTGTTTATCCTTAGAGAATAACCAGCCCTCATTAACAGGATAAGCTAATTTCATTCTGTTAAATTGTTTTTCGTCGGCCCAGCCAGAATCAGAGATAATATCACACCACTCAATCCGATACTTTGAATACGGGATATCGTTTGACTGTGTAGGTTCTGCCAGTTTTCTTTTTCTTCTGGGTTTTCTTCTCTTGGGTATTCTTGCCATAGTAGTAATTCGGATTATGTTTTTTATGAAACATATCCCAAAATTCTTTTTCAGTCATTATTTTTTATTAAAGCTTCCACGTTTTCCACGTTTCTTCCACATTTTAAAATGCGAAAAAGTCTTATACTGTGCGACTTTCCACGTTTCCACGTATAATACGTAAAATATCTTTTAGCAAATTTTGGAGCCAAAAAGTTTTTGAAAAGCGTGGAAACGTGGAAAACACGGTTTTTCGTATATATATCAATGACTTACGCTTCCACGTTTCTTCCACGTTTCCACGTTTTTGAAGGGTAATGTTCGTTTTATGCGGGTTTTTGACCCTGTTTTCCACGCTTTTGATAGAAATTATCCACTCTACGAAGGAATTCATGCTTAAAATTAGTGAACTCTTGTCCATTTGAAGTGAATTTTTGAAAGAATCCTTCCTTTGAACACATTAAAATAACACCTTGGTCTATACAGGTCTTGTAAATAATATCATGAGCCATGGCATAAGCTGCTAGCTGCAAGAAATAATCTTCTATCCACTCTTTCCTTTTAGGCTTGTTTGTCTGTTTAAAATCAATTATGCTTTCGCGGTTTTGATATATACCACATAGGTCAGTCTGGCCTGCATACAATCCTGGATAGAATAGAGTAACTTCTGATCCCCATATTTCACCTAAATCTTTAAAACCTTGGTCGATGATAGCTTGCCCCATGCTCCTCGCTGCTTGCCCCTCGTCGCTCAAGTCTAGAATCTTTTTATCCTGTAAATAATATTCGAGGAACTCGTGCATGGCCCTACCGCGGCTAGCCGCTTCCTCCTTGTATCTCTCTGCCACATTTTCGCCCACTTTTCGCCTCCATTCAGCCAATCTTTGCCTTTTTTCCTCTTTCTGAGTTTCTTGCAAAATAGTGGTAACACTTGGCAACATTTCTTGATTAACATCATAGTGACGGTTGCCTTCGATCAGACTGCGAGTGCTTGCCGGGTACTTATAGAGCTTATTCCACTTCACGCTGCCTTCTCCTTGTAGTGACAGGGTTTACACAGCAGTTCGAGAGTAGCATTTTCCTTATGAAATTTCATCCATCGCTCCTTAGCAATACAGCCTTCTTCAAAGTACCATTGATCCCAGTATTTATAAACATTGGAGTATAATTCTTCATCGATATAGTTGTATAATTTTTTAAAATTTTTTACGAGCGTGTCAAAAGAGAGATATTTATGGTGGACTTGACTATCAAGAGGCTCCACCTTTTCTTTACACACAGCACAGCAATATTTTATCCGTTGTCTAAATTCTTTAATTTGAGGATCAACTGCGCGTCTAAAAGCAACGTTAAGCTCAGCCTTTATATTTTTCGTAGCTTTAACACCAGCTCCAAAACAGGTAAAAGCATCTTTAGAAATAGGCTCTTCGTCTCCAGCAGCGACCTCACACAAACAGAACTCACCTTTTTTAACTTTTTCACAGGATTCAGTGGTATGGTCTGTCCCTTGACGAAGAAGAACTAAATGAAGTTGATCATGATCATTATATTGAAACTCATAGCCCCAGACTCCATATCCAAATTTTCTTTTTTCCCACTCTGGATTTCTACCTGAAGGGAAGTAAGTTTTAAATAAATGAACAATTTCAGAATGCTTAATAGCGGTTTTTTCAGTTAAATAATGTCCTACTTCAAGTCTTTTTTTTACTTCTTCGAGTCTTCCACGCCAATGATCATTGGCTTCGGCTTGATTACAACAATCTTTACCTAATACATTAGGATATTTTATCTTTTTCATTCAATCTCCTTCATGCTCTTGCTTCATCCTTATAATAACGTCTGATTTTAATCATGGCTTTATTCTTTTGGTAGTAGGCCCGCTGCCATTCTTTCATATGTTCTCTTGTTTTTAAGCGATAAGCTTTTTTCTTTTCCCTGTTCTTTAGGGCATACATCTTATGATACGCTCTTAATTTTTCTTTATTTTCTAATCGGTATTCTTTCCTAGCTTCTTTATTATTATGGTAATAGTTTCGGCTCTGTTCTTTCCATTGCTCCCGGTCTTTAAGATAACGAAGTTTATTATAGACTCGTTGTTTTAAGCTTACCATATTTCCGATCTTCGGGATAGAGATAGGTCTTTCTATACCAATTTTTAAATTTTTTATTTTCAAACAGTTCAGCTACTTCGGGCGCTGATACTTGGTCCGATCGTATACAATCGGCGTACTTTTTATAATCTTCTTTCTTTAAAATCATTTATTATCTACAATTTCTAAAACTCTCCTCATTAATTTAATGGACATCGCTCCCTTGTCATTGTTTTCTTTCCATGTACAAAGAATAAGATTACCTATTTGATATTGTTTTGAATTATCAATACGATCTATGGACATGTTCGATAATACTCTTTTTCTGCTCACTCGTCCAACCGATCGTTGCATCGTCATCTGTTGATTAAAGTATCCGGAAAACCATCCACCCATCTTTTCTTTATGATCGTAGCAAAATTTGAAAAAAATTTCTTTGGTCAAATTAGTTCTGTGTCGATTTTGCTTTTTATTAATGCCATGCCACAGGCCCATAAGATATCCCCGCTCTGAATTAATATAGGCTAAATTCTTTTGTTTTATTTTTTCAGGATTATTTATTCTATAAATTTTTTTCTGAGCTAACGTTTTTTCTCGATTTTTCTGATACCATCTTCTGAAGTTTTCGTTTTCCTTTTGTTTATTTTCTAGGTATCTTTTGCGACGATATTCTATACGGTCGGGATGTTGAGACCGAGGGACTAGATCGCCATTAGCGAGATAAACAAAACATTTTCCGTTGATTGTTTTTGATTTCATGGTCCATTTCTACTAGTTTTGGACCAAGATGTCAAATGTTGTAAAACGTGTATCTGACGGTTAATTCTTCTCCTTCTTTAATATTTCTTAAAGTTATAAGATGCCATCGATCATTATTAAATTCAACTTTGACGCAATTAGCATCATTGGCATGATTAATGAATCCACCTAGGGGTGTTCTAAATATTTCATCTTTAATTTTAAGATGAGTCATACCAAGATTAGTTCCCTGGCCAATGCCTTCTTTGGCAAAAAGGCCTAAGCCCTCGATTCCACTTTCTTTAATGGTTAGTGATTCGGGTAAAGGTTTATACATGGGCATATTTCTCAATCTTTCTTTTTAAATAGTATTCATGGGCTTTTGCCTTAACGTAAGGACGTTGTCGGTATTCTCTAAAATAGTCTCGTTGCCATTTCTTTCCGTGCTCGGTAGTGACCCAAACTTTTCTATATAGTTTTCTTTTCCGGCAACTCGGACACAGTACGGGTGAATCGTTCAGTGTTTCTTGCATGTAGTTGATCATTCTCCTTTAGTTGGTTGATATACCAGGGATCTCTATTTACTTTAAGCTTTCCATGATAGTATTGTTTCTGTTGAACTTTACGATGTTTAGCGTAGGCTTTTTTAGAATATTCTTTTCGCTTGGCAACGACTTCAGGTCGTTTAAGATATTCTTTCATGTAGTCATTTTTCTTTTTTTTATTTTCCGGTTTAGATTCATATTTAATACGGGAAAGTCTTTTTTGTTGTGCAACCCATTTAAGGTGCTCTTCAATACGGTGGGGCGTCCAGCCCGAGATTAGGTTAGTCATTAATTTCTTTTACTTTATCAACAGCGTGATCCTTTATAGATCTTTTAGTGGTAATAACAGTGAGAGCATCAGCTCCATTATAAACTTTAGAGTATGCATTCTGACTAATTGCAAATCCTCCACCACTCATCAGTAGAGCGGTAGGGTTAGCACAACTAGTTAAGAGTAGAGCGGTGATCGTCAGGACCATTAAAAGTGCCATCAACCGTTGCCAGCCTAGGTTCATTATAAATAATTTCTCCCTGTGATTTGCATGTTTTGCATTGTACTATTTTAGAGTATCCTATACCCCATTTCCAGACCTGAATAAAAGGAATATATTTTTTTTTATATCCGTTCCCTTTACATTCAGGGCAGATAGCTTTGTGGGTCCGTGTGGAACGGGTCTTTTTGTAAGTCTTCAAAGTATTTCTCCCTTTCATTAAGTGGTTTAATTAATTTTTTGTAAACATAATCAGGATTTCTTCCTGCATATTCACATACTTCTCGGAAATCTTGACTTCTCCCTTTGAGCCACGCTAAAGCTCTTCGAGCTTCAGTGTAGTCATTCTGCCCGAAGGCATCATGAATAGCCCTTGTTAGGACCGCAACCCATAGTTCTCGTATAGGATTTTTTCCTTCTCTCGACCACAAAGGTTGGGTCTGATGATTTCCAATATGTATCATTTAGTGTCTTTAGTAATTTTACCATTGAGACGTTGCTTTTCTTTTGCAGCTAACGTTTCAACCGTTTTACTAATAGATAACTTGACTCCCGGTATTAGCTTTCTACTTATCTTTTCAAGATCGCTGTATACCTGATGAATCACAGAAATATTTCTGTATTTAGTTATATCTGTCATTATTTTTTTCCTTCTCTTTTTTGTTAATATTATGAATAATTCTTAATTGATCTTGTAGCATTGCAACTTTCTCTTTCAATTTAACATTTTCTCTGCTAAGTAATTTAATAAGTTGCTCTAATTTCGAACTTTCCATAGTTCATAATATAGGATTATACTAAGAGGATGTCAAGATGAAATTTGTACTGGTAATATGGGTGTGCACATTTTTCCATGAAAATGCCTGCATGAAGCCTATTAAATATCCTAAATTATTTGATAGTTGGTATGAGTGTTCCAGGACTGCTCATCTAGAATCGGCTAAGGTTTTATCTAAGCTGGGTTATGCTTATGTAAATAAACATCAAATTGGAACCAAGTATTCGTGTATTGTTGAGAAATCAATTTGACAATGTGGCCAAAATGTGGTAGCCAGAAGTTTCTTCTCGCCTTTTGTTCCCGTTCAAGTCGCATTCTGCTGACAGAACGGGACTATTTACAGTAAAATCCATACACTAAATCTCCGCGGTCCGTGTACCATCCTTGTCTTAGCTCGGATGTATGTTCATGATACTTCGCGAGTGAAGTCATAATTTCATAGCCCTGTTCAGAACAGGTTAATCGATCATCAAAGGGAAAGTATAACGGTCCCTCTAATACGAGTAATAAAATAACGTATTTCACTAGTCTGGTTGGTGTCCTATTTCTAGGAAAACTTTCCAGTGTTTTCTCCAAAGGAAATTACATCCATCAAATTTATGCATCGCTTCGTCGACTGTGAATGCATCTACAAATAACATTACTTTAGTTATTACATTATAGAATACATAAACATTTGATGTTTCTTCCTCTATTTTTTTAGTTTTCTTTTTCATATTTTCTCCTTTCTACGGTATATATAGGTTAATGTAGGATATATGTCAAGAGCTGGGAAAAATTAAACTTTCCCCTGGCCGCGATATTTCTTGTAATTTTGCTTTTTATTGAGTCGTTTGGAATGCCTCCCAGGCCTCTTTTTATGGGTTTTTTTGACGTGGGTATAACCGTAAAGACTACTTTTCTTCTTTCGGGACATAACCCAACCTTTTTTCTGTCAAAGGTAGATATTGAATAGAACCGTTTACATATTGACGCACCAATTCATGACAATTAGTACATCTCCAATATTCAATGGTACTGCTGATCATATGAGTATTAAAGTTGCAATGAGGACACAGTCCCCATTCCATCTTTACATTTTCATTAAAGACTTCTTTACCAATCTCCGAGACTAAGGAATGCAGCCGTGCTCTTCGAGTTTCTTGGCTTACGTGTGTAGGCTTTCTTGTTTTTGTGGGTGCTGGCTTTGAAGTACCGAAGTATTTTTGCCACAGGGTTTTTATTTCTTTTATCACTAGTATCTCGATTCTGCGTCATAACTGTCACTCTTATAGCCATGGTCTAGTACTTCTATAATACGTGTACGAGGAGCCGTTTGGCCTTTTTCCTCTATGTATTCTACTCTTGCCTTAATATTATTGCCGCATTTAAATTGGACGCGCTCGGGCTGGATGGTTCTCTCCGCAACCCTCTTGGCCTTCAAACAATCTGCCATCGATTTTTGGTATGTGTGCTCGACTAACTCTCCATTCATGAAGAGACAAAGTGCCACGCATATAATTACTTCTTCCATTATTGATCTCCATTAGCAAATTGTCTTTGCTTATCTTTTAATTTTTCTACATCACTTTGTAGTTTATTAACAGCTTTATTTAAAGCTTTTATATTAACTTCATTGTGCATCATACTGTCTACTCTGATTTGAATTTTATCCATTTGCTTATATAATTCTTCTATTAACATAAACTGTTCACTGTCTGCAGGTAACGAGCCCAAGAGTCCTCGAGGCCACTTGATCCTAAATTCTGTATTTTCTACAAGATCCTTCTGCATAATTTGTAGTTGGGTTGAGTGTTGATTTAATTTTTCCTGAATAGAAAAAAACGCCCAGGTTCCGATCGCGACCATGGCGATCAAAGAGGCTACCGTTTTCATCGGCATTTGTACTCTTGCTTCGTCTGAAATTTTTAAAGGTTTATCCATATACTCCACAACAACTAAACTTATCCATAAATAAATAATGATACACGCTGAATCCTATAATTAATCCTATGCTTATTCCAGCAAACAGCATAACATATTTTATCATTAGAAGCATTTCGTTATATGTCCAACAAAGACATAACTAACATATTAGTTACAATTGTTTTTGTCTAGGTCTGCTGGCATATCTTTTGTAAACCATAACCAAGAAGATATTTTAGTTCCTTCTTGAGTATAGGTACATTTTTTACCCACCGAGCAGGCGCTCAGAGCAAATAATAAAGCCAAGACCAGAAATAATTTATTCATGATTCTCCTTGTATGTTTCATTTTCATATGTTGCTTGTTCTGCGTCTTGTTGTTCATCTAGCTGACAACATTCCCCAGATTTTTCTTTTTCTTCAGTATGCACCTTACAACATTTTGTTTTATCTATTGGCATGATTCACATTCCTCATCACTTAATGGAGCGACTGATTTGCACATACATTTTTGGCAAGAACATACCCCGTCCATATCTGAATGTTCTTTTACAAAACAATGACAATCGCAAAAACAACCTTTACATTTATTAGTCATAAAAACCTTTAAACAACCACTCCGTAAACTTTTTCCATAGCTTTTTAATCATCGTTGGTCTCCTCAATGTTGTAGAAGAATTTGTCGGTGTCTTCTGTCTTCCATTTCCGACTATCTTCAACATTCCAATCACTTGTTTGTACCTTCCAATCAAATGGAATTTCATCCTTCACGGTAAATGAAGGAATACTCCATATTAATCTATTATTTGGTTGAGCTGCATAATTGCCATCATCTAATGCCAATATATGTGCGCACTTATGTTCGTGCGGAATTTCCGAATGATCCGTATCTACTATATTACTCTCTGGATGCGCCCAGTCAACTGTAAAAAGATAAGCACCGGGATGCCATTGTTTATCTTTTCCTATATATTTTGCGGATTGCCCATCTAAAATATCATAAGAAGTAACAGCAGGATAGTAACTGAAGCAATTCCATAACTCCAGCTCATCAAGTCTACGTCTAGGAACTTGATCTGCTCTAAATCCTCTTTGAATGAATGCTGATATAGGGAGACGATAAAAGATCGCACCATTTTCCATAACAGCATGAAAGAGTACAGGACGTCCCGTAATCGATGCCAACCCAAATACAATACAATCTTCCACCTCTCCATGGTGGTCCTTAAGGTCATAGAGATATTCTCTCCTGATCTGTGCATAGGTCACAGGAATGTTTGCATTCAAGTAAGCCATCTCTCATATAGCCTTTAGATTACTAAAAAATAAATAGCAACGACTACTATCACTATAAAGATAGATGTCTGTGGATGAGCTTTTGCCCATGTCCAAACTTGTTTTACTTTTTCCATAGTTTCCTCCTAATGTATATCTCCCCAGTTTTTACCATTCTCATAGTCTACCTTATTTGGTACCTCAAGATCAACTGCGGTTTCCATTATTTCAATAATACGCTTTGCTTCTTTATCATCTTTTACGGAAATGTCCAACTCATCATGCACTTGAATATGTGGAATAATTCCTTCTTTAAAAAGATCTAACATAGCCTTTTTAGTCATATCAGCCGCGGATCCTTGAATTAATTTATTGAGTGCTTTGTAAGTAAAAGCTCTTCTAATCCCCGGTCCGTGTTCTCTGAGTGCTTCCTCGTGTGATAAAGCTTTATGAATACCAAATTGTGCTGGTTCCCATAAATGGAATCGACACACACGACCGAGTAGTGTGCGTATCCTTCCTGATTGTTGTGCACGATTCATTACAGCTTCCATAAGTTGTTTAACAAATGGAACTTGACCATGATATTTTTTAAACAAAGTATCTGCTTTATCTTTTGATACTCCAAGTTCAGCTTGTAATTTATTTTTTCCCATTCCATAAAATAATCCAAGATTAATAGTCTTGGCTTGATATCTAGGAATATTAGCCATCTCAGCAACAATACTATGAAAGTCTGCATCTCCTTCTTCATATGCTTTTGAAACTTCATTAACTCCATACATATTTTGTAGTAATGCATAATGGACAACCAGTCTTGGTTCCTGTTGGTTGTAATCAAAACATCCCCACTTACACCCCTCATCCGGCAGAAACAAAGAACGAATCATTGGACCCAATTCTTTATTTCGTGCCGGAATTTGCTGAAGGTTTGGATGTGCGTAAGAAAATCTACCTGTAACTGTTCCACCGTTATCAGATCTTAATTGATTAATTTCAGAATAAATTCTTCCCTGGTGTGCATGTTTAAGTATAGTATCTATGAATGTGGTGTGAGCTTTATTAATTTCACGAGCCTGGGCAATAAGTTTAACCATAGGATGGGGATGGTTAGCCAAAAAATTCTTTGTAAATGAAGGAGCATTCGTCTTTTCTGTTCGGTCATAATGTATCTTTAAATGATCAAAGACCTGTGCTATACTTCTCGCCGCCCAAATTTGAACATCTACATTGGTTTCCTTCTGAACTTTTTGTAGAAGTTTGTTTTCTCTTTCTACTAAGTTTTTTTTATATGTATGAGCAAGTTCTTCATCAACTTTAACTCCTTTATGTCTCATGGCAACCAAGCAGGGAAATAAATCTGTTTCTAATTTAAAGATAGCTTCTAGGTCCTGGTTTTGTATTTCCTGTTTTAAATGTTTCCATAATTCTAAAGTAATTTCTGCATCTTTTTCTGCATAAGCACCCACATAGATTGCTGGAAGTTTATACATTTCTGCTTTAGCATCTACTCCCCATTCTTTTGCAGCTGCATATAAAGCTGCTTCATCTTTTCCTCTGCCAACATACTGAATGGCACACGAATTAAGATCATATCTTTTTCTATTCTCATCAACCAAGGCGGTTGCGATCATGGTATCTACAATCTTTCCATTAATTTCAGGTATACCTAATGTCATAATCCAAGACATGTCGTACATAGCATTGTGAAAAATTTTAAGAGAGTTAGTTCTCATGACGTCTCTAAACCAAGAAAGAACTCTATCTCTATCGATGTTTCCTCCACCTTCATGAGCAATAGGAAAATAACCAGACCAGCCTTCTACAGCGACAGCAATTCCTGTTACATGTCCATTACGAGTAACAGAACCTGATCCCATTTTAATAAGGTCAGGGTCTTTAGTCTCTAAATCAATGGCTATTTCCTTATATTTTGAGAGGTTTGGAAATTCCTCCGGAGGAATCCATTCTGTTTGAGGGGTAAATAAAGGGATCTGCATTAGTTATGTGGACATCTTTCTTTTTTATGTCTTTTTCGTAGCCAGTCATGATACCCTTGTATCCATTCTTCTTGCGTGGTTTCTTTGTTATTGTCTTCTTTATAATCACGTTCAATAATCATATCGATCATGTGTTTAGCCTTTTCCAAATCTTCCTTTCCTCCTTTATCCTGATGGCGTACTACATATTTAATAACACTTCCTTCAGGATATAATAATTTATTTTCAGTTACAAATTTACTAGGTTGCATTTTATATTTGGTATAATGATTGCCTCCTACTTGTTTTTTCCATACACTCATATTCTATATCCTTTATAAATATCTTTAGGGTTTACAATGTGCAACGTCTCTTTAGTTCGAGTTGCTCCCACATAAAATAATCTTTCTTCATCGTCAGGATTCTTTTCATATCCTTTCATCGTGTTTTCTGTGAGATCGGTTAATAGTACTACGTTGGTGCATTCTCCTCCTTTTGCTCCATGAATAGTTGATAAATTAATTCGTGGATCTTTATTTAATTTTTCTCCATTATTACGCATTGAGCGAATATATTCAACCCTTCTCCAAGGGGCATCATCTAAAGCCTGATGCCATACTTGATCTGTTCTTAATCCATAATCTCTTTTAAGTTGATCCATACCATAGAAAGATTCTTTAGCCATTCCTTGAATAGCATTTTTATCTAGATTTTTAGGACTCATATACCCTGCAATATGTATAAATTTTTTATGTTCTATTAATGATCCTTTACGCAAATTTTCCCAATCCGTAATGGCTTGATAAAGATCTGCTTCATAATTTTTTTTATTTCTACTTTTAAAATACATTCCATCTTCATATAAAACTTGTTCAATATCATTTAATTGATAATTAGTTCTTGTTAGGACTAACCACTTTCCTTCTTTCAAATTAATTTGATCAAAACTATCATACCATTTTATGTTTCCCTCACGTTTAGAAGGCAACCAATTCTTGTTGATTCTTTTTGAAATTCTGTTTACAATGTCGGCCGCTAATTTATGAACTTTCATAGGTACTCTAAAGGATTGAATTAGTTGATTAATTTTTCCATCTAAAGCAATAAAACTATCTACGTCGGCACCGGCCCATCTAAATATAGCTTGATCATCATCGCCAGCTATGAAAGAATCTTCTGTTTTTTTCCAGATATTTCCAGCCATTTCCCATTGAACTTTAGACAGATCCTGAGCTTCATCAATAAAAGTTGCATTAAATTGAGGACACTTATCACTCTTAATAAAGTTGGTAATCATGTCATGAAAATCAATAAGACCATATTCTTTTTTATAAATTTCTAATTCATTTGCTAAAATAATTAATTTTTCTCTTGATACTTCTTTACTATGTTCTCCTAAATCATATTGTTGTTCAACTTTAATTTGTTTATGTTTAGCTTTAGAAATAATATTAAGTTCTTCACTCTCTGAAGAAAAGAAAGCATGACTGTCATCATTGTCCCATGCAGGAACGGACAAAGGAAGTTTAATTTTTTCTCCTAAATCTTTGTAATGATAAGGTTGCATTACATTTTCTTTTTTAATTCCTAATCTTCTAAAAGCTAATGAATGTAACGTTCTAAAATATGGAAGATCATCTTCAGTTAAATTAAATTTTTTCATCGCTCTATCTTTTGCTTCGTTGGCAGCTTTCTGCGTAAAAGCAAAATAACCAATCTTATCAGGATCAGTTTCTTTTAAATATTCTTCCACCTTAGTTAGTAAGGTTTCTGTCTTTCCTGTACCTGGTGGTCCTAATACAATTGTTTTCATCTCCTTCCTCTCAGATATGTCCGTCTCATATTTTCTCCATATGTAACCCATTCTATATTCTCTGGGAGGTAATTAAATATATTATCATCTAAATGATCTATTATATATTTGTTTTCAAAATCATCATTTTTTAAAAATGCTAGTCCAACTATTTTATGTAGAAAACATTTGAGACCAATTTTCTTACCATTTATATATGTTGTAAGTATTATATGTGGATATGGAGAATCTTTGCCACTTGTTAAAGGAACTTGAGATAATACTTTTCCGCTAGAATTTTTTATAACTGGAAATATAGGTCCTAACTCTTTCATAAAAGGATTTATTCCACCTGTTTTGTATATAAAATATGTATCTTTTGGCAAAAGATCAAAAGGGTGTTTCCTCGTTTTTAATGTTTTCAACGTAGATATATCTACTTTTTCTTTTTCTAAAATAATTTGTTTTTCATCTTCCCAAAGAAGTAATTGTTCTCCTCTCATTAATAAGGGTCCTTTGGTTTATATCCGGGGGATTTAAATTCTGTTTTTTTATTTGTAAATTTTTTTACATACATAACTTTTATACTCTTTCCACCTGCATCTATAACTTTCATTTTAGCATCAAACCATTCTTTCATCCATGCTGAAGTCTTTTGATAATCATGAGCCCATCTTCTTCTTTGTAAATGATCATGAAAGAAATGTCTAAATTTAAAATAATGATGTTGTTCATCACTCCAAACATTTCCTCTTTCAATATCTTCTTTACGTTTAGTTTGTCTTCGATCACTACAATAATCTTCTAAGTGTTCACGTAGTTGATCTTCTGTTTTCATTCCTTCAGGTGCTTCTACAATTTCTCTACTTGATAAAAGAGTATTAATTAATCCTTTCCAATCTTTTGTTTTTAAAGTTGGTGGTAACATTCCCACTCCTGCTATACATGCTTCTTCAAATAAAGATTGTTGTCTTAAATGTTTCGGACTATCTAACCTTAAACGTTTACCATCTACATTTAAATAATAATAAGGATGTTCTAATTGAATTTCTTGAAGGTCGCTAAGTTCAGGAAAAGTAGGAGCATTTCCAATTCCGTATTTTCTCTTTCTACATAATGTTTTATCACAATGGCTACACATCGGTTCATCTTTACATTTATAGCCCCAATCTTTTTTCTCATGTTGATTTTTAATAATATCTATTTCTTTTTGATCTAGTTCCCCAATCATATAATGCTCATGAAACCAAGAAACTTTTTCTTTCCAATTCTTCCATTTCTTTTTAGCAAATACTGCAAAATGAAACAAGGCGGCGTTTCTTCCTCCTTCTGTTATTTTTTCAGCCGCCAGTGTTTCAATACATGGAGGACCATCAGAAAATTCCGAAGGAGGCCTTTCCACTTCTATGAGCGATACATCAGTTGATTTTACATTTACTAGCTCACAAAACTCTTCTAAAGTAGCTGCGCTACTATTATCTTTAAAAGCATAACGGGTTGTTTTATCTCCCTGAAAATAAGGAAGATTTAAAAAGTTACCGGTATCTTCTTCAGATTTTAATTCTATTTGTTTTGGAAATACTTCTGCGTTTGCAAATCCTAAAATCGCTCTAATTTCAAAGAGCTTATCTCTCATAATTTGAGCTTCAATAAATGTTTTTGAAAATAAAAAGATATGTGCTCCCCCACTTTTGGATCTGCATAGTACTAGTGGAAGTTTTAATAATTTAATTTTGTTTAATAATTTTTTGTGATCAAAGCCTGCATAGCTATCCACGTCGATACATCCCCATATGCAAGTATTATCGTCTGTTATTGGAATAATTCCTAGAGTGGGTTCCACTCCGTTTAAATGATCTTCGTAATGTTTTAAAGTAACACTTTCTCTTTTAACAAAAGATTTTGTTTTTAATTTTTCTCCATTAGCGGGTTGAGTATTAATATAGGTACACCCATGAGCCCTCTTTAATCCATTAAATATTTCAGCAAATCTTTTCATAATCTATCCTGTATAGGGGGCGGTTTAAGTCTCCCGCTGCCGCCCCACCGTTTCTAGCTAACTAGAATCGTTAAAAAGGAGCGGACTCCGTTTTTTCAGAATCAGATGTATGTTTAGCTTTTATGTTTCCCTTTGAAATATTCTGAGAGAAACTTTTTGCTTGATCATACAGAGCTCTATTTTGAATAGGACCTACTTTATTTATATCCCAACCAAACCATGTTCCTTTATCATTCGACATTTGAACAGTCGATAATTTATAAACATGACTATATGTTGGTGGAGTAAATAAGCCAGACTTACCCTGAAGCTTTATACCCATCATCATTGTATTCCATTTTCTACTCACCTTTAATTGAGTAGCTTTCATGGTAATCAATGCTGTGCATGGGTTGTCTCCAATCAGTAAAACAAAATGACTTGCAGTATTCTCAAGATAATTACCATTCGGTAATCTATCTTTATTCATGTTGTCTCTTTTTGCTGAAGCTACAACATCAGAATCTGCAGCATGAATGCCTACTGGTGCGCCCAGTGATTCTCCTCTATCCTTCCATTCTACATATTCTCTTTTATAAAAACATGGAATGACTTGGATGCCTTTTGTACCGTTATAAAGTTCATTTGTAACAGTGTTTAGGATCATACCCGGTTCTGCCCCCGTAATATGTTTAGCATGTCTCGCATTTACTTCAGGAGACAGCTGCCCTAGAACTTTCAAAAATGGTAACGCAAGATCATCTTGCGACATACTTTGAAAGCCAGCGTTCGCATCAGCTTCAAATAAATTAGTTGATGGAAGCTTTGTGTCTATTGTTGAAATAGACGCCGTTTTTCGTGCTTCGTTTTTCATTGTTATTGTTTCCTTGTTAATTTGGTTCGGTTTCCTACGAACACGTTAAATGTATCCATTGGCATTTCTTTACCTGCCTCAATACGCTCACGGACTAGCGCTTTGAGAGTCATGGGCTCAACCTTCAACTTTTGTGTCGGCTGATACCCACTACTCTTCGCAAGGTTAGCATATTCTACCGCCTTGTTATCTTCATGACGTCCAAAGGAAACGGTGACATCATTTTTAATGATATCCCCTAGGCCATTATCACGAAGCCATTTATATGCAGCTTCTCTGTTCTTCACAGAAATGCTTGCACTATAAAACGGTTTCACATCTACTGCTGATCCATCAGCAAGTTTTAAAGATGACAATCCCATCTCACTTAACATTGTGGGAATTACATCTTGTGAAATTCTATCAATTTCTTTTTGTTTTGTTTTTAAAGATTCTTCTTCTTTTTTAAATTCATCTTCAAGTTCACGTAATCGTAAAACTTGATCAGATAAAGATCTAATCTCTTTGGTTCGAGTTAAAACTTCTTCCTGGTCTTTTTCAAAATCTATATTACTCATTTATTTCTCCTTTTTCGTATAAGTTTATTTCTATAGGATAATATTTTCTTTCTTGTTTATCCCATTTAAGTAATTTGTACTTTCCATTTGTTATATCAGAAACAATAGAACATGCAACTCCTATAATTGCTGGATCACCTGTTAACAATAAATAATCTTTTTCAGTAAAATTATTTAAAAGTTTTCTAAGTTTAAAAACTAATGGTCCTGGTGAAAAAATAATTTGAGAAAGTTCTGGTAATAAAAATTTAAATTTACCATATTCACCAGCTCCCAAAATATTAATTTTAGGCTTACCATCTCTAGTTCCTGCAATTTCTTGAATTACGTAAACTATGGATTCTTTATTATTTTCTTCTTTCATGTTGACACTTATATAATGAATTGATATATAAAGTCAAATAGAAAGATCGAAATGGGGGGAGGAGGGCAAAAGAAAGTTATGAAATATAAGTTCAAAACGAAACCATATCAGCATCAACTTGATGCTCTTGAAATTTCTTGGAATAAAGAAGTGTATGCTCTCTTTATGGAAATGGGTACAGGTAAAACTAAAGTACTCATTGATAATATGGCTATGCTTTATGACAATGGAAAAATTAACGGTGCCTTAATTGTAGCCCCAAAGGGAGTTATGGGTACGTGGTTTAAGCAAGAAATACCAGCACATTTAGCGAATCATGTCGAAAATAAGGCGGTTTTGTGGCAGTCTTTAATAAATAAAGAACAACAAAAAAAGTTAGATTCTTTATTTTCTACTGATGATGATCTTCATATTTTAATTATGAATGTTGAATCTTTTAGTACAGCAAAAGGAACTTCTTTTGCTAATAAATTTTTATTATCACATAAAACTTTAATGGTTATTGATGAATCAACAACTATTAAAAATCCCAAAGCTAAACGAACTAAAAGTATCTTAGCTCTTTCTAAAATGGCCAAATATAGAAGAATTTTAACTGGATCTCCTGTTACTAAAAATCCTTTAGATTTATATAGTCAATGTGAATTTTTAGATCCTTATTGTTTAGATTTTCAATCTTATTATGCATTTAGAAATAGATATGCTGAAATGAGAACTGCTAATTTTTATGGTCGTTCAGTACAGATTGTGGCAAAATTTAGACATCTTGATGAATTGTCAGAAAAACTTAAACCTTTTTCTTACCGAGTTCTAAAAGATGAATGTTTAGATCTTCCTCCAAAAACATTTATGAAAAGACAAATTGAATTAAGTCCTGAACAAAAGAAGGTTTATAAACAAATGAAACAAATGGCTCTTGCTGAAATGAATGGTAAAATGGTTACGACAGCTACGGCGCTTACTCAAATTATGAGATTGCATCAAATTACATGTGGACATTTTACAGCTGATGATGGCTCTACTCAAAAAATTAAAAATAATCGATTAGATGAACTCATGAATGTTTTAGAAGAAATGGAAGGTAAAGCTGTTATATGGGCTCATTATCAATTTGATGTAAAAACAATTATTAAAGAAATTGAAAAGATCCACGGGCCGGGTTGCGTTGTGGACTATTATGGCTTAACGCCTCAAGATGAAAGACAAGATAATATTGAAGCTTTTCAGAATGATTCTAATGTACGATTTTTAGTGGGTACTCCACAAACAGGTGGTTACGGAATCACGCTAACTGCTGCGTCCAACATGATTTATTATTCGAATGGTTATGATTTAGAAAAAAGACTTCAATCGCAAGATAGAATTCATAGAATTGGTCAAAAGAAACCTGTCACTTATGTTGATATCATTGCGGAGGATACTGTTGACAATAAAATCGTCAAAGCCCTCCGCAAGAAAATTAACATCGCCTCTGAAGTTATGGGCGAAGAATTAAGAGATTGGATTTAATTATTTTACCGTTATTTGTTTCGGTTTTTTGTCTTCCGGTGGATTATATTCTAATTCCACTTTCAACATTCCATCCTCTAACTTAGCACCTTTGCATTCAACATATTCTGACAATTGTAATTGCTTAGCGAATGCTCGCTTTGAAATACCCTTGTAGACATAGTCTTCTGCATCTTTGCTTATACTGCCTGTGATAGAAAGAACTCCATCAGTGACTTCAACCTTAACGTCAGATTTTGTATAACCTGCTAAAGCCATTTCCAAGACGTACTTATCGTCTTTGATCCTCTTTATATTATAAAAAGGATGACCACCATTAAAGTCTTGAAGTTCAAAGAATCTATTGAAGATATCTTCGAAGCCAATACTTTTAGTTAGGAATTTATTTAGATTTATAAGATCGTGCATTTTAACCTCCTTGTTAGACGATTAATAAATGGGCCCCTAAAGCACCCAAGATCTAATATAATCTATTTATACCAAATTGCAAGTAACATCAGAAAAAGAATAAAACCTTGATATCGGTTAGGTACTTTAACTAATACGACTTCATAAAAGTGTCGAGTATAGTTCCACATTTTAGTAAACATTAGGCGTCTCCTAGAATAGGTTGATATTGAGTTTTGTTATTTTTGTCTTTATAAGCTCTTAAATATTGCTTTCTATTCTGATTAAAGTCTGGGTCATAGCTTACATGGACCCATCCAGAATTGGGTTCGTCGGAATTCCAGAATTCTAGAATCATTTGATCAAAAATTAGATTATCTTTGATCCAGTTTGCTACTTCATTATTAGGAGTTCCGAATATTTCGAAATCGGCTGCCATGCCTTTTGCATGCTGACTTTCCAAAGAACTGCCAATGGCTATACAGAGCGAAGGACTGCGATATCCAGAAGATATGCTCACAACGTGATTAAAATGGTCTCTAATAGGCTGTAGGACGCGCTCACAGAGCAATTTGAGGTTCTCTATGTGGTCAGGGCTAGGGTCGTTAGAAATGCCCTTTCTTTCAGCGGTTTGAGACTTGGTTAATTCAACCAAGCTAAAATTTTTGCTTAGAATCATACTAGTTTGAAAAGAACACCCACAATGATGCCTATAGTCGAAGCTAATCCCCCAATAATATACATTACTATTCGGTCACTTTTAGAATGAAGTCCTTCTATGTCTTTATGGATATGTCGTAAATCATTGGTTCTTAATCGAGTCAAATCTTTCTTGACTCCCCCTACCTGATGGTAGAGAGCGATTATATGCTCGCTGACGGTTTTTGGTGTCTTCATGCTAAACTTCCAATTCCTTGATTTTGTCTTTTAGCTATTTCCTTTTCAAACGGGGACAATAAGGCACTTTCGGTGCCTGTCAAGCCTGTAGTTTGATCTACAGTCCCAGAAATAGTAGGACTTACACGCGACGCGGTAGAAATTTGGGTATCCATATTTGGCGTGCCAATCGGCGTCGACGGCAAAAAGGATTGATTATCTTTTTCTTCTTCTCTTTGAAGTTTTTTAAGTTCTCTTAATTCTCTACCCCTATCTCTGTAAGGTTCTTTCCTTATCTTCATAGGGAGATCAAAATCAATGTCTCGTTCCCCTAATGGGATATATTTCCATTTCTTTTCTATCTCTTTTAATTGTTTTCTATCAAAAAAGTCTTTCATTTTAAAATCAGTGTTGTCTTTTCTATTCATCGTGTCTATTGCATTAGAAAATCGTGTTACATCATTAGGTTTTAAATTAGGTACACTCGCCGGCTTATAAAAACCTTTCATTAAGAAAAGAATATCCTGTTTGCCAAAAGGTTGTCTTCCTGTTATTGTTTCTTTGATTTTTTTCTCACTATATCCTAACGTTCTCATGTTCTGAATATCTTTATAAGTTTCTGACCAAATTCTATATCTATTCTGTTGCCATCTTTCAAATAATTCTGGCACGTGTTCTGCTGGTAGTCCTTCAGCAATACGAGCAGCATCTTCTTTTAGTCTTTGTGCATTAACAGCATTAGAACCAAAAGTTTTACTAGCTAATCCCATTTCTCCTGCTCTTTTATTAACAGCGAATTTCATTCCATCATAACCATTCATATGTACCACACGAACACCGGCCATTGTTGCTGCAACTTCTTCAGCTGGATCATATTCCATTGCGTGTTTAGTTACTTGACCATAGAAAGCTTTCCATAATTTTTCACCACTCTTTAAAGTAGTTGGGAAAAGTTTACTATATAAATGATACATTGCTTTTTCCCATGGATTAATTTCATTATTCCAGTCTACAATCGTACCTCCTGATTTAGTTTTAGAAACACCCTGATCATTAGGGATCATTTCTTTAACAGTATCAGCCCAAATAGATAAACTAAAGAAAGGTTCAGCCGCTTTAGTTATTGCATCTATAAACGATCGGCCCCATAATTTCATCATCGATTCATCAGTCATCGGTCCTTTACCTATAACTTCATTGAAAACACCAAAAGGTTTTACAACGTCGGTGTAAGGATTCTGTGCATCAAAATCGACACCTAAAATTTCTTTTGTTTCGGGATCTTGTTCTGTAATAGGAATAATTCTGTGTCCTAATTGATACTCAGGAGAAAAAGATTCTTTCCATGCATCAATTTTATCTTGTCCTACATTAGTTAGCTTACTTGCAACTGCTGATGCCATTGGACCTAACGTTGCCACTGTTGTAGCAAAACCAACAAGTCTTCTTGCACCCATCTGTCTAATGTATGGATTGCTTGAGGACATTTCTCTACTTCCTCTTCGAACCATTTGATATGAATTTCTCCACATCTCTGAAGTAAATCCTACGAAGTTCCCCATGATGGGAAATTTTCTAACGTTCTGTACGAACCGTGGGACCATTGAGTAGTTAGGATAAGTATCTCTAACAATTAATCCGGAGACTTCATTGATAGCATCGTTTAAGGTTTTTAAATTTCTTCCATGAGGTCCTGCTTCTAATGAACCTACCTTCAAAGGATTCCATTCATAACCTTCTACTTCTCTGAAGTATTTTTTAACATCGTTTAAATTTTTAAATGCAGGTTTAAGTTGAGATTTCGTAAAGTTAAAACCAAATAGTTTCCAAACATTATCCCCCAATTGATAAGCTTCAATGGATTTTTGTACCAGTCTTCCAAAAGGACCTTCATTCGTTAATAGATATCTCATCACCTGATCAGAAGTTTTATTCTGCATTACAGTATGCATTTTTCCACCTCGTCTAATAGGAACCGCTGCTGGTCCCATCAATTCAGGAATCATTTTTTCTAATTCAGTTGCAATTGTAGATGAATCTAATGCTCCAGCTTCAAGTGCTTCATCTAACATGTCTCTTAATTTTTTAGGGTCTTTTGTTTTACCTATCAGTTCTTTAAATAACATATCAAAATTATCTGCAAGCGAAGCTCCTTTACCAACATGTCCGTTCGCTAATGCAAACATAGATGCTGTTGTAATATTTCTCATCTGAGTCATGATTGATAAAACAGTTTTATTAATTTGTGTTCCGGCTTTGATAGCTAATAAACTTTTCATGAATGGAAGTTTTAATAACGTATCCATCATCACTGAAGTATCCTGAATCGCTTTAGCCATTTCTGGAAGAGCTAACATAGGTTGTTTACTTGTTCCTCCTCTTGGACCTTTAAGAACCGTTGTAAAAATATCTTCCAAATCCATGTTGTAAGGTTTAGCAACCTTTACTTCCTGTAAGGGTCTTGCAAATTCAATATTGTTTGCGTTTCTAAACTGACGATACTCATCGGCGTTTCTAAATAACCATTTACCTAAACCTGCTTTTGCTAAATCTCTATAAGCATTATAAGAATGAATGGTATGAGCCTGCTCAATAATAGTATCCATTATAATTTGTTTAGGGTCCTCTACCCTTCCTAATAGTTGAGCAATTTCATCAGGCACGTTCTTCATATCTTTAAAAATATTAGCGGGTACTTTAATGTCTGCAAAATTATTAGCGATAGCACTTAATCTCATGGCTGGAGTACCCATACTATCTGATCTACCTATTTCCATAAGTCTTGCTACCTTTAAACGTGCTTCTCTTAAGATTTCTTTAGGTTTAAATTTTGAAAAATTAGGATCTTGTCTTAAAAGATTAGCAAAATATTCCACACCCTTATTATAAACTTCATTTGAAGCTCTCCATTTATTATTCTTAAAGATTTGATAGCTGGTGTGTAAGTACTTACCAATATTTTTAATCATGTCTTCACGGACATCTAGATCTCTAATGATAGGCTGAAGTTCTTTGGTTTGTTTATCAATAATATCTCTGATTGCTCTTGTTGGAAATCTTAATGACTTAGGAAGATCATCAATTTTTATTTTTCCTCTTAAGGCTTTAAGCACTTCATCCCAATGGGCCATAGCGTTCGTAGCTGTTCTAGTATTAAAAGCAATGTCATTGAAGCCAGCTTTAACTAGACCATACATGTTACGATCTAATTGTTTCATCCAAAGATCAGAATTCTTTTTAATTTGTCTTATCTTATTTTTCATTCCTCTTAATGCATTAGCGGATGCAGGATCAAATTTAAAATTAGAAGTGAAACGAGAAACCGTTGCTTCTGTCATGCTTCCAATTTTATTCCAGAAAGGAGCGTTCCAATCTGAAAATTTCCATAGTTCGTACTTAGGAATTCCTGCTTTACTTCCTAATGTTTTCTTTGCTTTTCCAATCGCTCTAAACATCTGAGGAATTTTTGTTTTCTCACTGGATAATAGTTTAGTGCCTGGAGTAATAATAACTTTGTCTAATCCTTTTAATGTTGCACCAGCCACTGTTGAGGCTGTTCTTAAACTTGGACCTACTAAAGTTAGACCTCCAAAAAAAGCCGTGCCTTCAGCACCAAATTTTAATTTGTTTCTTAATAAAGCTGCTGCTCTTTCTTTACCTGTTAAACCTTCAAGACTTTCTCTTTTAGAGTGAGCCAATAATCTTTTAGTAGGACTCATCAGTCCTCCTTGTGCTTCAGGATCTCCAAAAATATCTCCTAAGGTATGACTCGCTGTGGTTGAGGCCATGGTATCACCTAGCGCTGCTGGTAATGCCCAGTACCCACCAAACTTAGCAAGCTTTAAAGTTCTTTCTCCTGCTTTAGTTGCAGCTAAAGCTGTTGCTGCATTCTTTGCTAACTTTCTTTTAGCTACAGCTCCAATAGTTTTAGTTGCTATTTTTCTAGCTAGTCCAAAACCTGTACCGAATTGAGTTAAGATAGAAGTAAATTTAGCAACCGATCCTTTACGGTCACCATATATATCCATCATATCGATAGCCGGTAAAGCTTTTTCGACTGTCTCTAAAGTGTCTGTATCTAATGTAAGATCAGATAGAACAGCACCTAATTCAGCGATCCCTGCTGCGGTATTCCATAGACCTGTAGCAATTCCTACTTGGGGTTGCATCAAAGGATGCTCTATGATTTTTTTAACTCCACGTTTCGCGTTCTCTGTATCCTTACGATACATCATATCGTAAGATGTTTTACCTAAGTATTCAAAGTCAGAAAATTTTAGGAGGTCATCAGGGTGAGCTTCTTCATTTACCTTTTTTTTATTTTCAAAGTAATCTGATTTACCTTCAAATAATTCATCTATAAAATTAATGACGGGAGTAATATCGTTATTAAAGATATGAAGATATCTATCAATATCTACTTGAGTTCCACTTGGAAGCTGTTTTACTTTTGATTTATATTTATCAGGAAGTTCTGCTGCTGGTGTTTCAGCCTCAGTTCTGAATCTAGATTTGGAAAAGGGAGCCGCTTTGCCAGTCCACTTTTCATAGAGAGAAGCCATAGTTTCCTCCTATACAGTTAACGCAGGAACGACTAATTCTACCCCATAAGTCTGGTTAAAATCTATTACATCTTGTTGAGTTTCAATTGCAGCAAAGTCTTTAAAAGCTTCTTGGTTATAAGCAATCAATCTTACTACATCGTCAGTGATTTCTTTTGGAAGTCTAGCTCTTAATATAATGTAAGGATCTTGTGCCGGGTTAGGTTGTTGAGGAGCTTGCATTGTTTCCGTTGCAACTATCTCTTCGTTCATACCTGGTGTTTGAATATCTACTGCTTCTGTTTCTGTCATCATCGGATCAGGATTACCGTAAGCTCTTGCTACTCTAGGTTTTCCACCATAGGCATTGCCTCCCCATCGATTACCAGTTAATACATTCACAATATTATTAATTCTCTCCGTATCTTCTGCATCTAATTCTCCTTCAACTTTTCCAATAAGATCTAGCGCTTTTGCATACGCTTGGCTAGTGCTCATAAAGGCACCACCTAAAGCAATAATTTTAAGTGATTCATATTCATCTCTAATTGCTGGTGGAACTTTATCTGCCGAGCCATATTTTCCTTCAGCTAGTCGTTTCATCTCATCGGCTTGTCTACTCATTGCTAAAGCCCTATCTTTTTCTAAAGGTCTGCTAGCTACGTCTGATTTAATTCCTAGTTCAGCCATCTTGGATAGGTTTTGAAATTTTAATGAAGGAATCATTGACTGAGCTTTTTTATAGTTCGCTGCCATTGGCATGACTGCTGAAGTAGCATTTGCTACCATGTCAGAAATGTTTCCACCTTGTCTAATGACATCAGATAGTGTTAACATTAATTCAGGAGTTCCTACTTTTCCGAAATTCTCATAAGACTTGTCAGCTTCTCCGTACGCTTTTTCTAATAGATCCATATACTTAGGACCATAAGCATAGTCTCTTCGATTCAATCCTGAAGTAATACCAACCCCATCAGAGTTTGGTTTACCCCCAAGTTTAAACATTGGTCTTGATAAAATATTAGCCATTAACTTTTGCCCCAAATATTTCCTAGGATTCCTCCTAGACCATAAGCACCTGCTCCTGTTGCAAGAGCTTGCATGAATGGACTTGGTGCAGCTCCTTGTGGTTGCGTTTGCATATATGGATTAGGCATTCCACCCATTAGTTGTGAGAGTTGTCCACCGTACCATCCTAGTCTGTTAAACGGTTCTGTTCTTTTCATTTCAGCTGCTTGAGCTCCAATATCTAAACCAGCTTGGCCATAACCTAATTGACCTGCTCCTAGTTGTCCTAGTCCAGCGACATTTCCCATTCCTAGTTGTTGAGTTTGATTTGCTAAATTTCCTTGAAGTTGAGAAGCATTAAACATATTTCCCATTGCTTGATTGTACATTTGATTCTCTGCCAAACCAATATTCTGAGCAAGTTGTGAATTCATTATTCCTGATTGTATTCCATGTCTTCCTCCTCCAAAAGCACCTGCTCCTAAAGCTTGGCTCGATAAAACATTTTGTGCTCGGGTGTTTTCATCCTGCATCGCTTGCTTAACGTAATCCATTTGAGGAGTATAAAAAGATGCAACATTTGCAGGGTCTGCATACGTTGCTGCTTTTGTTAAATAAGGTTCATAAGCTGCAACACCTGTGCCTGCTCCTAAAACATTTGTTGAAGGATCATAAGTTAAACCTGCTTGTTCGGCGCCTGCTTTTCGAGCTTGTCCAGTAAATGCACTTTCGGGTGCAAGACTGGGTAATCCTAATGCTGCTGTTGAATCGGTTGCTGCCAATCCCCCCATTTGGGGCAGAAATCCTTTTAATGCATCTTCAATATATGGTGCTGGTAAATTTTGGGTTGTTTGTACAGCCATTATATTAATCCTCCTATTCCTTGTGATTCTTGAGAGAGGGGTCCTCCCTGTTCTAAATTTTTCATTACTGCATACAGTCTTTCAGCGCCGAGATTAACATCTCCATCTCCTGCACCTGCTACTGCTTCATCAGTAAAGACAAATTCATCTTTACTTAATCTTGCTGGGACATCATCTGCTTTTGGTTCTTCACCGTAAGGCATAAAGCCTCCTTCGTATCTCATGTCAGCTTCGACTTCTTCTCCACCAAGTCCTTCACCTTTTTCACTTCCCCATTGTAAACCTGTTCTATTAATTCCTCCGTCTGCATATCCAGCTCTTCCACCTGTTGCAAAACTTGGTGGTAAATAAGATGAATCTTTAAAAGTTTCGGACCAATCTATTTGTTCCCAATCTCCTTCTGTAATTCCATGATCCTCTTCTAAGTCACCTTCACCCAGTAATTTCATTTGTTTTTTTGCTTCTGCATAACTCATGCCTCCTAATCCTAATGCCACAAGTGCCATTTTATCTAATTGTCTGTCAGTTTTAGGACCTTTCATTAGAACTGCTTCAGTTCCTTTAGTTATTAAATCTTTAGCTCCACCCCATGCTCCGGTTACACCACCTTTTCCTAACCAGCCAGAAGTTGGCTGTTCCCATGCTCCGACGCCTCCTACTTCTTTAAAAGGTGTACCAAACATCTTATCTTCTAATGTTGATGTCGGTCCCCATTTACCCATTTGATTTCTTAACCAACCTTGTTGAGTTCCACCTTTAGTGCCCCAACCGGGAGCTGTGGATAATATAGTTTGTAATGGATTAATTCTTCCACTTTGTCGTGCTTGACCTGCAGCTGATAATAAAGCCGCCATCCAAGGATGACCTGCACCTGCTGCAAAAGGAGCTCCAATTTGCATAATACCAGCAAGTTCTTTTGGAACTATTTTTTTAGCTGTTTTAATAAAAGGTTTAGCAATCTTTTTCCCTATTTTTTTTATTGATTTCCAAGGTTTAAAATATCCAGTTCTTCCTCCTGACATAGGAGTTCCTTGAATAATTCCACCACCAATACTTCCATCTTGATAGCGATGTCTTGGAAGTGAAGCTAGTCCACCATCAGCCAAAGCTAATTGACCTGAACTATAAACATTAGAAGGACTCATACCCTGTTGATTAGAGTATTGCATCGCCATTGCTAAATTGGGTGCTATATATTGGGTCATTCTTTTAGTACTACCTCCGCGACTCGAACGCTGACATCTTGTCTAAAATCTTCGTCCTTCGTATCTGTGTTTGGGTTTGCTACATCTTCGTCAAAATGAGCTTTATGTTTATAGACGGCACCCGTTCTTTTATTTTTAATGGTGACTGTACCTTTAGCAGACATTACGGGAACCTTTTGCCCGTTAATCGTTCTGTACTCTTGTTCATTATTACTCATATTTTCCCTTAAAATCAAGACCTCGTTATCTGAAGGACGCTTATCGTCACATCAAGAGGTTGCGCTGTTGTGTTAATTTTTAATATATCAGAATCCTCAAGAACCACAACATTTCCTGAGCCTAATACTGTATCCGTTGCTGCTATAGCTAATGTAGATTTAAAGTAAATCTTCGCTGTTGTTGAGGTTGAAGAATCCGTTAAATAAAGAGTATAATCCGCGGTCCCTGCTGCACCATTATAGACAAATATAGTATTGACTATAGCTGTAGCATTCGAAGGACAGGTATAAATTACCTCCGACGATCCTGTAGCTGTGATAGCGGTTATATTATTTTTATAAGTGTTAGCCATTATTTAAAAAACCATCCCTGTTGTTCCAGATCTTCTTCTGGAATCTGATTACTGAAAGTCGTGTTCATTTGTAAAACCATTTGTTCGAGTGTGTTAACCAATTGATCTAGTTGTCCAGCTTTATATTCTTGAGCTGCTTTTGGAAATCCTAATCTAATTATCTTTTGGGCCATAATCCTGCTAAACCTCCATGAGCAAAACTTCCTGAATAACTGGTTGGATCTCTAGACCATTCTTGCTTACTTGATGCTCCATCATAACGACCTCCGCCTCCGGAAGGAGAATCTCCTCCACCACCATGTTGTTGATAAGCTTGGTCTAATTGTCTTTGAAAGGCAGCTTGTTTTTCTCTCTCAGCTTTTTCTTTCGCTTCTTTTTGTCTAGCTAGTTCTTTTTCTAAAGCTTGATTTGCTCTATCCCATCTCTCTTTTTTCTTTTGATTCCATTTATCTGTTTTAACTTGAGCCCGTCTGTCTAATCGTCTTTGTGTTGCATCTATTATTCCTCTCCCATACATAGACGCAGTGTTATATCCTGCCATTGGTCCAGATCTAATAGTATTTCCACCATATAAATCTACCATTGCATCTTCTTCAGGCGTATTTTGAAATTGACCTTGGAATAAATTCAATAGTCCTAAAGGAATATCTGCTATAGCTCCTCCTGCAGTTAATGCTAAATCTTTTAACCATTTTCCACCGGCCCTAGTTTTATCTATTCCACCTTCCACAAGATCTGAAACTGTCGCTTTAGTTTTGGCAAAGTTATCTCTTAAAGGAAAGTCTCCAGCTTGAAATACATCTTTCAATGTTCCTCGTTGATGCCATGGTACATATTCATCAACAGGTTGTTGTCTAAAAAATTGTCCATGGTCTTTATAAGGATTATATATATCGGATAATTCATTTATATTGGTAGTTAACTCTTCATCATTTAGATCTAACGTTTGATTGGCCTGAGCGTCGGTCAAAAAGTTTGGAAAATCTGCACCAATTCCACTAAACATTGCATCATTCGCAAATGTTCCTGCGTCAGCCATATAAGGATATCCGTATTTATTTATTAAAGAAGATTGATCAGCAGGAAAATTTATTATTTCAGGATTGTCAGGTGTATTTATCATTGACCCCGAGTAATCAAATATAGAACTTTCGGGTTTAGGTTTATCCCATAAAAAATTAGTTGTATAACTCCCTTTATAAAAAGGCAATCTCGCAATTCCTCCACCTGCATATTCTTGTTCCCATCGTTGAGCAATGTCAGGATGGTTAGCGTGTAAATATCTTCTTTGTTTTTCAGATTGAAATGGCATTAACGTCTTCCCGCTGGTTTAAGATCAGCTCTGAACGTTCCGAATCTCCACGTGTCATTAAGCGCTGTGTTAGCAATATTGATTGCGGCTTGTCTTCCTCTAGCTCTACAATCTTTTTTAGTAGTTGAAGTATTAATAACGAAAGGTCCTAAAGGACTTCCTGTTTTTGCTTGAGCTGGATAGTCTCTAAGTTGAACCGTAACATTTACATTGCCTGCTAAGTTTTTAAAGTCAGGAATAAATCTTGAAATCGACATAAGGTTTTCTCCAGCAGGTTCTAAAAAGAAATCTCCTGAAGTTAAAGTTGCTGGTAAAGCTGAGGTGTTAGCATTATTTCCTGTTTCTTGTGCATATAAATTTCCTCTTCCGGAACTTACACCTTGCACGGTCGGCGTTGCCGAAGCCGTTGAGGATGGTAAAAAATCTGTACCATACGGCTTCGCAAATACACCTTTGTCAGACCAAGCGGTTCTGGATAAAGTTCCAATAGACCAAACATTTTCCATATAATTATAAGTAACCACTCGATCAATTTCATTCGAGTTAGAGCTCGGATAAAACCAACTGATCTCATTAAAGTCTGCATTGACTCCTGCATAAACTTCGGGGACCAATCTAATATCTGTAAATACATAATCTTCTACGGTACATGGGATGGTTTGAACGGAACCATCGAACTTTAAAAATCCACCTGATGCCCCCATCCAATAAGCGACACCATCCACATCGACCGCCGCGTGCTGCCCAACGCATCCACACTGTCTGCCAAGTTGTTTAAATCCGAAAGTAAATGGAGGACCTATAAATTGCATAGAATGCATTGATGTGTCTGTCCAAATCAGAATTTGTCCGCTTGAACGAACTGCCGCTCTTATTTCTGATCCATCGGATAATCTTTGAAATCCCGCTGTATTGGTTGACGTCGGGATAAAATCGGTAATTGTTTCTTGATCTGAAAATCGTACTAACATTGGATCCTGAGAAGAAGCGGTACCAATCGTTTCTTCAGTTCCAAATAAACATAAATGTCTGTCAGGTGTTGAAACTAAACTAAATAAAGCTGTGCCGGGAACACTAGCAGAATTTTTGTCTCTCGTAAAATAAGGAGAAGCAACGGATAAATCATAATCAATTAAATTAATAAAAGGATAGGTTCCCATAGGATCTTTATATTCACTGGTATCCCAAATATAAGTTCCACCATTAAACTGTGTTGCAATTACATCTTCACCATATAAATCTAAAGACCAGTTCGCAGCATCAATAGCAACTGTACTTGGTCTTGCTGTTCCCCATGTCGATTGACTCCAAGTTCCAGCACTCCAACCAAATCCTAATACAGAAGTTGCATCTCCTGTATTGAGTTGAATAGTTGCATTAGCTGAACCTCCTGCACTAACTGTTGCGTTAGAAGCACTTGGCATTAAAATTGTAAAATCATTAGTGTCTACACTTTGTATTTCAAATTCTTTGTTAAAGTCTGCAGCTACATAGCCTCCCCCCGGAGAGGACGTTCCAGCAAAAGTAACAAAGTCTCCTGCTACGCATCCATTGGCTGTTAAATTAACGGTGACCGTAGCTTCAGTATCCACTAAATCAAAAGTGACTGCTTGTACTACACCGGTATGACCATAAGCTCCATAACGTTGAGGACTTACATCATAGAAAGTTGTATTGTTATCTTGATAAATATATTGTTTCTTGTTGGTGCAGACTGCATCAAATTTTTCAGAGGCTAAAGAGAGAAAAGGATTCTGAGCTCGTGGAGCTCCAATTAAAGAATCAGATCCTACTTGAGTCCATCCACCAATTTTTTCTGGAAGTCCATAACGAAATCTTACATTATCACAATCGACCCATTGGCCGCTAGCACCGGTTTCTGTTAACTGTTTATTGATGCCCGGCTTTATTTGTATCGAGGCTAATGCCATTTAATCTCCTAAGTCTTAATTATATAATTAACAACTAGATAAGGAGGGATAATATCAACAGCCGTTGAAGTACCAGTCCATGTATGCGTGTGAGTATTTCCTGATCCTGTTGCTAATGTTCTTAATGTTGAAGTTGAAACCAAAGAACCACCTGTTTGAGTAACACTGGATTGAGTAGTTCCAGTTCCTCCAGTCCATGATCCAGTCGGCCATCCTGATCCCCACGTATCGTGAGTATGAGAAGGCATTTGAGCTTCGGTTATTGCTGTGCCAGCATTGGTTCCACTTAAAGTTGGAGTATCGGTTGTTGCTCCTCCGGTTCCTCCTAAAGTATAGCTTGAACCATTATAACCAATTGGAAATCTTGCTTCTAAATTAGGTACACCAAAAGTTGAAGACCCATCTCCTACACCATAGTTAGTACTAATCACTGCAAATAAATCTGAATAAGTCGTACGACTTATATTTGATCCATCACATAGTAAATAACCTGTTGGAGCACTTGCGGCACCATACATCATAATTGAACCCGCAGGATTGAGTCCATTGATTGTAGTAAAGGCTGGAGTTCCACCTGAGCCAGCTCTTAAAAGCTGTCCTTCAGTTCCAGCTGCTGTAACTAAAACAGCACTTGCTCCTTGACCATATAAAATTCCTTTATCAGTAAACGTACTGACGCCTGTACCACCATTAGGTACAGTTAAATCTGTTGTTAAAGTAGTAGCTCCAGTAACAGCGAGTGTTGATCCTATTGTTGCTGCTCCTGTTGTTTGTAAAGTTTCAATATAAAAATCCTTGAATGCATTATGGACTTCATCACTACCATCTGCATAAATCAATGCAGATTTTCCTGCTGGTAAAGTAAAAGTAGTTGATCCTGTTCCTTGAGTAAAAATAATACTTCTTGAAGCCGATAAACCATTCTTAGCAATAAAATAAACTGAAGTGGTACTAGTTGAAATTGTAACCGTAGCATTGCCACCTAGGTCTCCACCATCTCCAAAATTAAGAACACGATACATTCCGGGTTGAACATTACTTGCTCCTGAACTTGGTGCAGCTTCTCTAACATCTAAAGTATAAGATGTTGAGCCAAGCGTAATTGCACTGTAACCAATGATTCGATCAATGATATCCCAGTTATAATTAGTTGTTGTTCCCCATGTACCGGATTGATCTCCGGCTCCCATTTTTTCTATACCAAGCGTCGTACTATATGTTGATGCCATAATTTATCTCCTATACTTCTGTCCACGTATCGTCTGTGTCAGCGTCTACTTCAGACCAACCTTGAGCTACAAGTTGACCTGTTTGGACTGTTGATTCTATTCCTGTTAAATGAACCACAGCTGTTCCAGTTACTGTAACACTACCTGTGTTAACCTGCAACTGAATGCCTTCGACCACAACGTCGACTCCTACAATGACTGTTACGTTACCTAACGATACAGTCATTTCGTTTCCAGTTACTGAAACTGTTGCACCACCTGTAATAATGGTGTCAGTTCCTAATTGAACTGTAGTTTCAACACCGGTAACTGAAACTGTTTTACCTATTCTAACAGTCGGCGTTCCTAAAGCTGTCGCAACTTGATTACCTGTTACAGTAACAATTGCATTACCGGTAATTGTTGAACTACCTAAAGCAGTGTCAACTTGGACACCAGTAACTGCTACAATTCGTACTACGGCCGTTTGTGATGCAAACGGTGTTTCACTAAATGCCGAAGTTCCCAACAGCATGAACTACCTCGCTACGCCTGGAACATCGTTACTTGAAACCACTGGAAACTCCGCAAATGCAGCATACAGATAATCCTGTCCACTTTGATTTTCATCATTACTGTCTTCCCTAATTTTCACTCCAGTTGCACAAAAATCTGCATCATTATATCCTGTGTCCTGATTTTCTGCGTTAGTAACATTCATATCTTGACTTCCTTTTACTACATTAAAAGGATTACTTTTATTATTGAGCATAGTCCAATTAGAGCTCCCACTTGTTTTTTTATACCAGTACCATGCAGGTCTAAATCCTGTGTAAAGCCATGGTCCGTCTAGTGAACCATTTCCTCTATAGTAACCGAAAGATGAAAATCCTTTCACATCTGCAAACACATACATTATGTATGTTTCAGGAGCACCATTAATTGCACCTGCGTTTCCTATAGAAATAAGTGTATCTGTAGGTGCAGTTGCAAATATATTAGCATTTTGAGATTCGGCACCTGTATCATTCCAATTCATATAATAATCTCCCCCACTTAGTCCATTAGTCCAATAAGACCAAGCACCATCTGCACTTAAACATTTGCAAGTAACAAGACCAGGTTTTCTCCCCAATCCATGTGCTATTGTTCCTGCTGAACCTGTTGCTGTATATGCATAAATTCCGAAACCACTTGTAGTATTAATTGAATAAGATGTTGGCGTTATGGTTCCACCAGTTATTCCTGAAGTCGTTCCTGCTTTAAAACTCCAAGTTCCATAATTAGTACCACTTGCATTCATATCAGACCCTTGAGTAAAACCATCAGAATCAAAAGATTGAATCATATTTGCTTGTGTACTTTGAACAGCAGTATTATTACCTTCTATTTGTTTAGCCGAACCACCAACTCCTCTTACTGAATCAAAGAAGTATTTATTGGCAGTAGCATTTCTTTTTACTTCATATATAAGGTCAGGTTGATATCCAAATCCAGTAAAGGCTCTAGGTGAACTATCATCCCCACTATATTGAAAGTTAGTAAAAAAATCTCTTGGTTGAAATGAAATATAAGCCATAATTAATTATCCATAAGTTATAATATTTTTTGTGCAAATTGCTCTAAAATCTTTTGATGAACCATCAAAGGTGCCTGTACTTGGATTATATTTGAACGCTCCTATTCCGCCTTCATCTGTTTCTGGCGAAGCAATCTCTGTTGTTCCAAAATATCCATTACCAAAATTAAAATCAAAAGTTCCTTGATAACTAGCACCCCAATCACCTGCTGCTGGAAAATAAAGTCGAGTATCTGTACTTCCTACTGCAGTTATATCAAAACCTGTTCCTGAATCTTGTATTGTTCCGTTCTTGGCGAAATATAATTTACTTGCTGTAAGGTCTAAATAAACTCCCATAATATCGCCTGTTGTAAAAGTATCTCCATAAGCAGTACCTGAAGTATTAGTCCAAATTTTACCATCGTTACCAACGTATGCCCAACTATAATTTGTATCTCCTAAATATATAGTAGAACTTGGACTAGGTTTTGTTGCTACGCCTATATTATGATAATTACTTGTAACACCTGTAGCAATTTTAATTTCAAAATACCATAATCCTGCAGCTAATCCCATTGTTCCAGTATTCCATGTATAAACACTACTAGCTGTTGCAATTGTATTATTTCCATTTGAAAAAGTTGAATCAGCATAATAATTATCTAATGGGTTCATAGTCGAAAAATTGTTGGAAGGATTATCGTAAGTAGCTGTTAAACCAGTTCCTCCTGTTGTAAAGGTAAGGGCATTAGGAGAACTATCTAGGTCAAGATTTGTTCTATCTTCCATTTTTAAGAAATAACCATTATCGCCATAAGTAACAGATGGAGAAGTTTTTATTTTCCATATACCACTTGTACTATCTGTTTCTCCGAATGTTGAAGCATCATAAGCTGTTCCATCTGTAAAAATATAATGAGACATACTTCCATCAAAAAAATCATCTTGTGTTTGATGTCCACTAATTGTTAAATCATCAGTAGCAGTAGCTAAACAATTACCAAAATCAACATCTTGTGCGATAGTAGCGGTTTGTGTCCAATTAGCACTATCATCGATTCCATTAATAAAAACTTTAAATCTATCTCCCGCTGATACTTGAGTACTGTCTCCTTTAAAAACCAAATTCATCCATGCAGTCGGGTCCCTAAATACTCTTAGACTTGTCCAATTCATAGTTACACTACTAGCTGTAGTGCCATAAATATTAATTGTGTCATCATCTTTGAAAGTTATATACAGTCTATTATTAGTATCTTGATAACCTTGATAAAATCTTTGCCAAGTACCCATTTTACCTCTTTTCAACCACATAGATAATGTAAATTTTTTTGCGTTAGTTGGTGTACCTTGTGTTCTATATAGATATGTGTCTGCCATAATAAAATCCTAGTTAAATTGTCCTCCGCCTGTTGCTCCATATGAGCTAGTTAAAGTAAATTCTCTATCAGCCGTTTGTGCCTGATCATCGGTTGCTCTGATCGTAAACGTATACGTCGTTGCTTCTGTACTTGAACCACCAAAATCTGTTGTTGTTATTATACCTGTTGCACTGGCTAAAGTACAGTTTGCTAATGCAGCATTGGTTAAAACATTCGTTGTTTCAGTATACTCTACTCCGTCTCCTGTTGCTGCTACCGTTGCTACAGTACCTGAGAAATTGCCTGCAATGGATCCTAATGAGCCACTTGCTGTTGTCCAAACTGGAGCATCTGATATCGTTAAAACAGCCGTTGTACTTCTAACTGCAAGACCTGTATTTAATTCTATTCTAATAAAGTAAGTTCCGTCAATTGGTAATTCACATCCGACGGTTAATTGTGTTGTTGAATCTCTAACGACTGTGCTTGCAGCAGTAATCGCTCCTGTAGAACTTTGAAATTCTACAGCGGGTATTCCGCTTGAGCCAAAAGCCGTGCCTGCAATAACCAAAGAAGTTAACTCATTGGTTGCTACACTTGGAGTAACCGAAGTAAATTCTGGATACGTTAATGCAGATGCGGGTAGGGTTACTGTTTTTGAAGATAAGTCTAAAGTATTTGATAACTTACCCGCAGTAATACCAAGATCTGTAACGCCACCTGTTTTTATTTTTGTTTTAGCCATATTATTCTACAAGTTCATCCCAATTTTTAGTTGATTCATTCCAGCTATATTTTTTTCCTGAAAAAGCATCTGCTGGAATAGGGGTTGGAGGTTTCCAACCACAAGTAGTTTCATTTAATGTCCAAGAAGGATAAGGTTTCGGTGGAATAAAAGCATCTCTATCTTCATCATAAGTATATCCTTTACCAGCATGATTTTTTCTAAAAGGGGTTCCACCTAATTTATGAACTCCTCCCTTTGTATTATAAGAAGTTTGTTTCCAAACAGCCCATCCAGTTAATTTGGTTAAAAAATCTATTCCATTAACCTCTTGTTCAATTCCATTAGAATCCTTTAAAACATTATTATGTACAGAAAGAACTTCTATTACTTTATTATTTAAACCTATTTTTGCAAATGTAGCCATTATACTGTGTAACTCCCAGTTGCTGTAAATGTTAAAATTGTATAACTTCCATCGGTATCTACATCAGGCGAACCTGTTGATGTTGATGAATAATCTGCTGTAAGCACTTTTAATGCTATACATCCTTTTCCACCATCTCCACCATCATTTCCTGCTGTGCCTGCGGCACCACCGCCGCCTCCTCCAGTATTGGCTGTAGCATTTGTACCAGCAGCACCATCTCCACCAGCACCTCCTCCACCTTTTCCACCAGCTCCAAAATTTCCAGGTCCAGAGCTATGACAAGAACCTCCTCCTCCACCAGCAAAGTAAACATCTGAACCGTCTACTTCACCAACAGAATTATTAGTTGCCATAGTTGTTGTCATAATAGTTGTAATTGCACCGATACCACCATCGCCACCAGCAGTAGAAGTTGCATCTGCTCCAACAGCAGCAGCACCACCTCCACCTCCAGCATCATTATATGTCCATGCATAACCTACTCCACCATCATAACCTTGAACTGGAGAAACACTAGGTACATTTCCACTTCCCCCAGCTCCTAAATTCGTTGCACCTCCGCCACCAGAGCCGCCATCACCTCCATCTTCAGAATCACAACCAAATGCACCATATCCTCCTCCAGCAGATGATATAGTTGTCATAGATCCTCCTGAAACAGAAGAAGCACTTCCATCAGTTCCTCTAGCACCACCAGTACCGCCAGCACCTCCATCACCAACTGTAACAGTAATTACTGTTCCAGTACCAATAGTTTGTGTTGATGTTCTATGTCCGCCAGCTCCACCGCCACCAGAAGGATTCGTGCAAGAAGCACCTGAACCTCCTCCAGCTCCTCCAGCGACAACTAAAAATTCTATTGAGGCTTCAGGTGGTTTTATTGCTGGAGCAGTTTCATTAACTCCAGTAATGACTTCCCAGCCCTGTGTAGCATCCACATAAACTAATTTAACACCTTGTCGTTCTTGTTTTAAAAATCCATCATCATCGGAACCTTTTATTTTTTCAGTAGTAGTAAGAGTAACTGCATTAGTATCAAAGGTTCCTGCATAATCTACAATTTCAATTGTATCTCCAACACTTCCTGCGGGAAGTGTAACTGTACATGCATTTGAAGTTGTATTAATTGGATAGCCATTTCCTGCAACAGCAGATAAAGTTGAAGCAGTTACTACGGATTGCCAAACTGAACCACCAGCTGGTTCCGCTTTATAAGTTTGATCACCATATAAAATTGTTGATGAAGAAGCTGTACCTGATCCTAAATTAGCTGTAGGTACAACACCTGTAATTTTTGCAGTTACATCTATTGTTCCTGCCGCTATTTTATCATTCGTAACATTTAAATCTTTTATTTTTGCTGTCTCAACAGCATCGGTTGCTAATTTTGCTGCAGTTACTGCTAGGTCCCCAATTTTAGCTGTAGTAACAGAACCATCAGAAGGAGCGGTCATTACACCAGTTCCAATCTGATACATAAAATCCATCGTTGAAGTTGATGCCATCGAAGAATCAAATGTAATGGTTGCGACCGATAAAGTATAAGATGATGGACTTTGAATTACACCATCAATTGAAATCACTAAAGCATTCGCTGATATTGGTACAAAAGCTACTGTATCTTTTAATACATTATAAGGTCCCGCTGAGTCCGTGAATGTTATTGCATCCAGAACTTCTATATTTGATATTTTATCGACACCTCTTCCTACGTAAGCCATACTACCTCGCTACCCCAGGAATATCGTTGCTTGAAACCGCTGGAAATTCTGCCATAGCCCAATATACATATTCTACTCCAGAGCTATTTACATGACCACCGCTATTTCTAACTTTAAACCCATTAGAAAGTAGGTCTACTTTACTATCCGAAGTTTCGGCAGCATCATCTGATATATCAAAAGCATTATTGCCAGTTGTAGCGGACCCTGCTGCATTAAATCCATCTCTTTTGTAATCAAAGAAGGGCCAAGGATAAGCACCTGCTAAACGTTTAACGATAAGAAATCCGGGTCGCAGGCCCGTCCAGACAAAGGGACCATCTGCATTTCCATTACCTGTGTATTTTCCCACCTTCATATACCCAGGTGATTCAGCAAAACACAATGCTACATAATCCTCTCCACTTGTATTACATTCTCCATTTGTACCTACTGTAAATAACACAGATGTTGGAGCAGTATCGTTCCAAGCACCATTATTATCTACAAAGGTTGCATCATTATCAGGTGTTGCATAATAGTCCCAACCTACAGCGCTGTTGCCCATTTGCCAACTGACTGCACTTCCACTTGTTCTTTTAAGCCATATTAAAGATGGGGCTTTTCCTAATCCATGAGGTATTGTAGAATTTGAACCATTTCCCTCATAAACAATTAGTGATTGTTTTGCTGTACTATTTAAACTATATGAGGTTGGTGTAATAGTGGCTCCTGTAGTATCTATTCCTGTAGTCGTTCCCAGTTTCCAATTCCAACTAGCATAACCTTCAGCTGAAGTATTAACAAATTGAACGCCTCCACCTCCTCCTGGTGCAACAGTAAATCCATCAGAACCAAAAACAGATAATTGTCCATAATTATATGAATCAGGTCCACCTATAGGATTAGTAGCACTCCAAGAAAGTTCTGTGTTATCGCCTGCACCATGTATTGTATCCCAATTAACATATTGGTTTCCACCATCTCTTTTTTTTATACAAGTGTAGTCAGGTGCAAAGCCTACTCCAGTAATAGCTTGTGTACCCCCATTCCCCGTATAGGTAACACAATTATAATAATCGAGTGGTTGGAATGAAATATATTCTGCCATGATTAACCTCCGTAAGCCTTAATATTTTTTGTACAAATTGCTCTAAAATCTTTGCTTGAGCCGTCAAATGTACCTGTACTGGGATTATATTTAAATGCTCCTACTCCTCCAGCATCTGCTTCTGGAGAAGAAATTAAATCTGTTCCAAAATATCCGTTGCCAAAATTAGATGCCCAAGTAGCACTCATAGAACTATGGTCGTCAGCAACTGCTGGAAAATAAGCTCCGTTAGCAGTACTTGCTGCTGCAGTTATATCAAACCCTGTGCCACTATTCATAATGACACCATCTTTGGCGAAATATAATTTATTTGCGTTAAGGTCTATATAGACACCAAGAATAACTCCTGTACCACTCCAAGTATCTCCATAAGTATTTGCTACACTATTGCTGTATATTTTTCCATCATAACTATATAATGCATAATCGTTTGCTCTATCTCCGAATCCCATAGAAGCACTTGTAGCTGGACCATAAGCAATTCCAATTCTATTACTATTACCTGCAGTAACAACAATTTCACTTTCATAATACCATAATCCTGCTGAAAGACCGAAAGTCGAAGTTCCCCATTCTTTTCCACCACCTGTTGCAACTGTGTTATTACCATTTGTAAAAGTTCCGTCTAAATAATAATTATCCAATATATTCATAGTGCAAAAGTTATTATTGGGATTATCGTAAGTAGCTGTTCCAGTTCCTGATGTAGTCAGTGTAAGTGCATTACCTGAACTATCTAAATCCAAATTTGTTCTGTCTTCCATTTTAAGGAAAAATCCATTGGTGCCATAACTAACTGATGGTGAAGTATTAATCTTCCATATCCCACTAGTAGCATCTGTTTCACCAAACGAACTTGCAGGGTAAGCATAACCATCACAGTAATGATAATGAGAGAGCACAACACTTGAATAAGTACCTTCTGATGGAGCATATCCAATAAATTGTCTATAACCACTTTTGCCAGTATACCATTCAGTCCCTGTCATAGCAGTCTGTGTAGAATATGACGTTTCCTCAACTCCATTAATATACAGTATACATCTATCTGTTCCTGTTTCAGTCATATCTAGTTTTATGACGATATTCATCCACGCAGTCGGGTCCCTGAAGACTCGATTTGTTTTATAATCTATAGTAGTACCAGGTGATGCTCCTACTATTTTTATGGTGTCATCAGTATGAAACTTCATATAAAAACTATAAGAGGAATAATCACCAGTTAAACCACAAAAGAAAATATATTGGGAAGTACCTTGTCCACATTTTTTAACCCAAAAAGATATTGTTGCTTTCTGAACTGCTACGTCTGAAGTTGCGTCTCTATAAATATATGTTGTTGCCATAATAAAATCCTAGTTAAATTGCATTCCTCCAGTTGCTCCGAATGACCAAGTCATTGTAAATGCTCTAGCTGCCGTTTGCCCTTCCGCATCGGTTGCTGTAACGGTAAACGAATCGGTTGCAGCTGCACTATGCTGTGTTTGTGTTCCTGTTATAGTACAACTTCCAACTCCAGTTGTAAATGTTAGAGGTGTTGCAATCGCTCCTGATGTTATTGCAAAAGAAGTTGCATTAGTTGCGTATAAAGTTTGTGTAGGAATAGCTGAAGCTCCTGCAAAAGTTCCCAAAGATCCTGATGCTGTAGTCCATGTCGGAGCATCACTCACGGTTAAAGCTGCTGTAGCTGTTCTAACGGCCAATCCATCATTATTTTCAACTCTTACAAAATAAGTTCCATCAACGGGTAAAGTAAAAGTTGCTGTAATTGAAGTTGCACTTGTAAAGGTAACTGAATCCGCTGTTACAATAGCTCCACTTGTATTAATTGCATCAACGGTTGGTACAGAAACAAAACCTGTTCCTGCAATCACTACAGCGGTTGATGTATTTTCTATAACACTTGGAGTTAATGAATCAATTGTTGGATAAGATAATGCGCTAGCAGCTAACTTATCAGCTGTAACTGCATCATCAGCAATTTTTGCTGTTGTTACTGCTGAATCCGAAATACTTCTAGTTACTATATCACTGTGTGCCATATTATTCTCTTACGGTTTTGTTGGATATCCTCCAAAATTTTCTACATCTATTATAGCTCTTACTTGTTCAACTGTTGTAAGTCCATTTGTTAAATCTCTTAATTCCTGTCTGTAAGTTTTCCACTCAGCAGGAAGAGCGGTATCTGTTTCTTGGGCTTTAACTACTACCCAATCTGATTCAGTTAAAAGTCGATTTCTCTCTTTTCTTAATTGATTAAGTGTTTTGTCTAATTCAGTATCTCTTAATGCTTGTTCTTCAGCATCTCTAGCCGCTTCTTCTTCTGCTGTAAAAGGTACTCTATTTTGTCCTCTTCTATGATATCTAGTCATTATGCGTTTGCCCTCTTATAAAGTTTAAAAATTCCTTCTCGTACGTTGCCACTTGAGTAATAAAATTTGACATGAGTTACTGAGGTACTTGAATGTTGTAATCCAAAAAATGTACCAGATTGAGTTGCAGAAGATGTATTAAAAAAACCTGTGACTCCTTCACATTGAGTGTAAACACTAGCGTAAGGTTGAGCTATCCACATAGTAAACAATCCATCTTCATTTGCAGCGTTCCCTGGTTCAACCGCACTTATCGGTACTTCCGAACCAGCTTCACGACCAGAAACTGAAGCACCACTACTAATAGACACAGCGGCACCTCTATAATTAGAAGTTAGCCAAGTAGATGGACCAGTACCAAATTGAGACTGAAACCAATAATTTTCTGTAGCTGGAAATAGATTAGTCGCTGTTACTTGATAATCGTAACCATCTACAAAAGCAGTTGAAAATGAAATTGTTGCATCATCACTTGCTGTAACTGATTCAACAAATGCCCAGCCTCCACCTGCGGGTGCTGCCCACGAATTATCACCCCTCCAAAATGTTGAAGCGGAAGCAGATGTTCCTGAGTTTAAATTAGCTACTGGTAAATTTCCTGTAATGTCATTGGCTAGATCAACAGAAGAAAAACTTAAATTTCCTGATCCATCCGTTTCTATAAATTTGTTTACTGCTGGCGCTGTACCAGGTAATGTTAAAGTATAAGATTGTGCTGAAGCATGAGTTGGACTTTTAATTTTAACTCCATGCGTATTTTCAGAACAGTTTAATGTAATATATCCATCTGTATCTCCTGAAGTTCCTTTTGAAGTTACCCCTGCTATACTAGATGTTGATATTAAATCTGTTTTAGCTGTTGTTACATTAGCATCTAAAATTTTAGCTGTAGTTACATTGTCATCAGCTATCTTAGCAGTTGTGACTGCATCATCTGCAATTTGACTAGTGCCGACAGAACCTGCAGCAGGATTAATAGTTCCTACCGCTTTACCTAAATAAACACAATAAAGTTCATCATCAGTTGTCGTTGCCGTACTCATGGTCAAGCTTGTGCCTGACACAGTATACGTTGACGGTTTTTGACGAACGTTATTTAAGAAAAGCGCAATGTCTTCGGAAGTAGTTACGCTAGAACTTAACGTATAGCCTGTTCCATCAATCGTGGTAAAAGTTTGCGATGATAAGCTGATGTATTTTTCAGCGGGAATGTTACCAATATAAGCCATGTGTTTCCTTATGTACTAATTGCGTCAACTGCACTTACCCATACATCCAAAGATGAAGCAGTATCGCTTTTGACATACAGTCTATCTCCTGATTGAACAACTACCTTAGCGCCGCCATCTAAAACTTGTAAAGCAGAACCCACCGGAATCGGTGCTTCTTTTACAAGATAGATATCGTTAGTTCCGTCATTAATATAGCAATCTACATTAATAGCGGAAGCGGCTACATTAGATAAAGAAATTCCAACAAGAGTGTCGTAACTATCAAAGTCCGACCCATCTGGAATATCAACAGCAGCTGTTCCAACATTGTTTTCTGTATATCTGCGAAAATTTTGTGCCATATTTTCCTCCTAATTATAATGCAATACTCATGGCGATTGCAAAACCTGCCCCTACTAATTGCTGACTATCAGCCGTTACTGTTCCTGGAACCGTTATGTTTCCAGAACTGTCTCCTGAAATCCAAGTGACAGTTGATGAACCATTATTACCACCAATTTTAAATTGATGATCTGCTGTTGCAGATGCTGGATCAACATAATGTCCAATAATTACATTTCCAGAACCTGAAGTAATATTATCTCCTGCATTAGTTCCAATACCTATATTATAATCAGCCTCTACGTTTGCTAATGAAGTTCTACCTACACCTACGTTGTAATTTTGAGTTGTTACTGCTCCTAATGAACTTGTACCAAGGGCAGTATTATATCCGCCACTTGTTATGTTTTTCAGAGCAGAAGAACCTATCGCAGTATTCTGATCGCCTTGAGAAATATCTTCCCCAGTATCAATTCCAACAAAGGTATTAGCTAGAGCGCTAGTTAAACTTCCTGTTGTACTATGACCTACTATTAAACTATCTGTAAAATTCGTTCCTTCTTGTTTATAAGAAACACTGTTAACAGCATTTCCACTACTATCTTTATAAGCAATCTTCTCTGCTGGCATTGTACAGAAAACTACTTTAGTTCCTGCTGAAAAATCAGTTTTGGATCCACCGTTACTACTACCAATTACGGTATCTCTAGACAAAGAAGTACCACTACTGGTATAAGTACCAATTCCTACTTCCCATTCAGATGCAACATCTTCTCCGACAATAGTATAGTAAGTAGAATTGGTATCACCAATTCCTGCGGTAAAGGTTACGAAACCCGTAAGACTTCCGTCCACTACCATACTGATAGTGCCTACTGTCGTCGAGGTTTGTTTAACCCGATCGTTAAGTATAAACGCCATTTAAATCTCCTTACGCTACTCGAATAATAGACGTACTTGCACCAGATGCTGGGAAATCAATCTTAAACGTTCCCGCTGTTGAAATCTGGTCTGTACTAAAGTCTAAAATACAAACAGCTTTTGTTGGTGTACCCGTTTGATAAATCAATGCATAACGTGCATTAATCGTCGCACTGGTAAACTCAAGATCATCAAAATTACAGATCGCTGTTGTTCCATCCGTAGTCACTTCTTGGTTCGCCAACGCTCCTCCTCCTGCTGCATACGTTCCACTATCCGCAACTTCATCCGAAGTTGTGTAAATAGTTGTAGCTGCAGAATTAATAGTAGATGAACTTGTGTACAAAGCTAATTTATATGAATCTCCGCCACTCGATAAATTTTGTTCACCGGACATGAGCTGTTCTTTAAAACTAGTACATACTGTATTTGCCATATTTGCTCCTTATATAATTATGGACTCGGTGGAACAGATCTTAATTTTTGTCTAATCTCCCCGTCCACGTATTCGTCCCTTCTTCTTCTTCCTTGTTGTTCGATACCTAAGCCCTGAAGAGCTTGAGCATATCGACCTTCATAGGTTTGTAACATTTGCTGGTCCTTAAGAAAAGTGCATGCTTCAACCAGAGTAGCATACAAAAGCGCATTTGGAGCATTCATACTCAAATACGTAGTCGTGTTAGATGAATCTAATTTAGTTCCATCTGATGTGTTAGGTCTTTTAACATAAGCTACTTCCACTTTCAAGGCTACCTTTGGAGTAGGACCCAACAACAATTTTGTTTCATTCCACCACCCATAATATTTAGGGGTTCCCTGAGTAATTCTAGTCCCTGTATATTCATCAATAAAAGAACAGTCTTTTTGCATTAAAAGTGTTCTTGTTTGAGGATCAGCAGCCGGATAGGTCTCTACCCATCTTATCAATAAAATACCAACAGGCAATGATAAAAATTCATTTCCTACTGTAAGTGTTGAATAATCATTTCTTCTAAAGACGTCAAGATCGACGTCAGTTAAAATTCTAAATTCAGCATCACTAATAAATCCATTAACAATAGTCGTAGAAAAAACAGTTGAATCTACTTCAGTATAATCTCTAACTTTTGTAACTAATTCGTCGTATGTCATGGTGTAATTGTAACAGGCCCAGCTGAAACTGGAAAACCTCCTCCTTGTATATTACCTACTGTAGCAGTATCTGTATCAACTGTAAAATAAAACCAATCATCAGAATCTACCAGATTAATAACAGAAGCCCCTGCTGTATGAGCAGCTTTAGTACTTCCATAAGCTCCTCGTGTAACGACATTAGGATTAATAGCTGTAGCCTGAGGAGAAACTTCTCCCAAAACATTGTCTGTTATGGTTGTATATCTAATTAATTCACTACCAATTACAGCCACTTGATGACTCTTATTGCTTGTAGTTTTAAACGCACTTCCATTAGTTAAGGTAACCGAAGTGGTTGTTGAAGTAATATCAGATGCTAACGTTGTTGAATTTCCTGTTAATCTTCCAACAGTAATAGTATATCCTGCTGTTTTACAAATATTAGCTCCTGTAATTCCATCAAAATCTAAACAATCTGAAAAAGCTGGCGCTCCATTCGCTGGAGTTATAGGCCAACCTGAAGGACCACTACTTGTTGAAGTATCAGTGCTTCCTCTAAATCTTACAACGGTTTCAGTATTTCTTCCATGATTAGGTGAGTGAACTAAAATAGTAGAAGTTCCAATACTATATGTTGTGAAAGGATTTTCAGGAAGCATAGCTGGAACTTTAACCGTTGAACGTTGTTCAGGTCTTGGATGTTGTAAAGCAATAGCTTCTGGACCAATAACGGCTAATTCCAATTGAGGTTGCTTAGGTTCATATTCACTATAATGAACCCACATTCCATTCCATTCTTTAACCATTTCAGTATAAGGGAATCTTAATCCGCTTCTATCTGAAATTGCTATAGCATGTTTTCCGGATGCAAATTTTCCCATAGTTAACTCGTTGTTGGATAATAGGCTTGTGGAGTGATATATGAGCTAGTTGCAGATCCATCTTCAGCAAGAGCTCTTGCTAATTCATCTTCGTATAATAATTTTAAAGCTTGTGTTCTATCAGGTGCAACCTTTTGACTTAAATAAAAAGCTAAACCTGCGGTCATTGGAGGTAAGAATCTATAAGGAGCATCTGGATTTTTATCGTACCCTCCAGCATCTTGTATTCTTTTAACATAAAAGAAGTTTAAATATTTATTAGTTGAAGAACTTGGAGTTAAATAAAGAAATATTCTAACTTTTTGATATAAACGTTGAACAAAAAATTGTGATGGAGTTCCTGTACTGTCTTTATTGGCTAAGGATTGATAATCCGATCTACTAATTTTAGTCATTGATACGTCCGTAGGAGACGTTAATTGATTTCTATAAGATACTTCTAAAATATCAGTAGCACCATAAAGATAAGACCCTGAATCGCCTACAGTTGCTGGATAAGCTGTGGATGAATTTCTAGAATCTTCATTTCTATAAATATCATAAATATTCTGATCTTCATTTAATTTAATAGAGGTACTTGTTACTTCCCAATAGTGTAATCCTCGATTACCCCATTCGGCTAACAATAAATTTAAAGAACGTCTTGCGCTCTTAAGATCATAACCCGCACGGGCTTGACCACCGCATCTTTCAAATGCATCTTCAATTAATTCTTCAATCGATAAATTAAAACCGACTGTTTCAGATGTTGCCATCTATCCTCCTATTGCCAGATAACTGCTACAGAAGCCGTTGCCGCTACAATTTCAATATATATTCCAGATGCAGATCGAATTCCGTTAGCTGATATATATTCTTGATAAACAGCTTCGTCCGCTAATTTCTGCTCATAGATTTTAGTACCAGTTGCATCAGAACCTTCCCAGATTCTCACATGACAAGTTGTACCACTTGGATTGATAGTTACACCTTTCAAATAACAAACTGGACCTGCTACGTCTGATCCACCTGTTACAGTAAAAAGCTTTGAACTAGCTTCGGTATAGAACTGTTTTACGCCTGTTGGGCTCATATTATTCTCCTAATTATTGTGAGCTCCCGAAGGAGCTCACATTATTTTATTAGCCTAAGTTAATGTTTTGTTGATACAGAACAGTCAATCTAACTTCACCAGCAGTTGTTCCCGCTGAGTTAGACACATTCATTCTGACATCACTAGTTCCAATATCTTCCCAAACAGAAGCTCCGCCAGCGTCAGTTGTTGGGTAGTGTCTACCCGCAGTTGTTCCAATTGTGTAAGTATTTACATATTGAACTGCTGATCCGCCAACCTGACCAACACTAATATCAGTACTAGTGTTAGCTGCAGTGATAACATCAAAAACGATATCAATGAGTTGTGAATTTGCTGGAATGATCATATCAGTTGCGTCCGCTGAAATTGCGCCGCCTGATAGATCAATAGCTGTAGTTTGTGCCATTACAACTTGGCCGGTATTTTTCATATCCGTTCCAACTGTAGTACCAGTCGTTTGTTTAATCGTTCCCGTTTTTATTGGGCCCGAAAATGTAGTTGTTGCCATAATTAATCCTCCTAGTTTGCGAATCTAGTCTCTAGGCCGTCGAGTATACTCGTCTAGATTCATTAAATAATTGTATACTACTAATTCTATAACTCAAATTTGAGTATAGCGCAAGGTATCCCTGTGTAAAATGTGTGATTTTTGATAGCGCTTAAGTGGCTATCGAAACTTCGGCCTGGGCGTCTTTAACTTGTTTAAGACGAGTTGCTTCTTCAAACTCTTTGGCAATGATCTCTTTAACAATTTCCTGAATTTTTTTATCAATATAAGACATATTAATATTATACTTGCCCTCCTTCAGGTGTTCCTGTTGCCACTCGAGTTCCAAGGACCGTTTCATAGTGTATAGGTCTTCGGTCATTTATAACCTCCTCATAGGTTATCCATTTTATCCGAGATGAATCTCTAAATCCATCTTTTTCCCATTTTACATCTTTTTGTCCTACTTTGTCAAGTATTGCTTTCTCAATATCCTGAGGAGTATCTAAGGCTGAAATATTGAATTCAGTAGAATAGTTGTACGCATGGATTTTTACTCGGAAGTTTTTCATAATCGCCTTTTAAAAACTGTATATCAAAGAAAAAGGGGCGATGCAAGCATCGCCCCTTAATATATTAATTGTTAATTAATGCTTAGTTATTAAGCACCTTGACTGCCATATACTCCACGCCAGTCAGACCAGCCGAAGCTGTATCTTTCTCTTGCTTTGTATCTAACATTTCCAGTATCGAAGTCACCTTCCATAGCTGTTTTTAACGGTGCTCTAACGAAGTGTTTCATTCCGTTTGGAACATCAGTTTTGATAAACCATGCGTTAGTATCAGTTAAGTAGTGGTTCACAGTATAACCTTGTGGAACCATTCCCATAGATTTAACAGCATTGATATCATTGTCAGCTGTACCAACTCTACCTTGGGATTTTAAAATCCTTTCAGCAGTAAATTCCAACTCTTTAGGGATGACCATTTTCATTCCTTGAGCTGCAATTTTAAGTCCTCTTTCATCTTGGTAACCAGCGATATCAATTAACGCTTGTTCTAAAGATGTTTCAGACAAGTCAGCATAGGTAGTCGGTCTGTTAGACTGATTACCATTAAGTGTTGGGTGAGCGTTGCTAACTAAAGCTACGCCATCGCCACCATCATAACCTGTACCCGCAGTTGCGAATGCATTGATTAAAACGTTTGCGCCTTTCACTTGCTTAGATGTTGCCATGGAACGAGCTAGTGCTTTTGTATAACGAGAAGAAATTCTGTCGTAGAGATTATCTTCGATAGCTTCTTCTGTTAAAGCGAAAGCTAATGCCACGGTATCGTGAGTGTATCTAGCTGTGTAAGTTTCCTGAGCGTCGTCGTAGCTTATGCCTTGACCTTCAGGTTTTACGTCAGCAGTACCGAAACCGGATAACATTACTTCTTCTTCAAAAGCTCTGTCAGATGATTCTGAATCGAATATCTGAGCTGCTTCGTTTTCATAACGTTTGTATTCCAGGCCGAATAGTGCATTCAAACCTGGCTCTAGTTCTTTGACTAGCTGTGCTCGTGATATTGCCATATTATTATGCTCCTATTATGCTATGCCTGCTACCCATGAATTGTATTTGAGGTTTTGAACCACAACTACAGTACTGAATGTAGCAGCGAAATCGCTATTGTCAGGGTCTTCTCCTTTACGGACAATTGCCCAACCTAAACCGGAAGTAGCTGGAGTTCCCAAAGTAGTAGAGGACTTCAAATTAATTGAAGATCCTGCTGTACTTGCGACATCCGCGACTAAGCCGATTTTTGCTTGCTGTGCATTTTGAGATGCTCCCATTATGCCAGCTAAAACGACATCGTATTCCTGGAAAGGGTTGTCATTAACAAATGCTGTTATGTTTTCACTATTTGCCGGAGTGATTGTACTTCCATATCCATTTGCCCATGTTGGTTTTAATGTTGTAGCGGCATTGTAAAAAATACCATTCAACACGCCACACACGGCATTTGTAGTAGAAGCAGTTCCTGAAGTTATAAAACCGCCAGCGTCTGTAACGCCACCACGGTCTAGAATAACAGGTTCTCCATTGTAAATAGTGGTCCCATAAGCAGCTTCAATAGTATATTTGGATTGACCTTGAGTCGATGGAGTATCCCCCAACGTTGACACAGGTCTAAGTCCAAACCCTTGAGTTTGTCTATTTGCCATTTTATTTACCTTTTCAGTTGTTCATAAGTTTCCCTATGAACGGGTTAATATTAATTCGATAGCGAGGATTGACCTTAAAAAGATTTAATCTTTTTTTGCACCACCGAAACTATACGAAGTACGTCTATGACTACTCATAGGCATACTCGGATGTTGATCCTTAAGAGGTTCGTTTTCTACTGCTTCGTTTTTATCGCGTGCGAGTTTCTTAAAATGCGCATCGCGTTGTTTAGCGATCTCCTCCGGTATTCTAGCCAACACTAGACCACCTACTCCTATGTACCCTTTATATCTCCCAGTTTCGATTGCTGGATAATTAGTGTCAGGATATTGATCAGCTCTTACGAGTTCCCATCCCTGTCTAAGTTGAGAGGTAATGTTTTTAACATCATCTACTCCCATCGTTTCATAACGAATCCATCGTTGTCGTAAACCAGCTGGACATTCAGGTGCATCTAAGTGAGATGAATTCACCCAAGTTTTTGGTCGATCAGATTCTGACCTGACTTGATGAGCACGAGGGGATTTATTATCTTCTTTTTTCATATGCTATATCTCCTTCATGTGTAATTGTTTCGCATAATCTTCGAGTGGCACGTTTAATTTTTTAGCTATTGCTACCTGCGAAGGCGTGAGCTTCACAGTTTTGCGGCCAGGTTTTATGCTTCTTTGAGCTGATTGGTTCGCTGAAGCAACGATCTGAGTCGGTCTAGCCGTATCTACACTACCACCTTTAGCAAATTTATGAGGAAAGTCAACTTTTATTCTTTTGTCTATCTCCGCATAATATGCCGGATCTTTAGGATCATACCCTTCTTTCTCCACTAAATCCTTATGGATTTCAAAAGCTGTAAAAGTCATAGCTCGATCTTGACCGAACCAAGAATTTTTTTCAGCCCATGCTTCCGCTTGTGGATCTGGTGGTGCTTCTTGTGGAAGCGCCTGAGGGGTCTGCCTATAGCGCAAATGATCCTGTTCTTCAGGAACTTTTGGCTTTGTTTCAGCACGATATTTTTCAGCCGCATTCAACCTAGCTTCCTCAATAGACAAGGCAGCAATTTTTTTATTTGCTTCTACTTGTTTTTGAGCGTCGCCAGTTTCAATAGCCCCCGCTAATTCTGTTTGCGCTGATTTTAATTGTTCTGAAACTTTTTCAGAGAAGGCTTTATCGTATTTTTCTTCGCTAGTTTGAAATTTATTTTTAACAAGTTCAATTTCTTTTTTAGCTCCCTGCGCATAATCAAGCGCAGCTTTTTCTCTACGTTCAGCTTCTCTCATCTTTCGAGTTAGTTTTGAAATTCTTTTTTGAACTGCATCACTATACTCTTCTATCTTCGTGTCTTCTTTCTTAGGTTCTTCTGTAACTTCTTCTTTAACTTCTTCTACTTTAATTGGTTCTTCCTTCTGTTCCGTTGTTACTACTTCTTCTTTAGGAGCTTCTTTTACCGTATCATCTGGTAAATCGACTTCTGCTCCAGGTCCCGTCGTATCTAAGGGAACCATTTTCGAGTCGTCTGTCTTGACTTCTTCTACCTTTTTTACTTCTTCTTCTGGCATAGTTTCTCCTATTCTATGTTAAAACTCGTGGACAATGTCCTCCGGGTCTTTAATGGTTGCGATGATTTCATCATCGTTGAGTAATCTTACTTCTCCTCCTTCTATTTTAAACCGAGATCCTGCATAGCGAGCGAAGATTACCCAATCTCCCACTTTGCACCATGGACCGTCGGGATAACGTTCTTTATCCTGATAAGCTTGAGGACCAATCGCCAAAACATTACCACATACTGTAGCAAGTTGTTGTCGATCGATTTGCTCATCGGAATATAGAATTCCTCCTTTAGTCTTTTTCTTCCCTTTAAAAGGAAGAACTAAAATTCTCCAACCTGTTGGAACAGGTAGTTTACTTTTCTCTTCTTGATATTTTTCTTGTAAAGCGTATTTAATTTTTGGATTTTGAGATGTCGATGATGTTGCCTGTGTGTTTTTCATATTGCTCCTTTTTTTCAAGCAGGTTGGATATATCCTGTAAAATTGCTTCGTAAGCTTTTATCTGTCCTACGGTATACTTATATGTTTCAATGTTGTCAACTGATCCCGATGTGATGGAGATAGTTAACGCCGATAAACTATTTCTTATTTCGCTTCTGAGTCTTTGAATTAAACTTGAGTCTTCCACTATCCTCTATTTCGCGCCATCTTTTTAAAAGTTTTAGCTAAATTATATCTTTTAGATCCCGGCGGGCATGTTTTACTTCCAAACTTCTTGCCTGTGCAAGGTTTATCAGTTCTCATGTTTTTAGTTGCTTTTTGAATCCATCTGTCATCAGACCCAGATTTAAAACCTACTCTGCCTCCATGACGATAATTCGCGATCTTACTTCGTCCTTTAATTTCTATTCCAGGCATTATCTAATTTCGCAACCTTTGCCTTTAGTCGCTAATCCCCAACTACCTTTACCGCCTTTAGAAAAACCAGCACGACCACCTTTTTTGTAGCCTTTTTTTATTTCGCCAACTACTCTTTTTTCTTCAGCTTTAACGTTTTTAGTTTGAGGTTCAGATTTAATACGACCCTCTTCTTCTAAAAGGTTCATTCTTCCAGTATTTGCCATTTTATCTCCTTATGATTTATCCATTGTTGAGACAGCAGAATAAGCTCTTTTTCCCATAGCTTTTTCCATGCCTTTGGATTCATCTCGTCTAGCTTTAAAGCTTTGAGATTTTTTACCCCTACGTGCACCTAGTGATTCATCAAGTCTATCATCGTAACCTTGACTTTTACCACCCGTAGATTTCTTAGCTCTTTTAGCATAAGGAAATCTAGAACTGTAAGGTCTACTTCCAAAATCGTTTCTCATAATTTAACTCCTATATTATTTAAATAAGGAAGGCAACTATTTCTTTTTATCATTACTAGGTCCGCCATTCCTAAAGACCTGAGTTCCTTTAATACCAAATATAGCCGCAACTACAGTTATCCATAAAGTCTGGAACCATACTGGCAAATTTCCAAAATGCTGAAAGAAAGTGTTTATTTTCTCAGTCATCTGCGGATCATCTGCGAAAACCCCGTACGCAAGTACAATTATGGGCGCTGATAATATTATAAGAACAAATTCATCCTTATAATCATTTTGCCGGGCTTCTAAAAGTTTGCCCTGGTAAGCTTCCTCACCACGAGCTTGTCGCTCGGCATGTAAAACTTGTGCATCAGACATAGCAACTTTTGCTCTTTGTCTGTTAGCATAAATTTTTCCGCCAGCTTGAAGCGCTATTTTAGCTAAACTGAACCAAGCCATAAGTTAATACCACTTAACTTTTGACTTTTTGTCAGCAAGCATTCTACGTTGGCCACCAACTTTATTAACTGTCGGTATCCCTTCAGGAATTTTAACCTCAACACCACCTTTTAAGTAGCCTTCCTTATTCAGGAATTGTTTTTGGTTAATACCTTTGTAGAAAGGTTCTTTACTATCTTTTGCCATGTATCCTCCTTAAGATTTTGGTCCTTTTAAGATTTTAACATCTTTCTTTTTCATACTCGCAATGTCTTTTCTAGTCGCATCAGCCATTGTTTGTTTAGTTAAAGATGTATCAGCTCGTAGTATAGCTAAATCTTCGTTTTGATCAAGTTTATCTTCTTCTATTCCTTCACGTGAAACAAGTTTAGCATTCTCAATGTTTTTTCTTTGCTTCATTTCTTCGTCTTTTCTTTGCGTATCCATTGCTTTTAAGTCTACTTCTCTGGATTTAAGCTTCAATAATGGATCATGATCAAATTGAGAAGTAATAGTTTTTTCTTCGACCATGAACTCTTCCATAAATTCAGCAATTAAAATAGCTTTACGAGCTTCAATCTTTTGAGTGATTTGAACAATCTGTGGCTGAATCTGTTGAGCTATTTGTGGGTTTTGTTGAGACATCATTTGTAATTGTTGAATCTGTTGAAACTCTTCTTTGAATTCCATTTGTACTTGTTCAGATGCCATTAATGAAATGTGTTCTAAAATATTTTTTTCAATTGCAGCCATGACGGTAGGATTATTACGAACCATGTTTAAAGCCATAAAATGTAAGTGCGCACTTACATGCGCTCTATGATCTTGTCCCTGATACGCCTGAAAAGGTTTCTGCGCTAGAGCATCAATGTGCTCAATCGCTGGATCCTGTGGCGCTGGGGGTTTAGGTGGTGGTAAGACTCTATCGATATCTTTCACTCCTAAGGCTACATACATCGTACGATATGCTTCATATAAGTTATGCATTTGTGGGTTTGACATAGCTAACTGTAATTCAGTTTGAGCCATACTTATTCGTTGCGTCTGCGAAAATATATTCGGATCCGCAATCGGAAGTATATCAACCCTATCGTCAAAATCTGCTGCTTTGATCGTTCTCTGCGCACCTACAACATCATAAGGATATTCAGGTGGCAGATACTGAGCAAATACTTTTGCAAGTAAAGCGAACTCTTGTTTAAGTGATGAATATAATCTTTTATGGATTGCACTCATTACTCTAGAGCCTCTTTCTAATAAAGCGACAGTTGTTCCAACTGCAGCTTGTTGGTTTCCATCACCGACTGCCATGTCAGCGATAGATGCAAATCTTTGTCCTGCCTGTACAACCGTTCCCAATAATTGATAAAGAACTGGGGAAGGTTCTTTGTAAGGCAAATTCATAAATGAATCTTTTAAGTTTCCACCGGGAGCGTCGACGTCACGCCATTCTCCGGGTTGTAGAGGAGCTGCATCATCTCTGATTCTAATACCCCTCATTTTAAATCCAGCTGGTAAATTAGATAAAGTACCAGCATCTAATAATTGGCGGAGAGCGACCGTTGCGGTACGACTCAATCCGCCAATCATATGTATTAATCCTAAACCATAAAATCCAAGTCCAGGCAGAAATTTGAAATGGACAAAATATTGGATTTTTTTCTTGGTTGGATCGTTGGGCGCATAGTTCCTTCTTATAGAAAGAACGGTGCGGCTACCTGCATCGATTGTAACGATGTAGGGTAGTTTGATATCTGTAGGTTCTCCGGTTTGTGGATTAATGTCTTCGAAGCCCTCCAGATTCAAATTCGTGTGACACTCATAAAGTGTAAAAATATCTTCAGGTTTAGTTTTTCTTTGACCATCTAATTCTTTTTCTTTAGCCGATAAAGGATCTTCAAAATATTGAGGGGTGCCTAAATCCACATCTCTATAGAATCCTGCGACTTGTTGTTTTTTAATTTCGTTTCCTGATAATTTAAGAACTTGCATAACGCACTCAGCATCTTCTAGAGAAGTTGCTGAATAAGGAACTAACAAATCATCAGCTGGAACAAACTTAGAAACAGCTTGTTGTTTTAATGCATCGTAATAAACTTTTTTAAATGTTGATCCAGCTAGAGGAAGATAAAATAACATTTGATCAAAGTCTTCATCATAACCTTTCATTTGATTCATCAACATATAGTTCATATAATTTTTAACCCGTTTAGCTTGTTGTTCTTTTTGTGGAGTTCCAACACCCATGACCTGAGTTCTTACAGGACCATCGGCTGGTAATAATTCTTTATAAGCACCTGCTTGGAATTGTGTAACGGATTCTGCAAGAACAGGATGCGTAGCTCCTGATGCACCTGTAAAAGGTTGAGTTCTGTTTTGATATTTAAATCCTAATAAATCTAATCCTTTAATGTAAGTATCTTCCCAATCCTTACGAGACATTTTATAATCCATGTGTTGTTCATAAAGATTAGAACCTAAAACTCCTAAAACGGAATCAGGTAAAGAATCTGCTAAATTTGCAAAATGATCGTCTGGATTCTGAGGGGTAACTTGAGAAGGATCAAAATTAACTTCTGCTCCTCCATCAGCTAAATCGGTTACAGTTGGACCTTCTGTTTCAATTGCTTCTTCACCAATCTCTACATCGACTGGAGGCGCAACATCATCCATATCCAAATCTAAATTTTGGATATTCGGAAGTGCCTTATCAATAGGCGTAAATTTTTTGTCTTCTGGTTTCTCTGCCATTATCTAATCCACTCGTTGTATATAACACCAGGATCTAAAGAACGCAATCCCTGATCTAAAGGTCCCCTTTTAGGGGGTTGAGCGCTAACTCTTCCACCTGTTGCAAAGCTTGCGGCATCTCCTATAAGATCGTTAATTTCATCTGCTATCTCTTTTAATTCTAAATGATCAGCATCGTCTATCAAGAACTCAACATCTTCCATCATGCCATCCTGATCAGGACGAGCAGTTGCTTCTTCATAACTACTAGCCTTAGGCTGTTCAGGATCCTTTTTAATTTCCATTTGAAGTTCTTTTACCGTTCCATCCCAAGTCTCTACCTCGCCAAACTCATCGGTATATTGTCCTCCGCCTTCAATGTCTCTTTTTATTGTTATGTTTCCAACAGGATCTTCAATAACTTCTATATCTTTGTAAGTATGTTTAGTACTATAATCACTTCCTTTATATCCAGGCACCGTTGATCTTTCTCCCTTAGCTCTTACAACAGCAATTAAATCGTTAAGATAGGTAGGTTGACCATCTCCAATTCTTTCAATCTTTGTTACATCAGCTACTTTGACAGAAGGAACACCTTTAAAAACTCTATCGAGACCCAATGCTTTAAGGGCTGCGATTGTTCCTCCACTAACCACTAATGTATTAAATTGTCTTCGACTCATTCCTTTGGCATCTAAAGCGTCTGCTATAGTTTGATCAAAAACTTTTCTCTTTTCAGGAGCCAATACTTTTTTAAATTTATTAATAACTTTAGCAGCAATTCCATAGCCCCACGGTGAAACAACTTCTAAACTTAATTCCCCCATGTCCTTGAATGCTTTGGGAGCATGAGACATTCCCCATTTTTTCATTTTCTCTTCATGAGCTTCATCCAAAGCTGTTAAACCAACTTTCTCTTTCCATGCACCTGGAGTTATATCCTTTAGTGCTTTCATAAATATTTCTTTACTTGGCTTTTTGGTTATTAGTTCACTAATAAGTTCTGCTCCAACAAACGGAAGTTTCGCTGCGATCTCTGCAACGTTAACTGCAGCACCTGGAAGCATGCTGGTATAATAAAGCCAATTTTTCCAATCAGCAATATCACCCAATTTTCCTAATGCATCTTTATCTGCGTAACCTGAAGAGACTTGTGCGATATCTTCGAATAATTCATATTGGTCTTTGGCTTTAAAAGGTTCTTTTTCACTTCCATCTTTGTACGCGACTCGTGGAACGACAGGACCGCCTGAAGCATAAGATTTTCCTCTCCATGTATAACTTTTACCGGTAGGATGCATGTAGGTTTCCATAAATTCGTTAAAGATTTTTAAATCTTTAGGATCATCAATAATATTATTAACAATGTCTTTAAAAGATTCTTTTATATTCAATCGGGATATATTTAAATTACCCGGCATACTTTTGGTAATGGAGCTTTCAGGATAACCTCCCGAATATTTAAATACTTGAGAAGTTGTTGTATCAAATAATGCCACATCCATTCCTCCTCTCGACATAGACATTTGAGTTCGACGATCCTTTTTTCCACCTTTACTTTTTAAATATTTATCAATGTCTTGATTTACTTTAGCCTGATAATCTGTAATTTTTTTATTAATCGCTTCTATTTTAATTTTTTCTGCTTTAGGAATTGTTTTTCCTTCGTACTTATTAACATATACTCCTAAGTCCTTATATAATTTTTCTAGTCCTCCTAATTTTTTCTTTAAGAGTTCCTGATTAAGATGTTTACTTTGAAATGCTAAATTATCAGAATCAATAAGTTTATCCTTATTCCTTCTAATCCAATCAAATAAAGGTTTCTTTTTATTTAAATCCTGTCCCCCCACCTTTTTTTCTAAATAGAAAAATTTAGCAGGGAACCGATGGCCAGTTTCAATTTCATTTAATTTATATTTCTTAAATATTTCCGGTATTCTGGGATGGACAATTCCTTCTTTAGCCATTCTTTCTAAACGTGTAGGTAGTTTCTTAGTTCTAAAAGATTTAGCAATTGCCCACACATCGTCTCCTATAAACTGATAAGCTTCCTCTTTAGCTATATTCCAATAATCTTTCCCTCCACTCTTTTGCCAATATTTAATCGTATCATTAAAATTATCTAATACATCTTGTGCATGATAACGACCATGTCTCCTTCTTGCGCCTTCAAGCTGAGTAGGTAATTTAAACGGACCTTTTTGAGCAACATCCCATTTAAATCCAAAAATTCTAGATAATTGTTTAGGTGTATAGAAATTATCTAAGAGCTCTTTGTCTATTTTTTTTATTCGTTTTAAAAATTTACTTGGGTCTTTATTAATCTCTCTTAAATTAGAAAAAGGGGCATCTAATTGTTTAAAAGTTTTATCATAAAGATCTAGATTCTGAGAATTCCATACATTAAGATTTCTTCTTTTAGCTATCTTCCATAAATTTCTAGGATCAGCATCAAGAATTTTAGCAACACCTGTCATTTCATGGCCTCTTAAAGCTAATTCATTAGCAACATTCCACCAACGTTCATCGTTATAATTTATATTATCTTTAAGCCATGACGCTAATTTCTTATCTGAAAAATATCTATAATTAGGGTTTCGTGTTGAAGATACCTTAGTCGATAGATCTTCAACAATGGACGCATCACTTATTTTTGCATGGCCAGAATATATAGGTTGTTTATTTTTACCAAATTGAATAGGTTCAAGTTTAGGAAATAACGTTTCCGTCATTTGGATAACATCATCATCTGATCCTGGAATTTTAGGTTCATTAAATTCTTTTATAGATATAATTTCAGCTTCTTTAGGTTTAGAAGGAAAAAACTCATCAATCTTTTTAGTAATTTTAGGCCAAACAGTTCCTACTTCATCTATTATTTGCGCTACGGATCTGCCCCTATCATAATTCTGTCTCACCAACCCACCAATATTATACCGTTGTCCTAGGTTAGGTTGTCTGAATGTAACTTCATCAAGATCGAATTTTTCACGAAGCGTGTCCGCTCCCATGTCCAATTCTCCTGTTGCGTAATCAATTGTAAAATTTTTAGCCATTAATCTACTTCGCTATACCATCTATTAAATTTATTCCACATTTCTCTATTTGCAATTCCAGGATTAGGATTTGTTATAACACTCGGATCCGTTGCTAGTTTTAGACTACCCAGTCCATGTTTAGTATTAACCATTTCTAAAATTTGATCCAAAGACATTCCTTCTTTAAATCCAACTCTGCCTCCGTGAGCTTTTTCAATTTTTCCCTCTATCTCATTTTTAGCTCTGTTATAAAGTGCATCTTGTATTCTGTCTGTTAACCTAAAAAAATCTTCAACTCCAAAAATCTCTAAGGCTAATTCTTCAGCGCGTTTTTGATATAGATCACCTCCTTCAGAAAATCCGACCCTGCCTCCTTCAGCGTACTGATCATCCCATGGAAAATCAGTCATAAAGTCATCAATCTCTTCACCAGCTTCATCAGCTAGTTCACCTCTAACCCAACGAAGTGCTTCGGTTGGATTTTGATCTTCTGTTTTCATAATGTTTCGAGCTTTTTTCAAAACATCAATTTCCTGAAGGTTATAGCCTTCCTGTGCTAGTTCAATATCATCTAGTTCTTTGTCAAAATGTTTAATCAGACGAATGCTAAGAGTATCTTTTTTAGATTTAGGTTTAGATGCAGTTCCTCCTAAAGCATCATTTAAAGTTTCTTCAATTGTTTTGTCTTTAACTGTAGATTTAGATTTTTTTGCATCAATCTCGAGCGCACGTTTTTTCATTAACGCATACGCTTCGTCCGCAGGCATATCGGTCGTAATATCTTGAAGAGCAAATCTTAACTCGTCTTCGGTGAAACCTTGTTTCTTCCACTGGTCTATCAGACCATCAAACATTTTTTCTTGAAGCGTATTATCCATAGTCTTTCCTTTAGCTCCGGTTTTAATATCTCCTTTACCAGGTATGATATGCCCTTTAGAAACATGATGTCTCCATAGATCGCCTATACTCTCAGGTCCTCTAAGTTCAACCATATAATCAATTTCAGCCTTTGAATAAATTTGAGTATCAACCAAATCCTGAACCATTTGATCATCAGAAATTCTATCAACCACTTTTAACCCTTCTCTTCGTTCTTTAACCAAAGCAGGATCGGCTTCTTTCATAATACCTTCGCCTTCTATAATATCTTGCGCTCTAGATATTTTTTCTGGATACGCATCAGCCCTTGCATCCTTTAGAGTTTTAATATCTTGATGAACCTGTTTAATTGCATGTTGAATATCTTCAGGGGACGTCCAGAATCCTTCCCCCTTTTCTATTAACGGAATCGACTCTTCCAGGTCCACGATCCGTTGTTGGTATTCTTTGGGTGTTATATAATCAATCGCTTTTCCCCCTTCTACTTTTTTAGGTCCTAAGTCATCCGTTAATTTTATAAGCTTTATAAAATCATTTAACTTTTTAGGATTCTTTGTATAAATATCGGTATCGACTAAATCTTTTGGAAACTGATCAAAAATATCATCCCCCATATGTTCACGAATAACTCTGATGGGATCGACGTACTCTAACTCAGTATGGCCTCCCGTCATATCCAAACCTTCTTTTAATCCTTTTTTAACTTTAGGGTCTAGTTTAATAACTCCTTGTTCGTCAAGCATGAGTGCAAGTTTACGGGCCACGGCTCTGTTATAAGCTTCGCCCTTATCAATGCCAAAACCTTTTCCTTCGTTTAATCTTGAATAACGCTCTGCTCGTTTAGCCACTTCTTCAGCATCATCAAAACTTCTCATAGCCTTAGCAGATTCTTCTAACTCCTTTAAAGCCTCCTGTAGTCTTCTTCCGGATTCAGCCAGACCTTGAGCACTGTCAACTAAGGGTTCATCGTGCGGAGCAGGAACTTTACTTTCCTTAAGAATAATTTCCTCCGGATTTTTTCCCGCTTTAATAAAAATATCTTCGGATTCTTTGTTAAATCTTCTCAACTGTTTAACAAGATCCAAATTATATTGGAGGTTTGCTAAAAGTTTTTCACCTAACGTGATATCATTATCATTAACGTATTTTACCATTTTGGTAAGATCCTTAACAATATCGTCTTCAAATTCTTTAAATTTATAGTATCTTCTTTCGCGCGTAATATGAGGCATTGAAAAGTTCCTGTTGGCAAACGGATTATTCATCTTGCCTGACAACGATGGAAATTTATGGAGATCTTTTTTGGTAATAACCTTAGCGACTTTGGTACCGGTAATACCTTTGCCCCTACGTTCTTTAAAATATTTTGCTATAAGCTCTGTGAGCTCATCATATTTAGCCATAATACTGCCTGTCGTGATACGCGACTTTGTCCTCTTTGTAGTCTTCAGGATGTTTAATTAATCCACCTTGCCTGAAGCGCATTACAGCCTGTGTCATGCTATCCACTAAATCGTCATGATCCCCAAAAGGGAAAGCTGCACATTCCTCGATCACTTCCTCGGCGAATTTTTGAGTGGGCGCCCATATCGTTCCACTTTCAAATAGTGGTGCGACCGAGTTAACACGAACATGCTTATCATTTCCTTTGCTCGGTGTAAAGTTAACAACTGGAATATCCATTTGACGTAATTCATACGTTAACGGCAATCCTGCTGCTTTTGCTTCAATTAAGACTGTTTCGGGATCCCAATATTTATAATTAGCTAGCGCCCTTCTTCTTAATTCGGGAAATTCCCATCTTCCTTTAATAGAGTCTAAAAGAATAAGATTATCTCCTGAATCATCACTAGGTTTAAAAATACCCCATGTAGTAATAGCACTAAAGTCAGCGGTCTCCTTTTTAAGATAGGCTGTATCATAAGACTGAATGACATGATAAAGTTTAGGAACCCAGTCCTTATCCCATTTACGCCACCACTCCCTTTTAATAATAGCTCCTTCTTCTGAAGTTGGATTTTGCATCCATTGCGCGTTCCACTTAGCTGTAGGTAAAGTAGCTTTAGCCTTTTCTAATTCTTCCTGTTTCCAATACTCCGGCCACATCGGTTTACCATCTTCAAAGATGGCTGGAAACTCTACGAGTTCCCATTGGTCTCCTTTCACTTCTTTTTGATTTTTTAATAACATTGCTGTCAGGTCCTTGGTTGACCACCTTGTCATAACCAACACGATCCGCGCTCCGGGTTGAAGTCTTTGTCTAGGTCCTGATGTATACCAGTCATAAGCGCTTTCAAGTGCGGTTGCGGATAAAGCATCCTGCTCCGAATGGGGATCGTCAATGATTAATAAATCAGCGCCCCGTCCAGTAATCGCTCCACCAACACCAGCGGCGAAGTATTCACCGCCCTGGGCTGTCTCCCAACGGCCCGCGGCCTTTGAATCTTCTTGTAGGCGAGTTTTGAAAATTTTATGATACTCTTCACTATCGATTAAATGTTTAGCTTTACGACCGAAACGAATAGCAAGCTCACCAGTGTGAGTTGCTTGAATTATTTTTAATTTTGGATTACGGCCCACCATCCAAGCCGGAAGTAAGTATGAGGCAAACTCCGACTTAGTATGTCTTGGTGGCATATTAACTATAAGACGAGTTATCTCGCCCGTAGCCAATTTATTAAATTTTTTTGCAATGTGCCTGTGATGGGACCCCTCTATGAATTCGGGCCATACACACTTTACAAAAGAAAGAAAATCACTCTTAGCTTGGTTCTGTATCTTTTTTTCTGCATGCATGACCTGATAACGCAGATAGGTCCTTCGTATATCAGCAGGTAACTTACTAATATCTACCTTATTTAAGTTCATGTTACTGAAAATGTTTTTAACAGCTATACCCCTCTTAATCAAGCACTAAACCAAAAAGTAGTGGGACCCCTTTTCTTTTTGCGGGATTAAGTATTCGTGAATATATATGTTTGAAGTTTCAAGCGGGTCCTACTTAAGTAAGCCCCGCTTGATGAGGTGTTAATGAACTGTGCTTGATTGTCTTGCGTCTTTGAACTTCTTGAACTCGTCACTCTCTTGCATTGATTTCATAAGTTGTGGAAGAACTAACAAAGCCATAACATAAGTTGATAACTCTGTGCCTAACTTCTTTAAGATAAGTTCAGTTCTTTTGATCTTATCATCTGTGTCCTTGCCATTGTGTATGAACAATGCGCCATGTATTACTTGTGGCTTTAAATGTTTAGGGAACAACATATCTTCTTCAGTTATATTCCCAAGTCTTTTAGTATTATCTTTCATGTTTTACCTCGCTCTTTCTATTGTGTAAGTACTATCATTCCATTGCGCTTCGGTCAATGGTATTCGCTCGTTTGTTAGTCCATTGCGAAAGTAATGTTCCTCATTTCTCCAATCATAATACTTGGTCCATGCATTTTCTTCTGTTAGTTTTATTGGCTCACGCAATCTGCCGAAGTGATCAACTGCTGCTGTTCCATGTTTCGTCCACCAATCAGCCCAACAACTTTGAGTACAAAAACTTCCGTCGCCATAACCATAACGACCAACACTTCTAGTCTGATAATACTTCGAGCCTTTCGGTCCTCGTTTTCTGTCTGTTGTCATGTAAGTATGACACTTTGGACCTTGACAATATTTATTCATGTGGTTTCCAATCTTGCAACTTGTCTTTTTTATTTCGGCTTTTAAAAAAGTAAAAGCCGAAACAAATTATTATCCCTAGTATAATTATTGTTAGTTCCATTATATTGTCGCCTTTAGTGAAAACATTTCACTCGCTTGTCGCCAACCCTCTGCGTCTAAATCCCAATAAGTAAAACTTGGCTTTCCATTTTTACAAATCTTGATTTGACTTCCCTCTCTTTTTTCGCCACGTCTTGTTATAAACTTACTGTACTTGTCAGCATAATAAGTAATCATAAAAAACTGTGGAACATTTTTTAAAACGTCTTGTGTGTCCATGTTGATTTTCCTTTCTATGTTAAGGGATAATCTTATCATAGATTATCCCTTAATGTCAAATGTTAATTACTAGCGAATTGCTGTTCGTACAACTTCCTCGCTAATATCTTTTGTTCTCTACTAACTGATTTATTCTTCATTCCTTTCACCCTGTCAGCTAGGTTTTTTGGATTGTAAATAACTAGACCTGTTGAATTACATCTAATTATCTCGGCATCATTGATAGTCAAACCAAGTTCAGTTCCAAGTTCAATCATTTCGTCTAAATATCTGTAACCTTTCAAACCAAGTTTAATTTCTTTCATTTGATTTAAAATGCTTTCAATCCATTTAGTATGACATTGGATTAACTTGTGCTTTGCGACTTGCCATATCATAAGAGTATCAAATTCTTGCTTTGTGCAACCAATTTGACGATCTCTACAATATTCTCTACCAATAAGATCAAGTTTATAATCATCATTCCATTCTTTCGCATAAGAATGATCATCATTATTTAATCCAAGATATTTTTCATTGTG